>Ga0137377_10003129_pt1 | contig 12667 bp, 11 predicted proteins | sample SagtaG_22_FD_104815 | JGI IMG/M metagenome (GOLD analysis project Ga0137377, IMG submission 104815) | Vadose zone soil microbial communities from Sagehorn Ranch, Mendocino, California, USA - Sage2_L_40_16 metaG | ecosystem: Environmental > Terrestrial > Soil > Vadose zone | place: USA... | reverse complement strand
GCCAGGAGAAATCAGAATTCTTCACGGTCGACTGGATAAAAGAGCATGGCGGAGGGCTCGCGCTCGCGCTTGCCCTCCGCCACTCTCTCGATTCACTTCCTACTGGTCGAGCACTTCGATGTAGCCCAGATGGCTCGAGGTATCACCCGACCACCAGATGCGGTTCGGGTTGGATGGATCGAGTTCAATCCTTCTCGCATCCGACTCGATGATCGGCAGTGAGAACTCCGTCCACGTTTCCGTCTTGGGATCGAAGCGCGCGATTTTGTCCGCCGTCTGTTCGGTCAACCAAATCACCTTGTGCTTCGGATCTGCGACCACGTGATACGCGCCGTTGTTCTCGGTCGGAGGCGAGTAGAAGGTCATTTTGCCGGTTTTCTGATCAACCTTCACGAGCTTCGAGGTCTCATGGAAGCCGATCCAGAGATTGCCCTCCCAATCTGCTCCCATCCGGCGTGGAACGTCGACGCCGGGGGTCGGGAACTCGTCAATCTTTCCTGTTTCAGGGTCCAGCCGGCCTATTTTGTTCGCTTCCCGCTCGGCAAACCAAACCCTGCCATCCCCCGCGACATCCATCCCGTAACCGCCCGGGTTCTGCTTGGTCTGGACAAAGTGAGGAATGTCATAGGCGACGAACTGCTTGCTTTCGACATTCAATCCTACGATTTTGTTGCGGGTCGTAGACCACACCATCTTCCCATTCGGGTCGGCCCGCATGGTGTTGCCGGTGATAGGAAACCGGAATTCACGGGGCGCAGGATAGGCGGTGAACTGCTGGTACTTGGTGTCGAACTGCAACCAGCGGCGGTTGGCGCCAACTTCGGCCATCCAGATCGAGTCCCCGATGCCTCGCGTCGGCGGACCCATGTGATCAAGAATGCCAACCTTCGCTGGCCCGGGGGGCGGACTAAACTCGGTAAATTCGTACGTCTTCGGATCGAATTTTCCCAGTTTGTATTCGTTGAGTTCGTTCACCCAGGCAATGCCCTGCGGATCCACCGCGATGTCGTGAAGCGCCGCGTCGGGATTCGCTACCGCAAAATCCACCGCGATATACCGGGCGGCAGCGCCCTGCAGCAGGCTCCTCGACAAGCGGCCATTGGGGTCGAGCTTTGGCGTGGTGTTTGAAAAATTCTTCGCCAGATATTCCACCACCGTCTTTTCTTCCTGATCGGTCAGGTCGACGGCACCTTGTCTTTCATGGATGCGTTCTCGCATCCAGGCGATCTTCTTCGCCCAATTGTTTTGGGTCCATCTCATTTGCGTCAGCCGGTGCAGGAAATGGCATTGACCGCACTTCGCTTCCACAATCGCTTTGCCCGCCCCTTCCGGCAGAATCGGCGGATCCAACTCGTGATCCAGCTCGTTGCCGGCCACCCGCCCGGGCCTCCGAATCCAGCCGTTCGGCACCACATCCCCTTGCTTGTTCGTCAGCGACACATCGGCCGTCGCTGGCTTGTCGGCCGTCAGAGTCACCGGCGTGGGCTTGCTCTCGAAGCCGTCGCCAATACCCTGCACCGTGTAATCCCCCGGGGGCAGGTTGCTCATCGTGTAACGGCCTTGCGCCTGACTGACGATCATGAACGTCAGACGCCGCTCTGAATTGAACAACTTGACGTACGCTCCGGGAAGCGCTTGCCCGGATGCGCTCTTGACCACTCCCTGAACGCTGCCGGCAAAGTCTGCCGCTTGAATCGATTGGACGCTGGCAAACAGCCCTACAGCCGCGATCCCAGCTAGGATCCGACTCCCATAATTAAACATCGTCTCCTCCGGAATTGACTCGTTGGCCTTTCGGCTGCTGAGAGCATACACCCATTTGCGCACAATCGAGCCATCCAAAACTATTTTTTCTCCGGGGATTGGCGAAAAACGGCAAGTGCAGACTGCCTTCTGGCACCGTCGCGCCGACCGAGCCAGCGGTCGCCGCACCAGCGTACCTTAGATAGCCGCCGACTTTGTTGCACCGCCCAAGCCGGAAGGAGCGGGCCACAGTGCGGACATTCGGAGCCTTCAGAGCCAAGAGAGCCCATGATACAAATTCGTACGCGGCGGATCAGACCCAAGCAATTACCAGCCGTTCCGTTCCGGTCGGCTGCGCTGCGGGCGGCATACACCCGCCGTGTTATCGATCAAGGAGGGCGCCGACTATGGATGAGATGAGACGCACCATATTGAAAACGGGCGCCGCGGCGGCGACGCTGGCCGCAGCGCCGCAAGTGTTTGCTCAACAGACCGGGCAAGGAACGGCCAAGTTCTACGAAAAGGGCGCCGTTCGCATCGCCTATCAGGAGGCTGGTTCCGGCTTTCCATTGTTGCTCATCGCCGGCGGGGCACTGAACTCGAGAATGGCCGGCTTGATCACCAGCCCCTTCAACCCGATCGAGGAGTTCAAAGGAGAGTACCGGTGCATCTTCGCGGACCTGCGCAACGCCAATGGCGGTCAGTCCTCCGGCCCGCTTGAGGTCGATCGGCCGTGGGATTCGCATGCCGATGACCATCTTGGACTGATGGATCACCTGGGCACCGACAAGTTCATGGTGCTGGGCTTCTGCATCGGCGGCCCCCTCATCTGGAACCTGTTGAAGCGGGCGCCCGATCGTGTTGTCGCCGCCGTGCCGGCGCAGCCCGTCGGCTTCCGGCCCGAGATGCCCACCCTCTCCTACGATAACGGTATGAACGGCTGGGGCCCGGAGCTGGTTAAGCGCCGGCCCGAGATTACGATGGAGATGGTCGACAAGTTCCTGACCAAGATGTACCGCTCCAACCCCGACTTCGTCTACACCGTGACGCGCGAGTTCGTGCGCAATTGCCAGACGCCCGTACTGATCCTGCCGGACGACATCCCCGCGCATCCCTACGCCGTCGCCATGGAATGCGCGATGCTCGCGCCGAAGGCGGAAGTGAGCATCTATCCGTGGAAAGAACCCAAGGAGCGGATTCCGCTGGCGGTGCGCCAGATCCGCTCCTTCCTCCGGGCGCATCGGTCCGCTTCGGCTTAGGCCCCGTCCAGGAATACACGCTTCAAATGCGTGTCATCGCCCGCGAAAAAAGCGGGCGACGCAGTAACCACGTGATTTCGGCGCGGCCCATGACGCGGGGGTTACTGGATGCCCCGCTTTCGCGACGCGAAAGCGGGGCATGACACTTGGTTTCAAAAGCGTGCGTTCATCCAGGCCGCGATGTAATCGAACAGATTCCTGACCGTGTTGGAGTACTGACCCGGGCTGGTTGCGCAGGCTTCGCAGGGCGTGAAGCCGTGAGTGGCGCCCTCGATCACCACGAAATCCTTGTCTTTGCTGTGCGCCAGGTCGTATTGGCGTTCGTTGTCGCGAATGAAGTAATGCGCCCCCATGGCGGCGAACAGCACGGGGACCGAAATCGACTGCACCGCGCAGATCGTCGAATTGTTGGTCGAACAGTAATCGATGTCATCGGCCGCATTGCCGGCCCGTACTGCCTGGGCGCTGAGGAATGAGCGCAGCGTGAACACCTTCGTGCCGGAGCGGAACCGCAGATTCGTGCGCGCTACGCTCGGATTGGCAACGAAGACGCTTTTGACGATCTGGGTCGCTATCGTTCCATCGTTGCGCACGAGCTTGACCGGACGCGACGTGCTGTTGATCACGGCGATATCGGGCTCGGTGACGAACAGCCGCGCGTCGGCGCCCGCGCCGGCGCCCGGATTGCCGGCGCGCGGGATGACCATGATGTCGTCGTCCGGATACGGGTAAGCGTTGCGCTTGATACGGTCGAGCTTGTCGCGGGCGATGTCGATGAGCCGGTTCATGCGGTCGGCCTGCGCCTTGAAATAGCGCGCCTGGAATTCCTCGGAATAGTGAGACGGTCCGTTGGGATTGAAGCCGTTCTTCGGATCGAACATATCGAGCGCAGCGATCGGCGGCCCATCCGGGGGATTGTCTTCGTTGGCCACCGCCGGATTGAGGCTGCGCAGCGTGTTGATCGCGTTGCCCGGATGGGCGTCGGCGAACACGATGCCGTCCGCCGGAACGAGGCCCGCAAGATCGTCGCCGCATTGGGTAAGCTTGTTTGCTCCCTTGCAATACACCGCGCCGTTCTCCGCAACCGCCTGATAGAACGACATCAGAGGGCCGCCGCCGCTGTGGGCGAACAGCACAACCTTGGTAATGCCCGCCTGCCGGCGCAGGAACTCAACCCCCGCTTTCACGTCGAGGGGCAGCTTCTCGAAGTCGACCTGCGCTTCGTTGTTCTCGTAGCGCGTGTTCATGCAAAGCAACAGGAAACCGCGCCGCGACAGCTCGGTGCAGGCGCGATGATTGAGGAAGTTCGCGGTGCGATGCATCGCGAGAACGCCGACATGAGGCGCCTGACCGGAATCGGGCCTGTACAGCGCTCCCTTGCTGACACCCTGAAACGCGATGAACTGCGGATTCGACTGTGCCCGCGCCGGGCCAAGAGCAACGCCGAAGATGATGGCAAGAGCGAGTGCGGTGCGCCGCATGGCGGTCCCCCTGCGGTTGTCTATGTCAGGCTCAAGGAAATGCCGGCAAGTCATGCCCGACGCTCCTCAAGGCCGAAGAAATCGTATCACAAACGCGCTTTCCGGTCGCTCCCTCCGGGGTTGGGAGACTCGCTGGGGACGTGAGGGGCGATCCATTGCGTCCAGACGAGCGCACTCCATGACCGCGATGGCGGAACGCTGCTTCTCAACGGGATTGGCAACCTGCCGGCCGCCACGAGCGCGACTTCCGAGCGGCATTTAGAGCGCGTTTCGCTCAGATTGATCCATTTATTCGGAGTCATGGCCGGGCTTGTCCCGGCCATCCACGCCTTGCTCGTTCGGCAAGCCGAACGTGGATGCCCGGCGCCAAGCGCGGGCATGACGGTGAAGAGGTGATTCAATCGCATAGGAACACGCTCTAGCATATTGGCCGAGATCACTTGGAATACCTGACGAAGCGCTTGATGCGATGTGATTCACAAATCTCATCCCGACTATATAAAAATCTTATATATAATAGCATAAATATAAATTTACTTGCGATAAAAACAGTTTCAATTATTTTCATATTGCCGTCGCGGCCATTCATAATCTTTGCAATAATAATTGCGCCGGCAATCGTTAAAGCGGGGCGACATCGCGAAGGAGCCGGGTAACGAAGCCCGGATCAAAGCGCATGTCAAAGTTCTGGTGGTTTGCCGCGATCGTTGCTTCCAGTGGGGCGATTGCATTTCAAGTATTTGGCCATCGCGAAGCGTCCGCACCGGCGACGACACCACAGCGGCGCGTCCAAGTCACGACTGAAGTCGCTGTGAAAAAGAAATCTCCGCTGTTGATCGAGTCGCTCGGTCACGTGACCACATTCGCCAGTGTCGCGATCAAGCCGCGCATCGACGACGAGATCGTAGGCGTCCATTTCACGGACGGTTCGGAGGTGAAGAAGGACGATCTGCTGATCACGCTGGATATGCGGGCGCTGGAGGCGCAGCTTCGACAAGCCGAGGCGACGCTGGCCCGCGACAAGGCTCAGCTCGAGGGCTCTGGACGGGATTTCCGCCGATATTCGGATCTGGTTTCGAGGGGGGCGACGCCGCTAATCAACCTCGACAATGCAACCACGCAATCGGATACGTTTCGCGCAGCCGTTCGCGCCGACGAGGCCGCCGTCAAGGCATTGCAGGTGCAGTTGAGCTACTGCGAAATTCGCGCACCGATCAGCGGCCGGATCAGCCAGGCGTCCGTGAAGATCGGCAATTTTGTGCGCGCAGCCGACACCATCCCGATTGCGACGATTAATCAGATGCAACCGGTCTATGTGACGTTTGTGGTGCCGCAGCAGGAGCTTCCGGCCATCCGTGCCGCGATGGAAGACGGCACGGCAGGTGTCGAGGCGGTGATCGACCCGGATACGCCGTCGTCCCGCGGTGAAATCTCCATGATCGAAAATGCAATCGACGCGACCACCGGCCTGGCGACGGTCCGTGCGACAATGCCCAATAAGGATGAGCTGCTGTGGCCCGGGACGCTCGTGACGGCGCGCGTGACGCTGCGGATGGAAGACGCCGTTGTCATTCCGACCACGGCCGTTCAGGTCAGTCCGACCGGCACCTACGTTTATGTCGTGGAAGATGCCGTCGCCCTCATCAGGCCGGTGGAGGTGAGCAGGTCGACCGCCGACGAAATGGTCATCCGATCCGGCCTCTCGGGCGGCGAATCCGTTGTCACGGACGGTCACCTCCTGCTCTCCGATCGAACGCCTGTGAGGATCGCCAATCAATAGCGTGAAGCACGCCGGCGATGATCTTGCCGAATTTTGGCCGCCCTTTTGGCATTAGCATGTCCCGGAGCAGCGGACGGAGGTTCCCTCGGAACTGCAAGGAACGATCCGCTGCGGTTGGGGTTCTCTCATGCTACCTCATCAAAAGCCGCCGGAAATGACCATGTTGCTCCGCCCGCGCCCACGGAGGCTTCCGTGCGCCAGCATGATGCTTTGCATTACTGCCGTCGCTGCGCTCTGTACTGAAAGCGCCGTGGCACAGAACTGTTTCCTCTTCTTCTGCCCGCCGGGCTCCCAGCCGGGCTGGCAAGGGACGCCGGTGCCGGACCGGCAAGTCGAGCCGGCACGCCCATTGTTTGGCAGGCCGGACGTCGCGTATTCGACGATTTACGCGGAGAGCAACAGCGAGCCCTTTCCGGTTCCGGCCCTTCGATTGTCGGACGTCGATCCGACCTATCTCCGCCGATCCGTCTATTATTCCACGGACGAGCCGCCCGGCACCATCGTGATCGATCCTCAGGCGCATTTCCTCTACCTCATCGAGGGAGGCGGGCGCGCCATTCGCTATGGCGTCGGCGTTGGCCGGAGCGGATTCGAATGGTCGGGCGCCGCGACCGTTCACAACAAGCAGGAGTGGCCCGACTGGTATCCCCCTAAGGAAATGATAGAGCGCCAGCCCGAGATCAGGAGAATGATGAGCGAGCTGCAGAGTGGGCTGGGCATGCACGGCGGTCCGCGCAATCCGCTCGGCGCCCGCGCACTGTATCTGTGGCAAGGCAACAAGGACACACTCTTTCGCATTCACGGCACCGTCGAACCCTGGACGATAGGCAAGAGCGTCTCGTCCGGATGCATCCGCATGATCAATCAGGATGTGATCGACCTCTATCAGCGTACGCCCATAGGCGCCAAGGTGGTGGTGCTTTCCTCGCGCGCAACTGCCTCGCGGCCGTGATATGATGATGGCGAGTTCGTAATCTCGAATTGAGATCGGCTCCTTTCAGAGACGGAGGCAGATGTGAGCGAAGACGTGAAGCCGACCGAGGCAACTCAAGAGACGGCCGTGTCCCGTCGAGAATTCGCCGCAGTGTCGCTGGCTGCCGGACTGGCGGCCGTGGCAGGCGGTCCGGCCGCCGAGGCCGCGGAACTCCCCGTCACCGAAGCCGACGTCATGGTCAAAACGCCGGAGGGAAACTGCGACGCGGCGTTCATTCACCCGACGACCGGGACCTATCCCGGCGTGCTGATTTGGCCGGATGTCTTTGGGCTAAGGCCCGCGATGCGCCAATTCGCCCGAAGGATCGCGTCCGCAGGCTATTCGGTGCTTATCCCCAATCCGTTTTACCGGACCGCGAAGGCGCCGGTGTTCGACAACCCCTCGAGCTTCGACTTCGGCAATGAGGCGGACAGGGCGAAGCTGCCGCCGCTGACGGGGCCGCTGAATGCCGCTGGCGCGGCGGAGAAGGACGCGATCGCTTACGTGGCTTTTCTCGATGCTCAGAAGGAAGTCGACAAGACGAAGAAGATCGGCACGCAAGGCTACTGCATGGGCGGTCCGCTGGTGGTCAAAACCGCCGCGGCGGTCCCGGATCGCGTCGGCGCAGGCGCGTCCTTTCACGGCGGCGGCTTGGTGACCGACAATCCCAACAGTCCTCATCTTCTGGCGCCAAAGATCAAAGCGCGCATGTATTTCGGCATTGCGACGAACGACGACACGCGGCAACCGGATGCGAAAGACAAATTGAAGGCGGCATTCGCCGCCGCGAATGTTCCGGCCGAAATCGAGGTTTACCCAAGCCTGCATGGCTGGTGCGTACCCGACATGCCGCTGCAAAACGGTATGCCGATATACAACATGGCGGACGCCGAGCGCGCCTGGGGCAAGCTGGTCGCTCTTTACAAGCTGGCGCTGGCCTGAGGCGAGCCAGGACGACACGGAGCTTCCGGGCGACCCCGTTCCCCTTCGGCACCGGTAGCGATAAGCTACGCTGAACCAATCGAAGGGGCCGACCATGCGACGACGCGAGTTCATCGCCGGACTGACGGGTGCGGCGGCGTGGCCACTGGCGGCGCGCGCACAGCAGCCGAACGTGCCGGTGGTCGGCCTGCTCAACAGCGTATCATTTGAAGGGCCATACGCTGCTGCGGTCGCGGCGATTCGACAGGGTTTACGAGAAACCGGCTTTGTCGAAGGGCAAAACCTTGCCGTCGAATACCGCGCCGCGGACGGACGGTACGAGCGGTTGCCGGACCTCGCGACTGATCTGGTTCGCAGCCGGGTGGCGGTGATCGTTGCCATCGGGGCTTCGACACCGGAGCTGGCAGCCAATGCTGCTGCCTCATCAACTCCAATTGTCTTTGCCACGGGATCGGATGCAGCCGAAGTTGGTTTGGTCAATGGCCTCAACAGGCCGGAAGCCGGCGTGACGGGCATAAGCGCCACTGCCGGACACGCATCCGAGCGCCTGGAATTGCTGCTCGAACTGAGGCCAGGCGCGCGCTTGGTCGGCTATCTCGACAACTCGCGCTTGTCGGGCGCCTTCGAGACCAACGTGGAAAGCGTCACGACAACCGCCCAGATCAAGGGGCGCGAGCTTGTTGTTTTCGATGCCGGCACCGAGCAGGAGGTCGAGACCGCGTTTACCCGCATAGCACTACAGCGCGTTCGCGCGCTTGTGGTCAGTCCTGACCCCTTTCTGACAACCCGGCAGGAACAGATCATTGCGCTGTCAGCGCAGAGCGCGCTGGCGACCATCTACGCCGCCCGCGGGGCTGTCGTGCTCGGCGGATTGATGAGCTACGGAACACGCACCAATGACATGTATCGGCTAGCCGGCATTTACGCGGCCCGGATTCTCAAAGGCGAAACGCCAGCCGAATCGCATGTCGTCTTGCCGACAAGGTTCGAGCTGGTCATCAACAACAGGACCGCCAGGGCCCTTCGCATCACGGTTCCGCGTCGGCTGCTCGCTCGCGTGGACGAGGTAATCGAGTAGACCCATTCCACTGGGCAACGTAGCGGGATTGAGCGCAAGGAAACGTAACCCGGATTGAGCCATCGGGTCGGGCTTTCGGCCAGCCCGATGCCGGGAGATTGCGCCCCAAGGCCCTTACGTTTCACGCCCGCCTTCGGCTGCGTTCCGCCTCGCTCAGGATGTAGTGGCCGTGAGCGAGCGACGACAGCTTTCCGGCATGGACCATTCGATGCAGACGCACCACCAGCGTCTTGCGCTTGATATCGAGCTGCGCCTCATCGAGATTGCTGACGATGTCCTGCACCGACAGGCCGACGGGATTTTCCGCGAGGATATCCATGATGAAATCTTCGATGTCGTCGGCGCCACCGCCGCGCGCCGCCACCACCACCGGCGCCAGGCGGCGCGGCTCCGCCCGACCGCGCGTGTCGGCTCCCGCCGGGACCATTGCGGCGCCGCCATCCCGCCCCATGCCGACCTCCAGCCGCGCCACGATATCCTCCAGGAGCTCGGCCGCCCGATCGGGCGCCGTGGCCCTCAATCCCTTGAGCCCAAGCGCCAACATTTCGGCCTTTTGCAACAGTTCCTGCTCGTAGGCCCTCACTGCATCGGGCAAGATCGTCATCACCGTTTCCTGCGAAAATTACGCCATAGCGGCACCCTGAAAGGGCGTAAAGCAAAATTACAGTACCGTAGGATATCTTAAATTACAGCGTGGGCAAGACCGTCAAGGCCGTTAGGTGAAAATATTTAATTAATGATGAATGTTTACCCAATCGGCCAGTCGGCACCTAATTGGCGCCTAATCGATTTGACAACGGTAATTTTTGTTGTAATCTAAAATTACAATCTGTATAGAGCGTCCAGGGAGTAACCCATGCCCTTCGATCTGTCGCTGCCGCTCTTCGCCGCCTCCGGTCTCGCACTCGCCGCCATCGTCACCTATCTGGGCTGGCCGCATATCCGCGTGCGGACCTATAACAAGACCCATGGGGACTTGCGTGTCATCGAGGTCGCCTTGATGTTGTCCCGGTCCGCCCGCCCGTTCCTGCCGGCCACGCAGCCGAACCAGGGCAAGTCCGCCAATCGGGTCCCGGGAGCGGAGTTCGTCATTTACATGACCCTCAAGACTGGTAACCTTTAGTTTCACGCCTTCAATGGGCGCCACATCCCCCTGCGCTGTCGCCCAAGGGCGACAGTCCTTCAATTCCGACATGCACCATCGGATCGACACGCTGGGCAGTCCGCCTCTCGCGCTTCCATCGGCAAGTGAAAATCGGAGGTGAGGGCCGGCAGATTTGGCCGCCGCATCGCGCCCGACGACACGCCCATTGACGGCAGGACGTCGGCGGAGTACTCGCTCTCTCATAACGCGCGTTGGCGACAACTGCGCGATTTTTCGTTTGGGGGGCGTCCATGCATTCGTTGTTGTCGGCAAGCCTCGCCGCAGCCTGTTTTGTAGCAAGTTGCGAGACCGGATTGACTTCTCCGGTCGGCCTGTGGCTCGCCAAGGACGGCGCGAAAATCCGGATAAGCCCGTGCGGCCGCAATTTATGCGGCTTTATTGTGCAGTCCAGTCCGCAAATCGATCCCGAGACCGGTCGACCGATGACGGACAAGCACAACGTCGATCCGGCAAAACGCAACCGGCCCCTGGTTGGGGTCGAAATTTTGATCTCGATGCATCACGACGGCCCCACCAGGTGGTCCGGACAGCTCTACAATGACGACGACGGCAAGATCTATTCCGGAAACCTGATCGAGAATGGCCCCTCTAGCATCAGAATAGAAGGCTGCTGGCTCGGAATCTGCGGCGGCGACGAGCTCATGCGGATCAGGTGACTGAAAACAAAACCGTGCTTTGCTTGCGTGCAGCTCTGCCGCCGAATGGCCGACGTGAGCGCGTGACAAGGCCCGATCATCGTCCGCGGCCCTTGATGAAGTCGATGAAGGCGCGCAGCGGCGCCGGAATATGGCGTCGGCCAGCATAGTAAAGGAAGGGCCCGGCGAAGCTCTGCCACCAGTCTTCGAGCACAGGCGCCAGCGCGCCGCTTGCGAGAGCGGGCGCAAGATAACCTTCGAAACACTTGATTACGCCAAGCCCGGCAACGGCGGCGGATATCTCCAAATCGATGGAGGTGGCGACGAGCGGTCCGGGCGGGCTGATCCGCACAATCTCGCCGTTGCGTTCGAGTTCCCAGGCCACGGTGACGCCGCTCGCAAAGCGATGGCGGATGCAGGCGTGGCCAAGCAGATCCTTCGGGTGATCGGGCCGGCCATGCGCCGCCAGATAGGCGGGCGCGGCTGCCCCCGCGTAGTGCTGGATTCGCGGACCGATCGGCACCGCGATCATGTCCTGCTCCAACCGCTCGTCATAGCGGATGCCGGCGTCGAAGCCTGCGGCCAGCACATCGATCAAGCTGTCCTCGGTGGCGATCTCCATTGTGATTCCTGGATTCGCCTGCAGAAAGCCCTCCACGATCGGGGGCAGAATCAGCCGAGCGACCGCCGTCGGCACGTTGAGCCTGAGCGTACCGGTCGGGCTGTCGCGGAAGCCGTTGACAGCATCGACCGCCGCCGCCACCTCGTTCAATGCCGGGACGAGGCGTTCCAGCAGCCGGGCGCCCGCCTCGGTCGGCGTCACGCTGCGTGTCGTACGGTTGAGGAGGCGCACGCCTAGCCGCATCTCCAACCGGCGAACGGCCTCGCTCAGAGTCGAGGCCGAGGCGCCGCGCACCGTCGCGGCGCCTCGAAAGCTGCGGTGACGCGCGACTGCCGTAGAGGCGTCGAGGTCGGCAAGGTCCGGTTCGATCATTGTTCGGTATTCCGTACAACCTGTTTCAGTAATGACGGATTATCGAACGCGGGACCAGCCCCTATTTCCTCCATCGCGCCGGTGAACTCCCGGCCCATGATCTGGAGAACATCGCATGCAATATCGCCGCCTCGGCACCAACGGTCCCACCGTCTCCGCCCTCGGCCTCGGCTGCATGGGCATGTCGGGCATGTACGGCCCGGCGGATCGGCACGAGAGCATCGCCACCATCCATGCCGCGCTCGACGCCGGCATCACGCTCATAGACACCGGCGATTTCTACGGCATGGGCCACAACGAGATGCTGATCGGCGAGGCGCTCAAAGGGGCGCCGCGCCAACAGGTGATCGTCAGCGTGAAATTCGGCGCGCTGCGCGATCCAGCCGGCCGCTGGTTGGGAAATGACGGGCGGCCGGACGCAGTGAAGGGCTATCTCGCCTATTCGCTGCAGCGCCTGGGGCTCGACTACATTGATATCTACCGGCCGGCGCGGCGCGATCCGAGCGTGCCGATCGAGGAGACCGTGGGGGCGCTCGCCGACATGGTGAAGGCCGGCTATGTCCGTCACATCGGCCTCTCCGAGGTCGGCGTCGAAACGATCCGGCGCGCTGCCGCTG
>Ga0137377_10003128_pt1 | contig 12668 bp, 9 predicted proteins | sample SagtaG_22_FD_104815 | JGI IMG/M metagenome (GOLD analysis project Ga0137377, IMG submission 104815) | Vadose zone soil microbial communities from Sagehorn Ranch, Mendocino, California, USA - Sage2_L_40_16 metaG | ecosystem: Environmental > Terrestrial > Soil > Vadose zone | place: USA... | reverse complement strand
GACAAGGGTGCTTGGTTCTGCTGTCCATTAGCCGCCTCCGAAGAGAACAAGAAAGCAGAAGGAAACGGCACTTGAGGCGATGCTTCTGCCAGCCGGGAGCTAGTTCCCTCTCCATAGTGCTGAGTTCCTCGCGGCCCACCCCATGCAGGGTCAGCATGTTGCTGTGAAGACAATGGTACCGTGGATTTCGGCCCCACCCCATTCACAGTATGGCAACGTGGACACTGCATGGTGCTGTTTGTCGGCGAAAGCGGCATTGCACACTGTGTACATTTCATCACAAAATCTGGGCGCGGAGACCAACATGCCTTCAGGCTGTGGGAGGAAGCGCCCGCTCCTTTCTTGGTGTGTAGGTGGAGGACAGGAACACCAGCCGCGTCCTCCACCGCATCAGTTTCATCAGGCGGCAGTCTGTCACCTTCGCTCCCTGCGTGAGGCGCTTGCCCGTCTGCGGCTCGTGTAAACTGATCTTGCCATCCCGTGTGCCTCCCACATAGGCTTTGCCCCACTTCGGGTGCCTAATCAGGGTGCCGCGTTTGATGCCTTGTGACAGCGTGCCTCCGTAGGGTTTGCGCTTGCCACCCGCTTCGGGCTGCAAGCGATGGAGTTGGCGGCGATGCCAGACCAGGGGGGCGATGCAGACCAACCCGGTGTTATCCGGTGTGGGACAACCTCCTACGGCGCTGTACGCCAGCACCCAAGCATCCACACAATGCGCGTTCCAGACCTCTGCCAGCTTCTTGCTCGTCTTCTTGAGGCCCAACTGCTCACGGAGCGACTTCGTTTCCCACCCTTGCTTGATGGTCACCGGAGCCAGTTTGTGGAGAGCGTTATAAAACCAGATCTTGCCCACTTGCAGCGGGGAGAACGTGCTGTTCCACCTACCTCCTGTGCCGGGGCGCGTCATAGCCTTGATGTCCTCGACCACGAAGGCACTGACCGGGAACAGGTGACACAGGAAGGTGGCCAGTCGCCATTTCCATTGCCAACGGGCTTTCGTGGAGGGTGGCAGTTTCTTCCTGCTCTGGTGCCGGTTCTGGCGCGGCTGACGACAGGGAGTCTTGCGATACCGGCGTGTGCGGCGCATGCGCGTACTTTGCTGTTCGGCTTCCTGAACACCTGTGCGTGCATCGGCCTGGATGTTCAGATAGGTATGCGCCGCCGACACCACGCTATAGCCTTCCTTCTTGCTACCCGGATCGATGCCGACCACGATGGCTTGCGTTTCGCGGGCAGATGGCTCGACGTTCAGACGCACGCAAAACACGCCGCCTTTCCAGAAGCCGGTCGCCTTGCCACTTCTGATCCAGCACCGTGCTCGTGCGGGCGTCGTCGGCATGAGCGGGTGCTGATGCTGATCCACTACCGGAACAAAGATGTGTGCCATGATGCGATAAGCCCCTTTCGGGTGAACTAGAGTCCCTTCGCTACTGACCATCGGAGAGGAGACGAATTAGGGAGGCGTCCGTCTCGTCCTGCGGACTGCCACGTCCAGATGGTTCAGCCTCCTTCAAGCGTCCCCTGACCGGAACTTGGACAAGCTAGTCTCGTGTTTGGTCTCGCAGACGGCTCACGGGCGAGGCAAGTCCGTCTACAAGCCCGCCCCCTTGAAGGGGACGGGTACTTGACTATCACTATGGTTAAAGGTTAGGGTATCATTGTGTACAACGAACAACTACGTATCGAGTAATCGGGCTCCCCAAAATGGCTAATGTTTACAAGCATCCTTTGACAAAAGCTTGACAGCAACCGCCTACCCTACTACAATTAGAGCAAATAGTGACGAGATACTTCAAGCAATGTGTGCTGCATACTTCATTTGAACGAAGGTGCGCGAGAGCATCGTAGGAGGGCAGAGAAACACAACGTGATACAAAGTAGTAACGTAGAACACGTTTTGGCACAACACACAACGAGATTGCGTATCTGCCTCCAACGTGCTTCAGGTGACAACGAAGGTCCAGAAGAGGGCAGTGACGCTTGGCTCCTTCTTCATGCCTTGATTGGACATAATACGCCTATCCTCTTTGAGCGGTTCGAGCAATCCGGTCGTTGGCTGGCTGAACAGGGGGGCCGACTGGATATCCGCCTGCAAGGCTTGCAACTGTATATAGATGCTCTTGCACATGAACTTCAAGACATTTTCAATACCACTTTGTCAGATGTAAACTACGAAGAGTGTACTAAATTATTGCTTGAAGCCACCTCACGCGTCTATCAATTGCAATCAGCGTGTACCCTCGCTCTCACTCGTGGCTATCAGAGTGTGATGGAGCGCAGCTCTAGCGAGCGACATAGCCTGACGGAACAGCTTGAGGAGCGTTTTCATGCCCTCCAGCGCATTAATGGGGTCAGTAACTCCTCTATGGACCTTGACCAAACATTGGAGGTTATTGCTCAGGAGGTAGCAACCCAGCTACAGGCTGATCTCTGTACTATCTCTTTCTACGATGAATTACAACGCATGCTGACACTCCGTGCCACGAATGGCCCTCGTCCTTTAGGTGGCATGCATTTTACGTTACGCCTGGGAGAAGGCTATAGTGGCTGGGTTGCTGATAAGGGAAGCCCACTACTTGTACGTGATGCTCTAGCTAATCCTCAATTTGCCACCGAAGTTCGTGCCTATAATAGTGAATATCACGGATTGATGGCCATACCCATCATCTTTTTTGGTAACGCGGAACGTTTGATCGGTGTGATCAGCGTGCAGTCAAGGGAGCCACGCGAGTTTAGCAGCACCGAACGCAACTTTGTCGAGGTCATCGCCGGGATCATCGCCATCAATATCGAGAATACTCGCCTCTATGAGCAAACTGATGAGCAACTCCGACGCAAGGTACATGAGCTTGCCACGATGCATAGAGTCTCGGCCATCATTGCCTCGACACTCAACCTTGATGAAGTACTTCAGATCATCACTACTCAGGCCGTTCATCTCTCTGGTGCTGAGCGATCATGTATCTTTGAGCTAGATGCTGAGCAACAAGTACTCCATGTCGTAGCTCACTACGGTTTGAACACATCTATGGCCCGAGGCTTACCGATTGGCTACGGCGAGTGCTGTGCGGGACGCACTGTCCAGACAGGCCAGCCCAGCATGGCCATAGATTGTTTTTCTCACAACGAACACTGTTTCCTCTTTAAAGACCCTGGTGTCTCATCCGACATACATTCTGTCCTCTGCATCCCCTTACAGGTCAAACAGAAGATTCTCGGCTGTATCTGTATCTATAGTAGCCATCGCCACCAGCTTTCATCTGAGCAAATGCAGTTGGTCATCACCTTTGCCAACGAAGCCGCCATTGCTATCGATAATGCCCGTTTGTACGACGAGACCCGTCGCGGCTTGGAACTGAAATCTGCTCTCTTGCGCGAGTTACATCATCGCGTTAAGAACAATCTGGCTACTGTGGCCAGCATTCTCTCCTTGCAGCAACGACGCACAAAATCGCCAGAAGTCCGCTATACCCTGGCCGAAAGCGTCAACCGCGTGCAGGGGTTAGCGGCCACCCACGATCTGCTTGCCCATGAGGATGTGAGTGAAGCTCGTGTTGACGATGTTGCACGCAAGATTGTGGGAGTCGCCAATGCCAATCTGCGTCCACCGGAGACACATATTACCTTCGAGGTGGAACCATGTCCCATCGTCATCCCCTCACGGGCCGTCACCATTCTGGCACTTGTACTCAATGAAATGGTCTCCAATGCCATCAAACATGGTATGGTCGGACTACGTGAAGGCAAAGTTACCATTCGTGGCTTTGAAAAAGGCGGCATTGTTACCGTGCAAGTTATTGATACTGGCGCAAAGCTGAAACTCTGGGAACCGGATGAAGCAGAGCGCAATGAAGGTTTGGGTCTCTTGCTCATAAAAAATCTCATTAGTGATTTAGGAGGTACCTTTACCCTCCAACACTCAGTGGCAGGAAGTTCTACTCTTGCAGAAGTACGTTTCCCACTGGCGCACTCTCGAGCTCAGTTAGTAACAAAGGAAACAGAAAGTTAGCAGGAGGTGTGGGGAACGGTGGTCCTCTTCGCGTTATTGCAGCTCGAAGGAACAGAGAATAACCTGGGAGCTGTAGCGGATCGAGGGATTAAGTAGTAATAGGTAGAGGTAAAAGGCATGTACCATACTGAAAACAGCGCACGCATCCTGGTGGTTGAGGATGATGCCGACATCCTCCAGGTATTGTGTGCGTTTTTGAAATGTGCAGGATTTGAAGTGCGCGGCATCGCCAACGGGCAAGAGGCCATATGGCTCATCCCAGAGTTCTCTCCCCATTTGCTTGTACTGGATTTAATGATGCAACCGGTGAGTGGCTTTCAGGTTCTAGAGTGGCTACACACCAATTGTGTTACCCCTCCTTTACCTGTACTGGTACTCACGGCTCGTACCCATTTAACTGATCAGCTTCAAGGCCTCGAAAAAGGAGCTATCGAGTATGTGACCAAACCAACTCAACCCAGCTTGCTGGTTGAGCGTATTCGCTATATCCTCTCGCTCAGCGAGGAACAGCGTACTCTTTTGAGGTGTAGGCGTATAGACGAACAACGCCGGGTATTGGAACGTGTCTTTGCACCACTCCCTGACGAATTTGTGTACTAGATTGGAAAAGCACGGTGAGGCGACATAAATTGGCAGAGAGGGCTTGGAGAAAGCCTCATGCAGGTTGCCCACACCTTGAGCAGAAGCGATTATGGACTTGGTTGCGGAAGCCACAGACGCGACACTGTTTTAGAGGAAAGCCACAGCTTGTACAAAATTTCTGCTGGGGTTTATTAGGATTGTGACAACGAGGACAGGGATACAACGATATAGGTCCCATTTGACTGGGCTCAGGTGTTCTCGTTGCGAATGGCAATGATTTCATCGCTCCATCAAGTGCCTGAGCCATATCGCTTGCTCGCTGGTAACGTTGCGCTGGATTTTTCATCAAAGCCGTTTGAATCACCTGAGCAACAGCCAGATCGATGTGCGGATTGATCAAAGAGGGATGAGGGGGCATCTCATAAATATGACTATGGGCAAGAGCCGGGTAATTGTCACCTAGAAAAGGAAGACGCCCCGTCAGAGCTTCAAACAGCATCACGCCCAGTGCATAAATATCAGCTCGTCCATCCACGGGACCACCTTGACACTGTTCGGGAGACATATATTCAGGCGTCCCTACACCAGCTCCTTGGCGCGTCAGGTCCTTGCTACCGGCCAGGGCTTTGGCAATACCAAAGTCCGAGAGAATAGGCCGCCCGGAGCGATCCATCAATACATTGACAGGTTTCACATCACGATGAATAATGCCGTGATCATGGGCATAAGAGAGGGCACTGGCAAGTTGCGAGAAAATACGGTTGGCTTCGACGATATCCATGGTCTTACCAACCGCTTGTAACTGATCCAAGCGTTGTTTGAGCGTTCCCCCATCAACGAGCTGCATCACAATGTAAAGATTATGGTTATATTCACTAGCATCATGGACAGTTACAATGTTGGGGTGCGAAAGCCTACCCACCAGCTTCGCCTCCTGATTGAAACGCTCTACGAAATTGCGGTCGGCAGCAAACCATGGCGGCAAAACCTTGATCGCTACTTCGCGATCAAGGTTCTCCTGACGTGCTTTATAGACACGAGCCATGCCCCCCTGACCGAGGGGTGCTAAGATTTTGTAGTTTCCAAGCGTCGCACCGATCAGATCGTCTTGCTGCACAACTGTATTGAGTGGGAGAGGTTAGGGCTTTACAGGTATGCCGTGACCTCCGGCGCACCCTTCCTCCTCTAACGTCTAGCGAACACCAACACTGTTTGACCGAGTTGAATTTTATCTCCTTCATTGAGGGGATAGACCTGATATTTATTCACCAGTTGACCATTGACTTTGGTACCATTCGCACTTCCCTCATCACGCAAGGCATAGCTGCCATTGCCCTGATTGACAATCGAGGCATGCAAACGGGAAACAGCCAGGTCTTCGAGAAAAATGTCACTTTCGCGGCTACGCCCAATGCTGAGTGTCTCTTTACGTACTTCATAGACACGTCCTGGTTCTTTCCCCTCTTCAACCCTCACAATACCCATACTACCTTGAGGACCAGTACCAACACCGCTTGGTACGCCACTGGGTCGAAGCATAGTCTTATCATTATCAGCACCGCCGAGCGCTGCTGCATCTTGCCTCATTCCAGTAGAGCCAAAACCACCCTGATTTTGGCCCGGTTGCCATGCTGGCATACCGCTATTGCCCCCCATCGCTTGTGCCGGAGAAGGCGGTTGAGCAGGCTGATTCCATCCTTGCTGGGCAGGTACTGATGGTTGCGCCGGAGCCATATTCCAGGGATCTGCCGCCTGTCCAGATGACTGTCCCCATGCCGGGCCTGGGCTATTCGCACTGTAGGCAGTGCGATCCTGTTGTCCTGGTGATGGTTGTCCCCACGACTGGCCCAAGCCTCCACCATAGGCAGTACGATCCTGCTGTGCAGGAGGATTATTCTGCATATCCCATGGAGAAGGATTCTGCTGCATAGAAGAACCTGCTTGTGGCTGTCCCCACTGGTCTTGCGCCGCAGCAGGTTGCTGAGATGAAGGAGCAAAGTTAGGATCCCATGCCGGTTGACCACTCGCCATACCTGGACCAGCCGCTAGTGTACCTGAGTTAGGAGTACCCCAGCCTCCTGCTTGCTGCTGTTGTCCTGTTGCTGGTGCTCCCCAACCTCCTGCTTGTGGTTGTTGTCCTGCTGCTGGTGCTCCCCAACCTCCTGCTTGCTGCTGTTGTCCCCAAGCATTATCGGCGGAAGGAGCAGCCACATTACCTTGTTGGTTCCATCCACCCTGCTGTTGGCCTTGTGGCTGCCAAGTAGCAGCACCGGTAGCCTGATTGGCTTTGGCACCCTTTTTTTTGCCTGGACTGCGGAAGAGAAAAACGGCACCAACCAGAATCACCACTGCGATCACTAGACCAGCAATGATAAGAATGTTGTATGGAACCGCAAGACCAGTCGCAAAAACGATGAATGCAATTTCCGCTATCATATCGTTCACCCCTCTGATCATAAGAACAGTCTTCTGACCATTTGCAGATACCTGCTCAAAGATATCTCTAGACTGCGATTCAGTGCGACTTCACGCTTCTGCTATCGCAATTCAAAACGCACCTCAACGCTGCCAAAGCGGAGCATATCACCATCTTTGAGTGTATGCTCTTCATGTGGTGTTAAAGTTACTCCGTTTAAGCGTGTCTTGTTCAACGCATTGAGGTCTTCTACGCTGTAGGCCCCGTGCTGATGTCTCAAGTAAGCATGGCGTCGCCCCACTGTTTTGTCTGGCAGGTTAATCTCTGGAAAGATACCCAGAATGGGGTCTTGGCGTCCAACCACCATCAACTCACCTGTCAGAGGAATTGATTGTCCACTGGAGATAACCACAAGACGTGCCTGTTTTGGTGGAGGAGCCAGTGGCCTCCCAATCCCGACATTGTTTTTAGGGGAGTCATATCCAGGTCTATCGGTTGGCATGGTTTGGATACGCTCCTGTAATTGATCAAGTGCTGCAATAAACTCCTGTGGCGTAGCATAACGTTCTGCCGGTAATTTCGCCATAGCCTTTTGCATGAATACATCCATATCCATAGGCAAATCCGGGCGAAGATGGCAGATCGAAGGAACTTTTGCATTCATGTGTTTAATTACAATGTCCACCGCCGTTTCTCCCTCGAAAGGGGGCCTACCAGCTAGCATCTCAAACAAAACAGCAGCAACCGAATACAGATCAGAGCGGGTATCCGCCGAACGCCCACTCTCCGCCTGCTCAGGCGAGATATAGTAGGCCGTACCCATAAATACGTTAGACTGGGTCAAGGTGACCGTTTCACGCCCTCGTGCCAACCCAAAATCCACAATCTTCACCACATCTTTGCTCGTAATCAGAATATTCTGTGGCTTGATATCGCGATGGACCACCCCCTGCTTATAGGCTGTCTCCAGCCCCTCAGCAATCTGTCGTGTGTAATTCAACGCTCGTAACGGGTCCATTGGGCCATGGGTCAGCATGTGATACTTGAGGTTCTGCCCATCAATGTACTCCATAGCAATGAATTCGTAGAGGCCATTATCATTGCCATAGTCCACAACACGCACAATATGAGGGTCACTGAGGCTCAGAATAATATGTACCTCTCTATGGAAACGTGCCACTAGCTCACCATCATTTGCCATTTCAAGATGCAAGACCTTCACAGCATAAATGTGGTTATTTTCCGTATCACGCGCAACATAGACCGTTGCAAAACTGCCCCGGCCTCGCTCATCGATAAGCTTATACCTACCCTTGATGACACGACCGATCATGTCACCGTTCATCATGCAAAACTCCTAACTGAAAGGCTACTCTTCGCGGCTATTATAACACCTTTTACTACTGAATGTCATGCTACTTTTTTTTTATTGTCCCCAATCCCCTCGTGTTATACAAACGAAACAACTGACAAATAAGTCATCTTATGGGTAGAGTCTCCTACTATAGCACAGTCTACCTCACACCTTATATAATGTATATACGCTTGGCTTATCTTCAGTGGTCTCACTCATATTTCTTGTTGTGTATAGATTTAACAGAGGAAGAACTTATGCAATCTGTACGTGGCATCCTCCTCGACATTGATGGAGTTCTGCATATTAGCATGCAGCCAATTACAGGCGGCACAGAAGTACTAGCATGGTTGAAACAGCAGGGCTATGCCACTGGCTTTGTCACGAATACCACCACCTTCGCTCGTGCCACTCTCGCACAGCGTCTACAAGCTATCGGTCTTCCCATTGATGAACAACATTTGATGACTGCTCCTGTCGCTACGGCAAATTATATTCGTCAACACTATCCAGGTAAACGCTGCTGGGTCTTGACGAAAGGGAATACCGCCGAAGACTTTGCGGGTATTGAGCTTGTCGAGTCACAGGCTGATGTCGTCGTCATCGGCGGGGCCGAGGAACTTCTCACCTATGAGGCCATGAATGCTGCCTTTCGTATGATCATGAATGGAGCAGCACTCCTGGCAATGCATACGAACCTCTACTGGCGTACCAAGACTGGCTTACAGCTAGATAGCGGAGCATATGTGCATGCCCTAGAAATAGCTACAGGCCAACAAGCGGTCGTCCTGGGTAAACCTGATCGTGCCTTCTTTGAGCAAGCGTTACTCTCCATTGGTGTCTCCGCACATGAAGCCGTGATGGTTGGCGATGACATCGAGAACGATATTGGTGGGGCTCAGCATGCAGGCTTACGTGGTATCCTGGTTTGTACAGGCAAACACGGAAGCAACTCACCTCTCTTAGAGAAGGTGCAGCCCGATGCCATCTTACCTTCCATCAGAGAGCTACCTCAGTGGCTCAGTGCGTAGTTGCCTTATCCTCCTCTGGTTCACAGAGAACCGAACGATGAGAACATCTCGCTAATACTCTCTCGATTGTGAATACGTTTGATAGCTTCAGCGAAGAGCGGGGCCACAGAAACAACCTCGATCTTCTCCGAGAACTGGACCGGCTGGTTTTCCACCGTATCAGTAATCAGCAGCTGCTTGAGAGGACTTTTATCGATCCGCTCAATGGAGCTGTTTGTCAATACACCATGTGTGACAGCAGCATAGACCTCTTTAGCTCCCTGCTCTATCAGCTTTATCGAGACATTGACCAGGGTGCCAGCCGATATCGTAAAGTCGTCTACAACTACAGCGGTTTTACCACGCACATCGCCAATGAGATGTAAAACCTTGGCCTTCTCATCATGGCCAGTGCGTTCCTTATCGGCAATCGCTAGCGATACTCCCAGAGCTGAGGCATATTTACGTGCCTGTTTTGCAAAACCGACATCGGGCGAGACGATGATCATATCCTGCAGGTTCTTCTTACGAATACACTCAACGAGAATGGGCAACGCATAGAGGTTATCTACCGGCAGATGAAAGAAGCCCTGAATCTGGGGTGCATGTAAATCCATAGTGACCACGCGATCTGCTCCTGCCACCTCAATGGCATCGGCACAGACACGTGCACGAATAGAGACTCGTGGCTCGTCCTTCTTATCCCCTTTAGCATAGCTAAAATAGGGCATAAGCAGGGTCACCGACTCAGCACCAGCACGCTTCAAGGCATCGATCCAGAACAGCAACTCCATGAAGTTGTCGTTGGAGGGAAACACTGTCGATTGCACCAGATAGACGCGCTGCCCTCGCACATTCTCCAGAATACGTACAAACGTGTTGCCATCCGAAAAATGCAACGTCTCATTTTTGCCCTGAGTAATGTGCAGGTACTCACAGATACGAGCGGTTAAGCGCGGACTGCCGCTCCCCGCGAAAACCAATATATTGTCATAGCCCATATGCCAGCTCCATTTACTCACACAGCTTCTTCAACGCGACCACCCAGGTATCTCGCCAGGAACACTTCTGCTACCGCATAGAACCTCAAGCGATTCTCTGGCTTGGCAAATCCATGTCCCTCATCGAGAAAGAGCATATATTCGTATTCGATACCTCTGCTCTTCATAGCTTCTACAATTTGCTCAGATTCAGCCTGCTTGACACGCGGATCATTGGCTCCTTGAGCGATGAGAAGAGGAATTTTGATCTGGTCAACTTTAAAGAGTGGTGAGCGCGACTTCAAGAACTCTTCCTCAGTATCAGGATTACCAACCCGTCGGTGCAGCGAGGCCAAGAAGGTAGACCAGTAGGGCGGCACGCTGCGAATCAACGTTACCAAATTGCTAGGACCGACAACATCTACCGCGCAACAGAACAGGTCAGGCGTAAAGGTAGCTCCTACCAGAGCTGCATAGCCGCCGTACGAACCACCATAAATGGCGATGCGTTTGGGATCAGCGATGCCTTGCTGTATCGCCCATTCGACAGCATCTACCAGATCGTAGTGCATCTTGCGGCCCCATTCCTTGTTGCCTGCGTTCAGAAATTCTTTGCCATACCCCGTAGAACCACGATAATTCACCTGCAAACAGGCATAACCACGATTCGCTAGCCATTGCGCCTCCGGGTTATAGCCCCACATATCACGCGCCTGTGGCCCACCATGTACATTTAGCACCAGAGGTAGATTCGTCTTGTCCTGTCCCAGTGGCAGCGTCAGATAGCCATGAATAATCAGACCATCTCGTGCCTGGAAAGAGACTGGCTCCATCGTTGCTAGCGTATACTTGTTCAATTCGGGCTGGTTGTCAAAGAGAAAAGTTACTTTGCGCGTCTTTCTTTCATAGGCATAAAAGGCTAGAGGACCGTTATCTCTGGAAAACGTTACTATCCAGGTACCATCAGCATGGTCACGGCTGGTAATCGAGAAGTTTCCTCGTGAGATATCATGAATAGTGTCAAAGTCCAATCGGATTGATTCGTCTAAGACGACCCATTCAACCTGCTCCCTGGCAAAGGCCACAGCTTGAATCTCATATGTGTCGGGGTCTGTCATAACACCGCTCACATCATACTGTGGGTCTTCAGCAATGACCGTTATTTCACCGCTCCCAATTGCCAATTTGACCAGTTGGCCAGCATTGGCATTGCGTGCATCTATCAGGTACAGAGTTTGCCCATCCTTAGTAAAACCAATAGGCACACTGTTCTGGGCATCATCTGGGTTCCACGTCAACAGAGTTTGCCAGTCGGCCTGCTCATCATCACGGACGAGTACGGCGCGGCCACCGTCAGCAAGCATTGCCAATGCGCCACGCACCTTGAAATGTGAATCCGTTATCCAGCCAGCCACATTACCTGGGTTTTTAGCTACCAACGCCAACGCACCAGAGGTCAAATCGAGATGATAGACGTCATGCACTTTCGGATTGTCCTTATTCATGGCAATCAGCACTTCATTGGGAAAATGTTTATCCAGATCAACAAGCTGCGTCTGCACATTTTCAAAAGGCGTCAAGTCTCTGGTTTCTCCTGTCTCCAGGTTCGTGGCATATAACCGCCAGTTCTCATTCCCCCCAACGTCCTGAATATACAGAATATGTTTATTGTCATGCGCCCAGATATAAAAGCGCACACCTCTATCGGTATCATGAGTAACCGGCTGATAATACTCACCGCCAACAGGCCCTACCCATACATTCAGCACATTATCAACCGGTGCCAGATAGGCCATTCTTGTGCCATCCGGCGAGATGCGGGGATTGGTCTGTACGGGATTGCCCAGTAACACTTTACGGGGAATAAGCACTACGGACGATGCCGTTGGATTGGTCACGTTATCGCTCCTCTAATAATGAATATTTCTCATTCATCTTCTCACTCGTGAAGGTCAAGCACAATTCACTCTACCAGATCACCATGCTTTTTGCAACAAAGCTACTGATGCAGAACAATTCAGAGCATTTCTTGATATACCTCATACGTTTGGCGGGCGATCTGCTCTTGTGTATAATGCTTTAACACTCTTTGCCGTCCCTTCCTCGCTAACCGAGCGTATAACTCAGGATCGTCCAGGAGTTTCTGGACACAGGCCACCAACTCTGACACATTGCCTTCCGAGAAGACGAGACCAGCATCGCCGATGACATGCGGAATCTCGCCCGAATTGGAACCGATCACTGGTGTCTCACAGGCCATCGCCTCACACAGCACACGCCCGAACTGCTCTTTCCAGTTTGGACGGCTCAGCGATGG
>Ga0137377_10003124_pt1 | contig 12673 bp, 13 predicted proteins | sample SagtaG_22_FD_104815 | JGI IMG/M metagenome (GOLD analysis project Ga0137377, IMG submission 104815) | Vadose zone soil microbial communities from Sagehorn Ranch, Mendocino, California, USA - Sage2_L_40_16 metaG | ecosystem: Environmental > Terrestrial > Soil > Vadose zone | place: USA... | reverse complement strand
TTCGGCGGGCTGCCGTTCCTCATCCTGGACGGCCAGTTCACCGGCCGGACCGCACCGCTGCTTGTGGCCGGGCCGCCGGGCACCAGCGACCGGCTGGCACAGGCGATGGAAGCCCTATTCCCCGGCTCCAGCCGAGCTCGGCGGCGGTTCGCCGTGCACGTGACCGAGCTAGCCCCCGACGGGACACCCGCAGAAGTTGGCGCGGCCACAGTGCGCGGCTGGCAGGTCGAGCACCCCAGCGGCGCGCCGCCGCTAGCGCTGCGGGTGGACCTCGGCGGCACCAGCTTCGCCTACTCCGGTGACACCCAATGGACCCCCGCTCTCACTCACGCGGCAGACGGTACCGACCTCTTCGCTGCCGAGGCCTACACCTACGACCGGCCCATCCGCTACCACCTCGACTACCAGACCCTGCACGCCCACCTGGCCGACATACGCGCCGAGCGCATCGTCCTCACCCACATGTCTGCCGCCATGCTGGCCAGGCTAGCCGACACCGAGCTGCCCGCAGCCTACGACGGCATGGTCATAGACCTGTGACACCCGAAACGGGGCCCGGCTCGCAGCGAGCAGACACCTCACTTCCCCTACGGCAGGCCCATCCTGTTACAGGGCACACCAGGACGGACAGCGCGACGGCGCACCGAATGGGCTGATCTGCACGTGATCCCCTGCGAAAGCAACACGGTTGCCAGCCGCGCGGAATCGGCGATCGGTAGCGAACCCGTAAGGCGCAGCAACCGAGGGTACGCTCACTTTGTGTGATGGCCACAGTGCCGACTCCGTGACCGCCAGCCAGCAGATCCCCGTGGCCGTCCACACCGGCGCCCGGCACGTGCCCAACAGCGGGCAAGCGCCCCTTCAACCGCCGGACACCCAGCCACCACACCGCCAAGATCATCACTAGCTCCAACGGCTGCGCGCATCCTCCTCGGACCCCGACCTGGCCAGTGCACTGACATCGAGATGACCGAATCACTGACACCGAGGTGCGGCCTCTCACGGTGTACTTGCGCTTGCCGTCGCCGCCGCGCTCGTCGTATAGCTCGCGGGCATGCCTGACCTGTGCCGGGGTCAGCCGCGGGCGGCGGCCGCCGCTGCGGCCGCGGGCCCGGGCGGCCGCCAGGCCCTCGTGGGTGCCCTCCACGATCAGTTCCCGCTGGAACTCGTCGATCGCCGCGAGCACGTGAAAGACCAGCCGCCCGTGCGGGGTGGTGGTGTCGATGGCCTGCTTGAGCACGACCAGGCCGACGCCGCGCGCCACCAGGTCCTCGGCGAGCGCGAGCATGTGCTTGAGGCTGCGCATCGCCCGGCTGAGCCTGGTGATGACCAGGACGTCGCCCTCGCGCAGGTAGGCCAGCGCCTTGTCCAGCTCGGGCCGGGCGGCGAGCTTGCCCGACGCGCGGTCGACGAACAGCTTGTCGACGCCGTACGCGGTCAGCTCGTCGACCTGGCTGTCGTCGTTCTGGCCGCGCGTGCTGACCCGCGCGTAGCCGATCTTCGCCATCAGGCGCCCGCCGCGCACCGGGCGATGCTGCCTGCGGCCCTGGCCAGCGCGGACCCGGCGTCGGCAGCGTGCTTCGCGGCGCCCTCGGGCAGGTCGCCCTGGCCCTCGAAGGCGTCGGTGATCTCGCACACCGGGCCCTCGGGGCTGAGCAGCCGCGCCAGGGTGGCGAGCGTGTCCCGGAGCGGGCCAAGGTCGACGGCCCACTCCCCCACCTCGATACCGCGCTCGCAGTCCTCCCAGCGGTGCGCCAGCTCGGCGGCCGCGGCCGCAATTGCTGCGCATCAGCGAGTCAGCACGCTGTTCACCCACTGGCCGGCACGGCGGCGCGGCCACCGGGTGAGGTTCCGGGGTCTGGAGACGCGGGGTTCGAGTCGCGCTGCGGTTGGGTGGGGTCTAGCTGCGGTTCGCGATTTCGTACTGTTCCGTGGTGACGGGTTCGAGCCAGGTGGTGCCGTCGCCGTCGGCGGTGCCTTCGAGCATGGCGATATGACACATGACGGTGCTGTCGGTGCCGCCGTGCCAGTGCTCTTCCCCGGGCGGGGTCCACACGGTGTCGCCGGCGCGCATCCGGATCACCGTCCCGTCGCGGCCCACGACCAGTCCCAGGCCTTCGGTCACGTGCAGGGTTTGCCCGACCGCGTGAGAATGCCAGTTGGTGCGCGCACCCGGGGTGAACCGTACGAGGCTCGCGATCAGACGAGATCCTTCTGACGCCTTCTTGATGGGGGTGACGTAGACGTCGCCCGTGAACGCCTTCTCGGGTGCCTTGGCGGTGTCGGTGACGGGGGTCAGTTCCATAGCCGTTCTCCTGTCGGTAGTTCTGTTGCGTGGCGTGTCGGCGGTGGCGATGTTGTCGCCCTGGAGCGTGGCCGGCGAGTTCACCGGGCGGTGTATCCGCCGTCGACGGGCAGGGCGGCGCCCACCACGAAGCTGGCGCCCGGGCTGCAGAGCCACAGCACGGTGGAGGCGATCTCCTCGGGGCGGCCGAGGCGTCCGATGGGCTGGTCGGCCACGGCGTCGGCTTCGTCGAGTTCTCCGCTGGCGATCATGTGCTCGACCATGGGCGTGGCGAATGTTCCGGGGCAGATGGCGTTGATCCGGATTCCGCGGGGCGCGTACTCGAGTGCGGCGCTGCGGGTCAGGCCGATCACGCCGTGCTTGGAGGCGTGGTAGGCGGCCCGTCCGGGGAGCCCGACCAGTCCTCCGAGGGAGGAGCAGTTCACGATGGCGCCGTTGCCCTGGGTGCGCATCTGCTTTAGTTCGTGCTTCATGCAGGCCCACACCCCGCGTAGGTTCACCGCGCTGACCTGATCGAAGGTGTTGCCCGGCTCGTCGGCGGCATCGCAGGGCGGGGCCTGGATGCCGGCGTTGTTGAACGCCATGTCGAGACGACCGAACGTCGAGACGGTCCGGGCGAGCATGGCGGCCACCGCGTCCTCGTCGGACACGTCGCAGGTCACGCCGAGCACGGTGTGGCCCTGGGTGGTGAGCGTGTCGGTGGCAGCGTGCAGCGCGTCGGCGCTGATGTCGGCCAGCACGACGGCGGCACCGGCTTCGGCGAACGCCGTTGCCGCGGCCAGGCCCATGCCGGAGCTGGCGCCGGTGACGAGGGCGACCTGGTCGGTGAAGTCGTAGGCGGGGTTCACGAGATCCTTCAAAAGTGGTCTGAACGGCGCCGGACACGGTCCGCGCGGGTGGTGCCGTCAGTCGACGGAGTCGATGCTGAGGGTGGTGCCGTCCTCCAGGGCGGCCAGGAAGCGAGCGGCGTCGGGGGTGAGCTGACCCAGCTGACCAGGCCGTCGGAGTAGGCGAAGTCGCGGTAGAAGAGCGCGAGGTTGCCCCACGGGGCGTAGTAGGTGATGTCGCCGGCGGCAGGTTCGCTGCCTGCGGGGGCACCCTTGATGTTCAGCTTCCGCGGAAGGTCGCTGATTTTCTCGGTGGCGTGGAAGTCGCTGATGGTGAGGGTGAGCGGCAGCAGCGAGGCAAAGTCGCGACCGGCGGCGGTGTCGTCGAGGCTGCCGTGAAGCTCGGTGCCATCGATCACGAGTCTGACGTGCACGGGTGCTGCCGCCTCCGTCGGGGTTGTCGAGGTCGATGCTCTTGGCGGCCCAGGAGTTGCAGAAACGCTGGGCGTGTCCCGAGCGGTGGTCGACCTCGCGAATCTGGTGTCACCGTTGGGTGTGCCGCTGTCGTGGTGCTCGCCGCATCCTGCGGCGAGCACCACCAGCGACGCGACCGCGACCCGGGCGAGGCACACGCGCACCACCCCAGCCGGCGTGCCCGTGGTCAGAGGGTGAGTAGCGTCTTGATGGCGCGGCGCTCGTCCATGGCACGGTAGCCCTCAGCGACGTCGGCCAGGGGCAGGGTGAGGTCGAAGACCTTGCCGGGGTTGATCGTGCCGGTCCAGATCCGGTCGATGAGGTCGGGCAGGAACCGGCGCACCGGGGCGGGTCCTCCAAGCAGGCGGACGTGGGAGTAGAACAGCTCTTCGCCGGGGAGCTGGACGTCGTGGGAGACGCCGACGTATCCGGCGGCGCCGCCGGGGCGAGCCGATCGGATGGCTTGCATGATCGATTCCTGGGTGCCGACGGCCTCGATCACCGAGTGAGCGCCGAGTCCGTCGGTGAGGTCCTTGATCCGGGCCACACCCTCGTTGCCGCGTTCGGTGACGATGTCGGTGGCACCGAACTCGGTCGCGAGCTTCTGCCGGGACTCGTGCCGGCTCATCGCGATGATCCGTTCGGCGCCGAGCTCTCTGGCGGCCAGGACAGCGAGCAGACCCACGGCGCCGTCGCCGACGACCACGACGGTCTTGCCGGGCTGCACGTCGGCGGCGACCGCACCGAACCACCCGGTTCCCAGGACGTCGGAGGCTGCGAGCAGGCTCGGGATCATGGTGGCGTCCGGGACGTCCGGGGTGGCGACGAGGGTGCCGTCGGCGAGGGGAACGCGCAGGTACTCGGCCTGGGCGCCACCGGCGCCGACGAACTCGCGGTGCACGCAGGAGGTCTGGAAGCCGGCGCGGCAGATCTCGCAGGTGTTGTCGGAGGCGAAGAACGACCCGATCACGAACTGGCCGGGCGTGATCGTGGTGACGTGGCTGCCGACCTCTTCGACGATGCCGACGTACTCGTGGCCCATGGGGGTCGGGGACGTGACCGGGTTGATGCCGCGGTAGTCCCACAGGTCGGACCCGCAGACGCAGGTCGCGGACATCCGGATGACGGCGTCGGTCGGGGCCTGGATGGTGGGGTTCTCGCGCGTCTCGAGGCGGACGTCGCCGGGGGCGTGGATGACGGCTCCTCGCATGAGGATGTGCTCCTTGCTGATCGGTACTGCCGGGGGCTGAGTGGGGTGTTTCTGTGTGGGGTTCGTGGGGTCAGTCGGTGAAGACCTGCTTGGCCACGGCCATAGCGGCCATGGCCTGCGGCCAGCCGGCGTAGAACGCAAGGTGGGTGAGGGCCTCGATCAACTCCTGCTCGGTGTTGCCGTTCTCCTTGGCCAGGCCGAGGTGGAAGACGAGCTGGTTGGTGTTGCCGTTGGTCGCCAGCACCGCGACCGTGACGAGGCTGCGCTCTTTCGCGGACAGCTCGGGGCGTTTCCACACCTCTCCGAACAGGACGTCGTCGGTGAAGTGCACGAGGGCGGGAGCGAAGTCGCCGAACATCTTCGCGGCGCCGGACGGCTGGGGGGTGTCGGTGCTCATGGCATCGGTCCTTTCAGGCTGGATGGGCTAGTTCGGGTGGGCGGAGGTCACGGTGGGCAGCCCCACGAGAGCGGTGACGGTCGCGCCCGCGCCGACCGCGGCGGCGATCAGGAGGCTCAGGCGCAGCCCGGAGTCGAAGCCCGCCGGTGTCGCGAGCAGGGCCCCGAACACGGCGACGGCCAGAGCACCGCCGACCTGGCGGCTGGTGTTGAAGACACCGCTGGCGGTGCCGGACCTGGAGCCGGGCACGGAGTTGAGCAGCCCGGCCGTGACCGGCGGGACGACGGTCGGCCCGGCCAGGCCGACCAGCACCATCAGCGCGGCGATGACGGCCAACGGTGTGGTGGTCGGGACGAACGCGATGGCGAGCAGGCCTACCGTCATCAGGACCAGCCCGGTGCCCACGACCGGGCGGGCCCCGGTGCGGGCCACGACGCGGGGCACCAGGAGGGTCAGCACGAGACCAGCGAGCATCATCGGCAGGAACACCACCCCGGTGGCCAGGGGTGAGAGGCCACGTTCCTGCTGAAGGAACAGGCTCATCACGAACGGCAGGCCGTAGTAGCCGACCATGAACGCGAACCCGACCACCACGGCCGTGACCATCGTCCGGGAACGGGCAAGGTCCGGGGGCACCATCGGGTGGCGGACCCGGGCCTGCACCGCCACGAAAGTGACCATCGCGGCCACAGCGAGGATGAACGCACCCACGACGCGGCTGCTGGTGAACCCCACGTCGCCTGCCTCGATCGCCCCGTACGTCAGGGCCGCGATGGCGGTGACGCCGCTGGCCTGCCCGGCCCAGTCGAGTGGAACACGGTGGTGGGACGAGCGCCCGGCCCGGGCCAGCAGGAGCAGCGCGACGGCACCGACCGGGACATTCACCAGGAAGATCCACCGCCAGCTGGCCAGCGTCAGCACGCCCCCCAGGATCGGCCCGCACGAGGAAGCCACGGCACCGCCCATCGCCCAGATCGCGACCGCCTTGGTGCGACGAGCCGGATCCGGATACGCCTGCCCGATCAAGGCCATCGAGGACGGCATCATCACCGCGGCAGCGGTGCCTTGCACGAACCGGAACACCACGAGAGCACCCAGGTTGGGTGCCAGCCCGCAGGCCGCCGAGGCCAGAACGAAGGCAAGCACGCCGAACCCGAACGCCCGCTTGGCTCCGAGCCGGTCCGTCAGGGATCCCGACGACAACAGCAGCCCCGCGAACATCAGCGTGTAGCCATCGACCACCCACTGCAGTCCCCGGATACCCCCGCCCAGATCAGCCCTAATGTCCGGTAGCGCGACGTTCACGATGACCGCATCGAGCGTGACCACGAAGAAACCGAGCAGGGCGGTCGCCAGCGTTGCCGCGGGGTTACCCACGGTCACCCCGGTCGCAACCGGTGGTGCACCGATGAGGGCGCCGACCGGTGCCCGCAGCTCAGAACTAGTCACATGATGAGGAAACCGCGCCGGCACGGACGCCAACAGGTCGAGGTTTTCCGGGTCATGACAGAACCCCCCTCATTACCGCCGGCTGACGTAGCGTGAATGGGGTGAACGCGAAGAACACCGAGGCCCGAGACTTCCTCCTCACCCGCCGGGCCAAGATCACCCCCGAGCAGGCCGGGCTCAGCCACTACGGCGCAAACCGCCGCGTCGCCGGTCTGCGCCGCGAAGAGGTCGCCATGCTTGCCGGGGTGTCCGCGGACTACTACACACGCCTCGAAAAGGGCAATCTCGCCGGAGCCTCCGAAAGCGTCCTGGACGCCATCGCCGCCGCACTTCAGCTCGACGAGGCCGAACGCATCTACCTGTTCGACCTCGCCCGCACCGCCAACGCCTCGGCCTCATCACGGCGCCGCCCGGCCAGCGCCCGCCGGATCCGGCCCATGGTGCAGCAGATCCTCGACAGCATGGTCGGAACCCCCGCATTCGTCCGCAACGGCCGGCTCGACATCCTCGGCACCAACCTCCTCGGCAGAGCGCTGTACGCGCCGGTGTTCGACAGCCCCACCCGCCTCAGCCACGCATCGCCACCACCCAACATCGCCCGGTTCCACTTCCTGGACCCAGCCGCGCGTGACTACTTCCCCGAATACGACGGTGCCGCCGGCGCGACCGCCGTGCAACTGCTGCGCGCCGAGGCCGGGCGCAACCCGCACGACCGCAACCTGACCGACCTCATCGGTGAGCTCTGCACCCGCAGCGACGACTTCCGCACCCGCTGGGCCGCCCACGACGTCCGCCTCCACCGCACCGGCACCAAGAGCTTCCACCACCCCGTCGTCGGCGACCTGGAACTCGGCTTCGAAGCCATGGAACTCAGCGCCGACACCGGCCTCACCCTGACCGCCTACGCCGCCGAACCCGGCTCCCCCTCAGCAGACGCACTCACCGTCCTCGCCAGCTGGGCCACCACCCTCAACCAGGCCGACATCGACGTCCCCGCAGAACACAAGACGTCGTGACCCGTTGAGGGTTAGTTCACGCGCGCACCTCCGTCGCTCCCAAACGGGGGATCTCTGACCTGACGACCCCAAGCAACGCCCGCAGCGCAGCGCTGCCTCAATGAGCATTCCCATCGACGGTCCGACCGGAACCGAGCCCACGGCGGCGTAGTCTAAAAAATAACCTCTGAGTTCTCCTGGACCTCACCAGCCTGTTTAGGCCCAGGACCAGCGCCTTCTCTGCCGTAGCGATGCAAGTTTTGTTATTGATGAGATTTCAGCTTTCCTGAAGGTCTATCGTCTTCGCTGTTAGTCATGCGGTACTGGTGAAGGCGAGAGGATCGGGTTGACGCTGGCGGTGGTGCGGGACCTGCGTGAGGCGCGGGCCCCGGCGGGTCCGGCGGAGCTGGCCGGGTTCGAGACCGACGTGCTGGCCGGGTTCGTGCTGGCCCGGGCTGCGGCTGGCCTGTCGGACGGGACGATCAGCTCCGATGTGGTGCACCTGGAACAGGTCCGGGCCTGGTTCGGCCGGCCGCTGTGGGACATGGGGCCGGCGGACGCGGACGCGTACTTCGGCAAGGTGCTCCGCGGGGCGGCCAGGGGGACCAGGCTGTCGCGGGCGCAGGCGCTGAAAACCTACTTCGTGTTCGTGGAGCTGCGGCATAAGGCCGAGATCCACCAGATGACCGGCCGGGTTGCCGAGTGCCCGATCGATGAGGTGAACCGGCCCCGCGGCCGGCAGCAGGCCCGGCTGCGGGTCCCGCCGGCCGCCGGGCAGGTCGGGCGGCTGTTCGCCGGGTGGCGCGGGGAGCTGGCGACCTGCCGGAAGTTCGCCCCGGCGGCCCGGAACTACGCCGCCTGCCGGCTGATGGCCGAGGTCGGGCTGCGGGTGAACGAGGCGTGCAGGCTGGACCTGGCTGACATCAAGTGGGATCTGGGCCGGTTCGGCAAGCTGCACGTGCGGCACGGCAAGGGTGCCCGCGGCTCGGGCCCGCGCGAGCGGATGGTGCCGCTGATCAACAACGCCGGGGCGACGCTTTGCTGGTTCGTCGAGGACGTGTGGGCCCAGTTCGGCGATGGCCACGCTCGTCCCGGCGTGCCGTTGCTGCCCTCGGAGCGCAAGAACGCCGACGGGTCGGCCGCCCGGGTCGGGGACGAGGCGCTGCGCGCGGCGCTGGCCAGCGCCGCCAGGACGCACCTGCCGGACTGGCCCGACGTCGTCACGCCCCACGTGCTGCGCCATTTCTGCGCCTCCCAGCTGTACCTGGGCGGCATGGACCTGCTGGCGATCCAGGCCGCCTTGGGTCATGCCTGGGTGGCCACCACCATGAATTACGTCCACGTCCCGGCCACCCACATCGAGGATGCCTGGATCGCGGGCCAGCAGCGTGCCGCGGACCGGCTGCGGGGGCTGAGCAGATGATCACCGGGCAGACGGGCGCGCTGGGCACGTGCGGCCTGGAGGAACAACGATGAAGTGGAACCTGCGGCTGGCGGCCGCCAACCGCGGCATCTGGAAGGCCAGCGAGCTGCAGCGGATGCTCGCCGAGCGCGACCTGGTCATCAGCGCCGGGAAGATGTCCGGGCTGTGGTCCGGGGACCCGGCCAGCATCAAGCTGTCCGACCTCGACGTCATCTGCGCCGTCCTTGGCTGCGGCGTCGAGGAACTGCTGATCCCCGAGCCCGACAAGGTCAGCCAGGGCCGGGAGCAGGAGGGCCAGGCCGTGACCGCGTCCGGCTCGGCAGGACCGCCGAGGGTGACCCCGCGGCGGCGCGACGGGCGATCGCTTCCCCCCGCCTGATGGCGGGCCGGAAGGCCTCCAGCTGCGCCGACTGCCTGGCCTGGGGCGTGCTCAACGGGCGCCGCTGCAGCTCGTGCTCGGTCTGGCGGCACAAGCATCCCGGCGAGGCCGGGTGCGCTGGCTGCGGGAAGATCCTGGCGGTCAAGGACGGCTACTGCCGGCTGTGCTGGCAGCAGGCCCGCTGCCAGTCCAGGATCGCCGGAGGCCTGCCGCGGGGCGCGGTGTCGGTCCTGCAGGACGGCGATCGCCTGCACTGGCACCAGCTGTTCTTCGACCGGATGCAGCTCCGCCGCCCGCACGGCCCGGTCCGCCAGCACGGTCGCCGCGGTGCCCCGGCCAAGCCCCCGCCGGCGCCTGCCGGGCGGCCGGCCTTCCGCTGGGTCCAGACCAGGCTGCTCGAGGCCTGGCGTGACTTCACCCGGTTCGACGAGGACGCAGGCGCCGACCCGGGCAACCCGTGGCTGGCCTGGGGGCTATACCTGGCCTGGCAGCGCGGCGAGTCCCGCGGCTGGCGGCGGGGCCTCCGGTTCGCCGTCCGCAGGGCGCTGATCATCGTGCTGTCCCGGCACGAGCCCGGCGACACCGTCCGGTACTCCGAGATCATCCCGCTGCAGCAGGCCCTGGGCCTCAGGGCCGGGCGGACCGCCGAGGTGCTCCAGGAGATGGGCGTGCTGGACGACGACCGGCGCCCGTCCTTCGAGGACTGGCTGGAGCGCAAGCTCAACGGCCTGGCCCCCGGCATCCGCTCCGGCACCGAGGCGTGGCTGCGGACCATGCGTGACGGCGGCCCCCGCAGCAGGCCCCGCGACATCTCCTCCGCCTGGAACAACATGCTCTATCTCCGGCCGGTGCTGCTGGAATGGTCATCTCAGTACGGCCACCTGCGCGAGGTCACCCGCGACGACGTCCTCGCCGTCCTCGGGGAGCTGCACGGATCCCGCCGATCCAACGTCCTGATGGCGCTGCGCTCGCTGTTCGCGTTCTGCAAGAAGCAGAAGACGATCTTCCGCAGCCCGGTCCAGGGCATCAGGGTCGGTGAGCGCACCTGGGGGGTCATCCAGCCGCTGAGCCAGGACGAGGTCGACCAGGCGGCAGAGGCCGCGACCACTCCCGACGCCCGGCTGCTCCTGGTCCTCGCCGCGATGCACGCCGCCCGCGTCAAGGCCATCCGCGAACTCCTCCTCGATGCCGTCGACCTGGGCAACCGGCGGATCGTCATCGGCGGCCGGGCCCGCCCGCTCGATGAGCTCACCCGCCAGGTCCTGCTTGAGTGGCTCGCCCACCGGAGCGCCCGCTGGCCATCCACGGCCAACCCGTACCTGCTGGTCAACCAGCACAGCGCCAACGGCACCGACCCTGTCAGCACCAGCTACTTCGCCAAGACGGCACTGCGAGGGAAGGCCGCCACCCTGGAAAGGCTCCGCGTCGACCGGCAGCTCCAGGAAGCCCTCGCCCGCGGCCCCGACCCGCTGCACCTGGCATCAATGTTCGGCCTCGACCCCAAGACCGCCATCCGTTACGCCGAGAACGCCCGGCAGCTGCTCATCACGGCAGCCGAGGAACAAGACCCGGCGGCTTCAGGCGAACCCAAGGATCCAGTCAGCCCATAGAGCGCGAAGAACCTTCAGTTCATGCCGAAAACCCCTCAGTTCGGCTGAACTCCGGGGAATCTCGGGGCTTGAGCAACAACGGAACGGCCAGTGGCGATAAGGGCTGAGGACAGCTGGGTTACCGTCGGTGGTCGTTCGGATCTCGAAAGAGTGTCGGCGGCCATAAGGATCAGTCGGTGGTCGTGATCGCGATCAGTCCGTCAGCGTCTCACCTCGTGGCAGGACCGATGGCGCTACCCCCCCACCGGTATGAGAGCCGACCCTAGACTTGCGGTCGGAGCCCGGGCAGGCCGGGCCCCACAAGGAGATGGTCGTGATGATGTTCTGGAACGGTGGCGCCTGGCCCTTCTGGGAGGTCGCCCTGATGTGGTTCGGCATGATCGTGTTCTGGGGCCTGCTGATCTGGGCCGTCTACGCCCTGGTCACCAGCGCCACCCGGCGGCCCAGCCCCGGGCCCCGCGGCCAGGACGCACGCCAGATCCTGGACGAACGGCTGGCCCGCGGCGAGATCGACACCGCCGAATACCAGCGGCTCCGCGACTTGATCGCCGACCGCAGCCACCAGAGCCGCAGCGATGCAGGGAGCGGACCGTGACCGCCACGGCCGCGGCTGCCAGGCCAGACGCCCGGCTAGCCGACGAGTGCAGCCCGCCGTCCCGCACAGGTGCCATCCCCCGAACCACCCGCGGCTACGCCTCCGGCAAGGATGACTACCTCCGGCGGCTACGCAAGATCGAGGGCCAGGTGCGCGGCCTGCAGAAGATGATCGAAGCCGACACCTGGTGCCCCGCGTCCAGGAGCCGATCAGGACGTCTCATCGAGCCTGAAGCGGTCACCTTCGCGCCTATCGCAGCCCGCCTGAAAATGGCGGCATCCTGGCTGCAGCTGCCCGTCGCCTGCCCTCCTCGATCCACGCGGGGATCGAGGACTCGTCGGCGCCTGCCTTGCGGCACAGCTGCGCGGCCTGCTGGGCGATCGGCTCGTCAAGCTCTCCCTCGGACGTGCCCTCGAGGATGCCGGCCACCTCCGGCCAGCAGGTCGCTGCGCCCGGCCGCGAGCTCGCGGAGTTCGGTTACCGCCGCGGCCTCCTCGGCCCCGGCCAGCTCGCGCCATTTGGCGTGATGCCCGGCGGTGCCGGTGAGCTGGGCGACGAGGATGCGATCACGGCCCGTGCCCCGATTGCGATCAGCCATGTTCCCAGTGTCGCTGACCTGTACGGAAAATATGCACCGGACTGCCAGGATGCGGCAGCGCCCGGCGTTCCCGGCGCGGGCCGGTCTGGGGTCAGGTGGTGAGCGCGACCCAGCCGCGCCGGGAACGCCTGGCCCACGGCTGGCCTCCTTCTGCCGCAGGAAACGCGTACAGGTCGAGGATGACGCCGGCCACTGACATTCCAGGCAGGGCGATTTCAAGATCGCTAACAGGAGTCATGCGGTTACGAGGAGGAACCGGGTCCTGGGCAGTCCGATGTGTGCGGCGCCAGTCGCCTTGCTCCTTAATGCAATTTCCCGTGACATTCCCGAATTACCGCAAGATGGCCTTCTCTTTCCGGAATGATGTTTGTTACCACACGAACACCAATCCTAAGAGAAGGCCATCCCGTG
>Ga0137377_10003119_pt1 | contig 12682 bp, 8 predicted proteins | sample SagtaG_22_FD_104815 | JGI IMG/M metagenome (GOLD analysis project Ga0137377, IMG submission 104815) | Vadose zone soil microbial communities from Sagehorn Ranch, Mendocino, California, USA - Sage2_L_40_16 metaG | ecosystem: Environmental > Terrestrial > Soil > Vadose zone | place: USA... | reverse complement strand
TCGAAAGTCGATGGTGCGCTCGTTGTCGTCGATATCACACGCGCCCAAAAGGGGAAACTCAGGCAGATGAAATCCGTGCTGGCCCAGACGGGCGCCAATGTTCTTGGCTGTGTGATCAATAAACAACGCGGAAACCGCCATGATACCGCCTATAGCTACTACTACGCTTCCGCCGATGAGCAGGAAGAAGAGAGGAAGCAGGCCAAAAATGGTCACAATGCTCCTGTCCCTGCCACCCCATCATCCTCATGGTCTCAATCTCATGTTGATAAAGGGATGCGTTCAAACTAGGATTCTATACCCCTGAGGAATGGAGAACAGATGAATTCAGTAAGGATGAAACGCGTGCGGTTACTAGGAGATCAAGACTCTACGGGAGAATTGATCTCTAGAGATGTGGAAGGGGAGCAGCACATACGAGTTCAGAGCAAAAAGCGAAGGCCAAAAAAGCGTGACGTACTCATTGGCATGCTGTTATTGCTGGTCTTGCTGGGCACGGGCTCCTCAGTGGCGGGCTTCATGATGTACCACGCGTACAATGCACGCTATCATACGGATCTCTCCCTTGCGCAGACAGGCACACAGCACTTGCAAAAGGCAGAGGCTCTTTTAGGAACATGGTCAAAAAGGCCGCTTGATACGCAGCTCACAGGTCAGGCTGAAATTGAGTTTGCCTCTGCATTCAAGACCTTTGGCCAACTGAACAGCGACCTGCGATCTTTGCCAGCAATGATCAAGCAAATACCATCGTATGGTACACGTCTGAACGCTGCTTTGCATCTTGTGCCGCTTGCCATGACGCTTTCACAGGCCGGGACAACCGGATGCACCATCTTGCATATTCTGGGTACAGGACTTCGTGATCCGTTGACTCCTCAGGGACGCGGCATCACTCTTTCAGACCTTACCGTTGTCACCCAGGATGTTCAAAAGCTCAAGGCCTCGCTTGCGACGTCAGCGCGGCAGGTCAGTCAACTCCAACCAGGCGATATGCAGTTCGACGCACGCATTCCTCGATTGGTAAACGCCTTTCATAAAGGTCTGCCGGTGATCCAGGATTGGCTTGATACGTTTGAGCGCCTCATTCCTGTTGCTCCATCGCTCCTGGGTATCGGTACGCCTGCAAACTACCTTATCGAGGTACTTGACTCAACAGAGCTACGACCTGGGGGTGGGTTCATCGGGAACTATGGGATTGCTTCTTTGTCAAACGGGCGGTTATCGGCTGCGCATATTACGGATGTCGACTTGATCGATAAACCTTTTGAATCTGCAGGCCATGTTCTTCCTTATCCACCGGCTTACGGATGGTTCGACCTTGCACCGGGAAGCTGGAGTTTCCGTGACTCGAATCTCGATGCGGACTTTCCGACGGCAGCGCGCTACGGTGAGCAGACCTATAGAGAAGAGGGTGGCCATGTACCTGTACAAGGAGTAATCGCCATCACTCCCGCATTGATTGAGCAAGCGCTTGCGATTACTGGTCCTATTACTGTTCCGGAGTACCACGAGACGGTCACGGCACAGAATCTGATTGCGCGCATCCACTTTCATCAATTGGGTCATGCAGGTGAAGGCAGTGATCTTATTCCTTCGCCAGATGGACATTCATCGCTGCGCAAGCGTTTTACAGAGTTGTTGGCAGAGCATTTTCTGGCACGTGTCCATCAACTGGCACCTGGTCAACTCTCCAAATTCGTACTACTGATAGTCAATGCCGTGCACTCGAAGGATCTTCAACTTTACTTGAATACTAGTGTTGCTGAAAACCTGCTCCATCGTTTTCATCTTGATGCAGCCATTCAGTCGCCCGTTGGCGATAGCCTTTTTGTGGTAGACGCCAACATTGCTCCAAATAAAGCAAATAACTTTATCACCAATACCCTGGATGACCAGGTGACTATTGATAGCCAAGGCAATGTGATACATCACGCTACCTTGCGATACGCCTGGACAATTGCTGGTCGAAACTACGGAAGCTCGCTTTATCGAGATTTTGTACACGTCTATGTACCACCTAAGAGCATATTACTCACACAGGATGGATGGCAACCTCGTGGCGCGAGTAACGCATTTAATAGAGAAGTATGGATGGGCTATTTCGAGCTCTCCTATGGACAAACCCGTACGGTAACTCTTGTATGGAAGGTACCGGCAGCAGCTAGCAGGGGTCAAAGTGGATGGCGTTATCAGTACGTAGTTCAGAAACAAGCAGGCGTCCTTTGGAAACTGAATCTACAGATCATGCTGCCTTCTTGTGCAACAGCAATCGTCAAGCGGGGGGGACTGATATCTAACTATGAGCACGAAGCAAAACTTACTCACTACCTGACTGGAGACTTGAACGTAGGGGCTGATTACACTTGCAGGTGAGTTGCTAGCTGCGGATAAACTGGAAACTCTTGCCAAGGGATGGCATTATGATTGATACACATCTACATACCTTATCCGGCGTTGATGACGAGCCAGAGACAGCGGAGATTAAAGAACGAGTTAATGAATTGCAGCAAGTGCTCAACCGTCTGGGCATTCTGCTACGTCTCTTTGCAGGTCATGAGGCGCTTCTCAGGCATGGATTGGTCGAGGATATCCAGGCCGGAAGACTTGCGATACTCAATGGAAGTCGATATCTCTTACTCGAACTATGGAACCATAGTTGGCATACGGAGATAGAGCGAGTGGTTTTCGAACTGCGAGCCCTCGGCATCACGGCATCGCCTCGGGTGCGCACGACCTGCACAGATGTCCGCCCACTATTGTACAGGGCTTGCGTCGGTCTGTACAATTTATTGGGCAAGTAAGGACGCGGCAAGCTATCGAGGGCTATCCGATGGCAATCATTAACAATGTGCTGTGTAGAGTGTAAAAAATAATGGTTGACATTATTGGGAGGAGAAATACGAACATCATGAAAAACGTAGCACAGATGCCCCGAAGGTGGGAGACTAGAAGAGAACTGATTTCTCCCTCATTGATTTTCTCCATCCTGGTATTACTAGTTGGGTTTTTCCTAGGAATGGCCATTGGTGTACTTAGCCCTGCATACGGTGCTGTCGTCGCTGGCGCTATAGGGCTGGTGATCACCATACTACTCAGGCTGGACGAACTTATTGTGATGCTGATCGTCGGTGTTCACATATTGGTTGACGTGTATCTCAACCTCGACGTGTACCAGGTCGCATTGCTAATGGCGCTAGTACTGCTCTCTGCCTGCTACTTTGGACGATCGGCAGATCGTCCTTGGACTGGACCCCGCTCGATCTGGCTCTGGGTTTTGTTTCTTATCCTGACTATCTACCCTACCATTAATGGTGCTACTTTCAGTCTCACAAACGCTATCGCCTTCTATCTTAATCTCGTTTTCAGTGCATTCATCATGTTCTGGCTGGGCAACATCATCGCGAAAGATTTTTCGGCTGTGCGGCATGTGTTTCAATTGCTGTCGGTTCTGGCAGCACTCATTGCCATACATACTCTTATTGAGGCAACCACTGGAAAATTCTTATTTGTAACGGCGCATGCTGAAGCCGTGCTTGCTCAATACTCGAGCTTTCAGGCACAGGGAGCGGCATATATCTCTCGCTCCGGTTCGTTTCTCGGCAATCCGAATGGGAACGGAGTCTTTCTTGCCACAAGTTTTTTCCTTCCATTAGGACTGTTTATAGAAAGCAAGCAGCTTTGGGCAAAGATGATCTATCTTCTGGAAACGCTGTTGATCCTATTGGCGCTGATGTACACCTATAGTACTGGGTCGTGGATAGCTGTACTCGTAGGTATAGTGGTTTTGATGTTCTTGGTGGGGCGAATACGTTACATTGCGCTGCTGCTTATGTTGATAGCGACGCTGGCAGTGATAGCATTCACTGTTTTTCCTTCACAGACCGCTGCGCAACTTTCCCATGCTAACGACCAGAGTCATCTCTCAGACCACCTGGGAACCATACAAACGGCTGAGCGGGTCATCGAAGCGTTTCCTCTGTTTGGCGTTGGCTTGGGAGATCATGCGTATCTAGTTCGTGCGGAGCCTTACCGTGTGCCTGCACAGACTGTGCCTCAAGCTGAGCCAGATAATTCCTACCTGGAGTGGGGAGCAATAGCAGGAATACCTGTGATGCTGGTATTCCTTTTACTTCTTGGTAATGCATTCTGGCTTTCGTGGCGCAACTGGCTAGCCATAGATATCCGTTATCGTGCTCTTCTCGGAGGAGGGATAGTCGCACTCATTGCGCTCAGCATTAACAGTTTGGTTGTAGATGGTTGGACAAGTCCAGCCGGCCAAGAGTATCTCGGCTGGCTGGTCGCTGGTATAGTCACCTCACCGTTAATTGGACGTTGCCTGCTTCAACAGTCAGCATCACCAGTCGATAGGACGGCGAAGATAGTTCATGTCGAAGCCGAGACAACTCGAATGAACACAGCAACGCGGAGTTCGTGATATGAGCGATGTACGTGAATAGGGGACAGCCAATGCACCCGCAAGAGAATACAAGACGCTATTATAGAGCACATGCAAGCTCTACTAATGCTACAGAGATAGATGCAGTTACTACATCAGAATTGCCTGTTGTCGATATTGCACAACTACCTACTCAGATTGGAGAATCAAATTTCCGCGCATCAACCCGATTACCGTTGAAGATCAAAGACGGCATGAGGATTCATCCTATAAAAAGAATACAACGTATCCGACTTACACCGATCATAGAACAAGAGAATCTCAATAATGCAAGGGGAAATGAACAAAGAAGTTCGGTTACTCAAGGATATCTTTCACTCACATTTGACTTGATTAAAAGTTCTGGGATCTATGCCATAGGCTCTATGGCCTCTCCTCTTATAGCCCTTATACTTACGCCGTTTCTAACCCACCATATCTCGCATGCTGACTACGGTGCCTTTGCTATTCTTAGTATTGCTATTTCCTTTACCTCTGGAATCACGCAACTGTCGCTCGGTTCTGCTCTTTTCCGTGTCTATATTACTGATTATGAAGTGCGGTCTGACCGCTTAGCGGTTATCTCAACCACTTTCATTCTCTTGTCGCTTACTTCAATACCTACTGCCATCGCAATGCTGATAACCGCCCCGTGGCTATCGGAACTATTGTTTAGGAACGCTTCTTATAGTAATTCTGTATCCCTTGCTGCTTTGGTGATACTCGCGCAAAACCTTACCGTGCCGGGCTTTTCATGGTTACGTGCTGAGAACCGTTCGGCGCTCTATACAGTTTTAACACTGATCTCTCTTTTCTTCAACCTGGGTGCTAATGTTATCCTGGTGGGTGTACTACAGCTGGGCGTACCCGGCGCAGTAAGTGCGCTCGCAGGGAGTTACGCAGTTGTTGTGGTATGCACGGTACCTGTTGTTCTTCGGCGCGCAGGTCTGCATTTGCGTTTCGATGTCGTTCGGAAGTTGCTCTTCTTTGGGGTACCGATGGTATTCAGCTTCATATCGATCTGGGTTCTCCAGCTTTCTGATCGTTACCTGCTCGGCTATTTTGGGTCATTGGCCCAGACAGCAAGCTATAGTGTAGCTTACACTATGGGGGGGGTCTTGTCCCCGTTGATCCTCGGGCCGTTCACTATAGCTTGGCCAACTATTATGTATACTATCGCGAAAAGAAATGATGCGCCTTGCATCTACCAGCTTGTGTTTCGCTGGTTTGGCTTTGTCCTGCTAGTTGCTGTCTTTGCTCTCTCGCTTTTGGCTACAATACTGCTCGATGTGCTCTTTCCGCCCGCATATCATTCAGCGTCGCCTGTTATACCTATCGTTGCTCTTTCAACTATGTTCTATGGAATCTATAGCTTAATCACGGTAGGAATTTATGTGCAGCGAAAACCCTGGTTCCTAATCATCTTTACAAGTCTTGCAGCTCTTGTAAATGTCGGGCTCAATATTATCCTGATTCCTCTCTATGGCTCGATGGGAGCAGCAGTTTCAACGCTGCTTGCCTATGCATTGCTTGTTTCGATCGCTTATATCGTGAATCAGCGGATCTACCCTATCCCATATGAAATCGGCAAGTTTCTACTTGCGCTGTTGGTCGGCACCATGCTCTACGTTGGAAGCATTACCCTGGGCCAAACTCAGGAGACATTGGTTACCTGGGGCATAGACATTTGTGCTCTTGCTCTTTACACTGGCTGCCTGCTTCTGCTTGGCAAGTTTCCAGTTCGGACCTTACTGAAAAAAATCTTTCAGCAAACTTAGGAGGCTTCTCTGTCATGAACAAATTATCTCCCGCTGACACTTTGATAGCAGAAGATGCTACTGCTATACCAGCACCTATCAAGGTGTGCATGCACCTCTTGGGAATAGGATGCACTGATGTTCGCGTGATTCGTGCAGCCACCGCTCTCGAAGAAGCAGGTTTTGCAGTCTCTGTTGTAGATGTTGAGCGGGAACGTACGCGGCCTGCTCAGGAGAATATCCGTGGTATTTGGTTCAAACATATATTCCGTCCCGATTGGTTTATCTCCACGCATTTCAAACCTTGGTTTCTCGTCAAACTGGCGTTGATCATGGTTGTCGGCACCATTCGGTTGATACGAACACCGGCGCATATCTATCATGCACATGAAGAAATCTCGTTGCCAGCATGTTATATCGCAGCGCTATTACGCCGTAAACCACTCATCTTCGAGGCTCACGAGTTGCCCTTGTCTGACCTGAGCATGCGCTGGCGTCGTTTGAGTACACTGCCAGCATGTGTTCTTTCTATCATAGTGCCTCGCTGTGCAGGTGTTATTACGTCCTCGCCCTGCTATATTCAGGAGATTCAAGAGCGCTATCACGTTCCCGAAGTCACCATTATACGCAATGTTCCCCCGTATCGACCAGTTGCTAAGAGTAATCGGCTGAGGCAACGGTTAGGTCTCGGTCCAAATGTCCGTATTGCCCTCAATCAGGGGAATTTACAGCCTAACCGTACACTCGATAAGCTCATCCGTGCAGCACCATTTTTAGATCAAGATATTGTTATTGTGCTGATGGGCCGAGATGATGGAACCACCAAGGCTCAGCTTGAGACTCTGATCGCCACCGAAGGAGTTGCTGATCGCGTCAAAATTCTGCCACCCGTTCCCTATGAGGAACTGCTGGACTGGACAGCTTCGGCAGATATTGTCTTAACCATGATGTCACCGGACTACTCGCAGCACATCCGCTTGTTCCTGCCCAATAAACTGTTTGAGTACCTGATGGCGGGTGTGCCTGTCCTCTCCTCGGAGCTAGTTGCCATTGCAGAAGTGATCAAAAAATATGACGTTGGAAAGGTTGTGCCATCGCTGGCACCGGAGGACGTTGGTGTAGCGATCAACGCAATGCTTGCGGATACGGCTGCTCTTGCTCGTATGCGTAATAATGCTCTTGAAGCTACACGACAAGAGCTGAATTGGGAAAATGAAAGCCAGAAACTTATTCAGCTTTATCATGCTGTTTTAACCAAGTAAGGTTGCCCTTGGTAGATAGAAAGAACTTAATATACAGGAGAATTCGTATGGTGAAGAAAGCCATCAGTATTGAAACGAAAACCGTCCCCTTTCCCGGTGCTTCAATGGCACAAGAAACTACTACAGCATTATCGCCTGTCAAAGTGTGCATGCATGTTCTGGGAACAGCACCTACTGATTCTCGAGTGATGCACGAGGCAACTGCTCTTATAAAAGCAGAATTCGAGGTATCTATTGTTGATGTTGAGGATAATCGTAAACGGGCGGTTGAAGAAAATATTGGTGGAGTCCGAGTAAAACATATTATTATGCCGAGTTGGTATACCTCTAGGCATTTCCAGCCATGGTTTTTTATTAAAGCAGTACAGATGTTCATCCAAAGCATTCTACGATTGATCCAGACTTCAGCTGATGTCTATCATGCACATGATATGAAGGCATTACCTGCATGTTATGTTGCTGCATGCATACGTCGTAAGCCACTCATTTTTGATGCTCATGAGCTACCTCCTGAAGAGTCAAGCATTGTCTTCTGGCGAGGGCTCGATAGAGTGTTGAGATACTTTCTTGCTTGGATAGCCCCACGTTGTGCTGGAGTAATTACTGTCTCCCTGCCTATTGCACAGGAGATTCTTAAACGCTATAACCCTCGAGAAGTAACTCTTATTCGCAATATGCCGCCCTATCGATCCACTGTGAATAGTGACCGGTTGCGCCAATATTTGGGTCTGGGTCCAGATGTCAGAATTGCTCTCTATCAAGGAGGTATACAAGGTAACCGTGGACTGGATAGACTGGTATACGCTGCACCATTTTTGATGTCGAACATAGTGATTGTGCTTATGGGCACAGCCGTGGGGACAACACAAGCTGATCTTGAAGCCCTTATTGCTCGTGAAGGAGTGACTGAGAGCGTTAAAATTCTCCCACCTGTACCTTATGATGAACTCCTAGAATGGACAGCATCAGCAGATATCGGCTTAAACATTCTTCCGACGGATTACTCGCTCAGTATCAAGTGGTGCCTACCAAATAAACTCTTTGAATACCTGATGGCTGGCTTGCCTGTGCTAACGTCAGAGCTTGAAGCGGTGGTAGATGTTATTAAAACGTATGATGTTGGGCAGGTGTTACCCTCACTAGCACCTAAAGACATTGGTGAAGCTATTAATAGAATGCTGGCAGATACAGCTGGTCTTGCGCGTCAACACATCAATGCGCTAGATGCTGCAAGGAACGAATTCTTTTGGGAAAAGGAAAGTTTGCGGCTCATTCACCTCTATCAAAGTATCTTGCAAAGTGGAGTACGAAGAATAAGCTCCGATAAGCACTCCACTTCCAGCAATTAGTATATCAAAAGTAACACGTCTTTATAGTGCAATTAACGTGCAAGAGCACTTGCTAATTCTTGAGGAGGTATTTTCATGTGAGAATTTTCATTAGAGGAGTATAGCGAAACGCTTCGTTCTGTTTCAGTTGCCAATCTATTATATTTTAAGTCGTTCTAATGTTGAGATTATGCTACAAATACATCAGTACGGGCATCAGATCGCCAAGTTCTTAGACCTCATTACTTATGACAACGACCGTGTCAAAGCACTCTGGAAATCGAGATTCTACCTAAATTCTCTTAGTATATAAATACTTAGATTGTTAGTTTGCTTGGCTCCTTCGATTTTAATTGTATACCGATAGATTTTTTCTGCAAGTTAATAATATCTACGGGTCTAAAGTTAAAGGAGAGATAGCCTATATTAGTGACTCAACTAGCAGATGAGATATGGCCATCCCCTCGACTCCAGCATTCAATTAGTGATGGCCAATTCAACTTCTAACACACCTGATCTAGCGGGGTCAGCAAAGAGAAATTGCTAAGCAGAAATTGGAATGCTGGCCCTACAAGGATTATCTGAGTAGTCTGGCGGCCTGCCGAGGAATTTCTTCCAAAGCTATATGGGTGTTGATAATCGTAGCAATTCTAGAATGAAGATTTCCATCGATGCTTATAAATCAGATCTGAATGGTGACTAAAATTTAGGCGAATTCAACAATATCGCTTGATTTTAACTCAAATTTGTAGAGTCGGTTAAGTATTCAATGTAAAATGATCTGAAACTCAATGTTGAAAGGGAGCTTTTAGGTGATTGTTAAAGAGATAAAAAGTCTTCACGACCAAGGATATTCGGATCTTGCCTCACGCGCGGGAACAGTTTTTAATTCTCCTGGCTGGCTTGCCCTGTATGGAAACGAGCTGCAGCTCTTCGGCATATATTCCGGCGATGATGAGCTGGCAGGTGCTTTTTTCCTTTACCAGGACAGGAAGGCAGGTTTCTCTTTCTTTAGAAACCCGCCCTACACGCCGCATATTGGCTGGATGTTTGAGAACAAGTCACGAAACCATGCGAAGGTGCTTTCAGAGAATAAAAAAGCGATGGAAGTGATGGCAGATTTTATGCAAGGTCTTCCGGTCGGCGTGGTTAGCTGCGCTTTCCCGTTCAACGTTTCTGATATGCAGCCATTCACCTGGAAAAAATTTAAGGTTGTTCCGAATTACACATACCGACTACCCCTGGCATCGCCTGTTGAAGAACTGGAAAAACGCATGGCTAGCGAGCCCCGAAATCGCTTAAAAAAAGCGGTGAAAGAAGGACTGTCGGTGGAAAAAATCACGGATTACAACGTAGTGAAGAAGCTGGTCCTGAAAACTTTTGGCCGGAAGAACAGAGCGATCGATAAGGATTTGCTGAACAAGATACTTTCCAGTTTTGCCAATGCGTCCAATAGTTTTGCTTTTGCTGCTATGAAGAACGGCCAGCCGGTGTCGGCCACGCTCACCATTCATGACAAGTCAACAGCCTATTATTTGCTCGGCGGCTATGATCCCGCGGCGAAGCACGAGGGGGGAGGGAACCTATGCATGTGGCAAAGCATTCTTCATTCCAGGGAATCGGGCCTGGACACTTTTGATTTTGAAGGAAGCATGCTGCCGGAAGTGGAGCGCTTTTTCCGTGGATTCGGAGCCGACTTGGTGCCGTACTTCACGATCAATAAAGCATGGCTGCCATTGGAGTTCATGCTCAAGCTGCTTAAGAGGGAACAGTTCTAAGGAGAGTTTGAAATAGTATGAAAGCAATTATTTCGCATGATATCGATCACATAACCGCCTGGGAGCATTTCACGCGCGATCTGATCATTCCCAAATTTATAGTGCGGTCGAAGATCGAATTGCTCACCGGCAAAATTTCCTTTTCCGAATTCTATACCAGGCTGGCTGATTTTTTCAGAAACAAATGGCAGAACCTGAATGAACTTGTCTCATTCAACCAATCGATGGGAGTTCCTTCTTCTTTTTTTATCGGTGTTGCTAACGGGCTGGGGCTGTCTTACCCGCTCGAAATTTCTGCCTACTGGACCAAGACATTGATCGAAAAAGGTTGCGAGATAGGGGTGCATGGAATTGAATTTGAAAACCCTGTGTTGATAAAAAAAGAGTACGAAGATTTCCGGAAAATTTCGGGCCTGGGTGCTTTCGGGACACGAACACATTACGTCAGGAAGAATGTGCAGACCTTCCGGTTCATGGCGGAGGTCGGGTATATTTATGACAGCTCTGAGCATGCGTTCAAAAATCCTTACAGGATCGGTGATATGTGGGAATTTCCGATCCAAATCATGGACGGCTGGGTAATTGAATATGGCAGTAGATGGCAAACTCGTAATCTTTCCCAGGCGATCGATGCAACAAAAAAACTGATCGACGAAGGGCATGAAAAATCCCTGTCTTACCTCGGGATTGATTTCCACGATCGGTATTTTTCAAAGAGCTTTAAAACATGGATGGCATGGTACACCTGGCTGATAGGTTATCTTTATGAATGCGAGATCGGCTTTTGCAATTTCCGTCATGCGGTTGAGGAGCTGAACACGATATGTTAAGCCCTACTGAGTTTACTAACGCCCTGAGCTTCAAAGCCCTTGTCTTTGAAGCATGGGGATGAAAGCGGCGTTCCTTTTGCGGCTTGATGGGTGGGTCCTCAACGATTGAATATTCAACAAACGTCTAGACAGACAGGAGACAATAGTTCTCACAAGGCTCGCTAAGACCGTCAGGCGATAAACTGAGGTGATATTTCCATGAAAAAGGGAATAACGCGAAGCCAATTGGAGCCAAAAAGGCCCCTGGTACTGCTTTGTTAGTTTCAATTTGGTCGGCTCTATAAGCCAACTGACAGAAACCGCTTATGAGCAGTCAAAATAAGAGCAATGAGCTTGCTATCAGGCTTGAGTGAAATCTGCTTCACAGAAACGAACAAAGCAGTACTAGAGCATCGGTCAAGTAATCGAAAAGAGCATTGTGGTAATTTGGCTGAAAGGCGGACAGATTTTGGGCCGAAGGGTGGGAAATGAGCGTGTATCATGGGAATCGGTGGTTCGTCTCCAGGCAAGGCAGCTCCCGATGCGGCTTCTTGCATCGACCGCTTGGAAATTGGACCCCTCGTGCCTGGTAACAGTCTCGCTCATTTCACCCCTACTTGAGGTCGTGCCTCTTCTCTTCTGGTGCTCCTGGGGCCTCTGGCTTCTGTGCACTTGGCCACAAATCCGCGTACACTGCGATTCTATTTAAGAAGGCGAGAAGCAAAGAGGAGAGAAGGAGAAAGCGAGTCAAAGATGAAGCGATCACCCACTCATCTTATCTTCCCCCTCATTCTCATCATCATTGCTCTGCTTGTGTTTTTCATATGGTATAGAACGTACTTAATACCAACGAATACTTCCGGTGCGTTTTACAAAACGCACATTCTTGGAGGTTTTAGCATAGACACGCCTGAGAAAGTAAGCAGGGCAGCCCATGATGGTGTACAAGTTGTCTTCAAATATGGTCAACCTCCAACTGAAAGTGATCAATTAGGGCAAAAGCTTCAGTCATTGCGTATGAAGGTGATAGATGGATATATTTCCAGTTTATTATACTATTATGAATGCCATCGTACTAAAATATTGAGACCTTCTCTTGTGGGTCAGGGACAGTATTGTCAGGATGATTCTCATCCATATCTATCAGATCAGAAGGTACTTCTGGCAACTATTGTTACCCATTTGAAAGAGATGAAGGATAATCAACTGGTTATCGGATATTGGGTGCTTGACGACTGGGTGCAATGGGATACAGGAGGTGCACGGCAAATTCTCATCAGAATTCATCAGCTCATTCAGCAATATACTCCAGG
>Ga0137377_10003117_pt1 | contig 12684 bp, 14 predicted proteins | sample SagtaG_22_FD_104815 | JGI IMG/M metagenome (GOLD analysis project Ga0137377, IMG submission 104815) | Vadose zone soil microbial communities from Sagehorn Ranch, Mendocino, California, USA - Sage2_L_40_16 metaG | ecosystem: Environmental > Terrestrial > Soil > Vadose zone | place: USA... | reverse complement strand
GTTGCTGTTGGCAGCGAGCGACACGGCCACCGGAGCCGCAACCCTATTGCTTGCAATTTGCTGAGAACGTCCGCCTTTATACACCGTTACTCCGAAAGCGATTGCCAAAATCGCCGCCACTGGCAGTAGCCAGGCCGGACTCCAGCGCCGAGAGAATGCAGGGACTAAAGAGCGGTCCCGTCCGGGCTGACGAATCAGCCCCTCCTGCCGCAAAGCGATCTCGATCTGATTCCACACCCGCGGACTCGGCTCTTCGGAGGCTTGCAGAAGCCGAGCCTGCTGGGAAATGAGGCTCAGATCACTAACCAATCCGGAACACGCGGAGCAGGACTGCAAATGCGCTGCATGCTCCGCCTTGCGCTGCCCTTCCATGATATCCGGTAGAATTTTTTGAAACTCTCCGCAAGTCATACTTCCTCTCCCCCATTTACCCGCGGGCTCCTCACGGCTTGCTGGCTCTTTCAGTCCTGCCAGCTCTGCTCGTCTTGAGGAGCTCCCGTAACTTCATGCGTGCTTTGTGCAACTGTGACTTGCTGTTGCCAATTGAACATCCCACCATTCCCGCGATCTCGTTGTGCTCGTACCCTTCCACGTCGTGCAATACGAATATCGAACGATATCCCGGTGGCAAAGCCTCAATCGCACGCTGTAGCTCCAGGCGATCGATGGACCCGGCCAGCTTCGCATCCGGAGCTCCCAGCTCTTTCTTGGGCGCCTCGTCTTCGGTCTCCACGGTCTCTTCGAGCGGGACCACCGGAAGACTTTTCTTGCGCAACCGCATCAGGACGACGTTCACTGCCATGCGGTGAAGCCAGGTTGAAAACGCCGACTCGCCGCGAAAAGTCCCAATCTTGCGAAACAACTGGAGGAACGCTTCCTGTGTCAGGTCTTCGGCTTCCGCCGTATTGGCCGTCATCCGCAGGCATAACGAATACACGCGACGCTTATGCAGGTCGTACAGCAGTTGAAAGGCTTCTGCGTCACCCTGCTTCGCTCGTTCGATTGCCTCTGATTCAGAAAGCCTGTCGCCCTGTGGTTTTCTTGCGTCCGTCAAGTCGCCTTTTCCGGCCGCACTTGGTCAGATGCGGCTTAAGTGTCTTTTCGTTGTACTAATTGCGGTGCCTGCGCCCACTCCACGGTTACCGTACCCGGAACCGAACGCTTTGCCCCTGTTGGACTTGCCGACCTGGTCTGTTCACCCTTACTTAAGTACCCAAGCAGCCTAAAGGGACAAGCAACCGCCGTCAACCTAAGGGTGGTAGGGCCCAGCCTTTTTATAGCTCCCCCGAGGACATGAAATTAAGACACCAGACACCTAGGAAGTGGTTGAAGCGGTTGTGATCGTCTCTAACCCGTGACCATGAGGGCCGCGCTCTCGCTGCCGCAGTAGGAAGGCGAACATTACCCCTAGAAAGCCAAGGATGGAGAAGATCCACATGCCCAACCGATAACCTGCTGGATTTTGTGCGCTGGCATGCCCATGGTCGTTAGCCCATCCAATCAGCAAATTGAAGCCGGCGAGTCCAATGTTTTGAATCATGGTCATCAGCCCATAGGCCGTTCCCAGCTTTGACTGGTCAACAATGTACGCCACCGACGGCCACATCAGCGCTGGAATCAATGAGAAGGCCACTCCCATCATTGCCATCGGGACGTACAAGCTGACATTGGTATACACCATCATCAGATAGACGGGGATCAGCAGAGTGGACCCTAGCATCATTAACGTCGCCCGCCTGCCGAATCTGTCCGCGAATAATCCGAACGCGGGCGTGCCGAACATGGTGAACGCAGTCAAGATGCTGACCAGAAATCCGCCTAGTTCCCGACTGGTCCCGCGGGCTTCGATGAAGAACTTAATGGCAAAGGTCTCAAACGGAAAAATGGCGGAGTAAAACACTACGCAAAGCGCCACGATATACCAGTAGGAAACCCCGAACTTGTAGATGTCGCTGAAGACGACCTTGTCAGTGGATCCTTGATGCTTTAAATCCATCCTCCTTTCGGCATAAGACTCCAGCACCCAATAGAATATTGCGCCGACAACACAAAGGCTGCCAAAACCCACCGAAATCAGCAGCGGACTGCGCCAGTTGTCGTATGCAGAATGAGCCCAAGTCGGAGAATTCTGGGCCAGCCAAGTTCCCGCCCGCGCAATCGTCAAGTTGATGCCAAAAGCAAAACTCAGTTCTTTGCCCCGAAACCACTTGGCCACTGCCGTGGTTACGGCCACAATCAAAGATTCTGCGCCCAGGCCGAAGACGAGGCGCCCCGCCGCCATGCTAGCGACGATGGCTCCCTGTGCGGTCTGTATACCCTGCAGTATCGCCAAATTACGGATGCTGTCAAACCTTGACAGCAGAGGAATGTGTCCAAGAATTCGAATCATGGGTACACATGCGTTCACCAAAGCCGTCACAATTCTCTGAATCGATTGGTTGTCGGGATAACACGTGATAGCGGCGCCAATCATGCAAACTGTCCCGAACAATAAAATTGATTTCCGGGTCCCGAGGCGGTCGACGATATAGCCGCCGATCAGCACCATGAAGATATTTGGAACGCTGTAGATCGCCTGTAACAGCCCAATGTTTGAATTGGAGAATCCCAACTGCCTGGCCAAGACATCCGCGACTGGGGCGATGCAGTCATACACGTAATAGTTCCCGAACATCGCCAGGCTTACGAATACCAAAACCATCCAGCGATAGAATCGGGTCGGTTGTTGACGCTCAGCGTCAGGCATCGGCGGCGTTTGGGGGGATGAAGTCACATCCACGGCTCGGACGAAGCCAAGAAGATAGCAGATGAAACCCTGCTTAGCACTGGAGTTTTGACGACCGCGGCGAAAGCTTTGATCTGTCAGTTGACGGTTAGCTTCTCGTGTCCTACGAGGATGAACAACGCCCTTCGATTACCAAAGTCCAATTACCCCTGTGACCTTTCGAACTATCAGCCTGCAATTCAAAAATACCCTTATCTCAGGTGCAGCTTGAGTTTTGCGATTTCAACCAGCCGCGCAAGGAGGGATACATGCGATCGAAAGTCCTGATGACCACAATTATGCTGCTTTCTTTGGCTCACGCGAAAGAACCAAAGCGCTTCCAGAATGGTGTGCTGTTGCAGATGGAGTCCGCCGACTGCGGTTATGACGAAAAAAGTGGCAAGAGTTTCGCCGGTGAAATGCTGGGCACCGACTCCGGTCACAAAAAGACCCGCGCCTTGCTTTGTCCGGAATACATCCTGCAAAGCGAGCGCGTGATCTATCGCATTCGTCCCAAGGATGAGAAGCATCCGGTGCTCTTACCGGTAGGAGAAAAAGCTCAATTCCGCTTGGACAAAGACAAAATGATGCTACGCGTCGAAGACCTCGACAGCAAAGAACGCGAATACATCGTGGTTTCCATGACGCCGCGGGAAGACAGCAAGACCTCAGAATCGATCTCTTCGAAAATTAGTCATCTTCCCTAGCCATCAACGGTAAAACCGGCGCGGGATCTTTAATTATTAAGCTTCAATCTCGCGCCGAAATTTTCTATACAAAGTCTCTGAAAATACAGTGGTTACGCAGCTCAGTAACCACCAACCCACCGCACCCTAGCGGCATCCAAAAGAACAAATTCGCCAACTTCAAGTGTAATTCCATCTGCGGAAGACAAGCTCACAGGAGAAAGTATTCCATGAAACGGTGTGCCTTTTTGTCAGTTCTAGCTATCTGTCTCGCTATGCCCTCGGTGGTTGCCGCACAGGGCTCCTCCGATTGGAACCATGCTGAGGTCGGAGTGTTCGCCGACTATTTTCGCCTTAGCCGGACAACTCCCGACATTAACTTTGTCGGCCTCGGCGGTCGCGCCGCCTTTAACGTTCACCCCAATGTTCAGTTGGAAGCCGAAATGGCCTACGACTTTAAGCGCAATTTCACCAGCACGTTTTCGAACGGAATCAACACGCAACTGGTGAATACCCGTTTGCGTCCCCTGACTGCCCTGTTCGGGCCGAAATTTCAAGCCGGCACCTCTGGTCCCTTCCGGGCATTCGTGACCGGAAAACTAGGCTTTGTGAATTTCAGCACCTCGAATCAGAATGCCAGTGCCGGCTTCACGAGTGCACTCGGAGGTGTAACCGATGGGAACACGCAATTCGCGGTTTATCCGGGAGCCGGTATTGAAGGATTTTGGGGTCCGTTCGGCCTGCGCCTGGATGTTGGCGACGTGATCTATTTCGACGGTGGAGCGCAAAATAACCTGCGCGTCACATTTGGTCCGCAAATCCGCTTTTAACTCTTCCTGCGAGCGCGAGTCTCTGATTCGCGCCCCCGGGATATTCTACTGGCCCGCCTCTTCCTTGCGTCGCTTCCTGGCTCGGCGAAATACATGCTAAAGTGTTCAAATTGGGGTATGCGGCTCGGTAGATGGAGTCCGAATGCCCGCTCAGGAGCTAGTTTATGGCGTCAGTTTACGAACTGGTAAAAGACCGCAAGATCTATTCCGTGGAAGCCGACCGCACGGTTTTGGAAGCTGCCCGTTTTATGATGGAGCACAAAATCGGCGCGCTGCCCGTGCTGCGTGACGGGCAACTGGTTGGAATCTTTTCCGAGCGTGACATCATGAATCGCGTGGTCGCGGTCGGACGCCTGCCCGGAACTACCAAGGTTTCCGAAGTGATGACCACCAACCCCAAAGCGGTGAGCGTTGACGAAACCGTAGAGAACTGTCTCTTCCTCATGCGCGAATTCGGTTTCCGCCACTTGCCCATCACGGACGGCAAAGAGATTAAGGGTCTGGTTTCCTTGCGCGATATCTTGTTGCGTTATTTTTCCCAGAAAGAAGCGGATGCGCGACGAATGGCGGTTTAACTTTTTACAGCTTTCCCGCTCTGCTTCTAGTTTTCGCCGCGCCGACGCAGAATCAGGTCGCCTTCCACCGGCGGCAGAGTGAATGGAAATTCGAACAAACGATTCGCCAGCGATATCCGCAGCACGAAATCCTCTCGTTTTTTCCAATCGCCGATCCACTTATTGTTCGTGCTAAAAAACACCCAACCTTTAGTCTCTGGAGTTGCGCGATCCAATCTCACCGTCCGCAAGCTGCGGGTGCGGAGAAACTCCTGCATATCCAGCAATTCTTTCTGATAAGCCTGCAGCGTCGTCTCTATTTCCTGCTTCTTCTCAGGATGCTTCTTGATCTCACGTTCCTTCTCGTGGATCAGAGCATCGACGTCGTACTGATACTGGGCAGAGAAGTCATCCGGATCAAGAGCTTTCTGGACAACATGGGAGTGTGACGTGAATTCCAGTTTGATATGGTCGTTCCTGACGTCAAGCTGGTTCGGCCCGGTGTAGCGGAAAGCTAACACGGCCCCAATGAAGCGACCAAAGTGACGTCGCGATCGCTGCAACTCCTGAGAGTCCACCGCCAGTGTGATTCCCACATCATCGGACTGCAATCCATACCGATACTTACCATCCTCGTCTCGTGTGAACGTGCGGCCGGGCTTGCCCTCAGCCCAACGGATGGTGGACGCGCTGGATTTTTTTTCCTTGCCGCCAGGAGCCGCCCAGGCAGCAAGGGCGAATACGATGACAACAATGTTGGCGGCGTCAAAATATCTGGAACGGCTTGGTGGCTGCATCCTTTATGTCATTCCGAGCGGGAACAACCTCACTGCACCGTCAGTTGGATCACCGGCGTCCCGTTGATTGTCACACCGCCTCCTGTGCCTTGGACTGTGATGCTATAGGTGCCCGGTGGCGTGCTGCTGCTGCCACTGCCGCCGCCACAAGCGACCACGAACATCAGGCCAGAGAAGAGCAGACACCCGAGCAGCAGTGCCATTACCCCTCTCTTGCGTGACGGGCCCGAAGCCAAGCCGGCTCCAAACAGCGCCATGCCCGCCATCGGCAGACACAGAGCATAGAACAGACCAGGAGGGCTGGACGTCGACAATTGCGCCGACGTAGCCGTGGTGCCGATCGTAAGCGAAGAACTGCCCGAGCCTCCCGCAATCGATGGTGGATTGAAAAGACAAGACGCACCAGCGGGCAATCCCGAGCAGGACAAACTCACAGCCGCGTTAAACCCGTTTAATGGAGCCACCTGGACCGTGAACGCCGAGGTCGATTGGCCGTGCGTTACGATTGCGCTTGCCGGTGCAACCGTGATGCTGAACGTCCCGCCGACCGAACCAATTTTGGCCACGAACGCATCGATGTTTCCGACATAATTTCTTCCAAAAGCCGCTACCGTAGTGGGAAAGTCGGCTGAAGAGGTGTTTCCCGTTACATAGATGTTGCTGGCGCTATCCACAGCGATCGCGCCACTTGGACTACCGGACACCGGCAAAGTGTTCTCATTCTGCGAACCACCAAGAAAGGTGGAAAAGATGAACTGCGAGCCTGAGGAGTTAATCTCACTCACAAATCCGTCATTGCCTCCGCCTAGCGCACTTTGAGTTGGATTCGTAGTCGGGAAGTCGGATGAGGAGGTCTGGCCGGTCACGTATGCGTTCTTGCTGATGTCCAACGCGATACTGGTGCCCGCGTCCACCAGGCTACCGCCAAGAAATGTTGAGTACACCAACGCATTTCCAGCTGGGTTAAGCGCGGTTACGAAAGCATCTTGAATTCCTCCCCCGAAAGCAGGCTGCAACGCCGCCTTTAAGGGGAAGTTGGTGCTGGAACTCGTCAGTCCCGTTACGTAAGCGTTGGCCGCCGAGTCGACGGCAATGCCTAAGCCTTGGTCGGCGCCGCTACCACCCAGAAAAGTTGAATAAACAAAACCATTTCCGGCTGCGTTGATGACCGTAACGAATGCATCGTAGGAACCGCCATTGCAGTTACCGTCGCTGCCGCATTGGGTCTGGAACGCCCCGAGGGTGGTGGGGAACGTGGGAGAAAGAGTCCCTCCGGTTACAAAAGCATTTTTTGAGGAATCCAGTGCTATCGCCGCTGCGAAGTCGCCAGTGCTTCCACCCAGGTAGGTTGAATATACCAATGCGGTTCCGGTGGTATTCAATTTACTAACAAAACCGCTGTTCGATCCGCCACTAACTCCCTGGATCGGATTCAACTTCGGGAAGTCTGTGATCGACGATGTGACACCAACCACATAGGCATTTCCCAAACTGTCTACGGCGAGCCCGTTGGCGACATCATTACCACTTCCTCCCAGCATAGTGCTGTAAATAAGTGATGATCCGGTAGAGTTCAACTCCAGCACAAAGGCATCAGAGACCCCAGCGAAGTTTTGTTGGAAGGCGCCGATCGTGGTGGGAAAGTCGAATGAGCTTGTGCTTCCTGCGATGAAAGCATTGCCTGCGCCATCGACTGCGATGGCATTTCCGCTATCGTTCAAACTTCCGCCGATATAGGTGGAATATACGAGGGAGGATCCGTCGGGAGCTAATTTCGTTACGAAAACGTCAAAGCTACCTCCATTGGCGCTTTGAAATGAAGTTCCTGCCAGCGGAAAGTTTGCAGATACTGTTTCCCCAGTTGCATAGGCATTGCCACTGGCATCTGCCGCGATCGCCAAGCCATCATCTTCTAAAGATCCACCGAGAAAGGTCGAGTAGGTGATCGAGGGATCAATCACCAACTCCCGGCTATGGTCATAGTCTCCTAATGCAAAAGCAACTTGCTTTCCCTGCTTCACTACAAAACGAGCTTCTACCAACTTGCGGCTGCCTCGGTCTTCCTGATAAGCCACTGGTTTATGCATGCGCAGATTGCCTGCATCGGAGGCAAGAATGAGGTCACCCGCGGCATCGGTCGCGACCCGCTTGGCGCCGTCGAAGCTTAGACCAATCGGAATTGGATCCGCACCCGGAGCAATCACAAAATCAAATTCCAGTTGCTGTTCTGAGCCGTGAAACGTGAGATTAATCCCCGGATAAATGTCGTGATAGCCAACCCGCGCGTAGTGCGGAACATTGGTTCGCCAGTTTCGCGGATCTTCGCCGGTAAAGTAATTGCTCACCCCAGGCAAACTGTCATGGCTCACCATCTGCGTATACGGATTTCCGCCCGCAACCCGCATTCGGATCACTGAAGTCCCACTTGCCCCCGCTCGCCGCGTCACCATTTGTGAGTTCCCAAATCTCGCCCGTCGGTTGTTAGATTTTCGCTTTACGGAGGAGGTTCGTTCCGTTGCCAGCGACAGCACGGCCTCATTCGAGGTGAGAAATAAGTTGAACCCGTGACCACGAGCCAGATACTTTACCTGTGGGTCGGTTTGCCCAAGATTCGGCTCGAACGCGACCGGCAAACTACTGAAGCTGATCTGCCTGGATTTATCTGACGTTGGCGATAGCGGACTGGGGATCCCGCTTAAAGACGCACGATGCAGTGCGACGGCGACAATTGCCAAAATTGCACAGCCCATCAGAACACACATCCGAGACAACCCCAGCCTGCGCTTGGGCTGATTCATAAACCTCCTCCGAGGAACCGAAATAGGTGAGACTCAGTGACGCTGACGCGGTAGGCACATTTGGTATTTATGGTTGTCCGAATGTGTGTCCCACATTGGACATTTCTCGGAGTATGGGCTGGAACCAAAAGCTTGTCAACGCACGCGGGGAGCACACTTTTGATTCCGCCCGGCCACAAAAAGCACGTCAGCCGGGCTGTGCAGACAGCATCAGTTGAACCTTGTGACCTTCCACAAGGCAGCGCCGCAGCACGCCAGGAAAATCAGCATTACAAAGCACAGAGCCACAAGCGCGTTCCAATTCAGCGTCATTTTAGGAGCGCGTGCCAGCACCGCCAACCAGACGAACACTGTCGTGGCAAGCGCGACTAACAGCCAATCCAGCCAGTTCCGTCCGCTCTGACTATCGCCATCCTCTTTAAATTTTCCCTCAAGGCCTGCCTGCACGTAATTGGCATCGACGTCATAGCGTTGGCGCTCGCGCTGCGCTGCTTCATCCCAGCGCGCATGTTCTTTTCCTTTGACAGTCGAGAGCGCAATGGCGCCCGCGCCAGCCGCCATCAGGAGCGACCCTCCAATTACCTGGGCGTGCAGCGATGATCCTCGCCCCTGTAACTCTCCAAACACTAGAATGCCCCACAACAAGCCCCAGAGCTGGTTTGAATTCGACAGCGGAATTCCACGACTGATGCCCACATACTTGGCCGCGTACTGCTGAAATAGGTCTCCAATGACCCAGACGAAACCACCGAGCATCAGCCAGAAGAGCGCCGGCCGCGCGTTTAAGAGTTCGTGCCTAAGAGCGGACGGCCCGCCTCCGTAGCTTAATGCCAGGGCGGTCATCATGCCCAATTCTCCAATGGTAAAAAAAGCAACAAAGGAAAGAGGGTTCATCCCAGTCAAATACGCTTTGCGATAAGGGATATACATCGTTCCCCACAATATCCCGGCGCACAGTGCTGCCAGGATCCCGCGTGTCGCATGCTCCGCCGCCATCTGCGCTGAAGACGCGAACGCTAACAGCGTCGCGCCTGCGAACATCAATAGCGCACCGCCGATGACGCTCACCCAGCGCAGCCGTCCGGCATCGCGCAGTTCGTTGAACAGGACGAATCCCCAGAAAATTCCCAGCAAACTGTTTATGTTCCAAAGAGGAAAAGCAATACTCAGTCCAATATCGCGGATAGCGAAGATGGTCATCGTGTTCGCCACCGCCCAAAGGCATCCCGCCAATACTCCCCAAACAATCAAGTGTGGCGCTTCACGAACGTCCAAACGAATCTGTCCAGTACCGCGAACTAAAGCGGGCAGGCTCCAACGGGCGAGGAATACGCCAATCACCATGAGGAGCGAGACCACAATGGGCGACACACCCGCTTTCACAAATTTTGTCGGCGCTTCGGCCGCCCCTAACCAGGCTCCTGCGCCGAATCCACAAAGAACACCCAACGTCTGCAACCTTTTAAGACGAGAAGCTTCGAGTGCCTGAGGAATCATTTTATGATTCGATACCTGCGCATTCGCCGTCAGCGGATCCAACGAAGCACCGCCAATCCGCCTAGCAATACGACCGCGGGTACCCAGAAATGAGGGTCGCGAAGAATCGTGAGCCACCAAGTCTTTCTGGAGATGGTCTGATTCACGGATGTATTTGATTTGCTCCTGGTTGACGAGCGGAGGTTAGGCGCGGTTTGGTTGCGTATCAGCTTGTTCCCCCGACCTACGCAATTCGCTGTGAGCTTCGCCCCAGGTGCTCGCGCAAAACCCGCTCAATGTGGTCTTGCAGAGCGGCCTCCATGTTTTTTTTGGCATCTTCAAAACTGCCGCCGCGCACAATGACGGATAGCCTCTCGCAAACTCCGCTCCAGCCGTCATCTTCAAGCCAGAAACTGCAATCGAGTGGTACGCCAGCGATCACCGGCAGAGAAACTGCCTCGCTTTTCATCGAATAGTCCTCCTCGGCTTTTCTTCGCAACCAATAGCCACCAATTATCGCGCAACTCAATACAGGCGAGACAAACCAATTTGTTGACATTCGCAGGCCGGGAATCCCATGCCACCCTATCCACCCAGGGATGGATGATATGTTAGATTGAAATAAAGTGGGCGCGTAGCTCAGTTGGTAGAGCAATGCCCTTTTAAGGCATGGGTCGCTGGTTCGAGTCCAGCCGCGCTCACCATTTTTTTCAATCATTTGCATTTGATGTCGAGTGAGGGTGTTGAGTTAAATGCAAATTCCCCACAAATTTCCCCACAACAAGCTCACTGTACACGCGCTGATTGTCCCGTAACCCCTTCAGCTTCCACACTGGTCTCCGTCAGAATGGGGTCCTGATCCAACAGTTCGACTGCCTTGCGAGCGGCCCCGCTGGAGATGTGAGTGTAATGAGTCAGCATTCGGGTGCTCATGTGGCCGACAGATGCTTGAACCGTCCCCAGTGGCACGCCGCGCTCAACCATCATGGTTATGAACAGCATGCCGACTCCCCGATTATGCCGACTCTAGCCAGGTAGTTCTCCTATCCTCTCCGTTTGGCGCTGCGTTCTCCACTTTGCTGACAAATTGAATTCGGCATAATCCGGCTATCTTCTCCGAACTGGCTATGAAGCCAGTAAGGAGGAGATCATGCTCGAAAGTTCTTTCCGAAACTTAGTAGCACCCGGACGCTTTCCCGACCAACTATTGGCCCAGCTTCGGAGATTCACTACCTCACTGATGGAGCAAGGCTACGCAGGTGAGACAGTGCGGTTGAAACTGCAGCTTCTTACGAATTTTGGGCAGTGGTTGAGACGAAACGACCTCGCAGTCACAAACCTTGATAAGCGGGTGGTGGAGGCATTTTTCAAGCGCAAGCACCGAGTTCACAGGGGCGATTTAAGGACCCTCCAGCAGTTTCTCGATCATCTGCGAGGGCAGAACGTTGTTCCAGCTCGAAATCTGGCTTGTGACAGATCACTGCTGGCTAACATTCTGAACCGGTACGAAACGTATTTGCGCACAGAGCGCGGGCTCGTGGCAGTTACGATCCGCGGTTACTTACCTTTTGTTCATAAGTTTCTCCTCGAGCGCTTCCGAGGAAAACCGTTCCTTCTTAAAGCAGTGAAAGCTTCCGATATTTCAGATTTTGTTTTGCGGCACAGCCACAGTATGGGTATCAAAACCGCACAACTGATGACGACGGCTCTCCGCTCTTTCTTCCGATTCCTGTTTCAGAAAGGAGAACTGCAAGCCGACTTGGCCGCTTCGGTACCGACGGTGGCGGATTGGCGACTGTCCACAGTGCCCAAGTTCCTGACTTCGGAGGAAGTCGAACGTGTGCTCAAGGCCTGCGACCGTCGCACGGCGACCGGCCGACGCGACTATACCATCCTTCTTCTACTCGCCCGTCTTGGTCTTCGCGCCGGGGAAGTGGTCGCTCTCCAGCTCGAGGACATCAACTGGAGAGCCGGTGAAATCCTCATTCGAGGCAAAGGACTACTTTACGACCGGATGCCCCTTCCTCACCTATACGACTCTTTTCGGCTTGCTGGTGGCGACAGGAATGCGGGTGAACGAAGCTCTGGGCCTGGACCGAGTGCACGTTGATCTCGAGCGCGGAATCCTCCACATCCGGCGGACGAAGTTTGGAAAATCGCGTTATGTGCCGGTTCATCCTTCCACAGTGGAGGCTCTGAAAAAGTACGCCGAAGTCCGAGATCGTCTTTTCCCTGCACCACTCACTCCCGCATTTTTCATCTCCGAGAAGGGTCATCAGATCACAGAATGGATAGCGCGATATACCTTCGCCAAACTATCCCAACGAGTCGGCCTACGCGCATCGGCCCGGGGTCACGGCCGCGGTCCGCGGCTGCAGGACATGCGTCATCGATTTGCTGCCCGTACCTTGATCCACTGGTATCGCGCTGGGCTCGACGTCGAACGAGAACTCCCCAAGTTGTCTACCTATCTAGGACACGTCCACGTGAACGATACCTATTGGTATCTGGAAGCCGTGCCCGAACTCCTTCAGCTGGCTACTGACCGACTGGTCCATCGGCAGGTGCAGCCATGATTTCCGCCAGCTTTCCTTCGCTCTTACAATCCTTCTTCACGGATCGTCTGCTTCGCCAGCGGGAAGCGAGCCCGCATACCGTTGCGGGATATCGCGACTCTTTCCGCCTGCTGCTGCAGTTTGCTGAGAAGCGACTGCACAAAAGTCCCTCCCAGCTGCGGATCGAAGATCTTGATGCCCCCTTCATTGGTTTCTTTCTCGAT
>Ga0137377_10003109_pt1 | contig 12695 bp, 12 predicted proteins | sample SagtaG_22_FD_104815 | JGI IMG/M metagenome (GOLD analysis project Ga0137377, IMG submission 104815) | Vadose zone soil microbial communities from Sagehorn Ranch, Mendocino, California, USA - Sage2_L_40_16 metaG | ecosystem: Environmental > Terrestrial > Soil > Vadose zone | place: USA... | reverse complement strand
TTTTGCCGCCTTCTTGGCGAAGCGGTCGATGAAGTACTCGACGAGTGCGGGAATGTCACTCGCCCGTTCGCGCAGCGGCGGTAAGTGGATCGGAAAAACATTCAATCTGTAGTAAAGATCCTCGCGGAGCGTTCCGGCACTCACTGCAGCCTTCATGTCGGTGTGTGTAGCGGCCAGTACTCGCACGTCCACGGGTATTGGGCGGTTTCCGCCTAGGCGCTCAATCTCCCTCTCCTGAAGCACGCGCAATAGCGCAATTTGCGTATCCATCGGAAGATCGCCGACCTCGTCAAGAAAAATGGTTCCGCCATCGGCCAGTTCAAAGCGTCCCAGTCGTCTCTGCTGCGCGCCGGTGAAGGCTCCTTTTTCGTGACCGAACAGCTCCGAAGCAACCAGCGACGCAGGAATCGCAGCGCAATTTACACGGATGAATGGCCCGGACGCCCTTGTTGACGTTTTGTGAATTGCGCGGGCAATCAACTCTTTCCCCGTACCCGTTTCACCAAGGATAAGAACGGTGGAATCGACTGGGGCGACCTTCTCCACCTGTAAGAGCACATGGCGAAGAGATTCTGAACTACCGACGATTTCCTCGAGCATCGAAGAGCGATCAATTTTCTCCCGAAGATACACTCGATCGCGCGCGAGTTGATCGCGCGAAACGACGACAGCGTTATGGTCAGGTGCGTTTGCGACCGCAATCGCAAGTTGGCCGGCCAATGCCGACAGGAAATCCGTTTCTGGGTTCTTCACTCCCGCCACATGTCTTAATCGCTTGCCGCCTGGATCCGTCAGCAAGACAGACGAAAGAGCGTTAGGTATTTGAGCGTCGAAGGTGCGGCAAATGTGTTCAAAAATGGCGGTAAGGCTTTCGCCCTGGCCAATCATCTCCAACGTTCGCTTTTCAATTTCCAAAAGAGATTCAGCCCTCTTAAGTTCCTCAATGTCGGTACTCGTTCCAGACCACTTGATAACCGTGCCATCCGTGTTGTGGACCCGCGCAAAGCTGAATAGAAACCAACGATATTCTCCGTCGAAACGTTGAAGCCGCGCTTCCTCAACTCCTGGCTCCCCGGAAGCAAAGTGATGGAGCAAGGTATCCATTAACTTCCCGCGATCATCGGCATGAATTGCGGATTTCCAACCGCAACCGAGCCCTTCCTCTAAAGAGAGGCCTGTGTAGTCGAGCCAGCCTTGATTGAGAAATTCACTCCGGCCATCTGGTAGACATGACCACGCCAACGTGGGAAGCCTGTTGATCATCCGCCGAACTCCGCTTGCGATTCTGACTCTCTGTCGCGGATTTAAAGAATCGCAATGTTCATGCCAAATGGTTCGGCGTACAGAGGCAAGGACTTTGAGCAATCTTCACCCTAAAGTGTCGGGCTGTCGGAAATCGAAGTTTGACGATTGTCGAAGGCCGCCACGCACCATGACCACGTTTGGAATGTAAGCTTCAAGAGTGGGTCAGGAGAACTGGCGCAAAAGTTTGCATCGTATTCGAAGGAAGGGACGGAGAGGTACTAAGACCAGCCGCTCATTCCGAGCTTCATCCCGAACGGCGCCGCTTGACGCGCAGTTGTGCCAGTGAGCGGACTAATGCGGAATTGACCGAAGCCACTTCTTCGGCAGAAATCCTTTCGCGGAGCCGGGCGGCAGCGCGTTGACGCGCTTCTTCAGCCTTGGCTTCGTCGATGTTTTCGGCAGCAACGGCCATGTCGGTTACGATATCGACCCGATCACTGCTGACTTCCACGAGTCCTTCGCCCACGGCCAAAAACCTATCGTGACCATCTTTGCGCACGACCAGCTCGCCGGGCACCATTTGGGTCATCATCCGGATGTGTTGAGGAAGAAGACCCATTTCTCCATCCACGCCCGGAAGCGTCACCATTTCCACATCCTCGGAGTAAAACGTGGACTCTGGAGTAACGATTCGCAATTTCAGAGTCTTGCTCATGACTTGACCTCCTCAATGCCGCCCTTCATGTAGAAGTTCGCTTCGGGAACATCGTCGTGCTTTCCTTCCAAGATTTCCTTGAACCCACGAACGGTGCCGTCCACCGGCACCTGTTTACCCTCGCGGCCTGTGAAAACTTGCCCGACGCTGAATGGCTGGCTGAGAAAACGTTGAATCTTGCGTGCGCGGAACACCGTCAATTTATCTTCCGCCGGAAGCTCATCCATTCCCAGAATAGCAATGATGTCCTGAAGATCTCTGTAACGCTGGAGCACCCTCTGTACCCCCCGCGCTACGTCGTAGTGTTCCTGGCCTACGATCTCGGGCGCAAGTGCGCGGGAGGTTGACGCGAGAGGATCTACTGCAGGATAGATCCCTAATTCGGCAATCGCACGATCCAGCACGATCGTAGCATCCAGGTGCGCAAACGTCGTCGCCGGTGCCGGATCGGTCAAATCGTCAGCCGGCACATACACCGCCTGGAAGGAAGTGATCGAACCTTTTTTGGTGGAGGTGATCCGCTCCTGCAGGGCGCCCATTTCAGCGGCCAGCGTTGGCTGATAGCCCACGGCGCTGGCCGTGCGGCCGAGCAAAGACGACACCTCCGAGCCGGCCTGAGAGAACCGAAAAATATTGTCGATAAAGAGCAGCACATCCTGATTCTTCTCGTCGCGGAAGTATTCGGTAATCGCAAGACCGGATAATGCCACCCGCAGCCGGGCTCCAGGCGGTTCGTTCATCTGCCCATAGACGAGCGCGATTTTGGAAGCGCCGCGGTCTTTCTGATTGATGACTCCGGCTTCAGACATTTCGTTGTAGAGATCGTTTCCTTCGCGTGTCCGCTCCCCAACACCCGCGAACACAGACACTCCGCCATGCAGCTTGGCGACATTATGAATGAGCTCCATGATAACGACCGTCTTGCCGACCCCGGCGCCGCCGAACGCGCCCACTTTGCCGCCTTTCAAGAAGGGGCAAATCAAATCGATGACTTTGATGCCGGTAGGGAGGATCTGTGGCGAGGTGGACTGCTCCACCAGCGACGGCGGAAGCCGGTGGATCGGATAATACTTCTCCGCTTGGACCGGCCCCAGATCGTCCACCGGGTCTCCCGTCACATTAAACATTCGCCCCATGACACCGTCGCCAACAGGCATGCGAATTGGCCCTCCGGTATCCTCGACCTCGAAGCCACGTTTAAGTCCTTCCGTGCCGGACATGGAGATCCCGCGGACCAACTTGTCTCCCAGATGTTGCTGCACTTCGAGTATGAGCTTTGCCGGCTGATCCTGTATTTTGTACTCAACAGTCAAGGCGTTATAGATTCCGGGCAGTCCGTCGGAAAATTCCACGTCCACGACCGGACCGACGACTTGAACGATTTTGCCTTTGTTCATGTGATGAACCTCGTCTCAATAAATGGGTAGTCGAAATGATTTCCGATCAGCCGGCCTGGCCGCCGGCAATCTCCAACAGCTCCTTCGTGATGTTGCCCTGACGCAGCCTGTTGTATTCGAGCGTCAAGTCTTTGATCAGAGTGTTGGCATTATCCGTGGCGTTCTTCATCGATACCATGCGGGCGCTTTGCTCACTTGCTTTGGCATTCAGCAAGGCCTCATAAATGTAGATGTTGAGATAGTGCGATAGAAGGTAGCTCAGGATTGCGTACGTGTCAGGTTCAAAGAGGCACTCCGCGGTGTCGCCCGCCAGACGGTCTTCCGGTTCCGCTCCGGGAATCTCCAGTTGTTTGATCTCGCCGACGGGCAGAAACTCGAGGCTGACCGGCTCCTGCGTGAGTGTGTTGACGAACCGTGTGGTCAAGACCCGGACTTCGTCCACTTCCCTTTTCAAAAAAAGGTCGCGGCCAAAAGCCGCAATTGCCCGCGCTTCCTCGAATCGTGGCGCGTCGCCGTAGAGAAACTCGGCAGCAAGGTTCCGGCGGGTGGAAGCCACGAACTGCGCGGCTTTGCGTCCAGCCGTGATAAAAAGCGTGGACTGCGGGTCGAATTGGAGCGCCAACCGAAACACGTTGCTGTTGAGAGCTCCGCATAATCCTTTATCCGCTGCGATCAGGATGACCGCGCGTTTCCGGACCTCGCGTCCATCGAGCAGGGGATGGCTGAAGTCGCCTGTCCTGGTCGTTACCTCTCGCTGCATGCGATATAACAGGCTCACAAACGGCCGTCCGGCAAGAGCAACTTCTTGAGCTTTCCGCATCTTAGATGCCGCCACCATCTGCATTGCTTTAGTAATTCGCGACGTATTTCCCACGGATCGGATGCGGCGGCGGAGGTCACGGGTGCTGTGCATAGTTCATACTCCGAGGCTTTCATTTCCACGTCTGCTGGAAACTGTCGGCGGCGGTCTTCAATTCGTCGCGTAGAGCATCGCTGAGCGCTTTTTCGTGGGCGATTTTGTGAAGCAGGTCGGCTTTGCGCGTGGTCAGAAACTCCGTCAGCCTGGCCTGGTACTCCTTGATACGGTCCACGGGCACAGCATCGATGTAACCGTTCTGGACTGCCCAGATGATCGACACCTGGACTTCAACCGGAATCGGGTTGTATTGGGGCTGCTTAAAGATTTCGATGATGCGCTTGCCGCGATCGATCTGTGCTCGCGTCTTGGCGTCCAGTTCCGAACCGAATTGCGTGAAGGCAGCCAGCTCTCGAAATTGAGCAAGATCACCCTTGAGCTGCCCGGCAACTTGCTTCATGGCTTTGAGCTGCGCCGCCGACCCTACGCGGGAAACCGACAGACCGACCGAAATTGCAGGACGGATCCCCTGGTAGAAGAGGTCCGTTTCCAAATAGATTTGCCCGTCCGTAATCGAGATGACGTTCGTGGGAATGTAGGCGGAAACATCACCCGCTTGCGTTTCGATGATGGGCAGCGCCGTGAGGGAACCGTTACCATACTTTTCTCCGACGCGCGCAGCCCGTTCCAGCAACCGGCTGTGGAGGTAAAACACATCCCCTGGATAAGCTTCACGACCCGAAGGCCGCTTCAGAACCAGACAGACCTGGCGGTAAGCCACGGCATGTTTCGAGAGATCGTCGAAGGCGATCAATGCGTCCATTCCGTTATCCATGAACCACTCGCCCATGGCCGTTCCCGCGAATGGAGCCAGGTACTGGTTGGTAGCCGAATCCGAAGCCGGTGAAGCGACGATGATCGTGTACGGCATCGCGCCGGCTTCTTCAAGAACCGTGACGATCCGGGCAATACTGGACTGCTTCTGACCGATCGCGACGTAAATGCAGTACAGCGGGCGGTAGTCTTTATCGCCGGCCGCCTCCGCCGCTTTATTGAGACGAGCCTGATTAATGATGGTGTCGATACAGATGGTCGTCTTGCCCGTCGAACGGTCACCTATGATCAGTTCACGCTGGCCACGGCCAATCGGAATCATTGCGTCAATCGGCATGATGCCCGTTTGCACCGGCTGTCCGACCGGACGTCGCCGGATGATGCCGGGAGCGAGTTTCTCGACGGGATACGCGCCGTCACTCTTAATAGGCCCCTTGCCGTCCATTGGTTGTCCCAGAATATTGACAACACGCCCAAGGAGGCCCTTGCCGACAGGTACTTGTAGCAGCTTGCCCGTAGCACGCACCTCGTCTCCCTCTCCAAGCTGCGTGTAATCGCCTAAAATCACGACTCCCACTTCGTTCTGTTCGAGGTTGAGCGCGAGGCCCGTTATGCCGCGGCCGAGGTCGATCATCTCGTTGAGCATCGCGTCGGTGAGGCCTTCGACTCGAGCGACGCCGTCAGCCAGTTCGCGGATGATGCCTACATTTTGTTTGGCTGCCGCTGCCTTCACGTGCGCAATTTCAGCTTCAATTTCCATCAAAAGGTCAGCCATATACGTTTCCTCCCTTACTACTGTAGGGGCGGTCTATGACCGCCCACGATCTCGCGGTTTCGAGATTGCCGGCGGTCATAGACCGCCGCTACAGTCAAAAGCCCCTTCCAAAGCGGTCAATCTGCCCTTGACGCTGCCGTCATAAACATCACTGCCGGCTTTGATGCGCATACCGCCGATCAGCGACGGGTTTTGTCCGAACGAGATGCTTATCTGCGGGCCGTACACTCGCTCTAGTTCGAACCGGACGCTGGCCTGCAAAACAGCTGGCAACGGCGCAGCGCTTTCGACTGAGGCGCTGTGCCTCGACCGGTCGAGTTTCACCAGCCGCTGAAAATGGCCCAGCAGGGCGAAAACACCACGGCGTTTGGATTCGAGGATTCGCCGTACAACTGTGCGAACTCGGATCTCGTCCAGCAACCCATCGACGAGGCATAACCGATACAGATGCTTGGCTTCGCTCCTGAGCTGTTTGATCGTTTTCATCCGGCGCCTCCTTCCATCAATTAGGCGGTCAATTGCTTTGCCGTTTCCTCGGCCAGGCGCCGCTGATCTTCCGGCGTTAGAATCTTGCCGATGACTGCAGTCGTGGTCTGCACAACCAGCCGGCCGACCTCTTGCTTCAGTTCAGTGAGCATGCGCGCGTGGTCCTGAGCCGCGGACTGCTGTGCCTTCGCCACGATGCCTTCAGCGGAAGCGATGGCTTTCCCGGTTTCCTGTTTCAGAAGCCTGTCCGCCGCGGCGCGGGCTTCTTCGATAAACTCCGTTGCCCGAACATTCGCTTGCGCCATGACTTCTTGACGCTGCGCCTCGGTTCGCGCCAGTTCCGCTTTTATTTTTTCGGCATTGGCGAGACCCTGGGCGATGAGTTGCCGCCGATCCTCCAACATTTGGAGGACCGGCTTATAGGCGAACCGGTAAAGAAGAAAACACACGATGCAGAAGCTGATCATCTGGGCTATCAGATGAGGCCAGTCCACACCGAAAGTCCGGGCAATCTGTTCGATCTGTCCCCCACTCTCTACTGCCGCCAGAAAAACAAGTGCATTCATAAGCTCACGCTACCTTTTCGCCCTATTTCACAAGGAACAGGGCGTAGAACACGATCGCCTCAGCAAAAGCAATGGCCAAAATCGACTGGACCAGAACCTTCGTGGACGATCCAGGGTTGCGGCCCACTACATCCGCAGCCCTTCCGCCAATCATGCCTACGGCAATAGCTGCTCCAAGAGCTGCCAGCCCTACGTGCAAATTCTCAATCATGTGTTGTCTTTCCTTTCCCGGCGACTCTCCCGATAGACGGGGTCCAGCCGTCGAAAATCGTTTCAACGTTGCGGTGTAGCCGGTGCGTCTTCCTCATGCTGGCAAATCAGTAGCGTGAAGACGGCGGTTAACAACATGAAGACCAGCGCCTGTACCAGACCCACCAATAACTCCAAAAAGTAAAAAGGAACCGGTATTAACCAACCGAGGGATGGAACCAGATTCGCCATGGTTTCCAGCATGTTCTCACCGGCAAAGATGTTGCCGTACAGACGAAAGCTCAGGGAGACCGGCCGGAATAAAATAGAAATGATTTCCAAACACCCGACGGCGAAGAACACCACGACGAGAACTACCTTCAGTAGTCCTGCGCTCTCGCCTTTGGGAGCAAACAGTTCCTTAAGAAATCCCAGCACACCGATTTCGCGTAGCGCCCAAAAGATCCAGCAGGCGAAAAAAACCAGGGCCATCGCCAGTGTCAGGTTGACATCGGCATTGGCGCCGCGGAATAACGGTTGATCGATTCTGAAACCGTGGGGGGTTTCCTGCCCGCGTCCAATCGTACCGACACCCGGAATGAGGCCCACCCAATTGGCGGAGAGGATGAAGATGAAAATGGTCGCAAAAAACCAAAACGTCCGATCGACCAGGTGCCGGCCCAGGAGTTCTTGGAGGAAGCCGTAGAGACTTTCGACGAGCCACTCCAAAAAATTCTGCGCTCCGTCAGGAATCTGTTTCATTTTCCGCGTCGCGGCCTGAACAAAAGCGATCAAGCCCAGGGCTACCAGCCAGCAGACGACCATCGAATTGGTGATCGGGAAACCAAACACGCGGGCGATTTCGACGGCCTTTTGTGACAGGCCTTGTTCCTCTTCTTTCCCAACAGCGAACGCAGAGTCTGCGTTTAAGCCGACAAAAACGACAATCAAGAGTAACGGAACCCAAAGCCTCCACAGTCTAATCCGCATTTCTTCCTCGTCTTTGGTGAATGCAACTGCGTTGCCACACGCAACTATCTGGCTTCATTCATGGGGAGCTGCCCGATGCAGTGCCGGTCTCCAGCTTTTGCTGATTTGCGGCACTCCGTGACGAAGGCGCGTGCTCCCAACATGGAGCGTTGCGGCAAATTGAAGTTGGCACGGGGCGTGCACTTGAGAAGCACGGCGGGAGCCGACTCTGTGAACGCCTAAGGAGCAGTTATGGCCAATGCAATCGCTGTTGTAAACGCTGGATCATCCAGCATTAAGTATTCACTCTTTCTCAATCGCGGGCGGGATCTCGAGTTGGAAGTGCGCGGCCAGGTTGAAGGAATATACACCGCACCTCATTTCGTCGCTAAGAGGCGCGACGGGGCGACCTCGTCAGAGAAGACCTGGGCAGAAGGTACGAAGCTCGGCCACGATGGCGCCCTCGACTACCTGGTCGCATTTCTGCGCTCCGAGCTCGCCGGCGACCATCTTATAGGAGTTGGACATCGTGTCGTACACGGCGGGATTGATTACTCGGGCCCCGTGCTGGTCAATGCGGATGTAGTTGCGGCGCTCGAAAAATTGGTTCCGCTCGCCCCGTTGCATCAGCCGCACAACCTGGCGCCGATGCGCCGTCTTCTCGACCGCGCGCCCGAACTGCCTCAGGTCGCCTGCTTCGACACGTCGTTTCACCGCACAAATCCAGAGCTCGCGCAACGCTTCGCCTTACCCGAAGAGCTGCATGAGGCCGGTGTGCGGCGTTACGGGTTTCACGGGCTCTCCTATGAGTACATCACTTCCGTACTGCCTGAGTTTGACAGCAAAACTACATCCGGCAAGACGGTTGTGCTCCACCTCGGCAACGGTGCGAGCATGTGCGCTATCGATGCCGGCCGCAGCGTTGCGAGCACGATGGGCTTCACCGCTCTCGACGGACTTCCGATGGGCACCCGTTCGGGCTCGCTCGATCCCGCTGTGATCCTTTACCTCCTGGACCACCTTGGCATGGACGCCCGCGCGGTCGAAAAGCTTCTCTACGACCAGTCGGGCTTACTCGGCGTGTCAGGAATCTCCAGCGACATGCGAGAACTGCTTTCATCGAACGACCCGCATGCCAAGTTGGCGATCGATCTCTATTGCTATCGTATCGGACGCGAGCTCGGATCGCTCGCCGCCGCGCTGGGCGGCCTGGACGCGATCGTATTCACCGCCGGCATCGGCGAGAATTCGCCTGCGATTCGCGAACGCGTCTGCCGCAACTCCGCATGGCTCGGCGTCGAGCTTGACGCCTCTGCGAATGCGGCGGGCTGCCGGCGCATCAGCACACTCAGGTCGCGAGTTTCGGCGTGGTGCATTCCCACCAATGAGGAACTGATGATCGCGCGGCACACGCAACGGCTGCTGGAGGTCTGAATAAATTGGAATACTGGGGATTTCCCCTCTTCGAGGACCCTACTCTGCTACCGGGCTGACGAAGAAGACAATGGCCAAGGGTGGCAGTGTTAGCGTTAGGGAATAGGGTCGGCCATGGTATGGCACGGGAGATGCCTCAACGCCTCCGAGGTTGCCATAGCCGTTCCCGTCGTAGTCCCTGGCATCGCTGTTGAGCACCTCGCGCCACATACCAGCACGTGGCACTCCTATCCGATAGTTGAAGCGTGGCTCCGGCGTGAAATTGCCGACGACAAGAACACTCTGCCGGGAAGAGAGCCCCTGGCGGAGGAAGCTCAACACACTGCTCTCAGCGTCGTTACAGTCGATCCAGGCAAAACCGGCTGGGTCACAGTCGCCTTCGTGGAGCGCTGGGGTCTGACAGTAGAGGCGGTTCAGGTCTGTGACCCAGCGCTGCAGGCCAGTGTGCGGGGTATATGCGAGCAGCTGCCAGTCCAGACTCGTGTCATGATTCCATTCCCGCCACTGACCAAACTCTCCACCCATGAAGAGCAGTTTTTTGCCGGCCTGAGCATACATATATCCCAGCAACAGTCTCAGATTCGCATACTTCTGCGCGTCGCTCCCGGGCATTTTGCTCAGCAGCGAGCCTTTGCCGTAGACCATCTCGTCGTGCGACAGAGGCAAAACAAAGTTTTCGCTGAAGGCATACAAGAGTCGGAAGGTCAGCGCATGGTGATGGAACTTGCGATAGATCGGATCCTTGGACATGTACTCCAGGCTATCATGCATCCATCCCATATCCCACTTGAGCCCAAAACCAAGGCCACCCACATACGTCGGCCGTGACACCATAGGCCAGGCCGTGGATTCCTCGGCGATGGTTTGTACATCCGGATACCGTGCGAACACCTCGGTGTTGAAGCGGCGCAGAAATGCGATGGCATCGAGATTCTCCCGCCCACCGTAGGCGTTGGGGATCCACATCCCCGGCTGACGGGAATAGTCGAGATAGAGCATGGAAGCGACCGCATCGACGCGCAGGCCATCGACATGATAGACGTCCAGCCAGAACAGTCCGCTGCTGAGCAGAAAGCTCTGCACTTCCTGCCGTCCATAGTTAAACACACAGGTGTTCCAATCGGGTTGGATTCCCTGGCGTGGGTCAGCGTGCTCATAGAGGTGCGTGCCGTCAAAGAAGCTCAACCCGTGCTCGTCGTTGGGAAAGTGCGACGGCACCCAATCTAGAATCACCCCAATGCCGCGCTGGTGCAGCGTGTCAATGAGGTACATAAAATCCTGCGGCGTGCCGTAGCGACTGGTTGGCGCAAAGAAGCCTGTGATCTCGTAGCCCCAGGAACCATAGAAGGGATGCTCCATGACGGGTAAGAACTCGACATGCGTGAAGCCCAGACGCTGCACGTACTCGGCTAACCTGGGGGCCAGTTCCCTATAGCTGAGGGGACGATTCCCCTCCTCCAGCACACGCCGCCAGGAGCCCAGATGTATCTCGTAAATCGCCATGGGTGCAGCCAGCGCATTGCGCCTGGCGCGCTCTGCCATCCACGTCTGATCCCCCCAGTTATGCCATAACTCAGCCACGACGGAAGCGGTCCTCGGCGACACTTCGTGGCAGAAGCCGTACGGGTCGGCCTTATCGACACGATAGCCACCCTGTTTGGAGACAATATGGTACTTATAGGTACTCCCCACTTCGACCCCGGCCAGAAAGCCTTCCCAGATGCCCGATTGTCCTCGGGGCTGCAAGGGATGGCTATCCTTCTGCCAGCCGTTAAAATCGCCCATCACATACACGTACGCCGCATTGGGAGCCCAGACGGCAAAATAAGTGCCCTGTGTCTCACCAAGGCGCAGTGGATGCGCCCCGAGCTTTTCATAGAGGCGAGAGTGTGTGCCCTCATTGAAGTAATGAAGGTCGGCGGCGTCTAAGAGCGTCACAGTGGGCGTGCTGTCGTGTCTACTTTCTATCATTGCTAGACCTCAGAAGTAATATGCGAAATCGGCATCAGCGGCCGCCCGGCCGCACCCAGCCGCCGCTGCAGCCGGAGGCGACGAGGGCTTCAATCACCTCCATGTTGCGGACGGCGTCTTCCAGGGGGATGGGTACCGGCGTTTCATGCAGGATCGCTTCGGCGAAGCGATCGCCCTGGATCGTATACTGGTTACACACGTCCAGCTCCAGCCGTCGGACCTCGCCGCCCCGCTGCAGGCTGACGACGCAGGGGCGGTCGTCCGGGGGGTTGAAGGGCGCCTCGGACAATTCTATGTGTCCTGCAACACCCGCCAGATGCACCTGCTGGAAGGGGGCGACCTGCATGGAGCAGGTGAACGTTGCGTGGCCGACCCCGAAGTCGAGCATCGCCGACACCAGACAGTCCACGCCGAAACGCGGATCGTTCACGAGCAACCCGAACACGCGCTGCGGTTCGGCGTTGAACAGCCAGCGTGACAACGAGGTCGCGTAGCAACCGATGTCCATCAAGACTCCGCCGCCCCTGGCGGAGTCGTACCGGATATTGCCCGGGTCATCCTTGTAAAACGAGAAGAACACCCGGATGGCCCGGAGTGCGCCGATCTGTCCGGTCTGCACCAACTCCTTCGCCGTGCGCCACTGCGGGTGGTGGCGGTACATGAGTGCTTCCATGACTTTGAGGCGCGGATGGCGGCGCGCGGCCTCGACAAGTTGGCGGCCCTGGGCTGCGGACAGGCCGATCGGCTTCTCGCACAGGACGTGCTTGCCCGCCTCCAGCGCGCGTATCGACCAGGGAACGTGCTGGTCGTTGGGCAGGGGATTGTAGACGGCGTCCACATCCGCGTCCGCCAGGAGCGCCTCGTAAGAGCCGTGCCACCGCGGGATGCCCAGATGACGTGCCATGTCACGAGCTTTATCAAGTGAACGCGAGGCGATGGCGACAACTTCCGTATGCTCCCCCTTTTGCATCGCGGGGATGACCTTCTGCACCCCGATACGGGCGGTGCTTAACACGCCGATTCGAATCTTTTGCATCACGTCAGTCCTCATAGGGGAACCATCCATGTGCGCAGACGGGTGGTCGCTCACACATACAGTTGCATGTGAACGACCACCCCTCCTTTGCAGGGATGGGATTATGCCTTACCTGTAGTAACGCTTCTGATACTCAACAACCTCGTTCGCGCGATTCAGGCCACCTGTCGCAAAATTCGACAACTGTCGAAAAACTACCGACAATTCCGTCAGACTCTTCTG
>Ga0137377_10003108_pt1 | contig 12696 bp, 12 predicted proteins | sample SagtaG_22_FD_104815 | JGI IMG/M metagenome (GOLD analysis project Ga0137377, IMG submission 104815) | Vadose zone soil microbial communities from Sagehorn Ranch, Mendocino, California, USA - Sage2_L_40_16 metaG | ecosystem: Environmental > Terrestrial > Soil > Vadose zone | place: USA... | reverse complement strand
TGACGATGAGCGCCGATCACGCGGCGACCGCCACGTTCGAGACCGACAAGACGCTCGCTCTCACGAAGGCGGGAAGCGGAACCGGGACGGTGACCTCCAGCCCGGGCGGAATCAGCTGCAGCTCCACCTGCGCGCACGCCTTCACGCACGGCACCGCGGTGACGCTCACGGCCACCGCCTCGGCGGGATCGTCCTTCACCGGCTGGTCGGGCGCCTGCTCGGGCACCGGACCCTGCACCCTGACGATGAGCGCCGATCACGCGGCGACCGCCACGTTCGAGACCGACAAGACGCTCGCTCTCACGAAGGCGGGAAGCGGAACCGGGACGGTGACCTCCAGCCCGGGCGGAATCAGCTGCGGCTCCACCTGCGCACACGCCTTCACGCACGGCACCGCGGTGACGCTCACCGCCGTCGCCTCCGCTCGCTCCAGGTTCGCCGGCTGGTCGGGAGCCTGCTCGGGCACCGGAAGCTGCACCCTGACCATGAGCGCGGCTCGCTCCGTCACTGCGACGTTCAAGGTCCTGTGCGTCGTTCCCAAGGTGAAGGGCAAGAAGCTCCGCGCCGCCCAGCGGGCGATCAAGCAGGCGCACTGCTCGGTTGGAAAGGTGACGAGGGCGTTCTCCGCCAAGGTGAAGAAGGGCCGCGTGATCTCCCAGCAGCCGAAGCCGGGCAAGAAGCTCGCCGTCGGCTCCAAGGTCAAGCTCGAGGTGAGCAAGGGGAAGAAGACATAGGGGAGCCGACGAGCGACGTGAGCGGCGCCGCGTCGCCGCGAAGGAGCATCTTCCTGGGAAAGAGGCGCAAAGCGCCTCTTTCCCGTGGTTCTCCTCAGCAAAGAGTGTGGCTACCCGTACCGCGGATCTGATGCACGTCTGCAACGATCGGAGCGTGGCGAGAATCCTCATCGTGGACGACGACAAGCGGTTCCGGGCGATCGCCCGGGCGCTCCTCGAAGCCGAGGGCTTCGACGTCGTCGGCGAGGCAGATGACGGCGAGGCGGCGCTGGCCGCGGCCCGCGAGCTCGAGCCGGAGGTCGTCCTGCTCGACATCCATCTCCCCGACCTCGACGGTCTCGAGGTCGCCAAGCGGCTCGCGGCGGAGGACGGCGGGCCGGCGGTCGTGCTCACCTCGACCCGCGACGCGTCGGACTTCGGTCGGGAGCTCGCGCAGAGCGGAGCCCGTGGCTTCGTGCCGAAGGGCGAGCTCTCGGGGGAGCGGATCGCTAGCCTCTGCGAATGAACGACGAGCGCCCTGTGCGCGTCGTCATCGCCGAGGATTCTGTCCTCCTGCGCGAGGGGATCGCGCGCCTCCTCGAGGAGGCCGGTTTCGAGATCGTGGGCCAGTCCGCGACCGCGGACGATCTTCTGCTCAAGGTTCGCAGCTACAGCCCCGACGTCGCGATCGTCGACATCCGGATGCCCCCGACGCACACCGACGAAGGGCTTCGTGCAGCGCGGACGATCCGCGACAAGCACCGAAAGGTTGGCGTGCTCGTGCTCTCGCAGTACGTCGAGCCAGCCTACGCGATGGAGCTGATCGGCGACGATGCTCAGGGCGTCGGCTACCTGCTGAAAGACCGCGTTTCGGAGGTCGGCGAGTTCGTGAGCGCCGTCAAACGCGTCGCCGCCGGGGGCTCGGCCCTGGATCCAGCGATCGTGACGCGGCTCGTCGGCCGCCGGCGCGGCGACGATCCTGTCGGCTCGCTGACGCCGCGCGAGCGCGAGGTCCTGGAGCTGATCGCGGAAGGGCGGTCTAACCAGGCCATTGCGCAGCGGCTCGTCGTCACCGAGCGAGCCGTCGAGAAGCACGTGACGAGCATCTTCGGAAAGCTCCAACTGCCCTCGACCGCGGAAGACCACCGCCGCGTTCTCGCCGTGCTCGTCTTCCTCGGCTCGTAGCCGTCGCCGCGCGCGTAGGATCCCGCCGCCGGGCCGCCTGGCCTTGCGCGACGCGTTTCCGATCTTCCACACGTCCAATCTGCCGCGGGCCGGTGCGTTCTACTCGGGTCAGGGCTTCGTTCCGCGTCACCGTAGAAAAAACGCCACTGCCTCGGCATTTGGCTTAACTGAGCAATTCTTTAAGGTAGTAAAAAACCGGCGGTCTCTCTCCTTGTCGGTGACCGACAACGCGACAACGCGACAAGACCTGCCTCGAAACCCTGCAAATAAGCCGCTGAGGCCGATGAGGAGGGCGACAAAGGAGCGACAACCGCACGCCTCCGAAGACAGAGCCGAAGGTGGTACAGCGTTCCTGAACCCGTGAACGGTGTCGCCTTAGGCGTCCCACGAGCTCGATTGAGGCGCCAGGATGGGCTTTCGTCCAGCGTGTCGCAGTTCCCGCAGTTCGCGACACCGAGGCGGCGCGCATGGATGGCGCGTGGCAAACGCGCCCGAACCCCCGCTCGCCGCAAGAGAAGGCGGCGCTAACCATCGTCCAGGGAACCGCCCGAATCGGGGGCGAGGCGGCGGGCCTGCGTTCAGGCTGAAGGGCCGCGCCGGCCGAGGACCTACAGCGCCCGCCCGCCCGCCTCGCCAACTCCCTCCGCGCAGACGAGCACGCTTACTTGTCACGGGAATGCGAGTAGGGCGCTAGCCGGACGGTCTGCGCGGAGACGTCGCCGCGGCCGGTGCGGCTGCGGTATAGCGCTCTCTGTAGCGCCGCTCGGAACCCGCAAACCCGCAGCCGGCGCGGCTCACGCTCTCTGCTGTGGCGGTGCATCGGGGCGCTACAGAAAGGGCGGCGGGCAGGCGGCGCTCGTTATCCGCTCGCATCGCCGAGACCAAGCCATTCTCCTCTTCGCAAAGGTCCCCCTCGGCGACCCGCACTGCGAGGTCCCGGTCGGTGATTATGTACCTGGCGATGTTCAAGCTGCCCAGTCTCGTCAAGCAGCGCGGCCGCGACGGTCAGACGGCGTTGCCGGTCACGAGCCGCGCCACGAGGAAGGCGAGCCCGATCACGAGGGTGACGATCAGCGCAAGACTCAGGTAGAGAACGGCTACGAGCTGCCACAGCGGCCGCTCCGCCTCGGGCCTGGGTGGCGGCGCCAGGCGCCAGGGACGGAGCGCGAGCAGCGCTCGCTGCAGCGGCCCCGGCGGCAGCGGGGGCTCGAGCACCTCGCCGGTCGTCTGCCAGGAGGCGGAGAGGACGGCTACTCCCTCGACCGAGGCTGTCTCCACGTGCGGCACGTCCAGCTCGAGCAGGCGTCCGCCTCGACGTATGACGACGAGCTCGCGTTCCAGGACGACCGTCTCGATCTCCCCGGCAACGAGCAGCCCGCGACGGCCGTCGATCGTGCGGATGGCGAGAGCGGTCGGCTCGCGCGACGGCCCGAGCCACGCCTCCTCGACCCAGCCGAGCAGCCCCTCAGGCGACTCGACGCGAAATCCGTCGCAGCCAAGGAGGCGGTCTAGGACGACGGTTGCCATGTTCTCTCAATGCCCGATTTGCCGGGATGGAACCGCGACTACGGCGCGAGGCGCTCAAGCCGCCAGACAAAAGGGCGCAGGCCGAGTGGATTCGAGCTCGCACGACCTCGCGGCTCCGTGCCCGGAGAGCGGCAGTCTCCACGTCTTACGCACGACGGGTTCCGCTCCAGCCGCCTGCGGTGAAACTCAGGGTATGACGTCGACACTCGCTCCCGCCGAGGTCGAGGTCGGCCAGCCGCGTGGCGCCGACGCGATCGAGCACGACCGCCCCTGGGTGGTGCTCGTCTGGAACGACCCGATCAACCTGATGTCCTACGTGACCCTCGTTTTGCAGAAGCTCTTCGGCTACAGCAAGCAGAAGGCGACCCGGTTGATGCTGCAGGTGCACCACGAGGGCAAGGCCGTCGTCGCGAGCGGCACACGCGAGAAGGCCGAGTACGATGTCGCCCGTCTCCACGCCCACGGCCTCTGGGCGACGATGCGCCAGGACTAGTGTTCAGCCACGACCAGCGGATCGAGCGAACGCAGGAGGGCGAGCTCCGGCTCCGCCTTCCGCGCGCCGAGCGTGAGCTGCTGCGAGGCCTGCCGACCGAGCTGCGCGACCTGCTCGCCGCCGCTCCCGCCGACCCCAACCTGCGCCGCCTCTTCCCGCCGGCCTACGAGGACGACGCCGACGAGGCCGAGTACCGCCGGCTGACGCACGCTGACCTGGTCGAGGGCCGCCGCCAGGCCCTCCGGGTACTCCAGGAGACCGTCGACAATGATCGCCTCAGCCCCGACGAAGCACACGCCTGGCTTACCGCTCTGAACGACCTACGTCTCGTACTTGGTACCCGCCTCGACGTGCGCGAGGAGACACTTCTCTCTGGGCTCGACCCGAGCGAGTCCCGTGCACCCGAGCTCGCGCTCTACGCCTACCTATCTGGTCTGCAGGAGGAGTTCGTGGCGGCTTTCGGCGGCGGGCTGCTGCAGGGAACTGAGGACACGCAGAGCGTCTAGCGACCACAGGCGCGTGTCGTTGTGTTCGTAGTTCCGCTCGGCGCAGCTCATTCCGGCGAAAACGGACCAGTCGAATGGGCTAGCCCACGCTTCTCGGAACCCGCATGGTTACGGGTCGAACGGCCCAGACGGCCCAATAGCCCAATCCGATACTGTCGACAAAGAACGGCTCGTGGCCAAAAAAGCAAATGAGCGCCGCGGCGGATCGCGCCGCGGCGCTCGTAGAACTCGGTGACCTGAGTCGTCGTCCTAGCCGGAGTGTCCATGCCCGAGCGTGAAGATCGTCACTCCGGTCGTCGGGCTCGTGGGTGTGAAGACGACCTGCGGCGGGCCCGGGACCGTGACGACGACGCCTTCCTCTTTGCCGGTGCTGAACCCGGCCGGACCGAGGTTGCAGTCGACCTCGATCAGCACGTTCTTGATCTGTGGCTGGCCGTTGGGCTTGACGGTGGCGTGCATGATCAGGATGCCGCCCCGGTAGACGCCGTGGCTTGTGCCGGGCGTCCAGCTGACGACGTCCGTCGCCCTCCAGGTTCCGGTCGCGACCAGAGTCGCCGGAGGTCCGGTGCCGGCCAAGAAGTGGTCGAAGGTTCCGCCGCCGCTGGCGCGGTTCCGGTTGAAGTTGCCGTCGCCCTGGATGATCAGCCGATCAGCCGTGCCCGCCACCCGATCCGCGACGACGAAGTGGAAGCCCGCCCGGCCATTCTTGGCGGAGGGATTGTGTGGCTTGCCCTTACCGTGCCCGCCGGCCGCCCCACCGACAAGCAGCGCGAGTAGCGCCACTGCGGTTACGAACGTGAGGGCGACGAGCCCCCGAATGCCTCTCAGTCTCATCTCGACTCCTCCCCTTGGTTTGCTGCCGTTCGTCTCATCGAAGTAGACGCCACTCTGCGTCCAAACTCGCTTGTTGCAATTTGCGCGAGCGAGGAGGAGCGCACAGCCTTGCTGGCTAGTGCAGGGGCGATCTGGTCGGTGATGGCTTCGTCGCAGTTCCAACAAACCGCGACATACTGGTGCGCAGGAGCGAGCGGCTGATCGGGCCGTGCGGAGATCTGAGTAGCCTGAAGGCGTGACGGAAGCGGCTAGTGACGGCGCCAGGGTGGGAGCACGCACGCGCGGCGTCCGGGTTGCGCGGCTGGGCTGGCGTGTCAGGTCGGTGGCGCTGGTGCCGGTGTACAGGCTGTACACGCGCCGGCTGCGTGCGCAGGTGCTGGCGGCGACGTTGCCGGCGCACGTGGCTGTGATCTTGGACGGCAATCGTCGCTGGGCGAGCCTGGCCGGTTTGCGCGAGCCGGGGGCGGGACACCGGCAGGGCGCGGAGAAGCTGGACGAGCTGCTCGGCTGGTGCAGCGGGCTCGGGGTCAGCGAACTGACGGTCTGGGCGCTCTCGAGCGAGAACCTGGCCCGCGAGGGCGACGAGCTGGAAGCGCTGCTCGAGATCCTGGCCGGAAAGCTGGCGGCGCTGTCGGAGCGCCGGGGCGGGCCAGCGCCTCGGATCCGCGTGTTCGGTCGGGTCGAGACGCTCCCCTCGCGGTTGGCCGAGACCGCGCGCCGAGTGCAAGCACAGACGGCCGGCAATGTCGGTTTGTGTCTGAACGTCGCGCTGGGCTATAGCGGCCGCGACGAACTCGTCGACGCGACCCGGGCGCTGATCCGGTCGCTGGCGGCGAGCCAGATTCCGGCCGATGAGATGGCCGACCATGTCGACGCAGAGGCGATCGCGCGCCACCTGTACACGGCGGAGCACAGCGACCCGGAGCTGATCATCCGCACGAGCGGCGAGATGCGCCTGAGCGGCTTCCTGCCCTGGCAGAGCAGCCACAGCGAGTTCTACTTCACCGACGTCTACTGGCCGGCGTTTCGCGAGCTGGACTTCCTGCGGGCGATCCGGACGTTCCAGCAACGCAAGCGGCGCTTCGGCCGCTGAGCCGAACGGGCACGCGCCGATTCGGACGGGATGAGTGGCACGCTTCAGCAGCGAACGTCGCGAGCGCGTTCCCATGCCGAGCGGCTGGCGAGCCGCGACGGCTACTTCCCGCCCGAGAGCGTGATCCGCAGGGTCGGCAACTCGCCCGTCACCCCCTTCCTCGGCGGCGGCACCGCGGTGCTGCTGCAGGTCGCCCACCCGTTGGTTGCGGTCGGGGTCGCCGAGCACTCGGACTATCGCCGCGATCTCTGGAGCCGGCTCGGGCGCACGCTGCGCGCGCTCTACCTGATCACGTTCGGCAGCAAGGCCGAAGCCGACACGACCGGCGCCGCCGTGCAGGCGGTGCACGCCCACATCCACGGCCGGACGCGAGCCCAGCTCGGTCGCTTCCCGCCGGGAACCCCGTACGCTGCCGACGATCCCGAGCTGATGCTGTGGGTGCACGCGACCCTCGTCGCCGCCTCGCTCTCCGCCTACCAGCGCTTCGAGCGGCCGCTCTCGCCCAAAGAGCAGGAACGCTACTACCAGGAGATGAGCGTCGTCGCCCAGCTCTTCGGCACCCCCGCGAGCGTCATCCCAGCCACCCTCGGCGAGTTCCGCGAGTACTTCGACGCACAGATCGCGTCTGACACGATCACCGTCACCGAACCGGCGCGAGAGATTGCCAAGGTGATCCTGGACGCACCCCTGCCGAGGCCGATGCAACTGTTCGGGCCCGCGCACCGCCTCGCGACGAGCACGCTGCTCCCACGCCGCCTACAGCACGAGTACGGCCTCCGCTGCAGCTCCCTGCACCGGCTGACCCTGCCGCTCGCCGCGCGCTCGCTCAAACTCACTGCCTGGGCAATCCTGCTCGCCGCCTCCAGGCTCGCGCCACCAAGCTGGGCAACCGCGGCCTGAGACCGCACAGGCGCACCGCCCAGGCACAGTGAGGTTGGGGACCACTCGGGAGGGCTCGATCCCTCAGCTGGAGCGGGCTCCGGCGCTTCGGTTGGGGAGTTGGCGAGTTGGGGACGCTCCCCAAGGCAGCAGAGGCCCGCCGGAGTGAGAGCGTGCGTCTCCGCATCCAGGATCATCACCTCCTCCTCGACGCCGAGCGAGAAGGCCGAGCTGCGGCCAAACGCCTGCTCGATCACAGCCGGCCGTCGCCTCGCGGGTACGCTTGCGCCGGCGAGCGGCGCGGCCGTCGTCGCCTATCCGAAAGCGAGGGCGATCGCCATGCCGAGCCCGATGCCAACGGCAGACGCAACGCCCCCGTAGACGAGCTGATCACGCCTCTCGTACGCCAGTATCCCCAGGGGCCTCGGCAGCATCCACGCCGGCGTCAGCCCGAGTCCGACGACGAGCAGCGATAGCCCGAGCGCGATCCCGAGCGCTGCCGCGAGCTGGCCGACGACGCCCGGCGGGTGCGGAAGGCTCACGTAGGGTGGCCCGAGGTCGCGGGTCCCTCCTTTGACGCCCAGGACGCCGCTCAGCTCGGGTTCAGGCGTCTGCGGAGCAGACCTGGTCGGCATACGGAGCGCCCATCCGGGCGATGAGCCACCGAACACAATCAAGGCGAGCTCGGCTCCGGGCTCAGACGCGCAGCGGGTGCTGACCGGCGCGGTTCGTTGCGCCTTGCTCAGACGGCGGCCGGGCGGAACGATCTCCACGGCGACGCGGCCGATATCGATGCGAGACGCCGGACGGACCGCTTCGATCGTGATCAAGTAGATGCCGGGCGGGAGCGGCCTGCCTTGCAGTCGGCCGGAGAAGTGGACGCGATTGACCCCCCGCCGTCCCGTGACTGTCTGAACGCCGGCGATCGAGCAGCTCGGGCTCGGCCCGCGCAGCACCAGCTCCACCCTGGCCGCCCGCCGGAGTCGGAAGCTGATGGTCGTCCCACGCCTCGACGCGGGCCCGCGGACGGAGAAGCGTGTGCGTGACGCACGGGCGTGTGAGACGTACCGGTTGGAGGTCGATGTCTGTCCGCCGGTGCTTCCCGCCGAGGTCATGGCGGCCGGCCCACTGCCACTGCTGGAGGAAGCGGGGCCCGAGCCGCTCGCACCACCGATTCCCGCCGAGCCCCCCGTCGGGCTCCCACCAGACGGAGGGAGCACGCTCGGGACGGTCGGCGTCGGCGCGGGCGGAGCAGGCGGTGCAGGAGGGACGGGTGGTGGCGGAGGAAGGGGTGGTGGCGGAGGAAGCGGCGGCAGTGGCGGGGGCGGCGGCAGTGGAGGGGGCGGCGGCAGTGGCGGAAGCGTGAGCGACGTCGTCGGTAGGAGATCGCCGTTTGCCCGCTCGCCGAGTGCGAACGACGAGAGGAACCCCAAGAGACCCGCAACAGCCAGCAACAAGATGGCTCGTCGTCTCATCCCGTTCTCCCCTTCTGGGTAAACGCATAAGGGTGCCCGTTCGGATACGGCCGGCGGCGCGTAACGTTGGCGGACCTCCGGCCGACTAGTCGCCCTGATGAATCCTTCCTTCGACGGGCGTCGCCCCGAACACGATCGAGCTTCACCCGATCCTGGGGTTTCGCTGTCTATCGGCGCCGCAACAAGAGTGGCAGCGAGGCTCGCCGAGAACGGCCGAGATACAGCAACCGCGCAAATCGATCGATAAAGGCGCTGGAGTAGTTTCGGCGAGCCGGTCGCGATCGGGGAACCCGGGCTGCGTCAGCTCACGGGGGAGGTCGTTCCCGGCGCGCCGGCGCTAGAGGCGGCGCGGCCTACGCCCACGGCTGAGCGTCAGGTTGACCTTCGCGCCGTTCTTCAGATGCTTGCCGGCGGCCGGCCTCTGCGAGATCACGAGGCCGCTCTTCACCTTGGCCGAGTAGGCCTTGGTGATCCTCCCGACCTTGCAGTGTCCGCGCGAGATCGCAGTCTTCGCTGCGCGGAGCGCCTTGCGCTTCACGTTCGGGACCACGCACGCGGGCCGCTTGATCCGAGCCAGGTTGAACGTCGCAACGACGCTCTTCACATCGTCCATCGTGACCGTGCAGCCGCCAGTACCGGTGCAGGCGCCGCTCCAGCCCGCGAAGCGTGAATCAAAGTTGGACGCTGCGGTCAGCGTCACGACCATCCCGTCCTCGTAGGTGTTCGAGCAGGTCGTGCCGCAATCGATTCCGGGACCGATAACCGTCCCGCTCCCCTCGCCGGCCGTTTCCACCGCGAGGGCCCAGCGCTTCTTCACAAATGTCGCCGTCACGCTCTTCGCCGAGTCAACCGTGACGGTGCAGGCGCCGGTGCCCGAGCACGCTCCGCTCCAGTGGTCGAAAGCCGAGTTCGCGGCCGGAGACGGCGTCAGCGTCACGGCCGTGCGGTACTCGAAGTCGTAGCGGCAGGCCGGTCCGCAGCTGATCCCGGCCGGGCTGCTCGACACCGTCCCGCCGCCGTCGCCGTTCACGGCGACGGCGAGGCTGTACTTGTCCTTCGTGAACGTCGCCGTGACGGCCTCGTCAGCGCCCATCGCCACCGTGCACGTCCCAATCGCGTTCGCGCAGGCACCGCTCCACCCGCCGAAGGACCAACCGTAGTCAAGGCTGGCGGCGAGGGCGACCTGTGTCCCCTCGAAGAACGCGTGCGTGCACGTCGAGCCACAGTCGATCCCCGCCGGCGCGCTCGTGACCCGGCCGCCGTTTCCGCTCTTCGTGACGGTCAGCGTGCGCGTCGTCGTAAGTGCCGGGCTCGTGAACATCCCGCGGCCGTGTGTCGCGGCGAGCAGTTTGTTCGCCGCGACGTCGAGCCGAAGATCCATCACCGCCGTTGCCGGCAGACCTGTGGAGGTGTTCGCCCAGAAGGCGCCGCCGTCGAGCGACCAGAAGACACCGACGTCGGTTCCGACGTAGAGGGTGGCTGGCGTCGTCCGGTAGTCGACGAGGATCGTGTTCGCGGGGCCGTCCGGCAGCGTCGCGGAGATGTTCGTCCAGTGCGCGCCGTAATCGATCGTCTTGAAGACGTGGCCCGTGTTCGAGGGCGTCGTGCTCCCGAAGCCGCTCACCGTGACGTAGGCGGTCGCCGCGTCGTCCGGCTTGATCTCGACGTCGGTGACATAGCGGCCGGGGAGACCGTTGCCGAGCGTGTCCACCCAGCTCGCGCCGCCGTTCTGCGTCACCCACAGGCGACCCCTGTTCGTTCCGACGTAGAGCACATTCGAGCTGTTCGCCGCGCCGATCGCCGAGGCGAGCTGGTGGCTCGAGCCGACGTCGGGGAACCGGGAGTTGAGAGGCGTCCAGCTGTCGCCCCGATCCGTCGACCGCCAGACGCGCTGCTCGCCGAGGTAGAGGGTGTTGTGATCGGACGGGCTCATCAGGAACGGCGGCATGAAGAGGACGTCGTCCCCGCCGTCGGGGACGTTGTCGCTGATCTGGGTGAAGGTCGTCCCGCCGTCCGTCGTCCGTAAGAGCGTCCCGTAGTAGGTGCTCGGGTAGAAGATGTGAGCGGGATCGGTCGGGTCGACCGCGCTCGCACCGCCGTCGCCGCCGTAGACCATCGCCCATGAACCGGACCCGGCGTACGAGAGCGTTCCGTTGTCCTGGGTTCCGCCGAGTAACCGGCCGCCGAGGGCACCGGAGATGCCCGGGTAGAACTGCGTCAGCGCCAGGGTCTGGTTCAGGTTGGCGTAGGTCGCGCCGTCGTCTTGCGTCCGGTAGACGCCCCCGTCGGTGCCGATCCACAGTCGGTTGAACGCGTCATATGCCAGTGCGGTGTAGTCCGCGTGGATCTTGTCCGGAAAGCTGACCTGGGCGCCGACGTCCCCTTCTGAGGTGAACTTGTTCATCGTCGCCCCGGCCGCGAAGAACGTCGTCGGATCCGTCGGCTTGACCGCGATCACGTTCCGGTACCCGCAGATGCCGACGCCGAACGAGCAGAGGTTCGACTTCGTACCGCCGACGGCCGTCCAGCTCACGCCGGCGTCGGTCGATCGATAGACGCCGAGGACATCCCCGCCGACGTCGTTTTCCGCCAGCGCATAAACGTGCGTTCCGTCATTCGAGACCGCGACGGAGGTGCGGCCGACGCCGTCTACATGGCGGGGCGCGTTCGCGAGCTGCGTCCACGATGCCCCGGAGTCGGTCGACTTGAAGATCCCGTTTCCCCGGTAGCCGGCGTACAACGTCCCGCTGTGGGCGGGGTCGACCGCGATGTCGTCGGGAGCCTCGAGGTTCGGCTCTCCGGCGGCGTATGTCGTCGCCGCCTGGCTCCACGTGCTACCTCCGTCGGCGGAGCGCCACATACCGCGGCGCGTGCACGCGGGATCGACGATGCCGTACCCTTCCGTCACCGCCGCGAGCACCACATTCCCCATCACTGCGATGTCGCCGACGTGGCAGCCGTCGAAGCCCGCGCCGCCGATCTTCGCCCAGTGGTTGCCACCATCCGTCGACTTGAACAGGCCGGCGCCGTAGTACGAGTCGCCGTAGTTAACCGAGTCGATGTAGGGCGCCTTGTTATTCGCCTCCCCCGTACCGAGATAGAGTGTGTTGCCGTCGGCTCGGTCGATCGCGAGCGCGCCGACGGCGAGCGAGGGGAGCCCGTCGGAGACGGGAAACCAGTTGGCGCCGCCGTCAGTGGTCTTCCAGACGCCGCCGTAGGCGCCGCCGGCGTATGCCGTGCTGTGGTTCGTCGGGTCAGTCGCGATCGCGGTGACCCGGCCCGTGACCGGGAACTGTCCGTTGTAGTAGGTCCCGCCGCCGCCGCCCGTCGTGCTTGCGATTGGACGGGGTCCGATCGCGGTCCACGTCAGCGGCGCGTCGGCCGTGGCGCCCTCGGCGGCCGAGGCGGCCCGCGTGGCGCGGGCCTGCGCAAGCTCGTGCATGAGCGCATGCGGCGGCGTGAAGGCCTTCGGATACGCCCGCTGGCCGTAGAACCAACTGTCACGGTTGCGGATCGCCGCGCTTTCGCCTCCTCCTGCGCCTTCGGCCTCGGGCACCGCCGGGCTTGGTTTGCCAGCCCGCCCTGGCGGCCCAAGCGACACCCGAACGAGCGCGGCGACGACCGCAACCGCAACGACGACGAGCGCAAGCCAAAGGCGCTTGTTCTGCAGAACCTGCCGCAAGCTGCTTCCCCTCCTCGACCCCGGGTCGAGAACCTTTCAGACGAGTCCGTCGCAGTCAAGGGACTGCTTCTTCTGTTCGGCACCCTTCGCTTCGCGGGTTGTCCGTTGGCGGTGCCAGCTAACTGCCTGGCAAACCTTCCCACTCGACGGGCTCCGCTTACGGCGCCGCCGACGCGGCTCGCCTGGCCCTGGCCACCTTCTTGTCGAGGATGCAGTACTTCGGCAAGTAGAGGATGACCGCGCGTCCGCGCACCTGGAACGATGACCCGGCAGGTGGGTCTCCGATCTTCGCGGTGCACCTGACGCCGA
>Ga0137377_10003106_pt1 | contig 12700 bp, 9 predicted proteins | sample SagtaG_22_FD_104815 | JGI IMG/M metagenome (GOLD analysis project Ga0137377, IMG submission 104815) | Vadose zone soil microbial communities from Sagehorn Ranch, Mendocino, California, USA - Sage2_L_40_16 metaG | ecosystem: Environmental > Terrestrial > Soil > Vadose zone | place: USA... | reverse complement strand
GAGCGAAACCCCTCGCCCAGCCCAATCAGCAGCAGAAGCGAGGCCACGCCCCACGCTATGCCGAACATCGTCAGGAACGACCGGAGCTTGTTAGCGCCAATCGACCGAAACACCTGATCAAAGATATGGAACAGAGCACGCATGACAATCATTGGACGGGAACTCCCTTGGTTTGTTACGCAAACGCGTTTCAAACAGTTCCCTTGTCCGAATCACCCTCCATGGTTCTCTCGGCAGACTGCTATTGATCCCCGAAATCTACCGAAAGCCTACATCAGGGCGTTCTTCATCAACAATGGCACTTCCGGATCAGTCTCCCGCCGCACCTCAACCCCAAGCGCCTGCAGGAACTTATCCACCGCCGTCAGGGTCGACTCGGTAACCGCGGCCGGATACAGCAGCCGAACCACCGGCGCCACTGCGGCGTCCCCGCGAATCAGATTGCCCCGCACGGCAACGCACCGCTCCGGACGGTACACGCAGGAAGCCAGGTCCGTGATGCTCAGCACAAAGCTCGGCGTGCACAGAATGGTCTTCGGCGGAGCCATGCGATCGATCATGCTGAAGATCTCAAGCTTCGACTCCAGTTCGTCCGGCACGAAGTCCACGGCGACATCTGCCTCGCGGACGGCGTCTTCCACCGTAAGCGCCAGCTCCAGCCGTCCGGCCGTCCCGCGCTGACTCAGGTCCGCACATTCCGCGAAGTCCGCCTCCGCCTTGCGCAGATTCGCCGGCATCACGTCTTCGAGCACAACATGAAAGCCCGCGCCAGCACACGCCAAAGCAAAACTGCGGCCAGCCACCCCGGCCCCAATGATAGCGACCCTGCGAATCTCAACCGACGGCTGGACCGCAGCCGCCTCGTTCACTTCTTGCTCGCGTTGCTCGCGACAGCCGTAATCACAGATTCGTAGCTCGGCTCTGCGGCCTTGATGTGGTCAGCCACGCGCTGGCGTTCCTCGTCAGTCAACGATGGCAGGACCGCAAGAATCCGGCGAAGTGTTACAGAAATATCGTCAACGTAGTTCATAGTGCGGATGGCTTCGCCAGAGAGAGGCATTCGTGTTGCTCCTGAAAATGAAAGTACCTCTCCAGTCTAAACGTTCGCGCCCAGCTCTGCCCGTTTCGACGCCTCTTCGACCGGCTTGCCCGCCTCGCCACCCTCCACCGGCTTCTGATAGCCATCGCGGTCGGTCATCTCCATCAGTGCCGCCAGCTTGATCGCGAAGTCAGGATGCACCGCATGCAGGTTATACCTCCACGTCCAGTTCCCCGCCCCCGCCGACGGCGTATTCATCCTCCCCTCGCTGCCCAGATGGAGCACATCCTGCATAGGAAACACGCACAAATTCGCCACCGACCGTGCCGCCGCCCGCATCATCGCCCACACAATCTCGCCCTCATGCTCGATGGTTTGGAGATACGTCTGCGCGTGAGCGCGTTCCCCTTCAGTCGCATCCTCGCGCCACCAGCCCAGGGTCGTGTTGTTGTCGTGCGTGCCGGTATACGCCACCGTATTCGGAACGTAGCGATGCGGAAGATAAAGATGCGCGCCGCGATCCGAAAACCCGAACTGCAGAATCCGCATCCCCGGCATGCCAAAGTGCTCGCGCAGCTCATCCACCTCGAAGGTAATCAGGCCAAGGTCTTCGGCGATGAATGGCAGATTGCCAAAGACATCTTTCAGCCGCTGAAAAAGATCATGTCCCGGAGCCTTGACCCACTGCCCGTTGATCGCGGTCTCTTCGTCGGCAGGGATCGACCAGTACGCCTCGAAGCCGCGGAAGTGATCCAGGCGAATCACGTCATACAACGCCAGCGCCCGCCGAATCCGCGCCACCCACCAGTCAAAGCCGCGCTCCTTCATCAGCCCCCACTTGTACAGCGGATTGCCCCAGCGCTGGCCCGTCGGTGAAAAATAATCCGGCGGCACGCCCGAGACGCGCACCGGCCGCAGCTCTTCATCCAGCTCGAAGAGCTCAGGATGCGTCCACACATCGGCGCTGTCCATATTCACAAAGATGGCGACATCGCCCATAACGCGAATCCTGCGCTCCGCACAATAGCCTCGCAGCGCGCTCCACTGCTCGTTGAAAAAGAACTGGATCACCTGCTCGATGGCCAGCTCGCGGCCATGCTTGTTCATCACCTTCGTCATCGCGTCGTCCTGCCGGCGCGCATGTTCCGCCGGCCACTCGTTCCAACTGGCATAGTGATAGATTCGCCGCAGCACGTTGAACATTGCATAGTCAGGCAGCCACGCGATATTGTCCTGGCAGAACTTGTGGAACCGCGCGCGGTGGTCATCCGACGCGCGAGCGAGAAAGTTCGCCGCCGCCTCTTCGATCAAAGGCAGCTTCAGCCGATGCGCCGCTCCAAAGTCCGCAGGCCCGTCATGCCCGGGCAGCCCAGCGATCCGCTCCCCCGCGATCCATCCGTCCCGCACCAACAGCTCTAGGCTAATCAGCACCGGATTGCCCGCAAAGGCCGACAGCGCCGAATAAGGAGAGCTGCCATACCCCGTCGGACTCAACGGCAGCACCTGCCACAGGCGTTGCTTCGCAGCCGCAAGAAAGTCGACAAACGCATACGCCGCAGGCCCAAAGTCCCCAACCCCACCGTACGAAGGCAATGACGTCACATGCAACAGAACCCCCGACAGACGCTCCTGACTACTCGCTTCCCCACTCATCGAATCCCCCTGACCCCTTCCACATAGGATGCCAAAATCATACGTCGTCGCGGCTAATACCGTGTGATACGATCGCCCAATCGCAAACCAACTAATGACAACAGGGGTTCCTGTGACCGAGATAGCTCTGTCCCGCAAAGCGCTCTTGTCCCTCGCTGTTCTACTTCTCAGCCTCTCCACATCCTGTCTCACGCAGACCGCATCCGCACCACCCGCGACAAAAGCCGACATGGTGCTGATCAACGGAACCATCCTCACAGTCGACGCGAAAGACTCCGTCGCCGAAGCTCTCGCCATACAAGCCGGAAAGATCATCGCGGTCGGCTCAAAACAGCAGATACTCGCACTCACCGACGCACAGACACAGGTCCTTGACCTCCACGGCAGAACCGCCACTCCCGGACTCATCGACACCCACGGCCACTATCAGGATGGCGGCGTCGACGAGCTCTACAACATCGAGCTGACCGACGCCAAAAGCGTCGCCGAGATCGTCCGCCGCGTCCAGGCCAGAGTCGCAATCACCAAACCCGGCGAATGGGTCCTCGGCTCCGGCTGGGACGAAGGCAAGCTCGCCGAAAATCGCTACGTCTATGCCTCCGACCTCGACAAAGTCTCACCCAACAATCCGGTCTGGCTGCAAAATATAACCGGACACTACGCTGCGGTGAACAGCTACGCCCTGCGCCTCGCTCACATCAACACCGAAACCAAAAACCCGCCCGCAGGCACCATCGACCGCGACGTCTCCGGCACTATCACCGGCGTTCTCAAAGAGCAGGCGAACGTCGCCATCATTGCAATCATCCCTCCGCCTTCCATGGATCATCGCAAGCAGGGCATCCTCAAGAGTATCGACAACCTGCACCGCGAAGGCATGACCTCCATCAAGGACATTGGCAGCCCTCGCACATGGACCGCCTACCAGGAGCTGCTGGCCGAAGGAAAGCTGGACGAACGAGTCTGCATGCTCTGGCGCGCCGACAACACGCTCGAAACCGCGAAGGCCGCGCTCGCAGAGATCCAGAAGAACCCACGTCCGCCGCAGTCCCTGGGCGACGGCAAACTCGTCGCCTGCGGAGCGAAGATCTTCATGGATGGCAGCACCGCCGGCCGCACAGCATGGGTCTATCAACCGTGGCACAAGAATTTCACCGAGATCGACGAAGGCAACTTCGGCTATCCGAATATGGACCCTGAAGTCTACCGCCAGATGGTGCGCCTCTTCCACCAGGCCGGAGTAACCGTTGGGACCCACGCCATCGGCGACCGCGCCATCGATTGGGTCGTCGACACCTACGCTCTGGTCCTCAAAGAGACTCCAACGCCGGGCCTCCGCCACACCATCATCCACGCCTATCTCCCCACGCCCCACGCCATCACCACCATGGCCACCCTGCAGAAGCAGTACGACACCGGCTATCCGGAGCTGCAACCGGGCTTTCTCTGGTGGATCGGTAAGACGATATCCGCCAGCCTCGGCCCCGATCGCCTCCCCCGCACCATGCCTCTCAAAACATACCTCGACCACAGTGTCCGCTGGGGCGGAGGGTCCGACTACTACGTCACTCCCCTCGCCGCGCGCTACGGTCTATGGGCATCGGTCGAGCGCGAGACCCTCGCCGGCACCCATCCCTTTGGCACATCCGAAGCCATAGACATTCACACCGCCCTGCGCTCCTACACCGCGTGGGCCGCGCCTCTTCTCTTCCTCGAAGACAAGGTCGGCACGCTTGAGCCAGGAAAGCGCGCTGACATCGCCATCTGGGACAGTAATCTGTACACCATTCCGTCGGAAAAACTCAAAGACATCAAGTGCGAAATGACCATCTTCAACGGCAAGATCGTCTACAAAGACGACCACACCCTCATCACGTCGACTCCAGCGAACAAACGTCCCTGAATCGCAGCGATCGTGCCGCAAAAAAATACCCCAAGGCCGAAGCCCCGGGGTATTTCGCTGACTCGCTAATTCCCAAACGGCGACGAACCAGGCGTCGGCTGTTTCTGCGAGTACCTCACCGCGCCGCCCTTCTCATACTTCTGTGTCAACTCGCCAATGTACACGCGGAAGATCTCCTCATGCTGTTCGTTCAGCAGCCTCTCGCGGGTCGCATTAAAGTTCTTCGCGATATCCTCCGCTGTCGGCTCCTGTTTGTCGACCAGGCTCAGCACAACACCGGACCGCCCCGTATTGATCGGCCCCGAAATCGCACCCTTCGCCAGCGAGAACGCAACCGAACCCGGACCGCTCATCGCGCCAAGGTCAGGCACCTGCGCGTCCTTGCCCACCAGGTCGCTTGTCTTCATCGGAAGGTTCATCTCCGCCGCGGCCTTCTTCAGATCGTTCAGCAGCTTCGCCCGGTCGTCCAGCTTTTTCAGCTGCGCGTTCATCAACTGCGGCACCTGCTGCTCGCGGTAGTCTTCAAGGATATGCGCCTTGTACTCCGCAAAGTCCGGAGCATGCGCAGGCTTGATATCCGTCACCTGGAAGACCGCGAATCCCTCGCCCGTCGACGCCGAAGCCGGATCAGCACCCTTCACCACAGCAAACGCCTGCGACAACAATGCCGACCCATCCGACAGCCCGGAAATCACCCCATCCTTCGCAACGAAATCCGTCGTGACGACATGCAGCCCTTTCGCGGCGGCGGCCTTGTCGATGCCGTTCTTCTTCGCATCGGCGGCAAGCGCTGACGCAAAGGTCTGCTCCGCCGCGCCCGCACGCTGCTGCTCAAGAATCGGCACAATCTCCGCCTTCACCTCGGCCACTGGCTTGGTGTGCGCAGGTTCTTTCTGCTCGGTCTGGATGATGTGATAGCCAAACTGCGACTTCACCACATCCGACGTCTGTCCCGGGTTCAGCGCCATCGCAGCCTTCGCATACGCCGGGTCAAGCCCGCTCGTCGGATACATCGGCAGCTCGCCACCCTGGACCTTGCTGCCCGGGTCATCCGAGTTCTTGCTCGCCAGATCCGCAAAGTTGCCCCCCGCCTTGATCTGCTTCAACAGATCCTCTGCCTTCGCCTTGGCAGCCGCATCGGTCTTGGCATCAGAGCCCGCAGGAACAGCAATCAGAATGTGCCGAGTCTTTACCTGCTCCTTCACCTGATACTGGTCCTTGTGAGCGTTGTAGTAGGCCTGCACATCGGCATCGGAAACCTGCGGCTTACCGCCGGGCAGATTGGACGCGTCAAAGGAGACATACTGAATCTTGCGGGTCTCCGGAACCGCTGTCGCATAACGCGCAGCGTTGTTCTTGAAGAAGGCCTGCAGGTCGGCGTCGGATGGGTTGATTCCCTTGCGCACGTCGTCCGCTGAGATCACCACATAGTCGAACTTCACCTTGGTGCCATCGGTCTTGTAGGCCTCGCGCACCGCGTTGTCGGAAACCGCAACACCGCCCGTAATCAACGCCTGCAGGCGGTTCAGCTCCATATCGCTCTTCACCTGCGACTCAAACTCCGCGCGGCTCAGCTGGTTCCCGAAGGCGGTCGACACGAAGTTGATATAAGCCTCGTCGCCGATGTAGTTCCCATTGGGAAAGAGATACTGCGCAAACGGACCGGTCTGCAGCTCGCGCCGCAGATCCTCATCGCTTACCTGCAGATTCATCCTGTCGGCTTCGTGCTTCAGGATCGCCCGCTGCACCAGGATCTGTCCGGCGCGCGGCAAAAGATACGGCATCAGGGCTTCAGGAAGATGCTGCTGTTGCAACTGGCGCGCGGCCAGCTGGTTCACCTCGACCGCCTTGATCGGCGTACTCTCGCCAATCGTTCTGCCGAAGAAGCCAGGCTCCTTGACCGTTGCGTACACCGTTGCGTCATTCGCGCTGCCAGAGTTGTCGAAGATACCCGGCACAAGGGTAATCACCATCGTTATGGCTGCCAGCCCAATAATGACGGCGAAGATAATCTTCATGATGCGGTTGTCTTGCTGCAGGAGACGAATCATGCGTTGTAGGGACCTTCACTTTACGTGGGCCCGCTTCCGTTCGGGGAAAGCAGGGTGCCCGGGATTTTGCGTGACCATGCGGGGGAGCCCCTTCGACTCGCGCCACGCCGGTTGCAGGGCAAGCAACTAGTATAAATCAATAGCCCCGGGAATTCACCCGACGCGGAAGTCCGCTTAGTGGATCAGTTTTCGGATTGCCCCCGTTATGAGAGAGCTATAGATTCTGTAGTCGTCGTTTCAGATCTTTGCTAAGGTTGCTACGGGGTTGCCCTCAACGTGACCACCTCTGCGATTCCAAGCACAAGCGCATATGTAGCAAATAGAAAAGCCCCGTAGCGACCGCCCGACGAGGCTTGAATTCTTGGCATGAATGTCGATAGATGAGAGAGAACGAGGGCCTCTCCGATCATTCCTGGAATGGCGAGTAGGAGCATACCGGAAGCCCAAGCGGTCGGTGCAACGTGACGCAGTTTGAGAATAGCGATGCAGATGATCGCGCTCACAAGAGGCGAAATGAAGAAGCTGATCCAGTAACGTAGGCTCGTTGTCTCAAGAACGGAAGGACCGCGATAGGCGTAGTAGACCGAACCCAGAATCCAAATAATGAAGCCGAGGACGAATAGGACGATGCCGTCTTGCGTTTTCATGGGCAGCCTTTCCCAGGTAGGATTAGATGTACCATGCGGTACATCGAATAGTAATGTACCACATGGTACATCGGGGAGATCAAGTGTCAAAAAGAGGAACCACGGACCTTACCGACCTTACTAAGGGCTGCCTCGGCGCTTTCGTTCGTTCCGGAACGCTTGACCTGAGCCTAGATCAGTTGGCGAGCGATGTTGGAATCAGTAAGCGCATGTTGGTTCACTATTTCGGAGGACGAGAGGCCATCGAAGAACAAGCGATGACTCTCTTAGAGAACCGACTTCGTGCCCAGTTCGCTCCTGAGAATTTTCCTTCCGGAGTCGGCGTACAAACCGTAATCAATGCGCTTTGGGATAGGACGACCAATCCTGATTCGAAGGGAGTTCTGTTGCTAGTGATGGATCTCTCACGACGAGCATGGAACGGATCTCCACGGGCCACATCCTTCTACCAAGAGCAACAGCGGCTATGGGTCGAACTGCTATTGAGGTACGTGCCCGACAAAAACACGGTCGAGGATGTACTTCAGTCCTTCCAGGGAGCAGTTCTCGCATATCTCATCACCGGCAACCCTGAGCCGGGAAGAAGGATGCTCAACCGGCTATGCACGAGGTTTGAGACACGCTGGAAGTCCAGGAAATAAACAAAGAAACATCGGATAGGCTGAAGGAGACTATGGTTCCCGGATTGTCGACTGTTCGGAAACTAACCAACACCCGCTGAGGCCGGCATTATCTGTTATTCCCGCCCGCTCTTTGGTTCCTCCGTCAGCTAGCTTCAGAAACCGGCATCCAACCAGATGCAACCCGGCTAGCGAGTAACCTCCGCCTTAGCCAGCACCACAGCCGACTTATGCGCAGCCGACTCGTAGTACCGTACCATCCGCTGCGGCTCGCTCGCCTTATACGGCGCCAGATTATGCGCCCAGCGAAACCCGATCGGCTGATACCAAAGCTCCGCCTCCACCTTGAACGGCCCCGCCGCACCTCCGGTCGAGACCACATACCGCACCGTGCTCCCCTTGTCGGAGAACCCCGGATCATCCGCCGCCCCGCCGGTCACCGCAATGTCCTGGACTGCCCTCGCCTTGTCGAACCCATGCGGCAACAGGCGATTGTCTTTCAGGTACCCCACCGCATGCAGCAGTCCCGTCGTCACCTTGCCATCCGAATCCTTCAGGATCGGCTCATAGATCTCCACCTGGTCCGCACTCGTAATCTCTCGATAATGCGGCTCGTACTTCAGCGGGTCTGCATCATTGTCATTGCCCACAATCGACCCATCCGGCCTCAGCGCGCCCGACTCAAAAACCGCCCTCCCATTCGCATCGTGCACCACAACATGCAGCCAAGCCCGTCGCGACGGATACGCCGTAGGCAGCTTATGCCCACCCAGATTCTCCACATGCACCTCGACCGCAACTCCATCCGCAGTCCGATCGATGCTGCCAATCGTCACCTTCGCCGCCTGCGTCTTCAAAAACTCCGTAGTGCGCTTCATCGCCGCATCCATCTCCTCCGGAAGCGCCGCCGTGGCCAGCTCATCGCGATGATCCTGCAGCATCCCTTCCAACACGAAGTTCCCTCCGACAAACACGTGCCGGCGCATGCCCTCGCGCGGCTGGCCATACAGCCTAGTCACCGCCACCGCCTCCTTCACCACCGGCATATGACAGTCCTGACACGTCTGCTTCGTCGCATAATCGCTGTGCTGCCACTCCTGGAAAGGCACCTGCTCCGGGAACCTAGCTATCTTTTCCCCATGCGGCCCAAGCGCCGAGGTAATCAGCGTATGGCAGCTCCCGCAAAGCCCCGAATCCCGCACCTGTCCGGCATGCGTAGGCAAGTACGTAGCCGTCGAGGAGTGCATCACCGTCCGGTGCCCTTTATCAACATCGAACCGCCCATATTCCGCCCGCTCCCCGTTCTTGTCCGGCTGCGCGATCTTTACATTCCCAACAAACGTCGCGTCGGTCCCCAGCCCCTCCTTCTCGATCTGGTGGCACACCGAGCACGTAACCCCATCCGCCGCAGCCCGGTCTCCCTTGGGAAACGTCGCCAGCGGAAACCGCGAAAAAACATCCGTGTGCCGTCCGGCATCCCGGTCCGCCATCCGCACCGCCGGCATGTGGCAGACCGAGCACTCGTCCTCGATCGCCTGCTTCGACTCCGGATGATCGATCGACTCCCGCCGCACGCTTCCCTGCCAGTAAGGATCGCGCGCTGAGTTCGCCATAATGCTCGCGCGCCACTGGAACCCGATCGAAATGTCTTCGCCCTCGCGCGTCGTCAGCCCGTTATGACAAGCCACGCAACGGTCCGATGTCCGAAACACCGTCCCCGGAGGCACCCTGTCCCCCTTCGCATTCTCCGTCTGCGACTTGCCCTGCGACACCGCCGGCGCTGCAGCCATCATCAGCCCAAGCAGCATCGCGCCAATCGCGCTGATCGTTCTACCTGAAGGGATCCTCATCGCCAACCGTTCCATAGCTTCCCATCCGCCCGGTCCCAAAGCATATAAAACACAACCTGCGGCGTTCGCCCGCTCGTATTCGTAAACGGCTCCCTCACGCCAAAGCCCACGCGGACGTGCTGCCGCCGGCTCACCGTCACCTGCATCTCGGGCAGAACATCCCAGTTGGTGCTCGCCCCGGGCTGGAAGCTACGCACCGCCAGAAACTCCACCATCGGCGTAAACAGCCGTCCCAGCATGTGGTCTGGAGCCATCGCCTGCCCCACCGCCGCCCGCCAGAACATGCTGCGCGAAGCCACGCTCGTATTCACCGGCAGGTCCGCCCCCAACTGCGTCTGCAGGAACGTATTTTCTTTGAATAACTGATCGAACGCGGCAAACGGCTCGAACTGCGTCGTCCCCGCACCGAACCCCCGATTGCTGTCCCCGGTCGGCAGCAAAATGCCCCCTTGCAGACTCAGGATCGACCCCGTCCGCAAACTCGAAAACACCTCCCGCTTCACCGCCAGCGTGATGTCGCCAGCGCCTGCCGTCCAGTTGTGCGCCTGGTCCGCATAGTTCACCGGAACATCGGTTTCAAGCTGCGTCCGCGCATCGATGATCGTCCGCTCATCGATCACATCGGTAGTCCACGCCGGTGCACCCGACGCACTGGCCGCCGTCGAAACCACAGTCTCGTTCTCAGGAAACGCCTTCTCCGTCACCAGCGCACGCGGCAGGTTCAGCTCGCCCAGCGGATAGTGGTGAACATTCCTGCAAAACCCTCGCATATACGCGATGACATCGTTGATCTGATCGTCGGTCAGCAGATCCCCGAACGCCGGCATGATCTGCGAGAGCCCGCGCGACGGCCCGCCATGCACGATCGCCGCCTTCCAATTACCATCCGGCTCCGGCGTCGTCCCGGCGCAGTCCGTAAAATCCGGAAACGTATCCGGCCGCAGAAACACCGTGCTCGCCATCGGAGCGCCCTTGCCGTCGCTCCCATGACACGCAATGCAGCCCCCCTTGTAGACCTTCGCCCCGTTCTCCACATCCGGGCGCTTCGTGTATTGGAGCCTCTGCGCCGATGCCTGTAAAGCCCACCCCCCAAGCAGCGCAGCAACGCTCAGCGCAATGACGCTCACGAGGATGCCTCGTCCCCACGTGCTCAGCCTTCGCGCCCTTGCCCTCTCTCCCCGCGGACCGCCTAGCCCTCTCACCGGATATCCCGCCAGCCCAATCTTTCGCACAGCAATCCTTACATCGAACCTTCGTTTTGAGCTCCGGAACCACGGCCATCGGCTGTGATCAGAAGCTGCGTGGACCGCAAAAAGAAGCCTTCGTGCAACTCTGCCAAATCAAGGATGCGCGAACAACCATCACTGGCTCACGAAAGAAGGTTCGCTTTTATCCAACGAAAAGTAAACTGTGTTTGATACCGGCAGCCGCTTGGTCCCAGACAGGCACGCCGAAGACCAGGACTCACGCCACTCATATTGTCTCCGCGCAAGCCCGCATTCCGTATGGTTGATGATATCTCAGATGTCAGAAGAACAGCCACTCCGATGGACGCACGCTGAGCCGAGACGTCACCCAGAACCTGTTCTTTCTCTCTGCCTCAAGCAGGAAGTTTAGTTGAGTCCTGAAACACGTTGACTCCGGAGCACCCCACCTATAGCCTTTCACCACTGCCATTACCTCGCAGCGGGCCCCAGCAGCAAGCATCGCCGCGTCCAAAACTCCCCATATCGCGGCCGGAGTTTAAATGACCAGCAAGGGGCCTCGACTCTTCTACGGGTGGCTGATCGTCTTCGTGAGCGCCGTCGGACTCTTCCTCGGCGCGCCACTCATGGTCTTTTCCTTCAGCGTGTTTTTCAAGTCGCTGGTCCTGGACTTTCACGCCAGCCGAGCCGCCGTGTCCTTCGCCTTTTCCCTGTTCAATATCGTTGGTGCGCTCTTGATTCCCTGCACTGGCATGGTCATCGATCGTTTCGGGGCGAAGCGCGTCATCCTTGTCTTCACCCTCCTCTACGGCCTGATCTTATGTTCTGCTCTTTGGGTGGGCAGCGGCCTGTGGCAGCTCTATCTTCTCTTCACAATACTGGGAATTGCAATGGCCAGCGGCCCCGCGCCCGTTCCGTATGGAGTCGTGATCTCACACTGGTTCAACCGCCATCGCGGAATCGCGCTGGGTCTGTCGATGATGGGAATAGGAATTGGCTCCATCGTGGTTCCCATCCTCGCCCAGCGCCTCATCACCAGCTTCGGCTGGCGCGCTGCGTTTGCGATCTTCGGCGGTGCAGTCCTGCTGGTCCCGCTTCCGGTCATAGCTACCCTGCTGCAGAACGACCCAGGACAGCGCCACCTGCAACCAGATGGAGACGAGAAAAATCAGCTTTCACCATTGCAACCACACGACAAGCAGGGTTTGACCTGGCATGAAATCTGGCACAGCCCCGCATTCTGGATCCTGATCTGCATCTTCTCGCTGGCTGGCGCGAGCGTACATGGCGCCGTCCTTCATATGTCCGCAATATTTACCGACAGAGGTGTCACCGCAGAGCGTGCCGCCGTCGCTACCTCGCTTGTCGGAATCGCCGTGATGGTGGGCCGCCTCGCCTCCGGATACCTACTCGATCGCCTCTTTGCCCCTCGCGTTGCGATTCTCTTTTACGGCGCAACGGCGTTGGGAATAGCGATATTATGTGCCGGAACCTCCGGTCCCCTCGCACTCGTCGCGTCGTTCCTGGTCGGGCTCGGCATGGGTGCGGAGGTAGAGTCCATGGCCTACATGATCACCCGATACTTCGGCCTGTTAGCCTTCGGCACCGCCTATGGGCACGCCTTCGGCGCATTCATGCTTTCAGGAGCGGCTGGTGTGTTCCTGATGGGCGCCGGATACGACCGCTTCCATTCCTACACCGTCCCGCTCGCAGCCCTCTGCGGAGCAATGGT
>Ga0137377_10003099_pt1 | contig 12710 bp, 10 predicted proteins | sample SagtaG_22_FD_104815 | JGI IMG/M metagenome (GOLD analysis project Ga0137377, IMG submission 104815) | Vadose zone soil microbial communities from Sagehorn Ranch, Mendocino, California, USA - Sage2_L_40_16 metaG | ecosystem: Environmental > Terrestrial > Soil > Vadose zone | place: USA... | reverse complement strand
CCCCCCGACTGGAAGCCGGCGGTGATGCTGTTGCCGATCGCCACGTACCGTTGGAACATCGCCCCGCCCGCGTACAGCGGGATGGCGGGCGGGGACAGCTTGTCGTCACTGCAGCCGGCGGCGGCGAGGGCGAGCCCCAACCAGGCGGCGACCGAGAAGCGACTGATCGTCATCGTCAGGCTCTCCCCCTAAAACGTGAACGCCAGCGACACCCCGAAGAGGTGCGCGCTGAACGTGTACAGGCCGTTGTTGAGCGTGAGGGGATCGACTCCCACTCCAGGCTGTCGCGTGCGGCCGCGGCGGTCGTCCTGCCTGATGAACTGATAGGCGAGGTCCGCCGACACGTGTGACGCGAGCTTGAGAGACGCCCCGGCCGAGAACTCGTTGCGCTGGCCCTCGGGCAGCAGCGGCGTAACGGTCCGCGCGGGCGCGGCGCCGCCGTGATGGAGGTAGCCGCCCCGCAGCGTCACATTCGCGCTCCGCGCCCACTCGGCGCCGAACCGGAACCCGCTCGTGCTCTTGTAGCTCTGAGACAGTTTCTGGTTCAACAGCGGGTTGGGCGAGAAGGTGAGCCGCAACGTGTCGAACGTGCCCCAGTTGGTCCACTGATAGTCGGCCAGCAGCGTCACGTCGTCCGTGGCCTTGAACGCCACTCCGGCAACCAGCATATCGGGATTTGGAATCGATGCCGTGACGGCCTGGCCGGCGAGTAGGCCACCCGGCGAGAACACCCCCAGCCCACCGAGCGAGATAGGAGCGCCGATCAATTGGTCCAGATTCGTCCCGGCTGGGATCGTGGTCGGTGTGGGTGATGTCGGTATCGTGATGTCCGCCGGAGTCACGATGCCGGTGGGCACCTGGGTGAACTGTCCCGTCCCTGCATAGTTCAGGTTCACCTTCATCAAGTAATGAACGCCGATGGTCAATCGTTCGGTGGCTTGGGCGATCGCGCCGAAGTGGCCGCCCACGTTCGTCTTCGAGGCGGATAGGTTCGCGTCCGCGAAATCCGTTCCCGGGGCGATGCCGAACTGCCCGAACGTCCCGTAGTTGACCCCGCCGACGATCAGCGGCGTCTGCGATAGGTCGATCCGTTGGTGCAGCTCGACGGTGCCGTGCACGATGTCCAGCCCGCCGCCCAGCTTGAGCCGCGGGGTCACCTGATACGCCACGGTCGGCTGCACGTAGAAGGTGTGGATGATGTTGTCGTAGCCCGAGAAGCGTCCGTCGAAGCTGAGCGGCCACTTAGTCTCGAGCCCGTAGGGCGCAAACAGCCCCACCCCAACCCCCACCTTGGGCGTTAGCGCATACGTGACATAGGCTTGCGGCACGTAGAGGAGCGGGTCATCGAGGTCGGTGCTATGCAGGAAGAGATCATCCGTGAACCCGCCCTGCACCTTGATGAGCGTGGTGCCCAGGGTGACGTGGCCCCCCTTCAGCCCCGCGAGGCCGGCGGGGTTGAAGAAGATCGCCGAGCCGTCGGCGCAGGGGGCGGCTGCCGCGGCCCCGCCGCGCGCCATCGTGCAGGTGTTCTGCTCGTAGACGCCGAACCCCTGGGCAGCGAGCACCGTGGGACAAGCGACGACGATGAGCCACGCGTACCGGGAAAGCCGCTGCATACCGATGTCTCCGGAAAGCTGAAGGACGGCATGGTGGAAGAAGCACGCATACGGTAGCATTGGCCCTGATGCTTGTCAAACCCTTGCGCGCACGAGCGATGGCGCTTTTTGCCGCGGCCTACGGCGGACCCCCTGGGGCGGCGGCCTCGGCGCCGGGTCGGGTGAATCTGCTGGGCGAGCACACCCATGACAGTGGCGGTCCCGTCCTCCCGATCGCGACCCGCGAGCGCACGCTCGTGGCCGTCGGGCCCGGGGAAGAGGGAGTTTTGGAGGTGGTCGGCGGCGGGACCGGGGACGGCCGGCGGGTGCAGCTGCGCCTCAACGACCAGGGACGTCCTGAGGGCTCGCTCGCCTACCTCGCGGGGGTGCTGCGCGAGCTGGCGGCACTCGGAGCGGGGCCGCCGCGGTGGGGCGCGCGCGTCGCGATCGCGAGCGATCTCCAGCCCGGTGTCGGGCTCGCGTCCTCGGCGGCGCTGGCGGTGGCGGCCACGCGCGCCTTCGCCGCGCTCGGGGGCGGAGGAGGAGGGGGGCGGGGGGGAAGCGGGCAGCTCACCGCACGCCAGGTGGGCGGCGTCGCGTTCCGTGCCGAGCACCATCACGCCGGCGTGAGCTGCGGTGTCATGGACCACGAGATCGCCGCGCTGGCGCGGCCTGACCACGCGCTGCTCGTCGAGTGCGCGTCCACCGACGTGCGGCAGGTACCGCTGCGCGCCGGACTGCTGCTGGTGGACGCGGGCGTCCGGCGCGAGCCCAAGGCGGCGGAGGCGCTACTCGAGCAACGTCGCGCCGAATGTGCCGCCGCCCTCACGCGCCTCAGGGTCGAGCTGCCGGAGCTGTACTGGCTGGCGAGCTGGCCGGCGCAGTGGGTCGCGCGGTTGAAGCGGGCGTTGCCCGAGCCGCTGCGCTCGCGGGCGCTGCACGTGATAGGGGAGGCGGCGCGGACGCGGTTCGGCGCGGAGCTGCTGCGGCGGGGGCGGCTGAGCCGCTTCGGCGAGCTGATGTACGAGTCGCACGAGTCGAGCCGCCGGCTGTTCGAGTGGAGCGCGCCGGAGCTTGATACCGTGGTGGCCGCGGCGCGGCGCGCCGGCGCCCCGGGCGCGCGCCTCACCGGCATTGCGGCGAGCGGCGCGGTGCTGGTACTTCTCGACAAAGGGGATTGGGGAGAGGGGATAGGTGCCACGAAGATCGATGCGGCGATCCGGCGGGCATTCGTGCGGACCTATCGGCGAGAGCCGGCGATCAAGGTGGTGCGGCCGGGCGGGGGCGTGCGTCTCGAAGCAGTGCGGTAGGCCGGGGTGGGCCGGGGTGGGCCGGGGTGGCGAAATCGGTAGACGCAAGGGACTTAAAATCCCTTGGGAGGCGACTCCCGTGCAGGTTCGAGTCCTGCCCTCGGCACTTGTGCCACGAGACATAGCGGGCTAAACACGAGAAAGGAGGGTTCAATGGAACGCAATCGCTTCATGCTGGGCGTGGTGGCGGTAGGCGTTGCGTTGATAACGGCCGCCTGTCCTGGTCCGCCCGGCCCCCCGGGTGTGTCAGGCTATCAAATTGTCGTCGCCGAGAGCCCCGTGAACAGCACCGTCTCGAAGCAGGTGAGCGACACCTGTCCGACGGGGAAGAAGGCCCTCGGCGCAGGCTGGGGCGTGCTGGATTCCACGGGCGCCATCCTGGATGGCAGCGCTACGTACTTCGAGCCTTCTATCAACGGAGCTGGTTGGCTCGTCAACGCGCGCAACAACAGCGCGTTCGCACATGTCTGGAAGCTTCGGGTGCGCGTGACCTGCGCTGCCGTTGGCCCCTAGCTGCTGCCGTATTTCCGCCCGTCGGTGCCGGATTTCCGCCCTACTGGGCGTTGACCGCCACAGGGTACCTTTACCGCCCGGGCACGGAGGGTTGCGAGCGTGGACACGATGCAATGGGCGCGGCTGAAGGCGCAGGCCGGTGTGCCGCTGCGGCGCGGCGCGTGGTACCGCGTCGTCCCCCCGCTCACACGGCTCGAGGTGGTGGTCAGCGTGCAAGGGAAGGCCGTGACCGTGCCCCGACCGTTCGTCGAGATCCGGGCGACGGCGCCCCGGGAATGGAGCGTCTTACGCGACCCGCAGGTGGCGCCCGCACGGACACCCCCCGCTTTTCGGCGCGGCTACCTCGTCTGCCCGGCGTGCCGCAACCGCGTGCCCCTGCCGGCCACCCAGGTCGCCAAGCAGCTGTGCCCGGGCTGCCATGAGACCTTCCTGATCGCCTGGGCCGAAGGGCACCGCAAGAACGATTAGGACCCGAACGCCCGCTTGACGGCCCCCGCTTCGCCCTGCCACTGGTCCGTGATGCGGTTCGCAGCATCGAGCACCACGACGGTGGGCCGGTGCGCCTGGGCTTCCGCCGGTGTCATGTGCGCGTAGCTGATGACGATCACCGGATCGCCGACCTGCACCAGCCGCGCCGCCGCCCCGTTCACGCAGATCGTCCCCGAATCCGGCGCTTCCTCGATGGCGTAGGTCTCGAAGCGCGCGCCGTTTGCCACGTCCACGACCTGCACCCGCTCGAACGGCAAGATGTTGGCGGCTTGCAGGAGGCGGGCATCGATACTGATGCTCCCCTCGTAATCCAGCTGAGCCTGGGTGACGGTCGCCCGGTGCAGCTTCGACTTGCATAGGGTTACGAGCACGTTGGATCCCCCCCCTCCCTCCCGGTGGCAATAATAGTAACGGGCCAACCCTGCCGCAGGTTCGAGGCGGGCCCGCGTTACTGGGCGGCCGTGAGGTCGCTCACCGCCGCACGGGCGGACCGTGGCTACCATAGGGCCTCGGCTGGCTGCGCGTACCTCGCTTCAAAAGGGGAGGGTCCGATGGCGGGATTGCAATGGGCGCGGTTGCAGACGGATGTGCACTGCTCGCTGCGCCGTGGAGCCTGGTACCGTGTGACAGCCATTGACGGCCTCGAAGCCGTCGTGGACGTGAACCGCCGGCCGCAAATCGTCCCGAGCTTCCTGCTCAAGATCGTCTCCATCCCCCCCCGCCGGTGGACAGTCGTGCCGACCCCCCCCGGCGCGAGACGGGCGGAGGCGGCCGGCCTGGGACCCCAGTACGCGGTCTGCCCGAGCTGTCGGGAGCGCGCCCCCCTGCCGCTCAAGGCACAGCCCCGGACCCTCGATTGCGCCCGCTGCCGCGGGGTCTTCGAAGTCGCCTGGAACGAGGGCTACCTCCGGTAGTGATGCAACCTTTATCGACCTCGCCACGTCTTATTCCCTGAACGCCCGGGCGAGACGCCGTCCCAACACTCTCCGCCCCGTAATCCAACGGAGCACCGCTTGAGTGGAGGGATTGCATGCGCCTGTACGCACTGCTGCTCGGCACGCTCCTCACCGCCGCTTCCGCTTACGTGGCTCAGATGGCAGTGACATCCTCGAGATTCGACCGCGCTTGGCAGGTGCTCCACCCCGCCGCTGATCCTCCGTCGTCCGATCCGGTGTGGTATGGCGGGATCCTCGATCCCGTTACCATCGAAGGGCGCAGGCCCCAAAGGCCCGCCATTGTCGTGACCGAGCTCCAGTTCCTGCACGACGGGCAGTGCCCGATCGCTCAAGACAAAGACCGCTCTTAGTCGGACAGGCGGACGGTCGGACAGTCCGACGGTCTGACCGGTAGGCGCCGTACCGTCCGACCGTCCGACCGTCCGGCCGTCCGGCCGCGCTAGCGCAGCCGGCGACGCTTCAGTATTCTCGCACTCGTGCCCGACCTGATCACGAGTCTCCGAGCCGCGCTCGCCGCGCGCTACGTGGTCGAGCGGGAGCTGGGCCGGGGCGGCATGGCGACGGTATTTCTGGGCGACGACGTGAAGCACGGCCGCCCGGTGGCGCTCAAAGTGCTGCACCCCGAGCTCGCCGCCGCCCTCGGGCCGGAGCGCTTCCTCCGCGAGATCGAGATCGCCGCCCGCCTGCAGCATCCCCACATCGTCCCGTTGTACGACTCCGGGGCCACGGAAGGTTTCCTTTATTACGTCATGCCGTACGTCGAGGGGGAGTCGCTGCGCGACCGCTTGACGCGGGAGAAGCAGCTTTCCTTCGAGGACACCGTGCGCGTCGCCACCGAGGTGGCGGGCGCGCTGGCGTACGCTCACAGCCACGGCGTGGTGCATCGCGACATCAAGCCTGAGAACATCATGCTCTCGGGCGGCACCGCCGTCGTGACCGACTTCGGTATCGCCCGGGCCGTCACGGCAGCCGAGACCCAGCCGCTCACGCAGACCGGGACGATCATCGGCACGCCCGCCTACATGAGTCCCGAGCAGGCGACGGGGAGGGCGGAGCTGGACGGCCGCAGCGACGAGTACAGTCTCGCCTGCGTGGTCTACGAGATGCTGGTGGGGGAGCCGCCGTTCACCGGCCCGACGGCGCAGGCGATCATCGCACGGCACTCGCTCGACGTCGTTTCCCCGCCATCCATCGTGCGGGCGAGCATCCCGGAGGCCGCGGAGGACGCGATTCTCCGGGCGCTGGCGAAAGTGCCGGCCGACCGGTTCCCCACGACCGCGCTCTTCGCGGAAGCGCTGGCGCGGCCGTCGCGGGTGACGGGGGCGAGCCGCTGGACCGGCGCGTCGCTGCGTCCAGGGCCGCGGCGCCGCTCCCTCCCCCTCCCCCTGCCGCGGGGTGCGCTGGTCGGCGCCGTCGCCGTGGCGGCGGTGGCGGCGGTGTGGGTCGGCGCGCGGATGCTGGGCGGTCGGACGGCGGGATCAGCGGGCACCGGTCTCGATCCGCGTCACATCGCCGTGCTCTACTTCGAGGACTTGAGCCCTAGGCACACGCTCGGCTTTCTCGCCGATGGGTTGACCGAAGCCCTCATCGGGCAGTTGTCCCAAGTGCCCTCGCTCTTGGTGATCTCCAAGAACGGCGTCGCGCCCTACCGCAGGCCCGACGTTGCTCCCCCCCCTCCCGACAGCGTGGCGCGCGCGCTCGCGGTGGGCACCGTGGTGCGGGGCACCCTGGAAGAGAGCGGCGACCGCTACCGCGTGTCGGTGCGCCTCATCGACGGCGCGAGCGGGGCGGACTTCCGTCGCGCCAGCTTCGAGCAGCCGCGCGGCAGTTTGCTCGCGATCCGGGACAGCCTCGCGCAACAGGTCGCCGCGTTCCTGCGGGAGCGCCTGGGCGAAGAGGTGCGGCTGCGCGAGCAGCGGGCGGGGACCAACAACGTGGGCGCCTGGTCGCTGGTGCAGCAGGCGGAGCGCGCCCGCAAGATGGCGGAGGACCAAGTCTCGGCGGACAGCCTCGATCGGGCGTTCTCGAGCTTCGCCCGGGCGGACTCCGCTCTCGTTCAGGCAGCGGCGGCGGACCCGCAGTGGGTCGACCCCGTGGTGTTGCGCGGGCAGATCGCACTGCGCCGCGCCCGACTCACGCCCAACCGGCAGGGGCTCGCCCAGGGGCTCAAGGCTGCCGCGGACGATGCGGAGCAGGCGCTGCGCCTCGCGCCGGGGTATCCGCCGGCGCTCGAGCTGCGGGGCACGGTGCGCTACACCACGTGGCTCCAGCAGCTCTCGACCGACGCGGCGGTTCAGGCGGGGCTCCTGGCGGATGCGCGGCGCGACCTCGAGGCCGCCGCGCAGGCCGACCCGACGCTCGCGAGCGCGTACAGCACGCTGAGCCACCTGTATTACCAAGTCGAAGACGTGCCCGCCGCCGTTCTCGCCGCTCGCAAGGCGTACGAACAGGACGCGTACTTGAGCGTTGCGAAAGACATCCTTTGGCGCTTGTTCAGCGGCTCCTACGATCTCGAGCAGTTCGGCCAGGCCCAGCGGTGGTGCGACGAGGGGGAGCGCCGCTTTCCCGTCTACTACCGCTTCACCGAGTGCCGCTTGCTACTCATGACCACGGAGGTCGTGAACCCCGACGTCGGCGAGGCGTGGCGGCTGCTGGCGCGCTTCGACTCCGTGGCGCCGGCCGGCCGGCGAGCGTTCTGGCACGATCAGGGAGAGATGCTCGTCGGGGCGATCCTCGCCCGCGCGGGACGGAAGGACAGTGCCCGTCACGTGCTCGTAGCGGCGCGCGCCGACCGCGACGTCGATCCCGAACAGGGGTTGCTCGTGTACGAGGCGTTCGCCCGCACGTTGCTGGGCGACCAGGACACCGCGTTTGCGCTGCTCGAGCGCTATGTGGCGGCCAATCCCGCCCACGCGTTCTCGCGCCGCGGGGCCATCTCGTGGTGGTGGCGCGACATGCGTCACGATCCCCGGTTCTCACGCCTGCAGCGCGCCGAACCCTAGCTTTCTCGGCCCCTTGCGGGCCTGCCAATCGGGGGCAGCTTCATGCAGCGCCAACGCCACGCCCCCAAGCATCCCAACTGGAGTGCCTCATGCAGCGCCCTCAGGTCAGCGTCGTCGTCGTCGTGTGCGCCATTCTCGCGTGTCAAAGTGATCAGCCGGTAGCCTCGCGGCTCGGCAGTCCCACGGCGGAGATCTCGGATGCCAACCACGCGGCGACCGGGTTCGCGAGCAACCCACATTTCTTCTTCCTGCCGCCCCTCGTGTCCCCGCCGAACCCGACGGGCGTGTTCAACCCGCGGCTCTCGCCGGTGGTCCAGGTCTGCGACGTGCTCGAGACGCCGTGCCCCGACCACCACGAGCATGCGCGCTTCAGCTCGACGGTGCGTCTCGACCTGAGCGGTCAGCAGTACGCCGTCAATTGGAACACCAGTCCCTCGTCTGAGCCGGTGGGTGCGAGCTACCGCATCGCGGTGATCGTCCACAAGGGGGTGCTGGGGTTCGCGGACGTGGACATGGTGAGCAACGCTGCGATGAAGCACGCCGCGGTCGACATCCCGCTGGTCGATGGCAGGACGCTGCCGATCAAGTTCCGTATCGAAGACGGAGCGCTGTGTCCGTCCACCGCGACGCTCGACTGCACCGAGCAGCTGGCGAGCCCGACGACCGACAACACGATCATCACGCGCGACCAGATGGCGGGGACCTTCATCCCGGCGGGCGCCCTCAACCAGCCGGTCACCGTGAGTATCGTGGCGAACCAGAACAGGCCGTGCATCCCGGCGCCGTTCGCTCTGCCACAGTACCAGGGATGCTACGCCTTCTTCACCGATCCCGGCCCGCAGCAATTCAACACGCCGGTGACGGTCGGCATCTGTATCGATACCGATCTGCCTCAGAGGTTGGGCGCGTTGCTCGCGTTGTTCCAGTTCGATGCGGGGCGTCCGGTGCGGCCGCTGCCCGAGGTGTCCGCCTTCTTCCTGCAGTGCGATGCAACGGATCCTTACAAACAAGGGGTGATCGGGTCGCGCGGATCGGGTCCCACGCGCTGGGTCGCGCTCGCCCGTGCGGGAGTGCGACGCGCGTTGCGCTACCTGGGGCCGACGTCGCTGTTCGCCGGCCACAACGGCGTCGGCGGCACCACCGACTCGTACAGCACGATCGGCTGGGCCCTTCCGGTCGAACTGGCGGTGCACGACGGGGATGGGCAGCGCGCCGCCGCCGGCACGGCGGTGCCCATCGCGCCCTCGGTGATCGTAACGGATTCGGGCGGCGCCCCGGTGCCCGGTGTGACGGTCAATTTCGCCGTGCGCTTCGGCGGCGGGAGCGTGACGCCGTCCGTCGTAACGACCGGGACGGACGGGATTGCACGGGTCACGAGCTGGACTCTCGGGACCACGGTGGGGGCCGACACGCTGCGCGCCAGCGTGGTTGGAGCGGTCCCCGAGTCCGTCTTCTTCCATGCCGAGGCGGTGACGCCGCTGGCGTGGGCCCAGGTGGGCGCCGGCAACCAGCACACCTGCGCCGCCACCGCCGACAGCATCCCCTACTGCTGGGGCCGGAACGGATTCGGCCAGCTGGGGAACGGCACCACGACCCCGAGCCTCATTCCGAGAGCAGTCGCGGGCTCGCACTTCTTCGCGTCGATCACGGCGCAGGGGTTCGACGTGGGCAGCGGGGACGAAGGTCACTCCTGCGGCGCGAGCGGCGGGCCGGCCGGGGGGCCGGGGGCGTATTGCTGGGGCGAGGGCGCGGAGAACCAGCTCGGCAACGGCTCGACAGCGAACCAGTCGTCACCCGTGGCGGTCTCGGGAGGGTCGAGCTTCGTGCAGGTCAGCATCAACGGCTTCCACACCTGCGCCGTGGCGGGCACCGGCGCCGCGTATTGCTGGGGGCTGGGGGCGAACGGCCGCCTCGGCGCTGCGGACGTCGCCAATCAGAGCGCACCCGCGGCGGTGGTCGGCGGTCACATCTTCCGCATGGTGAGCGCGGGCGGAACCCACACCTGCGGTGTGACGACGACGAGCAACGATGCGTACTGCTGGGGCAACAACCGCCAGGGCGAGCTCGGCCGCGGAGCGGCGCCTGGAGGAGGGCCGGCGACGGACCAGGACTCGATCCCGATCCTCGTGGCCGGAGGCCACAAGTGGCTCACGGTGAGCGCCGGCAACACTCACAGTTGCGGCGTCACGACGGCCAACGAGGCGTATTGCTGGGGCAATGACGAGCACGGGCGCCTGGGCACGGCTGGCACGCCGGAAACATGCCCCGGCCTGTCGACCGGCACGACGACCACCTGCCACACGAGTCCGGTAGTCGTGACGGGGGGCCTCTTGTTCGGATCGGTGAGCGCCGGCACGTTCCACACCTGCGGTCTCACGACGGGCGGCGCCGCGTATTGTTGGGGCGCGAACAACTTCGGTGGTGAGCTGGGCGACGGTCTGGCGGAGGATACGAGCGCCGTGCCGGTGGCGGTGAGCGGCGGGAACTCGTACGTCACCATCAGCGCGGGCACCTTCCACACCTGCGCCGTGCGCACCGATCTGGTGCTCTTCTGCTGGGGCTCGAACGGCGGCGGCGAGCTGGGCGATGGCACAACGGTCGCCCGCTCGACGCCGGTGCGCGTGGCCGAGCCGTAGCGGCGAGACGCCGCAGCACGAGACAGTGCACAGACATGGGGAGGGCGGCCGCTCGACGCGCCGCCCTCTCTCGTTTTGGAGCGGGAGGTGCGGCGTCGTCGCAACTTTATGGTGCTATCGCAGGCGGCGGCGCCGCATAGGTGCGCTCACGATCGCGGCACAGCTCTTGCCGCTGTCCCACGGCTGAAGCAACGCAGTGGAGGCGAGTACGTTGCGCTCGCGCTACATACAGCCGCCCCGAGTTTTCCCATGACGCGCGCCCCGTTCGGCCTAGCGGCGGCCGCCTGTGGCGTGCTCGCGTGCCAGGGCGATCGCTCCGTGACGGCGGGACCGGCCCGCTTCGCGGCAGCGATGTCGGACGGCGCGCACGACGCGTCCGACTTCCCCTCGAACCCGCACTTCTTCTTCTTGCCCCCTCTGACCGCCGCGCCGAGCCCGACTGGCACATTCAATCCCCGGCTGTCACCGGTCGTACAGATCTGCAATCAGAACGTGACGCCGTGCCCGGACGATCAAGTCCATGCCGTGTTCACCACCACGAGCGGCCAGGGATCCGAGACCGTCCGGCTGGACGCGACCGACCAGCAGTACATCGTCAACTGGAACACCGATCCGACGACCGAGCCGGTCGGCGCGAGCTACCGCATCGCGGTGCTCGCGCACCAGCAGGTGCTTGGGTTTGCGGACGTGAACATGGCGGCCCCCGGGATCGTGGAGGACGCGGCGACGACCACGGATATCGCGCTGCTCGACGGTAGGACCCTGCCGATCAAGTTCCTGGTCGAAGACGGAGCGCTGTGCCCCCCGAACTCGACACTCGATTGCGCGGAGCAGCTGGCGAGCCCCACGACCGACAACACGATCGTGACGCGCAACGGGCAGGCGGGCACGTTCATCCCGGCGGGTGCGCTGAGCCAGACGGTGACGGTGAGCGTCATTCAGGACAACACGACGCCGTGCCTCCCCGCACCGTTCGCCTTGCCGCAGTACCTGGGGTGTTATCAGTTCTTCACCGACCCCGGGCCCTCGTCGTTCAGCGTGCCGGTCACCGTGGGGATGTGCGTCGAGCTGAACCTGCCCCTGACGGTGGGCAGCGAGCTGCAAATCTTCCAATTCGATCCGGGCCTGCCGGTGCGACCGCTCCAGGAGAGCTCTGCGGGCTTCCTGCCCTGCGATGCCACGGAGCCGTACCGGGAGGTGCTGCCGATCGGCCGGCGTGAGTCGGCTGTCAAGAGGGTCCTGGCGCGCCTGCTGCGACTGCTTGGCCCCCGTGCGCTCTTCGCCGCCCACGACGGCGTCGGTGGCATGACCGATTCCTACAGCACCTTCAGCTGGGTGCTGCCGGCGGCCATGACGCCGTACCTGAGCCCGGCGCTGACCGGCATCGTGGGAACGCCCGTGTCGTCCCCGCCCACGGTGCTCTTGACGGACACGACGGCTGTGCACAACCCCGTGGCTGGCGTGACGGTCAGTTTCACCGTCGTGGGTGGAGGGAGCATCGCGAATTCCACCGTGGTCACCGGCGCGGACGGGCTCGCGTCGGTCGGCACCTGGGTGCTCTCGAGCGTGCCCGGCGTCAACCAGGTGATCGCGACGGCGGTGGGCGCGATCGGCAGTCCCGGCACGTTCACAGTGACGGCGTTGAGTCCGCCACCGTTGCCGCCGCCGCCGTTGCCGCCGCCGCCGTTGCCGCCGCCGCCGTTCCCGTAACGAGCGGGGGCTCGCTCTCTCCTTCTTGAGGTAGCGGGGCGCAGTCCGGCCCCGCTAGCTTCTTCTGCGTGCGTCCCCGAACCCTCGGCGTCATCGGTCTGGGCGCGATCGGCGGGTCGGTCGCGCGCCAGGCAAAGCAGGCCGGCATCCCGAAGGTGCTCGGGTGGTCTCCTGATCCGGCGGAGCGGGCGGCGGCGCTGCGGCTGGGCGCCTTGGACGATGCGCCCAGCCAGCCCGCCGACGTCGTGCGGGCGGCGGAGTTGGTGGTGCTCGCCGCCCCGCCCGCCGCCAACATCCGCCTCCTCGAGTCGTTGCACACCCACCTACCGCCCCACGCGTTCATGACCGACGTCGGATCGGTGAAACGGGCGATCGTGGCCCGCGCCGAAGGACTCGGCGCGGCGCCTCGGTTTGCCGGCAGTCATCCGCTGGCGGGAACGCACGCCCACGGCTTCGAGGCGTCGCGGGTGGGGTTGTTCGCCGGGGCGGTGGTGTATGT
>Ga0137377_10003095_pt1 | contig 12716 bp, 6 predicted proteins | sample SagtaG_22_FD_104815 | JGI IMG/M metagenome (GOLD analysis project Ga0137377, IMG submission 104815) | Vadose zone soil microbial communities from Sagehorn Ranch, Mendocino, California, USA - Sage2_L_40_16 metaG | ecosystem: Environmental > Terrestrial > Soil > Vadose zone | place: USA... | reverse complement strand
TCGGCCGCGGCTTCCTCGGCGCCGGCCACGGCGCCCGCTTCCATGCCCTCTTCGCCCTCGACGCCGAGGCCGATGAGCGCGCCGATCTTGCTTCCGCGCTCGATGGCCTCCTGCTCGGTCAGGTTGCTCAGGTGCTCCGTCTCCAGTTCGCCGTTCGCGTCCTTGTACACGGCGATGGAATCGATGACGCGCACGGTGTCGCTGTCCCGCAGCCGCTGGAGCTCCGCGATCACCTCACCGTGAAAGTCGGGGTGGTTGAATCCGAGAACGATAAGTTGCACTGGCCCGATTGCCACGTCTTTTCCTCCGTTCGGGGTCTGACCTTCACTACCGCAGCATCAGCCGGCTGAATGGAGTACGACATCGCCCGCCGCGGGTGAGGTGACCGCGCGGGTTCGGCGGCCAGGATCAGACTCATCAACCCGCAGGTGGTGACCGGGGAGTTGCTGACATGCCCTTGCACGCGCGTGAAACGGTCCAGGAGCAGCTGGCGGACTGCGTGTTCGCCGGGCGCGACATGACCAGGCCCGTTCCCAAGTACAAGTTCCCCCGCGACGAGACGCTGGCGAGAGACGCGTTTCAGCTGGTGGCGGACGAGCTGATACTCGACGGCAACTCCCGGCAGAACCTGGCCACGTTCTGCCAGACCTGGGAGGAACCCGAGACGCTCGCCCTGATGGCGATGGCGGTCAACAAGAACATGATCGACCGGGACGAGTACCCGCAGTCCGCCGAGATCGAGCGGCGATGCGTGCACATGATGGCCGACCTGTGGAACGCGCCCGATTCGGCCAACACCGTGGGGGCTTCGGCCATCGGCTCCTCGGAGGCCTGCATGCTGGCGGGGATGGCAGCCAAGTGGCGGTGGCGGGCCAAGCGGCGGGCCGCGGGCAAGCCGACGGACAACCCGAACATGGTGTGCGGGCCGGTGCAGGTGGTGTGGCACAAGTTCGCCCGCTACTGGGACATTGAGATGCGCGAGGTCCCGATGGCGCACGGGCGCTACATGATGGATCCGGCCACGATGCTCGAGCGGGTCGACGAGAACACCGTCATGGTCGTGCCGACTCTCGGCGTCACCTACACCGGCGCGTACGAGCCGGTGGAGGCCATGTCCAGCGCCCTGGACCAGCTCCAGGCCGACACCGGCCTGGACATCGACATTCACGTGGACGGGGCCAGCGGCGGTTTCCTCGCCCCGTTCTGCGCGCCGGAGGTCGCCTTCGACTTCCGGCTGCCCCGGGTCAAGTCGATCAGCGCCTCGGGACACAAGTTCGGGCTGGCTCCGCTGGGGGTGGGCTGGGTCGTCTGGCGGGACGCCGCCGAGCTCCCCGACGACCTCATCTTCCATGTGAACTACCTCGGCGGCGACATGCCGGTGTTCCAGATCAACTTCTCCCGTCCGGCCGGGCAGATCATCGCCAGCTACTACAACTTCCTGCGCCTGGGGTATGACGGCTACCGGCGCATCCACCAGGCGTCCTACGAGATCGGGCAGTACCTCGCCGCCGAGATCGTCAAGCTGGGACCGTTCGAGCTGCTGTGCGACAGCAACCCGGCCACCGGCATCCCGACCGTCACCTGGCGGATCCGCGAGGGCGAGAACCCCGGGTACACCCTCTTCGACCTGGCCGACCGGCTGCGCGGCCGCGGCTGGCAGGTACCGGCCTACACTCTCACCGGAGCGGCCTCCGACATCCCCGTCCAGCGCATCCTCGTCCGCCTGGGGGTCAGCCGTGACATGGCCTCGCTGCTGCTGCAGGACTTCCGCGACGCGGTGGCGCATTTCGGCAAGCATCCGGTGACGGTTCCGATGTCCAAGGAAGAGTCGAGCGGGTTCAGCCACCTGTAAAACCAGAGGATCACCCTCGGAAGGTGACGCCAAGACGGCCGTCGGCTAGCTTCTCTTCCTCCCCGCCTGCCGGCTCTGGTCGCTGTCCATCGTCGCTATGGACGTCGTGGCGCGGTACGGTCTGTGCGCCGACGCAGCCGCAAGAACATGGCAGCCGCTTGAGCAATTGCGCCACGCAAAATCTCTTGACGTGAGAATTGCTGTGCAAGAGCATAGACAGCAGACCGTCTGGAGAGATGCGGCTCGAGGGATGCGGCTCGAGAGGTGGAGGATAGCTACGTTCGTCAGGGAAACGGCCGAGCGCAGCACGGGGCTGCGCCCGGACTCGAGCTGAACGCGTCGAAGCTCCGGCCGCCGCCGCCGCGGTCCGGCACCATCCGCCGGTCGTCGCTGATCACGCGGCTGGCGCAAGAGGATTCCCGGCCGATCGTCTCGGTCGTCGCGCCGCCGGGTTACGGGAAGACCACGCTGCTCTCGCAGTGGGCCGGGCACCATGAGCGGAATTTCGCCTGGGTGTCCGCCGACGAGAAGGACAATGACCCTAAAGTGCTGCTCAGCTACGTGGCGGCGGCGCTGGATAGAGTTCAGCCGATCGGCCAGCGCGTTTTCGAGGCGCTGGCCTCGCCGGTCAGTTCCGTGCCAGGCTCGGTCGTGCCGCGGCTGGGATCCGCGCTCTGGTCGATGACCGTACCGGTCGTGCTGATCCTTGACGACGTTCATCTGCTCACCAACCGGGAGTGCCGTGACGCCCTGTCAGTGCTGGCCGGCCACGTACGACCCGGCTCGCGGCTGGTGTTGGCGGGGCGAGGCGAGCCGCCGCTGCGGATCGCGCGGCTGCGCGCGGAGGGCCGGCTCCTGGAGATCGGTCCTGGTGACCTGTCGCTGACCCTCCAGGACGCGGCCGCGCTGCTGCGCGCGGCCGACGTGACAGTCGGCGAGGACGACGTGGCCGTGCTTCATCAGCGGACCGAGGGATGGCCCGTCGGACTGTACCTGTCGGCGGTCTACCTAAGAGAAGGGGGCTCCGTCAAGCGTGCGGCGGTGTCCTTCGGCGGCGATGACCGGCGCGTCAGCGAGTACATGAAATCGGAGTTCCTCGAGCGGATCTCCCGGCGGCACCGGGATTTCCTGAGCCGCACCGCGGTGCTCGAGCGCGTGTCCGCGCCACTGTGCGAGGCGGTGCTGGACATACCCGGGTCTGGTGCGATCCTGGCGGATCTGGCCGGGTCGAACCTGCTACTGGTGCCGCTAGATAGGCGCGGGGAGTGGTACCGCTACCACCACCTGTTCCGCGACATGCTGCTAGCCGAACTGGAACGTCAGCAGCCCGGCCTGATCCCGGTGCTACAGCGGCGCGCTGCCGACTGGTGCCTGCTCAACGACCTGCATGAGGAGGCATTGGATTACTTCATGGCGGCCGGGGACGTCCCCGGGGTGGCTGGCCTGGCGGAGAAACTCTGGCTGCCGACCTACTGGCTAGGCCGGCGCGCAACCGTCCAGCGGTGGCTTCGATGGCTAGACGAGCAGGACGGGATGGAGAGGTACCCCATGGTCGCCGTGTGGGCCTCGATCCTATCCGCCGTGATGGCGCGGCCTGCCGAGGCCGAGCGATGGGTTGATGCGCTCGATCGCTGGCAGTACGGGGACGCGGCCCGGCCGGCTGACCCCGCCGCCGAGGCCTGGGCCGCCGTGGTCCGGGCTGGCCTGTGCCGGCATGGAGCCAAGCAGATGCTCGCCGACGCTGACGACGCCGTACAGCGGTTCGCGGCCCAGCAGATTGCCGGGCAGCGGCCCGCGCTCTTTCAGCGGATCGCGGAGCCGACGCCCGCGCTGTTTCAAGGGATTGCCCGGGTGCTTTGCGGTGACCTCGACGGCGGTGACGCGTCCCTGGAACGCGGGGCCAGCGCTGCGGAGGAAGTCGGCGCGCACGAATTTCTGGCCCTCGCGCTGTGCGAACGGTCGCTGGTCGCCATGGCACGCGGCGAATGGAGCCGGGTCGAGGTTCTAGCCGAACGGGCGAGCAGCGCTCTGCGCCGGACTGGGATAGAAGAGAGCTACATTACGCCCCTGGTCTGCGCGGTACAGGCCCGTGCCGCCATGCACCGGGGAGACGTGCCGGCGGCACGCCAGCAGCTCATCAACGCTCAGCGACTGCGGCCTGAGCTGACCTACGCGCTTCCCCACTGGGCTGTTCAGGCCCGGATCGAGCTGATCCGCGTGCACCTCGCGCTGGCCGATATCATCGGGGCCAGGACGCTGATGCGGGAGATCGACGAGGTGCTCCGCCGACGGCCCGACCTGGGCATCCTGGTCGGCCAGGCTCAGCTACTGCGCATCCAGCTCGCTGGGGAAAACGGCCACAGCGTGCCCGGAGCCTCAGCCTTGACCATTGCCGAGTTGCGCATCCTGCCGATGCTGGCCACGCATCTGTCATTCCCGGAGATCGGCGCCGAAATGTTCCTGTCGCCGCATACGGTCAAGTCCCAGGCGATGTCGCTTTACCGGAAGCTGGGCGCCTCCTCCCGGAGCCAGGCGGTTACCCGCGCCCGTGACATAGGCCTTCTCGATAGCTGACATCCGGTTTCATGCCATCGGTGACGTCTCGCCGAACTCGCCGAAATAGCGGATGAACCCGAATTCGGTGATCTGCCGGTGACCGCGTTGTGGGCAACTTGTGGCCCTATGAGCTTCCGGCACCGGCCGGGCCGCGCCAGAGCCCGGGCCCTGTGCCAGAGCTAAATTGTACGCGCTGCTGACATTTTTGCCCGCGGATCTCCGTGGGTGCTGGGCATACGGATGATTTCATGCCAATCGCATGATGTGATCGCGGCCCTGCCGACGTTGGGTGGTTATGGGGGGCAACGGTGCCCCATGGCAGCCCGGGAATGGCAGCCCGGCTGGCAACCAAATGCGTGACTTCCCGGCCAGGACGATCGGGTCCGTTGCCGGCGGAGGGTGGGAGCGCGGGGAGGTACTGATGGCTGTCCATGTCGCCAATCGTGGGTCGGGCCGCACCAGGCGGTCAGCGGGGCCGGCCGGCGATCCGATCCTGACGTCTAAGATCACGGTGCCCGAGGTGCCGGAATGGGCGGTCCTGCGGCCGCGGATCACCGCACTGATCGCCGAGGGCACCCGATGGTGCCCGCTCACCGTTGTCACCGGCCCTCCCGGAGCGGGCAAGACGATGGCGGTGGCGTTGTGGGCGGCGGCGCAACCCGGGCCGGTGGCCTGGGTTGGCCTGGATGATTTCGACAACCGGCCCGGCATGTTCTGGTCCTATGTCGTGGCGGCGCTGCGCCGGTCCGGCGTGGCTGTTCCGAGGGCAATGCAGCTCGTCCCGCAGCCCCGGGCAGTCGATGAGGGGTTCTTGCTGCGGCTGACCGCGGCGCTGGCGGACCAGGACCCGGCGGCGATGCTGGTCCTTGACGACGTGCACATGCTGCGAGAGCCGGAGGCGCTCAAAGAGCTTGACTTCGTGCTGCGAAATGCCGGGGCCGGCTTGCGAGTCGTCGTCACCTCGCGGATGGACCCGCTGCTACCGTTGCACCGCTACCGGGTGGCCGGGCAGCTGGCCGAGATCCGGGCCAGCGACCTCGCGTTCAGCGCGGCCGAGGCAAGCATGCTGCTGGCCGAGCGCTGCGGCGCGCTGCCTGCGGATGCGCTGGACGCCTTGGTCCAGCGGACCGAGGGCTGGGCGGCCGGGCTTCGCCTGGCCGCGATGTCCCTGGACGGTCATCCCGACCCGGGCCAGTTCGTCAAAGAGCTGATGGCCGAGGACAGCGCCTTGATCAGCTACCTGGTCGACGAGGTGCTCAACGTCGCGCCGCCGGCGGTGCGCGAGGTGCTGCTGAGCACGAGCATCCTGGAGCACGTCAAGGCCGATGCCGCCGTGGACCTGACCGGCGATGCGCGGGCCGGGGGGATCCTGGCGGCGCTGATGCGCACGAACGCGTTCGTCCAGCCGATCGGGTCGGGGTGGTACCGGTACCACACGTTGTTCGCCGAGATGCTCCGGCTGAAGCTGCGGCTGGAGCATCCGGACCGGGTCGCTGTACTGCACCAGCGCGCGGCCCGGTGGTACGAGCGCCAGGGCCTGCTGACCGACGCGGTGCGCCAGGCCACCCGGGCCGGTGACTGGCCGCTCGCCGCCGGCATGGTCGTGGACGACCTGGCGATCGGCCAGCTGATCGGGCTGCGAGATGGCCAGGACCTGGTCACGGAGTTCACCGGCATGCCTTCCGGCCCGGCCTGGACGAGTCCGGCGCCGTACCTGGTCTCGGCGGCGGTAGCGGTGGCCTCCGGCCAGCACGATTCGTGCGCTGCCGCGCTGACTGCCGCCGAGCCCCTGCTGGCGGGTCTTCCTGCCGCCCAGCAGGTCGCAGGACGGCTGGCTGCTGAGGTGATCCGTCTCACTTCCTGTCTGCGCACCGGGGATCTGACGGCGGCGGCGCCGGCCGCCGACCGGGCCGAGCTGATGCTGCGCCAGGCTGCGGGCGGGAAGCTGGCCCGCCATCCCGAACTCACGCAGCATGTGCTGTCCGGCCGGGCCGCCGTGGAGCTGTGGTCGGGGCACCCGGAGGAGGCAGTCCGCATCCTAGAGGCCGGGCTGGCCGCCGAGGCCGCGGCCGGCCGGGAGTACGAGCGAGCCGATTGGGCCGGGCCGCTAGCGCTGGCCGAGGCTCTCGCTGGCCGGCTATCCCGCGCCGCGGAGCTTGCCGGACAGGCCCTCCCTGGTGGCATACGCCCGCCGCCCGGCCAGCACCCGCACCCGGCTCCGCTTGTAGCGCTGGCCTGGGTGCATCTGGAGCGCAACGAGCTGCACCAAGCCCGCGGCGCCCTCATGCAGGCCGACGCCTCCCTCGGCGCCAGCCCCGACAGGCTGACCGGGGCGGTGGCCTACCTGGTGGCGGCGGGCGGCGCGCTGGCCGAAGGACGCGCCACGGTGGCTGCGCAGATCGCCGCCCGGGCCCGGTCCGAATGGTCGGCCCCGGCGTGGCTCGACCAGCAGCTGACCCTAGCCGAGTCCCGTGCGTGGGCAGCGGCCGGCGACGTCCGGGCCGCCGTGGCCGCCGCCGAACGGGCCGGACCTTCGCCTGAAGCGGCAGCCACCCTCGCGCACGCCTGGGCGGTCGCCGGCGACGGCGAGAACGCATCGCGCGCACTCGCCCCGGCGCTCGCCGATGGCACCCTGCCGGACCGGGTCAGGCTGCAAGCGCTGCTCGTCGACGCCCGGCTCGGCTACGCCCGCGGTGACGCTGCGCGCGGTCGCCGCACGCTGGCCTCCGCGCTGCGGCTGGCCGAACGCGAACAGCTCAGGCTGCCGCTGCTGACCGAGCGCAGCTGGCTCGGGCCGGTGCTGCAGCGCGACCCTGAACTGGCCGATAACCACCGGCGCCTGCTTGGCCCGGCCCTCGGCCCCGGCCAGCTCCCGGTCCCGGCACCAGCCCGCGATCAGGAGCCGGTCCTGATAATCGAGCCGCTCACCGAGCGAGAGCGAGAGGTGCTCGTGCACGTGTCGGGCATGCTGAACACCGCCGAGGTCGCCAGCGAGATGTACATCTCGGTCAACACCGTCAAGACGCACCTGCGTAACATCTACCGCAAGCTCGCGGCGGCGCACCGCAATGAAGCCGTCCGCCGCGCCCGCCAGCTCGAGCTCATCTGATCTCACCCGGACCGGATGAGGCTCGTCAGGACGGCAGCGGACACTATGAACGGGCGCGAGTGCCGCTCCGCCCGCGGCGTAGCTTCCGAGCGAGGCCGCGATGTGGGAAATGACTCGTTGAGGCCGTATTGATCTGGTAGTACGTTCTGAGGCATGGAGTCGGAGGTCGTCGGCGCGGTTCCGGTGACGTCCGGGGGGGATCACGGGGCCGCTCCGGGACTCGCATTCGCGCTGCCCGAGTCGAAATTCCACCCGCCCGGGACCCGGCCGGGAATTGTGGTCCGGACCGCCCTAGTCGAGCGGCTGGCCGCTACCCGGGCGCCGGTCATCACCGTGGTCGCCCCGCCCGGCTACGGTAAGACGACGGTCATGGCGCAATGGGCGGAACGGATCGGTTCGCACGTGGCCTGGCTGTCCTGCGACGACGGAGACAACGATCCTGTCGTGCTGCTCAGTGCTCTTGCGGTCGCCCTTGACCGCATCGGGCCCGTCGACCCGGAGATATTCTCGGCGCTGGCTTCCTCGGGCGCCGACATCTCCATGGTGCCCAGGTTCGTGTCCGCTGTCGCCTTGGCACGGTCGCCCGTGACCGTGATACTCGACCATGCCGAGGCGGTCACGAACAGGCAGTGCCGCAACACGATCGCCGAGCTCGCCCTGCGCCTCCCGCCTGGCTGGCAGCTCGCGCTGGCATCGCGCACTGCCGTGTCACTGCCGACGGCGCGGCTGCGCGCTCAAGGCGGGATTCTCGAGATCACCGGGAGCGATCTGGTGATGGGACCGCCGGAAGCGCATTCATTGCTGAAGGGAGCGGGAGTCGAGACCGATGAGCCCAGCCTTCGCGATCTTCTGCAGCGGACAGAAGGATGGCCGACCGGGCTGTACATCGCCGCGCTGGCCATCAAGTCCGGCACCCGGCACCACGATGTCGGCTTCACGCTCACCGGCGACGACGTCTACATGGGCGATTACCTGCGTTCGGAACTCCTCGACCGGATCTCCCGCGCGGAGGCGTCGTTCCTCACCCGTACGTCGGTCCTTAACCGGATGTGCGGATCCCTGTGTGACGCGATCTTGGATACGAAGGGATCCACGGCTGTCCTCGAACAGATGGAGGCCAGGAACCTGCTGCTGATACCGCTCGACCGCCAGCGTGAGTGGTATCGATACCACCACTTGCTCCGGGACCTCCTGCGGTCGGAACTCCGGCGCCGGGAGCCCGCTCTGGTGGATGATCTCCATGTCCGGGCCGCGGCCTGGTTCGAGGCGAACGCCATGCCAGAGGCTGCGATCGGTCACGCCTACGCGGCAGCAGACTACGACCGGGTGGCCCGGCTGATTCTGGAGCTAATACAGCCCGTCTGGGTCAGCGGCCGCGTCGAGACGGTGACCCGGTGGATGGAGTGGATCCGGGATAGTACGTCAGCCGAGTATTACGGGGCGATCGCCGCGCACGGCTCATTGATCTTCGCGCTGCTCGGCCAGCCCAGAGAGGCCGAGCGCTGGGCGGCCGCCGCCGAACGCGCGTCCCCAGGCGGGATCCTTCCGGACGGAAGCACGACGGAGGCCACGCTCGCCTACCTGCGCGCGAACCTCTGCCGCAAGGGCGTCGGCGAGATGCGGCGCGACGCGCGGATCGCCTGGGAGGGCCTGAGCCCGACCAGCCCGTACCGGGCGACCATGCTGTACACCGAGGGCATTTCCTACCTGCTCGAGGGTGATCCGGCCCGATCCGAGCCCATTCTCGCTCGCGCACTCGATCGTGCGACCCACTCCGGTAGCTTGCCCCTCGTCGGCCTGATCCTGGCCGAGCAGTGTGGCGTGGCCGCCGAACGCAATGACTGGCCCGAAGTCACGACCCTTGCGCAGCGAGCAGCCGCGATCGTGGAGGACGGGCGTTTCGGCGACTACTGGACCAGTGCCCTGGTTTATGCGTGGGCGAGCCGTGCCGCAGCCCACGGGGGTGATACCGCCCAGGCACGGTTCTACCTCGGCCGGGCGTCCCGGCTCAGGCCCCTGCTGACCTATGCCCTGCCCGTGGTGTCAGTCCAGGCCCTTCTCGAGATGACCCGCTCCTACATCACACTCGGCGACTCCGGGGGTGCCGCGGCCGTCCTGGCCCAGGCCCGCGGCATACTCCGGCAACGACCAGACCTCGGCTTCCTCCCCGCGGTGGCCGAACAACTGCGAGCGAATCTCGCCACGACCCACGCGCGCGCCGTCGGCGCCTCGTCACTTACCGCGGCTGAGTTGCGGCTCATGCCGCTGTTGTCCACGCACCTGTCGTACCAGGAAATCGGCGAGCGGCTGTATGTCTCCAAGAACACGGTTAAGACACAGGCCTACTCCGCCTACCGCAAGCTCGGGGTCTCGACGCGCAGCGACGCGGTCATCCGCGCGCGTGAACTCGGCTTGGACGCCCTCTGACCGTCCCCTTCCAGGGGCACCGGCATCATCCTCCGCGGGTGACGAAACCTCGTGGCCGCTCGGCCAGTATCTGGCCTGAGCACCACGCCCACGATCATCCGGAGCGCATGGATGAGATTCCGGATTCCGGTCAGGCGGGACACGCTGCGCCATGACGCCGTGGCCGGCCTGGTGCTCGGCGTGCAAAGCGTTCCCGACGGGCTGGCCGCTGGCGTGCTCGCTGGGGTTAACCCTCTGGCGGGCCTCTACGCGTACCTGTTCGGCACGATCAGCGGCTCGCTATTTACCAGTTCGGTTTTCATGGCCGTCCAGGCCACCGGAGCCATGTCCATCATCATCGCCGACGTCCCGGCGGTTCACGCGGCCAATGAGCAGGCGGGGGCCCTGGTCACGCTGTCGGTGCTGACCGGCGCAGTGATGCTGGCCGCCGGGCTCCTGCGGCTCGGGTCAATCCTGCGGTTCGTGTCGAACAGCGTCATGGTCGGTTTCATCAGCGCGGTCGGCGTCAATATCGTCCTGGGCCAGCTGGCCAACCTCACCGGCTACAAGGCCAGCGGAGCCAACCGCGTCGCCCGCGCCCTCGACACCCTGGTCCACCCGGGCCAGCTTCACCTGCAGTCCATCACGATCGGACTGGTGACGATCGCGCTGATCCTCGTGCTCGAACGCGCCAGGCTCGGCGCGCTGAGCCTGGTGCTGGCGGTGATCCTCACCTCGGCCGCCGCCGCGGCTCTCAGCTGGCATGACGTGGCCACGGTAGGCGCGCTTGGCGCGATTCCCCGGTCGCTCCCGCGGCCGGCCGCCCCGGCGCTGGGGCTCATTCCCGGCTTGCTAGTGCCGGCGCTGTCGCTCGCATTCGTGGGACTGGTCCAGGGGGCCGCCATATCGGCCAAGTTCCCCAACCCGGACGGCCGCTTTTCAAATGCGTCGCGTGACTTCGTCGGGCAGGGCGCCGCGAACGTGATCGCCGGCGTGTTCCGCGGCATGCCGGTCGGCGGGTCCATGTCAGCCACGTCGCTGAACAAGGCCGCGGGTGCCCGCACGCGCCTGGCCCCGATGATCGCCAGCGTGGTGATGGCGGTGGTGATCATCGCCTTCGCCGGGCTGGTGGGCTATATCGCCATGCCGGCCCTGGCCGGACTGCTGATGCTAGTCGGCTTCCGGACCATCAGAACCGCCGACCTTCAGTCGGTGTGGAAGACCGGTGCCACGCAGAAGGCGGTTCTAACCGTCACCTTCGCCCTCACCATCATCATCCCGCTGCAGTACGCGGTGCTGGTCGGGGTGGGCTTGTCGGTGATCCTGCACACGGCCCGTCAGTCGAACCAGATCACCGTCAAGCGATGGCTGCTCAAGCCGGACGGAACCCTGATCGAGACGGACCCGCCCGCCGAGCTCCCCGCCGGTGAAGTCGTCGCCCTTCAGCCGTACGGCAGCCTGTTCTTCGCCGCCGCGCAGGCGTTCGAGTCAGCGCTGCCGGCGCTCACTGACGCCTCGCGCAACTCAGTCGTCATCCTCCGGCTGCGGGGGCGCACCGACCTCGGGACCACCTTCACCGGCGTGCTCGAGCGGTACGCTCGCGGGCTGGTCGCCGTCGGCAGCAAGCTTGTCATCGTCTCGGCCGGCCAACAGGTCCGGGAACAGCTTCGCGTGACCGGGGTCACCGACGTGGTGGGCCCCGAGAACATCTATACCGGCAACGAGCGGATAGGCGGCACGCTGAAACGCGCCCACGCGGACGCCACCGCCTGGATACGACAGAACGCGAAGGGGGAAGCCAGATGACCGCGGGAGCGCTAGGCCAGGGTCCGCTGCGGGCCGGGAGCCCGCTGCGCACTCCCCGCGCGGCCGCGATCGCCGGGATCATCTTCGCCGCGCTCATGATCACGGCATTGGTGCTGCTCAGGGTCTCGGCCCCGGCCCATCCCGCCGACGCGGGCGCGTGGCTGACTGATCCCCAGCGCAGAGCCGGGGTGGCCATCGCGCTGAACCTCGTCCCGTTCGCCGGAATCGCCTTCTTGTGGTTCATCGGCGTGCTGCGGGACCGGATCGGCGAGCGCGAGGATCGCTTTTTCGCGACGGTATTCTTCGGCAGCGGACTGTTGTTCGTCGCGATGTTGTTCGTCGCCGCGGCCGTGTCTGGCGGCCTCATCGCGAACGCGTCGTCCAGCCTGCCGGATCGGAGCACCCTGGCGCTGGGCCGCAACATCACCTCCAGCCTGCTGAACGTCTACGCGATGCGGATGGCGGCGGTGTTCACGCTTACCACGGTGACCATCGCCCGGCGCACCGAGATCGTGTCCCGGTGGCTCACGCTGGCCGGGCTGGCCTGCGCGCTGGCGCTGCTGGTCGGCATCGGGATCTCGCCATGGGTGGAGCTGCTGTTCCCCGCGTGGATCCTGGCGCTGAGCCTGGACATCCTGGTGGCTGGCCGGCGGGCCTCGTCACCCGAGGGGCCGAGCCGGGAATGAAGGATCTGGAATCGCTGGACGCGGCGTTTGTCATCGACACGTTCCTGTTCCTCCTGATCGGCATCGGGCCCAAGATCGCCCTGGTGCCGTTCCTCGAGGTGACCAAGGGGATGGCGGAAGCCACCAAGCGCCGGGTGCTGCGCAAGATGCTGGTCACCGCGGCCACGGTCGCCGCGCTCCTGCTGGTCCTCGGCGGCCTGCTGACCAGGCTGCTGCACTTCTCGCCGGGCGCTCTCGGCGTGGCCAGCGGGATCATGCTGCTGATCATCGCGATCACCATGGTGCTCGGCCACGAGAGCGG
>Ga0137377_10003090_pt1 | contig 12726 bp, 10 predicted proteins | sample SagtaG_22_FD_104815 | JGI IMG/M metagenome (GOLD analysis project Ga0137377, IMG submission 104815) | Vadose zone soil microbial communities from Sagehorn Ranch, Mendocino, California, USA - Sage2_L_40_16 metaG | ecosystem: Environmental > Terrestrial > Soil > Vadose zone | place: USA... | reverse complement strand
GGTCCGACGACGTCTTCGACGATCAGCCCGTGGTCGAGCGACCGCTCGAGCCGCTCCTGGCGCGTCAATGGCCGCAGCGCCAAGCCCAGCTGCCCGTGCGAGTCGGTGCCGGCCGAGTTGGCCTGCTTCAGCGACCCGGAATCGGCTTCTGCCAGCTTGATGTCGAAGTCGCGTTCGGACCGATCACGCCACACCTTCAGCGTCACACGGCTGCCGGGCGCGTCCATTCCGATCCGACTGGACAGATCCCCGGCCCGTTCGATCGGGGTGCCGTTCACGTGCGTGATCACGTCGCCCGGCTTCAGTCCGGCCTTCGCCGCCGGGCCGTCCGGATCGACGTTGGACACCAAGGCGCCATCGGGCCGCTGCAGCCCGAACGATTCGGCCAGCGCCTGATTCATATCCTGCACCATCACGCCCAGCCGCGCGTGGCTCGCGTGACCGGTGGCGACGATCTGATCCTTGGCATGCAAAGCCACGTCGATCGGGATCGCGAACGACAGGCCCTGGTAGCCACCGGTCTGCGAGTAGATCTGCGCATTGATGCCGACCACGTTGCCGGCCGCATCGAACAGCGGCCCACCGGAGTTGCCGGGGTTGACCGCCGCATCGGTTTGAATGAATGGAACATAGGCGTCGCCGGGCAAAGAGCGGCCTTTGGCACTGACGATGCCGGCGGTGGCGCTCTGATCGAACCCGAACGGGGCGCCGATCGCCAGCACGTAATCGCCGACCTGCAGCGACTTCGGATCGCCGATCTTCACGGTTGGAAGCCCGGTCGTGTTGACGCGCAGCACCGCGATGTCGGTGGCAGCATCGGCTCCGAGCACTTTGGCCCGCAGCTCGCGGCGATCAGCCAGCTTGACGGTGACTTCCTGGGCATCACGCACCACGTGCGCGTTGGTCAGGATCAGGCCGTCACGGCTGATGATGAATCCCGATCCCTGGCCGTGGAACGGCTGCTCGCCCGAATGCGGGATCCGGAACGGCACCCCCGGAATACCCCGGAAGAACTGGAAAAACGGATCGTCGCCCCAATCGGGTCCGGACGAGGCGTCCAGGCCGATCTTGCGCGTGCCCTCGACTGTCACGCCGACCACCGCCGGGCCTGATTGCTGAACGATGGCCCGGTAGTTCGGTGCTTGGCCCGGAGCCAGCACCGGTGCCGGATTCGCGTCGACACTCTGGCCGGCCGGCCGCGCTGAATCGGCCTGGGCTGTCTGCGCGTCCTTGCGCTGCAGAAAATCAAGAATGCCGGCACGGCTGGGCGAATACCCCCCCAGGCCGACGATCAGAATGCCAAAAGCCGCGGCGCTGGCCGCAAGCGTCTTCAGCGATCTCAGTTTCATCGCCCGTTCCTCCTGTTCGCATAAGAGTTCATATCAAGAATTCCATTCCATTCGGTTGCATCTGGTTACGGTCCCTACAAGTGCTGACACTTCTCACGACAGCGCAGGGGACAACACGTGCGAAAATTAGTCGCACATGGTTAGGACCGAGTGAAGCGACGATTAAGTGAGAATTAAGGAGGTCTCTATGAACCGCCTCTTGAAGATCGTTCTGGGCGCTGCCTTCGGCGTCGGTTGCCTGGTGGCGTGCGCAACGGCGAGCGCCGGCTGGCACGGGCATGTGGGAGTCTGGATCGGACCGGGCCCGTGGTGGTGGGGGCCGCCGTACTACCCGTATTACTACCCGCCGGTCGTGGTGGCCGACCCGGTTTATGTGCAGCCGAACCCGGTCGTTCAGGTGCCTGCGCCGCCTAACTACTGGTACTACTGCCGTCAGTCCAACGCGTACTACCCGTACGCGTCCCAGTGCCCCAGCGGATGGGAGCAGGTTTCGCCGCAGCCTCCCGCGCCGGCGCAGGCGCCGACACCCGCTCCGCGCTAAGCGGCTGCTAGGACACGATCAACGCTGGCGCGGGCCGGCCGGATTCGGTGCCGTCTCCCGCGCCGCGGGTCGCCGGGCGGCCTGGGCTGCGGCTCGCTCGATCGCCCGCCTGACAGCGGGCACGAGCCGGCGCAGTCGGCTCTTGGGCACGTAGTCCCAGGCCCCGACTTCCACCATCACGGACGCCTTGACCTCTCCGATCGTGCCCGAAACCAGGATTAGTGGCAGGTTCGGATAGTGGTGGAGGAAGCGTCTGAGCGTGTCCGTGAAATACATGCCGGGCACTGCATAATCGGACAGCACCAGGTCCCATCGGCTCTGCAGCAGTGCCGCGTTCAGCGCCTCGCTGCTTTCGACCCGCTCGCAGCGCCCGAGCAGGCCCGCCATCCTGAGCGCACGTTCGATCAGCAGGAAGTCGGACTCGGTGTCCTCGATACACAGTACGTTCAGCGGGCCAATATCCATGTGCGGTGGCGGTCAGACCGCCTGGTTCGATTCGGTGACCAATTGCAGCTCGGAAGCGGGAGCCGCCTTCCCGAAATAGTAGCCCTGCAGCAGGTCGGCGCCGATTTCGCGCAGTGCCCTGACCTGCGATTCGTGCTCGACGCCTTCGGCGACGGTCCGCAAGCGCATCGCGCGTGCCAGCGTCACGATCGCCTGCACGATCGCCCGGTCGTCGGACTGTGCCGAGACTTCCTCCACGAACGGCTGTGCGATCTTCAGCGTGTTGATCGGGTAGCGCTTCAGGTAACTGAGCGACGAGTATCCGGTACCGAAATCATCGACGGCGATCTGGACGCCCAACTGCCTCAGGTCGTGCAGCAGCTTCATCGTCACCTCGGTCGGTTCGACCAGAAGGCTCTCCGTCAGCTCGAGCTCCAGAAACTTACCCGGCAGTGCAGCGTCCTGCAGGGATTCTTTCACTGTTTCCAGAAGATGTTCAGGGTCGAACTGCCTGGCCGACAGATTGACCGCTACCGAACCTTGAAATCCCCGGGCATGCCATCGGCTGCACTGCAGGCAGGCCTCTTTCAGAGCCCACTCCCCGATCGGCACGATCAGCCCGGTCTCTTCGGCAACGTTCAGAAAAGCACCCGGGCACAGCAGGCCTCGCTCGGCGTGAACCCAGCGCAGCAACGCCTCGTAGCCGCCGACCTTCGCCGTGCGGCTGTCGACCTGGGGTTGATAGAACAGCCGCAACTGCCGGCGGGCCAGTGCTTCTCGCAGATCGGCTTCGATCTGGAAACGTTCACGCGCCTTGGCGTCCATTTCCGGCGAAAAGAACCGGTACGTCGCTCGGCCCGCCGCCTTGGCGTGGTACATCGCGTGATCGGCATTGGTCAGCAGCGCCGACTCGTCCTGGCCGTCTTTGGGGAACAGACTCACGCCGATGCTCGACGACAGTCGGATCCTGTGCCCATCGATCTGGATCGGCTCGGCGATCGAGCGGGTTATCCCGGCCACGACGCGCACGACGCCCTCGACGCCGCCAGCGTCCGGCAGCACGACGACGAACTCGTCCCCGCTCAGGCGCGCAACCGTATCGCTGGCTCGCACGTTGCTCACCAGCCGCCGCGACATCTCGATCAGGACGCGGTCGCCGGTTGCGTGCCCGAGCGAATCGTTGATGTGCTTGAAGTGGTCCAGGTCCACGAACAGCACGGCGAGCCGCCGGTTGGCGCGCTGCGCATGGGCGATCGCCTGCTGCAACCGGTCCGCCAGCAACATCCGGTTGGGCAGATCCGTCAACGGGTCGTGCTGCGCCATGTGCTCGATGCGCGCCTGCGAGGCTTTGCGCTCGCTGATGTCGGTGAGCACCCCGACGAAATGCGTGACCGTCGAGGTGGAGCCAAGCACCGCCGCGATATTGAACCACGCCGGGTAGGTCCGCCCGTCCAGACGGCGGTTCCAGACTTCGCCGTGCCAGTGCCCGTGCTCGGCCAGCCAGGCCCACATCTTTCCGTAAAACCCGCCTTCCTGGCTATCGGCGCCGACCACGCTCAGATCCCGACCCAGAATCTGCTCGGGCGCGTGTCCCGTGATCTGGGTGAACGCCCGGTTCACCGATATGATCCGATGTGACGCGTCGGCCACCATGATGCCTTCGAGCGTGTTCTCGAACGCGACGGCGGCCAGACGCATCTGCTCCTCGGCTTCGCGCCGGGCGGCTTGCTCGGCGACCTCGCGCAAGCTGCGCTCGATCGCCGGCACCAGCCGCGCCAGACGGTCTTTCAGCACAAAGTCCCACACACCCTGCTTGAGCAGCTCGACCGCGGCTTCCTCGCCGATGCTGCCTGACATCAGAATGATCGGCAGTCCAGGCGCATCAGTGCGGATCTTTGCCAGGCTGTCGTGGATCGGCAAACCCGGAACGTGATAGTCCACCAGGGCCAAGTCGACATCGTTGCCGACGAGGGCGCCCGACAAGGCGTCCACGCTGGCGACCCGCACGCAGGCGGCGTCGAGCCCGTGCTGCCGCAAGTGGCGCTCGATCAGGCGCAGATCGGACTCGGAGTCCTCAACCACCAGGATCTTCAGCGACCCGGCCACGAGCGCTTCCTCTCACACCGGTTCGTTGGTCGCCACCCAGTAGATGCCCAGACGCGCCACGGTCTGGGCAAATTCCGAGAAGTCGAGCGGTTTGCGCACGAAGCTGTTGCAGCCGCTCTGGTAGCTGCGAAGCCGGTCGCGCTCCTCGTCCGAGGAGGTCAGGATGACAACGGGAATCAGCTCGGTGCGCGGATCGGTCCGGACCCGGCTCAGTACGTCGAGCCCGCCAACCCGCGGCAGATTGATATCCAGCAGGATCACGGCTGGCGGATCGCTTCCGGCGCGCTGCGGGAATTCGCCCTCGCCGAACAGGTAATCGAGCGCCTGCTGGCCGTCACGCACGACCTCCACTTGGTTGGCCAGATTCACCTTGCGCAGCGCCCGCAAGATCAGCAACTCGTCCTGCTGGTTGTCCTCGACCAGAAGCATTGTTCTCGGCGTCATGGATCGTCCTCGCAAAGTCGTCACTCGAGAGTGCCAGGGAGAAGCAGAATTCGGCTCCCTGGCCCGGCGACGAGTCCGCACGGATCTGTCCGCCGTGCCGATGCACGATGCGCTGCACCGTCGCCAATCCGATCCCGATTCCCGGAAATTCATCCTGCCGGTGCAGGCGCTGGAAGGGCTGGAACAGCTTGTCCGAATGCGCCATGTTGAATCCGATGCCGTTGTCCACGACATGGAACATGCGCTCTCCCCCATCGTTGCTTGCGAACACACGGATTGCCGCCGCAGGCGTGCGCACCGTGTACTTCCATGCGTTGCCCAGCAGGCTACGCATCACGATTTCCATCATCCGGGCGTCGGCGCGAACCACCAGTCCCCGCTCGACCCGGCAGGAGACCTTGCGCGAGGGCTCGCCGCGGGCAAACTCTGCCAGGATGCCCTCGGCCATCGCCGACAGGTCGACCCGATCCCGGCGCAATTCGCCCCGCACGCTGCGCGACAGCTGCAGCAGGCCGTCGATCAGCTCGCCAAGATGCCCGCTGCCCCGGATGATCTGGTTCAGGTAGACGCGGGCCTCGCCGTCGACGCGTTCGCCGTAGTCCTCCATCAGGGCCTGGCTGAAGCCCTCCATAGCGCGCAGCGGCGCGCGCAGGTCGTGCGCGACCGTGTAGCCGAAGCTCTCCAGCTCCTGGTTGGCCGCCTGCAGTTCGGCCGTACGCTCTTCTACCCGCCGCTCGAGCTCCGCGTTCAGGCCGATCGCGCCCGCCAGCCGCTGCTCGTTTTCGAGCAGGGACTCGTTGATACGCGCCAGCTGATCGGACCGCTGCCGCATCGACTCCTCCAGCCTGGCGTGATCGCTCCTGAGCTCCTCCTCGACCCGGCGGGCGCTGTTGAACGTGCGCCCGATCACGACCACCGCAACGGATAGCAGTATCACCGCAAGCACGCCGCCGCTCGCCAGCACCGCCGCAGCCAGCTGGCCACGCGCGCGCGCCAGCCCTTCCCGCTGGCGCAACAATGTCTGCTCGGCCGACTCGAAGTCCCCGGCAGCGCGGCGCACCACCTCCCTACCCGGCGGGCCGGGGTCGACGACGATCGCCGAAGCAATCGCAGCGGGTCCCCGAGCCCGCCTCAGATCGATCAGCTCGGAAAGCCGCTTCAGCCGGTCAGCCAACAGCGGTTCAAGCGCATCGATCCTGCGCTGCTGATCCGCGTTGTCGGCCGTCAGCGCGCGCAGTGAGCGCAAGCCCTCGCTGCATTCACGCGCGGCGCGCTGGTAGGGCTCGAAAAAAGCCTCATCTCCGGTAATCGCGAAGCTGCGCTGCGCCGCTTCCGCGTCCGCCATCGACGCCATGACTGCGTGCATCGATTCGATTACCTGGCGGCTGTGTTCGGCCCAGGCCGATTGCACCAGCAACTGGTGGATGCCGAAGTACGAAACGGCACCCAGCACGCCGAGCGCCGCCAGACCTCCGGCGAATACAGCCTGAATCTTCCGCTCGATCGGCTGCAGTCCTGCCGTGCTGCCGATCTTCCGCGCCGAATTCATTCCGTGACTGCCCTGCAGTACTGCGCGTCCCGGCGCAACGGCAACAGAGACTGATGATTCGCCTACGCCAATAGGGTGTAAAGCGACCATCGCGCTAACAAAGGGGTGAAGTCTATCAACGCCAACGCGGGTAATCACGCGTTTTGGCGCTCAACCACGCGTGCGGCAAGGGTTCAGGCGCAGCAACAGGTATCCCAGATATCAGTCGTACCGACCCGTAGGCAGTCGTTCGTGTCCCCGCTTCGGCGCACGGTGCGCGGACAGATCGATGCGCTGGGCGCAACTCAACTTAGACGTAGAAGCGGATCAAAACCCGACATCGCAAGCGCCTTCGGCGATCGAGAACGATACGACGCGACCGCACGCCGAGGCGTGCAGTCGCGCTAATTCGACTCGGGCCATGTCTCAGCTCGACCCGCTGTCGTCCAGCGTCAAGTCGACCATCAAGTCGTTCGCGATCGCTTCCAGCGCACCGCGCAGCTGCGCCGTGGCGACGCGCGCCGGAACACGCAGTTGTGCAGAAGCTCGCACCAGGCTCTCACCGGACATCGAACCGCTGACGCAGTCCGTCACCAGCTCCTCGATACTCACGCCGCGGCTTGCCAGCGCGTGCGAGATGTCTCGCACGATGCCGGGCCGATCCTGGCCAATCAGCTCCAGCTTCATTCGCCTGCCCGGTGCGCCGCTTGCTCCGTCGGTGCCGCGCGTGACCACGATCCGCAGGCCCTGCGCCTCCAGTTCCTGGAATGCGACGATCAGCGCCTCGATGCTGGCCTGCGGAACGTGCAAGTGAACGATGCCGGCGAACTGTCCCGCCAGGTTCGCCATCCGCGACTCGAGCCAGTTGCCGCCATGGGCGGTGACGCGGTCCGAGATCAGGTTCACGAGGCCGGGGCGGTCCGGCCCGACAATCGTGAGTATCAACGAGGCCGGCATCTGGCTTGCTCCGTCATCCGTGCTGCGATCGTACTGATATTGACCTTCGTCAGTCCAGCGCGCCGGCGCGCGTTCTCCCGCCAAAAGAATTTACGCGGGCAGGAACTCGCAGTAGCCTAGAGCTGCCTAAAGGGTAGAGTGCCGCCGCAGTGTCGACGCAGCGTCGATTTGGGCAGTGCGCGGTGCAGGAGATCGCGGTGAAGATTCATTCGACTGTGCTTGCAGCAATTCTGGCGGCGCCTTTGCTGGCGCTTTCGGTCCAGCCGGCTGCCGCGTTCGGCAATGCCGCCGGAACCGGAGGCTTCGTGCACGTGACCTCCTCCAATGGCAACGGAGGTGGGCACATGGGCGGGGGGCACGGCGGAGGTCGAACCGGAGGTCAAACCAGCCACAGTGGCGGATGGAGCGGCCATCCCGGCTGGGGCGGCGGGCACGGCTGGCACCACCACGATCACGACTGGGGCGGCTGGCGCGGTGGTTGGGGGTTCGGGTATTGGGGGCCGTACGGGGATCCCTGGCTGGGGGGTTGGGGTTACCCTTATTACCCTTATTACGCTCCGTCGTACCCGGCCTATGTTGTACCCGACACCGCTATCGTACCGTCGGCGCCGCCCCCTCCGGCCTACTGGTACTACTGCCCTTCGGCCAAGGCGTACTACCCGTATGTGTCGCAGTGCCCGGAGCCCTGGGTGCCGGTCAGTCCCACTCCACCGGGCTGAATCTGTGAAGCGGCGCTTCAGCTCCTGACTTCAGCGCCCCGGTTCGCTTAGCTCTGGCAGCACTCTTAAGCGACTGCACCGCAACGCGGCAGGGGCGGTTTCGCGTGGGAATCGGTACGATCTGGCTTCCCGCGTCCCGTATTTGCCCTATGCGATGAGTTGGTTCAACGAGCTGCTGGGCGGTCCAGCCGAGAAACCCACCGCGCACGGGCCGCGGCGGCCTGCTGCGCCGGGACCGGTACCCGCGCCCACCGTCGATCCCGATGCCGTGCGTGCCGCCTTGACGACGGTCACCGACGAGGAGGTACGGCAGCGCCACATCGAGGAGTTGGGCTGCGCGCTGGCCGCCATGTGCCGCAAGCCCTCACCGGACGATGCGCCTGGCGTGTGGGCGGCCGCACTGCGCCACGTCGCCGACAGGTCGCTCGCGCTGCAGTGGCTCGCGAGCCTGAACGGCGACCGTTGGCTGGGCGAAGTCGCGGTGCTCGGGCGCTTCGCCGAGTTGCGGCTGGCTGCCGTCCAGCGCGTCGCGGATCCCGAAGTGTTGGGGCAGGTTGCGCGCCTTAGCCGAGGCAAGGACAAAGGGGTGTTCCGCCACTGCTCGGACGTGCTGCGCCGACAGCGCCAGGGCGCCGAGCGGGTCCAACGCACGGCACAACTGGCTGCTGCGCTGCATGAGATGCTGAGCCACTCTCCGTTGTCCGTTTCGTGCCTGCTCGACCTGCAGCGCGAACTGCAGGCGCTGGCAGACGCAGGCGAGCCCCTGGCCGAGTGCCGGATCCTGTTCGATCAGGCGGACACGCGTTTAAGGCAGGAGTCGGAGGCCCGGCACAGTCTGCAGGCTTGTAAGGAGGAAGCCGCTGAGTTGGCGGCTGAGTGCACCGGCGCCGCGTGCCTGGACGCGGCCCAGCTGCAGCAATGGCACGATCGTTATTCAGCCCTCGCTCAGCGGCAGGCTCGCCTGCCGGATTGGCTCGGCGGCAAGGCCGCGTGGCAGCAACTGGTCGCGTCACTGCACCAGATCGAATCGCGCCTGGCGACGCTGGCGGCGGACAACACCCGCATCCAGGCATGCGAGCAATTCCTGTCCGAGCTGGCCGTCGGATCGGTCGCGTCCGACGCCGCGGCCGCGTGGGAAGCGCTGCCAAAACCCGATCGCCCTGAAGTCCGCCAAGCGCTCCAAGCACGCTGGCAGGCGCTGCAGCCGCTGCCGCAAGCCGCGCCACTCAAGAGCGCCGAGCCGCCGCCGACGCGACCCAGGATCGATCTGGCCGCGGTGCGCACCCTGCTGGAACAGATGGAACAGGCGCTGGAGTCCGGTCATCTGGCCGATGCCGACGCGCCCGCCAGGAAGATCAAGGCAGCGCTCGGCGGCGTCGCGTTACGCGGCGACCTGGCGGCGCGACTGCAGCACGCCCATACGCGCCTGAGCGAGTTGAGCGGCTGGGCCAAGTGGGGCGCGGAGAAGAAACGCGAGCACCTGGTCGCGGCCGCCGAAGAGCTTCTTGCCGGAAACCACGACGTCGACTACCTGGCCCGCGCGGTGCCCGCACTGCGCGAGGAGTGGAAGCGGCTGGGTACCCAGGCTTCGCCGGCGCTGCGCGATTGGGAGCGCTTCGATGCTGCGCTCGTGAAAGCCTACCAGCCGGTCGCCGCGCAGCGCGCCGAGGAAGCGGCCCGGCGCGCGCAGGCGCGCTCGGCAAAGGAGGCGCTCTGCTCTGAGTGGGAGGCCTTTGTCGCGGCCGTCGACTGGGAACGCCCCGATTATGCGGCCATCGAGGTCCAGCGCGACCAGGTGGCAAAGCACTGGCATGCCGCGGCGCGCGCGGGCTTTCGCGACGAACGTGTATTGCGCAAGCGCTTCGACACCGTGGTGGGCGAGGTCGACCAGCGCCTGGTGGCAGCGCGCGCCTCGGAAATCCAACGCCGCGAGCAACTGATTGGCGCCGCCGAGGCGCTGCGCGTCTCGCCGGACCTGCGCGCCGCCATGACCGAGGCCAAGAGCCTGCAGGAGCGCTGGCGCAACGAGGCGGGCCAGCTGCGGCTGCCGCGAAGCGACGAGCAGAAGCTGTGGCATCGCTTTCGTGCCGCCTGTGACGCCGTGTTCGCCCGGCGCGACGCGGAGCGCGCCGAACAGTCCGTGCAGAGAGAGATGCGCGCGCAGGCGCGCGTCGCGCTGATCGATGCGTTCGCAGCCGCCGTGGCGGGGGCCGACGCGACCCATATCAAGCGCGCGCTTGGGCAGTTTCAGGCCGAGTGGGATGCCGCGAAGGCGGGCGCCGGCGCGTCGGCCGACGCGCTCGAGCAGCGTGCGCGCGACTTGCGGCGACAGGCGCAGCAGCGCATCGAGACACTGCACCAGCAGGCGTATCGCTCACAGCTGGAGGCCCTGGCGCGGCAGGCGGCGCCCGCCGACGGAGTCGACGCGGACGGCCTTGCCGCGGGCCGCGAGGCGCGGCAGGCGTTGCTGATCGACCTGGAGATCGCCCTGGACCTGCCGACGCCCGACGAGTTCGCGCCGGCGCGCCGCCGGCACCAGCTGGAACGCCTGCAGAGCCGTTTCCGTGGCGGCCGACAGCAGCGGCCGCAGGCCGAGGAACTGCTGGCCCAGTGGTATGCCACCCCGGCCAGCCCGGACGAGCCGATGAACCAGAGGGTCCAGGCGGTGGTGCGCAAACTGCTGGAACAGAGCCGAACGGCCGCCGGAAAATGAATTTCGCCGCCCGCGCGGCGATGGCCGCTTAGACGCCGAGGAGTTGATTCAGCAGGATCAACAGGCTCGCGTCCTTGGTTTCTTCGTAGAGTCCTCCAACCAGGACCGAATCGTAGAGCTCGCGCAGCCGATGCAGGCTGCCGCGCAGACCGGCGCCCGACGGCGCGTGCCCGGCCAGCATCTCGCGCAACACGTGAACCTCGCGCTGCAGCGCCGCGGAGACCTTCGGGTCGCGCTGCGCGAACCGCTCGGCAAGACGCGTGACGGCCGCCTCGACCTCGCGCACGGCTTCCAGATCGAGATCCTTGTCGGGGCGCGGCTCCCGTGGCGTAGTGCCCATCTTGTGCTGCCTGGTCCGGTTGAACCGACGGTGCAAGTGTACCGGGTGCGCGGTGTCCGCGCGTAGACTCGGCACCCGGACTGCCTCGATGCCTCAATTGATCTTCAAGAACGCGCGCATCTTCGACGGAACCCACGCGGACTGCCCGGAAGGGATGTCCGTTCGGGTGGCGGACGGGCGGATCCAGGAGGTTTCAGCCCAGCCGCTCGGCGGACAGGATGCGCATGTGCTCGACGTCGCCGGACGCACGCTGATGCCCGGGCTGATCGATGCGCACGTACACGCCTTTGCCAGCGACGTCCTTATCCAGAGAATCGAGGCGCTCGGCGAGGCGTACCGCACCGCGCACGCGGTGCGCATGCTGACGCATGCGCTGCAATGCGGCTTCACGACCGTGCGCGACATCGGCGGCGGCAACTATTCCCTGTACCGTGCCCTCTCGGACGGCCTGATCAACGGGCCCCGCTACCTGTACGCCGGCAAAGTTCTGTCGATGACCGGCGGCCATGGCGATTTGCGCCAGATCGAGGATCGGCCGCACTACGGGGCGCTCTGCTCGTGCGGCGATCGAGCGCTGTTCAACACGTTCGCCGTGCTGGCCGACGGAGTCGATGCATGCATCCGCGCCGCCCGTGAGGAGCTTCGACAGGGCGCACACTGCATCAAGATCATGGGCTCGGGCGGCGTACTGTCACCCACCGATCCGATCTGGATGAACCAGTACCGCGAGGACGAGATCCGCGCGATCGTGAACGAGTGCGTCGAGCGGCGCACCTACGTCGCCTCGCACTGCCACCCGGCCAGCGCGGTGCGCCGCAGCGTGGAATTCGGCGTGCGCAGCATCGAACACGGCACGCTGATCGACGACGAAACGGCGCGCTTCGTGGCCGAACGCGGCGCCTACATCGTGCCGACAATGGCCGTCATCAACGCGCTGGTCGAGACAGGGCGGCAGATGGGATTGCCCGCGCAAACCCAGGAAAAAGCCCACATTGCATTCGAGTCGGCGCTGGCCGGCCTTGACTCGATGCGCCGTGCCGGCGTGAAGGTGTGCTTCGGTACGGACCTGCTCGGCAGCACCTACGGCCAGCAGTGCCGCGAGTTCACGTTGCGCAGCGAGGTGTTCACGCCGGTGGAGATCCTTCGCCAAGCGACCTCGGTTCCCGCGGAAATGATGATGATGCGCGGCCAGATAGGATGCATCGAGCCGGGAGCGCACGCCGACCTGATCGTGGTGGACGGCGACCCGCTGAAGGATGTCGCGCTGCTCGCCGCCGACGGCCGGAGCCTGCGGGTGATCGTGCGCGCTGGCGTCGTGGTGAAGAACGAGCTTCGCTGATCACGACGCTGCGACCCCGGTCGGTATTGGAACCGGCCAGGTCCGCATTACCGATCTAGTCCTTCGGCTTCGGGACCTCTTTCTTCTCGGTCAGCACGATCTCGGTCACGTCTCGGACGTCCCGGTACTGCGGCGCGCCTGCCTTGACCGACACCGAGCCGATGAACGGGTGTTGGACGCTGGCCCAACTCTTGGACTTCAGGAGGTCCGGGGCTCCATCGAAAATCAGAAACGTTTTCCTTATCT
>Ga0137377_10003087_pt1 | contig 12730 bp, 18 predicted proteins | sample SagtaG_22_FD_104815 | JGI IMG/M metagenome (GOLD analysis project Ga0137377, IMG submission 104815) | Vadose zone soil microbial communities from Sagehorn Ranch, Mendocino, California, USA - Sage2_L_40_16 metaG | ecosystem: Environmental > Terrestrial > Soil > Vadose zone | place: USA... | reverse complement strand
GAGATCAGTTTCAGATAAGTTAGCATAGCTTAAATCAGCCCCCTGAAAATTCACATTAGTAAGTACGGCTCCAGTACAGTCAGCCCATTTTAGATTGGCTCCCTCTAAACTGATACCATCTAGCTTCTTCATACCTCTTAATTTGACTTCACGAAGATCAGCGAAATTCAAATCAATAATCTTTCCAGAGTTTTTTATCAGCCCAGTCGCCGCCAGAAACACAATCACAAATCCCTTGCGTATTGAGTCTAGACTAAGTAAAAATAATAGTGTTCTTGTCTCTGCTATATTCGCAACGACATCATGACGCTGCGCTTTGCTTAAATCTTTGTGTAGCAACAGTTCCGTCATTGTGTCGATATACGCTTGTAAACCTGCATCAAAACGAATATCGACTGCAATTTCGCGATCAGTCTTTCGTTGCTCTTCTGCAATTTCGCGATCATGATTTTGCCGTGCAGTGAACCAAGCTGCCCCAATACCAACCAAAACAGGAATAGCTAGCACCGCAAGTAGATTTAGCCAGTCCCAAAGCGTCTTAGTCTTGATGCCTGTCCAGTCCCAGTTAAATAGATACCCACCGATAATGCCTACAATCAGTGCAACCCCTAGCGTACATGCACCAATAATTCCAACAATTCTCAACGGTTTTCTGATTGTCTGCCACCATGAAGGCTTTTCTTCCATTGCACCACCTCCGTTACAACATGAATGTATCCAGGCCAGTATAGCAAACAGTGGCAGTATTGCATAGCCACCAGCATAGGGTCGCTCCACTGGTAGCATTCCACAGGATGAACGCACTACAGGACTAGTCGGCTCAACACCTGGACTGACAGGTGAAAGCGAACCTGCAAGCCAGATGGAGCCACCAACACACGAAAAGTTTACAATCATGAAACCAAGCCATACCAAACCAAGCCAAGCCAAGAAGTGATCTTGCTAGATCAGTTGTTCATAACATCGTTCTGGACATTTCCACCAGCCCTTAAACATCCGTCCACCAGTGCGTAACGCGGGCTGCCACCCGCATCCGCAAATGGTACACTGGCAGTACATTCCGTAGATGGTATCAATAATATCTACCGTTTCCCGAACCGCTTTCGGGATACGTGCTTTCATTGATTTCATAGGTGTTCCTCCTTTCTTCCCCGATTTCAAGCCGTCCCACCACGGCCAGGGAATTAATTCTCTATTTTTTAAATGTTAAAAAATACCTCTATTTGAGATATTTCAATTTTTCCTCTGTCAAAGATGGATGATTATTCACCCGATCAGCAAACAATTGTTTCGCTATATCAGTATTCATAACGGCTTCTGCCTGTTCTGTTACCCACGCTTCCAATTGTTCCGCTTCCCTCAGTGCATCCATATCCATATGCTTCTCAATGGCTGTCTTTACCTTTGTGAGCAATGTTGCTGCTGGCATAGCTTCCAACTCATAGCATTTTTGATGCGTTCCATATCTCTCTATGAATTGTTTGGCCCTGGTGTCGCCTCTTTTGATAGACAATGCAGCATGAGCAGGCAAGGTCGGTAAATCAGCTTGTGTCAATGCTATACGCTCTATCATGGGGATAGAACCAAGATTCCGCAATTCCTCTCTCAAATTCCGCTCTATGTCCAAGCCTGTCGGATCAAAGTCACCACAATACAAGATCACCCATTCATCCCCATTGCCAATGCGTTGGGATGCTTCTGTAAGAACTGTGAATGAGCTATAGCCCTTGGTGATATAGACTGGTACACGGTAATCGTATGCTGCTTGTGATAAGAATTGTGCTTGCCCGTCTTTCTCACACCAGAGTTCAATCTTGCATGGCTGCCCACGCCAGATATCCAACTCATACCTTCCAACTTTGAAGGCGATTTCTGCATAATCGTTTGCGGTCTCTGGCGACCAGTAGTCAAAACTTCGCCTTCCTGGATCAACGATTGCATACCAGGGCAACATACCTTTGCGACGAGCATCAACCAAGAGACGCACCACGAATCCATATGCAGCCTCCCCTCCGTCGCTCGTTAAGAGCGAGAGCGCATTAGAAGAAATGAGCTTGTAGTAGTAATGGCGCACTGTTTGACCAACACGGCCTTCGTCTTCATATGCCTGCATGACCTGTTGAATGCATGTATCTTGATCTGCTGCTACATACTTGGTTGTTGGTCTGCCTCGTCCACGTTTCACTATGTGCTATTCCTCCCTTCCCTGTAAAAAAGGATCTTCAACGTTCAGTTTTATGGAGAGGCCAGTTTTGTATGGCCCGTATGCTTCGCGTTTATGCCGTCTCTCAAGCCAGCCATGCGCTTCTAGGTCGTGCAGATGCCTGGATAACATCTGTGGAGTCATATGGAATAGTTTTGCTACTTTTGTTGCATACAATGGCTGCCAGCCGTGACCATACGTGTATTTGGGGGCTTCCCAAAGGTACTGCAAGAGCAGTCTTTTCGTTTTCTCTGGAAATTTTTTGTGTGTTGCGAGCCAAGGATTGAAGAGGGCTGTCGGAAAATATGTTTCATCTAATACACACACACATTCTCCCCTAGCATGTTGAGCACCAATAATCTCATCTATCCACGTTCGTATTTCAGCATCACAATTTGCCAATGGTCGCAATTCTGCATGTTTGTTCGTAAGTATTGCAGGTTGACAGCCTACAAAAATTTCTATCCTTGCCTCTGGATCGTCGTCGAGGGGAATGACGAGTTTCTTCTTTCCATTGATATGCGTCAGATTGGTCAAAGCAAGCGCATGTCGCCCTTTGCCAGATGTTGAAATATCCCAATAGGTTGGAATACGTTCTTGCAATTCCACAACGGCTGGATGCAGTTTTCCATATCGTACACACGAATCACAATCAAGGAGCAACACATCTGATTGCCTGTTCAATATCAATGGGTACCGTGTTCCTGGTTCATCCCATCTTTGAGGTAAATGTCTGTCAATTGCCCGTTGTGCAGTTGTGACAGGTTTGAGCATCGCCACTTTCTTTTTCTCGTCTTTGTAATAGAGATGTGTGCGATAAAATGCGCTACGATCTTCCAGCACAAATACTGGATGCTCCATTAGAAAATCCTTTCTTTACAGAAAGGATCATCCGTGGTATAGTTGGTGTGAAGTGCAAACGCTTTCATCACTTCAACAACTGAATAGAAGAACCTTTCTGCGAAATCGTTGGTATGCTGTCCCAAAACAATAGCCAACGATTTTTGCTATCCTGATGACAAAAAAAGGTGCAAAAGAATTGCTTTCGAGTTTCTCTCTACTTGCTGTTCGTTTTGCACCTTTCAGGCGTCTTATTTAGTTGTTAATAACCTCTACAGTAGTTGCTGCTTGTCCAGCCAACTACCAAAATTTCCTACAGGTCTAGCTTTTGCCTGATCTCTACCAGATTGACAAAGCGCAAGCGTTCGTCCTTCTTGGATAAACGTACTTCAAATTGGTACTTCTCCAACCTTCTGTAGAACTTTGTATGTGTGATACCGAGCATCTTCCATGCCTTTGTTATTGGCACCCACTGTTCCTGTATTACTTCATCCTGAGCAACGCTCATGCAGCCTCAATCCTTGTTTTGTCCTACCTGTATCAATTTGATATTCCTATTATATCATCATGTGTCATGCAATGTCAAGAACAAAATTTCTCATCACATTTTACAGAATAGAGATAAGCACAACCAATGGTTTCCCCAACCAAAATTGGATTCCCATGCTACGGACGTGACCCGCCAGCGCCTAGCAATCGTTTTCGTTCCAAGCGATTCACTCACATCACACAGCGCATGTGCTCCTCGACAATTCTCCAAGATTGCACAATCGTTTCTGTTGCGGATATGCGTCTACTTTTCACCAGAGGATAGCACTTGATAAGTGAGTCATAAAGTGTAGGATAATCAAGCGCTTGCTGTGTCATCATATGCGCTCACATTCGCTACTGAGGTGTTGTGTGTGGTACACCTGTGTGGTGTGTTCATCAAACGATTGCACAGCGCTATGCTCATCACAATGCGAGTATGAAGCGCTCACTCCTGCCTACCTCCTGGCTACCGTCCAGCCCATCCTTTTCACCTACAGATCGTCACTCCCGTAGCCATCCACATCCATCCATCCTTCGGGCTGCATCACTTCCTGCTCGTTGTAGCCACGCATCAATTCGTATACACCAGAACCTATAATCACTCCAGGTGAACGAGTATGTACACGAGTCGCTTGTGTGTCGTCAAGAACAAGGCCACCTAAAGGTAGATTATCTGGCTTGTTACGCGCAAGGGATTCAATTCCAGGATGTTTCTCATGGAATGTAGCAGCAGCCATATCTAACATCTCTTGAGTGATGAATCCAGACGATACGTATTCTTGGTATGTTGACCAAGAAATTTGCGCACGTTCTAGCCCGCGAAGTATGTTATTGCTGCGCTTTCACTCGTTTAATAGTAGTTGGCGATCTCGTTTAGGGCCACGAGTGAAAGCTACTCTAGGAGTCGACATACGTTTGCGTTTTATTTTTTGCGGTTTTCCACTCACGTTGCGGAGCGACCTTTCTAGTCATCTTAATTTATAAGATTCGCTACTCTCTATTGTAATGTGAGCTTGATATGTCTTTGAAAAATTTTTCACTCGCTTCTTTTAGAAGATATTCCCGCATATATATATATACTGTTGTGTTTATAGAGAAACGATAGACGTTTTTGATGTGTCTATCGTTTTATTTCGTGCGACAATGCGACAATACGACAATTGTTATACCGCAATGGGAAGCGAAGCAATAACGCTCACGGAGCAATATCTGCCTCGACTATTTTGCAGTATGTCGCCACTCTTCACCATTCGTCGTAGAAGTGATCTCACAGCCGTATAGGAAGCCTTCACCATTTGAGCGATCTCAGGAATCGAGAAGTCCCGTTCAAGATGTGCATTGAGTAATCCAATAATCGCTTCGCGGGTTGTGACCATCATTCTGATTTCTTGCGCTTGTTGCTGTTCCTCATTCATACCAGTCACAAATTCAACTTTTCCATCGGCAGCACGCGTAAAAGCGATATCAGGGCGTTCGCTACTCAAGCTATGTTTCTTGAGAGACATAATCGAACGAGTATAGTCAGTTGGGTCTTTGCTGACAATAATAATTGACCTCACTGTATTGGTGAAGACCTTGGAACCTCCCAATCGCTGAATGAAGTCTTTACTCAGCCCTTTTGTGTAGTGCCATATAATCACAATGGCGATTCCCAAGTCCTCTGCCATCGCTTGACACTTCAACACCAAATCCCCTGCTGATTGACCTCTGGCTGTACTGACTTTGGGATTGACTGCTAACATCATCGGGTCAATAACGACCAGGGTAGCATTCACTTCATACACGGCTGCTCGTAACGATTCCAAATCATCGGGAAGCATAAACCGCGTTTGACCAGGATCGCCTATGCGTTCAATCTTACGATTCACCAAATGCAAGTCCCATACTTGAGTCAAATCTGCATCGTTTGCAATCAAGCGCGGAAGCACCTGAGAATCGACTTGTTCCTCAAGTGAAATCCATATCACGCCACCACGTTCTCCCTCGCTACCGTCTGGCTTCAATCTGTCTCTTGTTTGGTCAGCCGCAATTTTAGCCAGGAGCGTTGATTTAAAACATCCGCCTTCACCACCTACAATCGTGACACATCCAAGCGGAAGCCAGCCATCCCAAAGCCAGGATTGCGATTCTGGAGTGATTGTAGACATACGCACTCCTGAGAGTGTGGTATCGCTTTGTACTGTGGTCATAATTCTACCTCGTATGAGAGTACTAATCTCATACATATGTATTCTTTATCTCTACCATAAAAACGGTAATGGAATCGCATGAGAAGACGATTCCCGCGATTCTTGCATACGATTCTTAAAGGGGGGATTTTTCAATCATCCGTTTCTACCAGCAAGTCCATTGCTTTCACTCCAATAGCTTTCGCCAATGCAGCGAGAACTGGTAGACTCACGCGTTCCATATCTCCTCCTTGCCAGTAGCGAGTAACAGTAGCATACGGTACATCAGCTTTTTCACTCAATTGTTTCGCGCTTGGGATTCCACGCGCTTTGGCGATATCCCGCAATTGAATTTCTAATGACATTTCATCCTCCAATCGTTTATACCCCATAATATCACAATTATACGTGTATGTCAATATACCCATATATACCCCTGTATAGAGGTGCTTTACCGTGGTATCTGTGGTATAATCATAGTAGGGTAAAAGTAGATGGGAAGCGGGGTCACGGGTTTTGCCCGTCGAAATTGGAACCGCACATTTTTAACCGAATATCACTCATCGCTAGACAAGCGATACGACGCTCCTGAAATCAGCCAGGAGGTGAGCGAGATACCTAGAAAATGGTGAGTGAAGTGTAGAACGGCTTCGCATCTATCACAAGTAGACCGAAGCCCGACCTGAATTAGTACTTCAGATATCGCAATGATATCAGAAAGGTCAATCATGGCTATGACGAATCAAGAGAAGAAAGCCGCACAACGGGCTAGACCGCTTGGGTATGCAAAATCGCGGGAATCTGGTTGGAGATGCCAGCGCATTGTGGATGCAACATTCACTTCCTACGAAGCGAAGTTAATCATCCAGAATTATCACTGTCCTATTTGTGGGAATCCAGTTGATAATACATCGCCTCTGGATCACAGTCATTCTACGGGCTTGGCTCGCGGAGTGCTCTGTCAAACCTGCAATTTATTGTTGGGTCATATTGAAGCTGGAAGTCCACGATTTCTAGCAAATGCGCAAGAGTACATTCACTCTTGGAGCAAACAATAATCCTGAAAGGATAACTACCATGGCAAAGAAACTTACCGCAGATCAAGAACGCATTGCACAGTTGGAAGCGTTACTTGCAGAGGCGAATGCGCAAGCGCAAAAAACGCCTCGTACTGCAAAGGCAAAATCCCTTGAATTGAAGGCCGAGCGCGAAGCGATGACTGCACATCTCACAGATGAGCAAATGGCTGCATTAGCCAATGCCGTTCCAGCCCCGCATTACACCTATGTAGTGACATCGGAGCGCATTGGGGTTGGTGCCACAAGCGATCTGACTCACCCAACCGATGACGAATTCTTGATACTCACAGAGCCAGCCCGTCAAGCGAATTCCAAGAAATCCAATCGTGGAAAACCCGCTTCGGGAGTGAGAAAGACTCCTGTGCATCTCGACCGAGCACAAGTCTTAGAAGTCGTTGCATTGTGGAACGAAGGTCACGGCATGAGTAAATCCGCAATCGCTACAAAGTTCAATGTAAATCCTACCTTTATCGCCAACATCGTAAGCGGAAAAGAACATTCCAAAGTGACTGGAATTGTGTACACCAAGAAAGAGAGCAAATAAGTCATGCAGAGTCTACCAAATCTCACCGTTGAAGTGAAAGGTAAAACGATTGTTATCACCATTCAAGACTTCACAAAAGAGTTTGGCCTGTCATCGTCTCAGAAGTCAAAAACCGTAGCGAGTACGAGAGGCAATATTGAAGTCCAAGGTGCTGACCAATTAATCCTCGGCCTGAATGCATACAGGAAGGTCTAGGAAGCGAGAGCCAGGGTGAAAATCCTGGTTCTCTTTTTTGCTTCACCATTCGCCTTATAGGTGTGTGAGTCCAGAAGCGCTTGAGAAGCGAAAGTCGAACATTTTCACTAGTTCATTTTTGAACTGTTTCGCTTTTGAACTGCTTCGCGTCGGTAACGTGGAACTTCAAAAAGCTGTCAAAATTCCCAAACGTGCAGCGTGGGCTGTCAAAATTCCGTCAAAATTCAACGTGCGTCAGAAGTTGTCAAAATTTCCAACGTGCACCACTTCAGAAAGGTCAACATCATGAACGACACATTCAAGCAGTATATCGTAGAAGCGCATCCCTGGTGGAAAGTGGCCCAATACTCTGGTATGGATGCCTATGACACCATGTCGCAAGCCAATCGTAGAGGCTGGCATGAGATTCCATCATGGGGAAGTAAGGGTTGGGATTTGGGTAGCTGGCCGTTGGTCATCGTCTACTTCCGCAATACCAGAGACAAGATAACCAATGTGGAATCCTTTCAGCTATGCGAATATGTGGAAGGCGACACGACGGTCTATTCCTGTCCAACATCTGAGATCAGAGAAGCCATTACCGATGAAATCGCCTTTTATCATTGGCAGATGCAGGAGCAAACTTGGGTCAGAGATATTGAAACGTTTGATATGCTCCCCGATGAATTGAAAGGCCCGTATCGTCAGTAAAGTCCAACTACCGTTCTACAATGCGCTACCCCTCCTTTGGAGTAGCGCGTCCCCTCCTTCACTTCAAATAGCACATCCCCTCCTTCGAGAAAGCACAGGAACTACCGATCTGGAAGAGTCACATCCTCTCATTGTGAGAATGTACGACTACCGTTTGCTAGAATCTTCATCAGATGCGATTCTGTACCTCTCTTTTTGCGGATGTATCACAGAATGTCATTTCTTCTGATACTCCTTCAGAATCGTACTACAGCCCCAAATTTTGCATTCTGTAAATGTACCAAATGGTACATCTTGTGTACCATCGTCATTTTTTACTTCTGTACCATTTTTCTCAAACGTTGTTACAATAGAAAAACAGCCGCTTACCGACCCGTGATAAACGACTGTTTTTCCAGAAAGGAAACAAACACCATGTCTGATAAGAAATTGGTGTGGATTATGGTTGGACTCGTGTTACTGGTGCTTGCACTGGGTTTCATTGTAGGGCAAGTGCAAGGAACACCACAATCTACCACAAACAATCCGCCGCAAGGAGCAGCGCCTACAGATACATCAGCAACGCAAGATGTCTCAGCGCCTACTGTTCAACAACAGCTAGGAGGAATGTTGAACGGTGATAGTGGCATCATGACTTATGCTGGAACGGTAGATGTCACATACACCGATCAAACTCAGATTGTTGATGTGCGTATGAGCATGATCCACACCGATAGTGAATCTATCAAATGGACTGCTTACTATGCCATGAAAGACATATGGACGAGCGGCATTACAACTATTAAGGGTGTGTCTATTACCATGCTATCGGATGTAACAAACAATGTTGTCGCCGAAGTCTATCAAGATCATACGCTAGATTGGAATAACCTGGATCAAGATAGCGCTTGGAATGCGTACACCACAGCAACGTTACTCTAAGAAACCGTTCCAGACAGAAAAGCAGATTCACAGGAAGACCCGATTCCCATGAATCTGCTTTTCTTAGAAAGAGGTACCGAACCGAAGTAGTATGCTAGAGTTACCTTCTCGACTTCAAGTATTTTGTAGTCAGTTCATTTTGCCGCATTGATAGCTGCTTATTGGTCATAGGTGTATTGCTACTCATTTGCCCGTTACTTCCTGGAACCACATTTTGCGTGTTGATATCCAGAACCACAGGGTCAGGCATCGGAACCAGGGAATCAATCAATGCTCTGTATGCAGCAACATATGCGGCAGGAATAAAGAAGTGATGACGGTCTGATTGCTGCGTCATGTTCCCCGCTTCATCTACGAACACATAAACATTTGCAACAGTCCCTTGAGAAACGGCTTTCTCTTGACGCGCAAGTTTCACTGACTCATCGTATAGTTCTTGTGGTGGCCGTGGGCTGCCTTCACCTTTCCACGGACGATCATATTCTGTAAGCCATTTATCTTCCATGTCTTTTACCTTCCCGTTGAGCCAACGGTAGAAACTAAGCCATTTCTCTGCCGAATCTGCTGTTGGGTATTCGTTATACATTGCATTACATAGACCTTCCGCCACGCTGTGGGCTGTTGAGCGGCAAATCACACAGCCGCGAACCACGCGCTGGCATCTTCGGATTGAATTCCGATTGCGGAAGGTTTGTCTCATCTTCCACAACAGGCACCATTGCGCCACTAGGGGCATAACTCTGATTGATGACATCCCCGTCTTGCGCTTCGATACCAAATTCATAGAAGCCTTTAGGGTTGCTTGCAGTTGACGAGTAGTCGTCAAACAGGTTCTTTGGGTCATGCTCTTCAATCGGGATTGCATTGTGCGCGGCATTGGTATCGTTTGTCATTGTGCGTTTCCTTTCGTTACCAGTCCATGACTCGACGGTTTTCAAAGAGCTTGTTATGGGCTTCTGTATTTGCCTCCTGCATTTCTTTAGAAATGGATTTCTCTTCAACGCGAATACACGGTTCAGATACCTTCTGTTCAACTTCTTCAAGACTCACAAGCCCGACAAGCCTACCCGATGGTACATACTGGCCGAGAAGCGCATCAACGAGTCCTTGAGGCATCAATGTGCTGCCGACTTCAAACATCTCACCTTTTGTATAGAGACGCGTGTGGTTATGGTCTGGACTTGCTGTAAAATCACGTAAGATAACTGCTCTGCTCATGCGGTTCCCTTTCCTTCAACACTCAGACTAAACTCTATAGGTGGCTTCGACAATCCTGCATAGGCTTTGATTTGTATTTTTCCACCGAATGATCGTCCTGCGCCAGCCCCAAGAACTAACACTTGACTACTTTGATCGAGTCTGCCTATCGGTTGCAAGATGCTTAATAAATCTACTGCGTACACGATAAGAAACGGTGTAGCAGGGCCGCTTATCACTGGCAACCAGCTAATAATCAAATCCGTGTTAAGATGCACGTCAAGCTGTGCAGATGCATAGTAACTGTTATCTCCAGCGAGTGTTGAGTACACCGTGTCAGCTACGTTGAGTAGTGATGCATAGGCCATTACCGCTTCATTTCTTTTTGAATACTCACAAGCAAATCAGTGATCCCCAGGCCGATTTCACCAGGGTATTCATCTGCATCTTTTAACCAATCAAACTCAGGAAATGCAGAATGCATACTTTTAAACTGCCGTTCGAGTTCGTCAAAGCTGGCATTCATCTTGTCGGCAAGTACAGCAATCCTGCTTGCCAGTTGTGGCGTGTTGTACCTGGATTTTGCATCAACGACCGTGGCGTAAGGATTTGCGGGAAATGACACAAGGCTTGTTTCCAGTACATCAACTTCTACCAAGTGACGGTTTTTCTTTTCATCGAAAAAGAACTTTTGCGGGTCATATCCGTAACTGGAACCACCAATCTGTTTTGCTTCTGCAAGGGCAAAGGCTTCTCTTCCGCGTTGCACTTTCATATTGACTTGCGCAACATAGAAGTAGCCTTGTGAGTCTTCTGAGATATCCTTGACACCACCAATGATTTCATTTTTGTTGTGTTGCCATAAGTACAGCATCAAATAGGGGTCATTGGTGCGCTTACGAGCCTGATTGAGTTGCGCAATGGATTTACTCATAAATCCAGGTTCGGTGTAATCCTGATATGAATCCAGATAGGGCATGCCAGTTGTGGGATCATTGTAGACCGCTAGGTAACTGGTGATTTCACCCTTCTTAGGATTGAGTTCGGATTTGAGAGAGAATGAGACTGGCGCGGAAATGCAAGGGGTTACAGGTTTAGTAAGGACAGCAGAAGCCGCTTTGTGGGCCGTTAGCTTTTCTGCATTGGTAACAAGATCATCGAAAACTGACAAGAATAGATCACTTAATTGTCCCTCTGTTTGTAGCTATTGCTTCTGCTGGCGGCGGTTGCGAGTGTTTGTCGGAAGGTCAAACGGCTCAAGCAACAGTGTCAGCAGACTTCCGAATAGCTAAAAGCCACTTGTTGGTCACAGATAGTATATCATGATTTCAAACGGGCTTCATCGTTTGAAATTCTTTTCCCATACTTTCTTTTCTTTGGCCGCTTCATCGTTGCGCTGTTCATGTCGTGCTTCTCGTACAATCTCGTCGTAGTGCGAATGCAAGAGATTGCACAAAGCCAGGGTGTCACATGCACTGAGTATGACTGGTTCATCTTTGAGAAGACGATGTGAAAGTTTGCCTTCCGCATACGTCCAGGTAGTGGAAGCTGTTTTGTGCATCGTTTTACGCTTGTTGTCGGCTCCAAGGTACCTCACATCAACGGCCATAAAACATCCTCGTTTCTTTTGAAATATGCGGCAAGGAGCTATGGAGACATACCAGCGCCAAACCAGGTGGGACTCAAAAAGTGGCATAAGATCACACGTTTCTACCGTGTTCCCTTTTAGGATTGTTTCCAAAGTCCTCACCTGCACAGATTTTACCATACTTATTTTTGTCTCTGTAATGCACGACATTTTTCAGATAGGTATTTGTCTTTTCCCTATACAACGTCAGAATCGACGTACAGCCCCAAATTTCGCATTCTGGTATGGTATCTCTGGTATGGAATCCATATAAAAACAATGTTCCTTGCGCAAACACAACAACCAAGCAAAAACAAGGAACACTGCATTCCGCGCCAGTATACCAAAAGAAGAAACGCACCTTGCTGGAAAGGCGTTGAAAAGACAAGGTGCGTTTCTCACATCAGTATAAATCAGGCGTTAAAATGGGTTGACCAAACGATGCTTTGTTAACTTATTTCCTACATTACGCGACCATATCAATTTGCATACTATGGTTGCGCTTGTTCTCTACTCAGCCAACACCTGCTTGCATCTGCTTCTTGACGGATGCGAGTATGAGTGTGATCTCTGCCAGAAGATACGTACTATTGAGAGTAAGGATGTTTGTTCTCAGCCTATCTCAAGCAGATGGTTATAGACGGCGTCTTCCACTGTGACCCCCATCCAGGTAATATCTTCCTTGCTGATGATGGTCGGCTTGCGCTGATGGACTTTGGCATGGTTGGACGGTTC
>Ga0137377_10003080_pt1 | contig 12734 bp, 9 predicted proteins | sample SagtaG_22_FD_104815 | JGI IMG/M metagenome (GOLD analysis project Ga0137377, IMG submission 104815) | Vadose zone soil microbial communities from Sagehorn Ranch, Mendocino, California, USA - Sage2_L_40_16 metaG | ecosystem: Environmental > Terrestrial > Soil > Vadose zone | place: USA... | reverse complement strand
TTTTCGAATAGCGGTCGATCTCTTCCAGCAGGCGGTCGCGGTTGGCGATGCAGATGTCGCGCCACATTTCCGGATGGCTCGAGGCGATGCGGGTGAAGTCGCGGAACCCGCCGGCGGCGTAGGAAAAAAGCTGCGCCGCGTTCTCGCGCGCCGCGATGTCGTGCACCAGCGCGAAGGCGAGCACGTGCGGCAGGTGGCTCACCGCCGCCAGCACGCGGTCGTGCTCATCTGGATTCATTTTCGCGATGCGCGCGCCGCAGGACTCCCATGCCCGTTCCACTTTGCTCACCGCCGCGGCAGGGTTTTCAGGCAGCGGGGTCAGAACCACTCGCCTGTTTCTGAACAGCTCCGCCGTCGCCGCCGCGACGCCGCTCTTCTCGGCGCCTGCGATCGGATGCCCCGGGACGAACTGCGCAATTTTTCCCTTCAGTGCGCTGCGCGCCGCGACGATGACGTCGCGCTTCGTGCTTCCGGCATCGGTGACGATCACCGTCGAATGAAGGTTCATCGAAGAGAGAATTTTCGGGTAGTGCGAGACCGGGGTGGCGAGTAAAACCAGGTCCGCGCCGCGCGCCGCGGCGGCCGGATCCGGAGCGATCGAATCGATGGCGCCGCGATCGAGCGCGAGTTTCAGATTGGCCGGGTTGCGGCCGACGCCGACGACGTGCGATGCGACCTTCGCCTGCTTCAGCGCCAGGGCAAAACTGCCGCCGATGAGGCCGACGCCGATAACGGCAAGCTTCATTCCTTCAGGCTGGCGGCGAGCGCGGCGAGGAACTTGTCGTTTTCCTGCGGCGTGCCGATGGTGACGCGCAGGTGCTCGGGCAGCCCGTAGCCGCCGCCCACCGGCCGCACGATCACGCTCCGGCGCAGCAGGCGCTTATAGATCTCGGCCGCTTTGCCGACGCGCAGGGTGAGGAAGTTGGCATGCGACGGAATGAAATCGAGCCCGAGGCGGCGGGCGCCTTCCTCGAGCTGCTTCAGGCCTTGCAGGTTCTCGGCGAAGCTGCGCGCGACGAACTCCATGTCGTCGAGCGCGGCCCTGGCCGCGGCGAGCGCGACGCTGTTCACGTTGAACGGCTGGCGCACGCGGTTCATCACGTCGGCGACCGACGAATTCGCGAGCGCGAAGCCGACGCGCAGCCCGGCGAGGCCGTAGGCCTTGGAGAAGGTGCGCGTGATCACCAGATTCGGATGGCGCCTGATCCACTTCGTGCTGTCGGCGCGCTGCTCGGGCGTCAGGTACTCGTTGTACGCCTCGTCGAGCACCACGATGACGCGCTCGGGGACGCGGCGCAGGAACGCCTGGACCTCGTCCGCGCGCGCCAGGGTGCCGGTCGGATTGTTGGGGTTGGCGATCCAGGCCACGTAGGTCTCGTCGTCGATCGCCTTGGCCATCGTCTCGAGATCGTGGCCGTAGTTCTTCGCCGGCACCACGATCGCGCGCGCGCCGCGCGCCTGCGTGGCGAGCGGATACACGGCGAACGCGTGCTCGGACAGCACCGCGGCGCGGCCGGGTCCGAGGAAGGCGAGCGCCACCAGCTCGAGCACGTCGTTCGAGCCGTTGCCGAGCACGATCGACGACGGGTCGACGCCGTAGCGCGCCGAGAGCGCCTGCTTCAGCTCGAAGCCGTTGCCGTCGGGGTAGCGCGCGACCCCGCCGATCGCCGCCTCGATCGCCGCGCGAGTCCGCGGGCCGATGCCGCGCGGGTTCTCGTTCGAGGCGAGCTTGACGATGCCGGCTTCGTCGAGCCCCATCTCGCGCGCCAGCTCGGAGATCGGCTTGCCCGGCTGGTACGGCGCGATCGAGCGCACGTACGAGGGCGACAGCTCACACGGGTCGATCAGCATGCCGAGGGGTAAGAGCCGAGTATTTTCAGGTACGGCGCCTTGGAGCGCAGTTCGGCGAGCGCTGCGGCAACGCCCGGGTCCTTTTGGTGGCCCTCGATGTCGATGAAGAACATGTACTCCCACAGCGCGGCGCCGGCGCGCGACGGGCGCGACTCGATGCGGCTCATGCTGACGCGGTTTTGCGCGAGCGGCGTGAGGAGCGCGTGCACCGCGCCGGGCCTGTTCTCGGCAGACATCACCAGCGAAGTGCGGTCGTTGCCGGTCGGCGCCGGATCGAGGTTGCCCAGGACCAGGAAGCGCGTGGTGTTGTTCGGCGCGTCCTCGATGGAGCGCGCCAGCACGTTCAGCCGGTAGCGCTCGGCGGCGGCTTCGCCGGCGATCGCGGCACTGCCCTCCTCGGTGCTGGCGCGCTGCGCCGCCTCGGCGTTCGAGGCGACTGCAACGCGCTCGGCGCCGGGCAGGTTCTGCGCCAGCCAGCCGTTGCACTGCGCGAGGGATTGGGCGTGCGAGTAGACGCGCCGCACGGCCCGCAGGCTCTCCCCCTTGCAAAGGAGATTCTGCTGCACGCGCAGCTCGATCTCCGCGCAAATGCGAAGCGGAGTGGCGAGCAGCAGGTCGAGCGTGCGGCCGACGACGCCTTCGGTCGAGTTCTCGACCGGCACCACGGCGAACTGCACGGCGCCCGACTCGCAGCGGCGGAACGCTTCATCGACCGAGCCCGACGGCTGGCCCTCGACCGCGCGGCCGAAATGCTTGCGTACCGCCTGCTCGCTGAAGGTCCCCTCGGGCCCGAGGTAGGAGACGCGGATCGCTTCCTCCAGGCCGCGGCAGGCCGAGATCACCTCGCGGAATACGGCCGCAACGCGCTCCGCGGGAAGCACACCAGGATTCTTGGTGATTCTTCTCAATATTTCAATTTCCCGCTCCGGCCGGTAGGCCGGCGCGCCGGACTTCAACGCGCCGATGCGCTGCGCGAGGCCGGCGCGGCGGTTGAGCAGCGCCGCCAGCTGGTCGTCGAGCGCATCGATCTCGCGGCGCAGCTTTTCGATTTCGTCAGACATCGGCGGGAAGATAGCGCACCGCCAGCACGCCTTTCAATTGGCACAGCTCGTCCAGCATCGCGGCGGGAACCGGGCTGTCCGCGTCCACCAGCGTGTACGCCATCTCTCCCCTGGACTTGTTCAGCATGTTGTGGATGTTGATCTTGCCCCGCCCGAGCGCGTGCGAGATGGCGCCCAGCATGTCTGGAACGTTGGCGTTGGCGATGGCGAGCCGGTACGGCGCCTCGCGCGCCATGGCGGCGTCGGGGAAGTTCACCGCGTTCTGCAGGTTGCCGTGCTCGAGGTAGTCGCGCAGCTGGTCGACCACCATGATGGCGCTGTTGTCCTCGGCCTCGCGCGTCGAGGCGCCGAGGTGCGGCAGCGCGATGACCCCGGCATGGCCGAGCAGCCCGGGGCTCGGAAAATCGGTCACATACCACTTCAGCCTGTGGCTGTTCAGCCCCTTCGCGACCGCGTCATCGGCGACCACGCCGTCACGCGAGAAATTGAGTAGCACCGCGCCGGCGCGGAAGTGCTCGATGTTCCTGGCGTCGATCATGTGGCGCGTCTTCTCGCCGAGCGGCACGTGCAGCGAAACGAAATGGCTCTGCTTCAGCACTTCGTCGACGGCTCCGGCCTTGCGCACCTGCGAAGGCAGGCTCCAGGCCGCGTCGACCGTGATGTGCGGGTCGTAGCCGAGCACGTTCATGCCCAGGCGGATCGCCGCATCGGCGACCAGGCTGCCGATCTTGCCCAGGCCGATGATCCCCAGCGTATGTCCCGGCAGCTCCGAGCCGGCAAACTGCTTCTTGCCGTCCTCGACCTGCTCCTCGAACTCCGGGGAAGTTTTCAACCCCCGGACAAAATCAATGGCGGGCGGCAGGTTGCGCGCGGCGAGCAGCATGCCGGCGAGCACCAGCTCCTTCACCGCGTTCGCGTTCGCGCCCGGCGCATTGAACACCGGCACGCCGCGCTTCGACAGCGCGGCCACCGGGATGTTGTTCACCCCCGCCCCGGCGCGGCCGACGGCCTTGAGGGAAGGCCCGAACTCGCGCCTGTGCAGGTCGGCCGAGCGCACCAGGATGGCCTGCGGATCCTTCGCCTCCTTCACCACCGCGTATTGCTCCGCGGGAAAGCGCTTCAGGCCGACCTGGGCGATGTTGTTCAGCACCAGGATCTCGCATTTCTTGGCGCGCCCCTTAGCCATGCTTGGCTTCGAATTCCTTCATGTATTCGGCGAGCCGCTGCACGCCCTCCAGCGGCATCGCGTTGTAGATCGACGCGCGCATGCCGCCGACAGAACGGTGCCCCTTCAGCTGGACCATGCCGCGCTCGGCCGCCCCCTTCAGGAACAGTTCGTCCAGGGACGAATCCTTCAAGGTGAAAGGCACGTTCATGCGTGAACGATCTTCTCTTGCGACGGGGTTGCGGTAGAAGCTGCTCGAATCGAGGAAGTCGTACAGCAGCGCGGCCTTTTTTTTATTTCTCTTTTCAACCTCCCCGACGCCGCCCTGCTGCTTCACCCACTTGAACACCAGCCCGGCAATATAGATCGAATAGGTCGGTGGCGTATTGAGCATCGAATCGGCCCCGGCCTGCAGCTTGTAATCCATGACCGACGGCGTGCCCTTCGCCGCGTTGCCCAACAGGTCCTCGCGCACGATGACGATGGTGAGCCCTGCCGGCCCGACGTTTTTCTGCGCGCCGGCGTAGATCAGGCCGAACTTCGAGACCTCGAGCGGCCGCGACAGGAAATGCGATGACGCATCCGCCACGAGAGGAATGCCGTTCACGTTCACGACTTCATGATATTCAACCCCGCCGATGGTTTCGTTCGAGCAGTAGTGGACGTACGCGGCGTCCGGCCGAACCTTCCATTGCTTGGGGGCGTAGGTGAAATTGCGGTCTTCGGAGCTGGCCGCGATGCCGACATCGCAATAGCCCTTCGCTTCCTTCACTGCCTTCTTGGACCATTCTCCCGTGAGCACGTAATCGGCCTTGCCCTTGCCGCGCAGCAGGTTCATCGGCACCTGCGCGAACTGCAGGGTCGCGCCGCCCTGCAGGAACAGCAGCTTGTAGTTCTGCGGCACGGCGAGCAGCTCGCGCAGGTCGCGCTCGGCGTCGGCGGCGATGCCGACGAATTCCCTGCCGCGATGGCTCATCTCCATCACGCACATGCCGCTGCCGTGCCAGTCGAGCATCTCGTCGCCGGCGCGCGCCAGCACCTCGGCGGGAAGCATTGCCGGCCCGGCGCTGAAATTGAAGATACGCGACATCAATGCACGGTCGGGCCGGAGGGCGCCGGCGGCGGCTCCGCGGCGGCTTCGCCGTCGCCGCCGTTGCCGTTGCCCTCGAGCTCACGCTCCTCGATCCGCTCCAGGCCGGCGAGCTTCTCGCCGTCGCTCAGGGAGATCAGCGTGACGCCCTGCGTGGAACGGCCCTGCTCGCGGATCTGCGCCACGCGGGTGCGGATCAGAACACCGCCGGTCGAGATCAGCATCACCTCGTCGTGGTCGTCGACCAGCACCGCGCCGACCACCCTGCCATTGCGCTCGGAAGTCTGGATCGCGATCACACCCTGGCCGCCGCGGCCGTGGCGCGGATATTCGCCGATCGGCGTGCGCTTGCCGAATCCGTGCTCGGTCGCGGCCAGCACCGATTTCGATTCATCGTGCGCCGCGAGCATGCACACCACCCGCTGGCCCTTGCCGAGCCGCATGCCGCGCACGCCGGTCGCCTGGCGGCCCATCGGCCGCACGTCGCCTTCCTGGAACCGCACCGCCTTGCCATCCGACGAGAACAGCATCACGTCGTACTTGCCGTCGGTCAGCGCCGCCCCGACCAGGTAGTCGCCCTCGTCGAGCCCGACCGCAATGATGCCGCTCGGCCGCGGGCGCGAGAATTCGGCAAGCGGCGTCTTCTTCACCGTGCCCTGCGAGGTGGCCATGAACACGTAGTGGTTCTCGTCGAACTCCTTGACCGGCACGACCGCGGTGATCTTCTCGCCTTCCTCCAGCGGGAACATGTTGACGATCGGCTTACCGCGGCTGGAGCGGCTGCCGGCGGGCACTTCGTACACCTTGAGCCAGTACAGCCTGCCGCGGTTCGAGAAGCACAGCAGGTGATCGTGCGAATGCGCGACGAACAGGCGCTCGATGAAGTCGTCCTCCTTCATCGTGGTGGCCATCTTGCCGCGCCCGCCGCGGCGCTGGGCGCGGTAGTCGGCAAGCGGCTGCGACTTGACATAGCCGCCGTGCGAGAAGGTGACCACCATGTCCTGCGGCGCAATCAGGTCCTCGATGGCGATGTCCTCGGCGACGGTCACGATCTCGCTGCGCCGCGCATCTCCGAATTCCTCTTTTATCTTCTTCAGCTCTTCGGCGATGATCGCCATGATGCGGCTGGGCTTGGCGAGGATGTCGAGCAGGTCGACGATGTTCTCGATCACCTCGCGGTACTCGTCGCGGATCTTGTCGCGCTCGAGGCCGGTCAGCCGCTGCAGCCGCAGCTCGAGGATCGCCTGCGCCTGCTCGTCGGACAGGTGATAGCCGTCGTCCTGCATGCCGAATGATTCGGGCAAGCCCTCCGGGCGGAACTGCTGGGGTGTCGCCTTATGGAGCATTTCCCCCACCAGAGGCGAGCGCCAGGAGCGGCTCATCAACTCCCGCTTGGCGTCGGCCGGGGTGGCCGCCTTCTTGATGAGATCGATCACCTCGTCGACGTTGGAGAGCGCCACCGCGAGGCCTTCCAGCACGTGACCGCGCTCGCGCGCCTTGCGCAGGTCGTAGACGGTGCGCCGCGTCGCCACCTCGCGGCGGTGCGAGATGAACGCCTCGATCAGCTCCTTTACCGACAGCAGCCGCGGCTGGCCGTCCACCAGCGCCACCATGTTGATGCCGAAGGTATCCTGCAGCTGCGTCTGCTTGAAGAGGTTGTTGAGCACGACCTCCGGGATCTCGCCGCGCTTGAGCTCGATCACCACGCGCATGCCGGAGCGGTCGGATTCGTCGCGGATGTCCGAGACGCCTTCCAGCTTCTTCTCGGTGACCAGCTCGGCAATGCGCTCGAGCAGCGCCTTCTTGTTCACCTGGTAGGGCAGCTCGTCGACGATGACCGCCTGGCGGTCGCCCCGGCCGACCTCCTCGAAGTGCGTGCGCGCGCGGATCACCACGCGGCCGCGGCCGGTGCGGTAGCCCTCGTGCACGCCGCCGAGGCCGTAGATGATGCCGGCGGTCGGGAAATCGGGCGCCGGCATCAGCTTGATCACTTCCTCGATGGCGCAGTGCGGCTGGGCGAGCAGGTGCAGGCAGGCGTCGACCACTTCGCCGAGATTGTGCGGCGGGATGTTGGTCGCCATGCCCACCGCGATGCCCGAGGAGCCGTTGACCAGCAGGTTGGGAACGCGCGTCGGCAGGACCGCGGGCTCGAACTCCTTGCCGTCGTAGTTCGGCGTGAAATCGACCGTCTCCTTGTCGATGTCGGGCAGCATCTCGGAGGCGATCCTGTCCAGCCGGCATTCGGTATAGCGGTAGGCCGCTGCCGCGTCGCCGTCCACCGAGCCGAAATTGCCCTGGCCGTCGACCAGCGTGTAGCGCATGGAGAAGTCCTGCGCCATGCGCACCAGCGCCTCGTAGGTCGCGGTGTCGCCGTGCGGGTGGTACTTGCCCAGCACCTCGCCGACGATGCGCGCGCACTTCACGTACGGCCGGTTCCAGGTGTTGTTCGCCTCATGCATCGCGTACAGCACCCGGCGGTGGACCGGCTTCAGGCCGTCGCGCACGTCGGGGAGCGCGCGGCCCACGATCACGCTCATGGCGTAATCGAGATACGAGCGCCGCATCTCCTCTTCGAGGCTGATCGGCAGGGTTTCTTTGGCGAACGGTTCCATTTCTCGGTCGATCGGCACGGGCGCCTGGGAGGGCGGAAAAGCGCGTCCGGGGAAAATGAAATTTTATCATGCGAAGCCTCGGATTTCCCTCTAAAAAATGTTGTGCCGGACGGCGCCACTGTGCTTAAATTCGGCGGTCGTCAATACATAAGAACAGGGAGACCCCTTGACCACCAAGCTGACTTTGTCCGCGGCGCTCGCCACCGCTGCGATGACGTTTTCGCTGGCCGCCCTCGAGGCCGCCGCGCAGGGATACGTGACCTCTGCGCCGGCGGGGTCCGTCTGGAAGAGCGGCTCAGGCGGCTGCGTGCGGACCGGCTACTGGACGCCCACGCTGGCCGATGCCGATTGCGATCCGGATCTTGTGCCGAGAGCGGCGCCTGCGGCGCCCCGGCCGCGCGCGGAAGTAGCGCCGCCGCCGCCGCCCAAGGCGGAAGTCGCGCCGGTGGCGCCGCCTCCGCCGCCGAAGCCGGCGCCGCTCAAGCCCGTGCCGCTCACCCTCGCTGCGGGGGAGCTGTTCGCGTTCGATCGCGCCACGCTGACCCCGGCCGGCCGCGCAAAGCTAGAAAAAGAAGTAGTCGACCGCGTCAAGCAGGACTATTCCGACATCCGCGTCATCAACATCAACGGGCATAGCGACCGCCTCGGGGGGACGCAGTACAACCAGCGGCTATCGGAGCGCCGCGCCGAGGCAGTGCGCAACTACCTGGTTTCGAGGGGCTTCGACGGCTCGAAGATCGAGACCTACGGCTACGGCAAGACGATGCCGGTAAAGTCCTGCCCCGACCAGAAGAGCCGCAAGGCGGTCATCGAGTGCCTGACGCCGAACCGTCGCGTGGAAATCGAGGTACAGGGCACGCGCAGATAATCGCGCGACAATAGAAGCACGCGAGGCCCCGGCGCTCCCGGGGCCTTTTTTTCATGGCCAACGGCTCACTTCTTCTTCCGCGCTGGGTAGTGCCCGTCGAGCCCGCGGGCAAAGTGCTCGAAGACCACGCGGTGGCGATTCGCGATGGCCGGATCGAGGCGATCGCGCCCGCGCGGGAGGCGCGCGCACGATTCCGGGAACACCAGCCCGTCGATCTTGCGGGCCAGGTCCTGATTCCCGGCCTCGTCAACGCCCATACGCACGCCGCCATGACGCTGATGCGCGGGCTTGCCGACGACCTGCCGCTCATGCGCTGGCTGCAGGAGCACGTCTGGCCGGCCGAAACGCGGCACGTGTCGCGCGAGTTCGTGCGCGACGGCACGCTCCTCGCCTGCGCCGAGATGCTGCGCGGCGGGATCACCTGCTTCAACGACATGTATTTCTTTCCGGACGCGGCGCTCGAGGCGTCTCTTGCAGCGGGAATCCGATCGGCGCACGGCATCATCGCCATCGAGTTTCCCTCGGCCTACGCGTCCGACCCCGCAGACTACCTGCGCAAGGGCCTCGCGATCCGCGATCGTTACCGCGACCACGAGCTCGTCTCCTTCTGCCTCGCGCCGCATGCGCCCTACAGCGTGTCCGACGCGACGTTCCGCCAGGTGGCGACGCTCGCCGCCGAGCTCGATCTGCCCGTGCACGTGCACGTCCACGAAACCGCGGACGAGATCGAGCGCTCGATGAGCGAGCACGGGGTGCGGCCGATCGAGCGCCTGCGCCGCCTCGGGCTGCTCGGACCGAGCCTGATCGCCGTTCACGCGGTTCACGTTCGCGCCGAGGAAATCCAGCTGCTTTCGCGGCACGGCTGCTCGGTCGTCCACTGCCCGTCTTCCAATCTCAAGCTCGCCAGCGGATTCGCGCCGGTGGCAGCGCTGCTGAAGGCGCAGATCAACGTCGCCCTCGGCACCGACGGCGCGGCGAGCAACAACCGCCTCGACCTGTTCCAGGAGATGCGCACCGCAGCGCTGCTCGCCAAGGCGGTATCGCGCGACGCCGAGGCGATGCCGGCGCACGCGGCGCTGCGCGCCGCGACGCTCGCCGGCGCGCAAGCCCTCGGCATCGCCGCCACGACCGGCTCGATCGAGCGCGGCAAGGCGGCGGACCTCGTTGCCGTCAGCATGAGCGCGCCCGAGCTCGCGCCCTGCTATGACCCGGTGTCGCATCTGGTCTACGCCGCGGGGCGCGAGCACGTCACGCACGTTTTCGTGAACGGCGAGCTGCGAGTGCGCGACGGAGTTCTGCGCGGCGGCGCGTTTTCCGGCTTGGACACTCGCTGGCAGTTATGGCAGAATGCGCTCGAGCAACACAAGCAACGCGCAGACTCCTGATACGAAAAGGTTTTCGGAACCGGAGGGAGAATGATCAAGAACAGTTGGCTGCTCCTCGTGGCGTTCGCGTTTGCAGCCGGATGCGCGACGCAGGAACCCCCGAAGCCCGCTCCCCCGCCCGCGCCACCCCCGGCCCCCGCGCCCGAGGTCAAGCCCGCGCCTCCGCCGCCCGCGCCGAAGCCGAAGCCGGCCGCCGAAAAGGTCACCTTTGCCGCCACCGTCGGGTTCGATTTCGACCAGGCCGTCGTCAAGCCTGAAGGCAAAGAGAAGCTCGACGACCTCGCGAGCAAGGCCCGCGGCGTCAACCTCGAGGTGGTCATCGCCATCGGCCATGCCGATGCGATCGGCTCGGACGCCTACAACCAGAAGCTGTCGGTGCGCCGCGCCGAAGCGATCAAGGCCTATCTGGTGTCGAAGGGCATCGAGCCGAACCGCGTCTACACCGAGGGCAAGGGCGAGAAGCAGCCCGTGACCGGCGACAGGTGCAAGAAGATGGGCCCCGAGCATCGCAGCAACAAGAAGCTGGTGGCCTGCCTAGCGCCTGATCGCCGCGTCGAGATCGAGGTCATCGGCACGCGGCAGCCGTAAGCCCTCTCCGGCTCCAGCAAGCCCCGCTCCGGCGGGGCTTTTTATTTGCGAAAATCGTTGCATGAACGCGGACCCTGCGGAACTCGCCAAATTCAACTCGCTCGCGCACCGCTGGTGGGATCCGCAGGGCGAATTCAGGCCGCTGCACGAGATCAACCCGCTGCGCCTCGGGTGGATCGATGCGCACCTCGGCCTGAGCGGGAAGAACGTGCTCGACGTCGGCTGCGGCGGCGGCATCCTGGCCGAAGCGATGGCGCAGCGCGGCGCGCGCGTCACGGGCATCGATCTTTCCGACAAGGCGTTGAGTGTCGCGCAACTGCACCTGCTGGAGAGCCGGCTGCCGGTGCGCTACGAGAAGGCCGTGGTCGAGGACTTCGCCGCCGCGCATGCGGGCGAATTCGACGCCGTGACCTGCATGGAATTGCTGGAGCACGTTCCGCAGCCGGCGAGCATGGTCGCCGCGTGTGCGAAGCTGGCGCGGCCCGGCGGGCAGGTATTTTTCTCGACCATCAACCGCAATCCCAAGGCGTACCTGTTCGCCGTGATCGGCGCCGAGTACGTCCTGAAGCTGCTGCCGAAAGGCACTCACGATTACCTGCGCTTCGTGAAGCCCTCGGAGCTCGCACGCTGGAGCCGCGACAGCGGCCTGCGGCCCGACGAGCTGATCGGCATGACCTACAGCCCGATCTCCCGGCAATATCGCCTCGGACGCGATTGCGACGTCAACTACCTCCTGCGCTGCCTGCGTGACGCCTAGCGCGGTGCTGTTCGACTTCGACGGCACCCTGGCCGATACCGCGCCCGACCTCGCCGCCGCGGTGAATCGGCTGCGCGCCGAGCGCGGGATGGAAAGGCTCCCGAGCGAAGCCGTGCGCCCTTACGCGTCGATGGGCGCGCGCGGCCTGCTGCGCATCGGTTTGGGCCTCGCGCCCGGCGACGCGGATTATCCGAGCCTGCGCGACGCGTTCCTGGAGCGCTACGCGGAATGCGTTTGCGTCGACACGCGCCTGTTCCCGGGCATGCGCGAACTCCTGCATGAGCTCGAGAGGCGCGACATCGCCTGGGGCATCGTCACCAACAAGGCGGCGCGCTTCACCGACCGGATCGTCGAATCGCTTCGCCTGAGACCCGACTGCGTAGTGTGCGGTGACAGCACGCCGCATCTCAAGCCGCATCCCGCCGGGTTGCTGCTTGCCGCGGAAAAATTGAAGCGACCCCCTCAGAATTGCTTCTATCTGGGCGACGACTTGCGCGACATCCAGGCCGCGCGCGCTTCCGGCATGCGTGCTGTGGCGGTGACATGGGGCTACCACAGCCCGGACAACCAGGGCCCGCGCGCCTGGGACGCCGACCTCGTCCTCTCGCAACCTCTGGAGCTCATCGACCATCTATGAAAGCCATCGCCGCCCCTTCGCTCGTCGAGATCGAATTGCCGAAACCGTCACCCGGCGGCCGCGACCTGCTGGTGAAAGTCGAAGCCGTGTCCGTCAACCCGGTCGACACGAAGCGCAGGCCCGAAGCGAGCGAGGCGCAGCCGCGGGTGCTCGGCTGGGACGCGGCCGGCACGGTCGAGGCGGCCGGCCCGCAAGCGACGCTCTTCAAGGCCGGCGACGAGGTGTACTACGCCGGCGACGTCACGCGGCCGGGCTGCAACAGCGAGTTCCATCTCGTCGACGAGCGCATCGTCGGCGCCAAGCCGAAGAAGCTGGACTTCGCGCAGGCCGCCGCGATTCCGCTGACCGCGATTACTGCATGGGAGGCCTTCTTTGATCGGCTGAAAGTTCAGCCCGACAAGTCGATGCTGATCATCGGCGGCGCCGGTGGCGTCGGCTCGATCGGCATCCAGTTCGCCAAGATGGCCAGGCTCACGGTCATCGCCACTGCATCGCGGCAAGAGTCCGCGGCGTGGGCGAAGACCATGGGCGCCGACCACATCGTCGACCACCGTACGCCGCTGCGCCCGCAAGTCGAAGCTCTAGGCATGAAGCACGTCAATTACATCGCCTGCTTCAACGACCTCGACGAGCACTGGGCCGCGATCGGCGATCTCGTCGCGCCGCAGGGTGCGATCGTCTCGATCGTCGGCAGCCGTAACCCGCTGCCGCAGGACGCGG
>Ga0137377_10003072_pt1 | contig 12760 bp, 9 predicted proteins | sample SagtaG_22_FD_104815 | JGI IMG/M metagenome (GOLD analysis project Ga0137377, IMG submission 104815) | Vadose zone soil microbial communities from Sagehorn Ranch, Mendocino, California, USA - Sage2_L_40_16 metaG | ecosystem: Environmental > Terrestrial > Soil > Vadose zone | place: USA... | reverse complement strand
TCTTGTTTTCATGACTTCCTCCCATTGCCATGCTATACGATTTTATATATATGGTAGCTAAAGTACAGATAGCAGTTTGAGTGCACACTTTTGTTGATTTATGACGAGGATGGCTGACCCACGGAACTGGTCATTTTTTGCCGGTGATGATAGTTTGCCCTTTAAATTTCTTTGATGGCAGCTACGCGCCATCAGCTCAGTTACTCTTTAGGAGACTATCTTCACAAAAACTAGATGAATCATTTCCACACTAGTATAGTCTATCGCCAGAAGTCCGTCAATTTCCATGCTGGTTCACTAGATGCTTGTAACTTGTATTAAATGACCCTAAGAAATCGGAAAAAGTAGATTGGCTTGTAAGGTGTAAATTAGCTCATGCAGAAAAAGACACGGAGATTGCGCCTTAGAAACCGCGATTTTTGTGTCTTGACATCCTGGGTCACTTTAGAATAGAATGCGCTTGCATTAATGCTTAATCTTAATCCAAGTAGGTAGATATACTGCTTTGTAATAGTACCCCGTAATAAAACCCCACTACTAGTATTGGCTGACATAATGCTTGCCATTAATACCGATAGAGGTGCCAGTCATGTACCCCAATAGCAGTGAACGTACGGAGCATTCTCACGATGCACTGAGTTATGATATCCTTGCCGTGGAGAGGGAGAAATACCGCACAGGCATGCCGCTCCTGACAGAAATTGAGCAGCACCAATTGGAAGCATGGAACGCTGCCCGGCAAGACTATCCCAGAGATGCGTGCATCCCACAATTAGTGGCGCTGCAGGCTGCCACAACGCCTGATGCGACGGCACTCGTAGCGGGTCATCAGATACTCAACTATAGGCGACTGAACCAGCGTGCCAATCAGCTCGCCCATTACTTGCAAAAACTAGGCGTAGGGCCTAATGTGTTCGTGGGTTTATGCATAGAGCGTTCATTGGACCTGGTTGTGGGGCTGTTAGGCATCCTCAAGGCAGGAGGAGCTTACGTGCCATTAGACCCTGGCTATCCGCCTGAACGCCTGACTTTCATGTTGGAGGATGCCCAGACCCTCATCTTGGTGACGCAGCAGCACCTGGTGAACCGCTTCACCGCAAACGGTATTCAATTGGTCTGCCTGGATGCCGACACCAGGGTCCTAGCTCAGCAGAGTACAAGCGATCCAACATCTCTATCCAAGATTACCGATCTCGCCTACATCATCTATACTTCAGGCTCGACGGGTTATCCCAAAGGAGCGCTGATCACCCATGATGACCTGCTCAATCTCATCTTCTGGCACCAGCGGGCCTTCGAGGTGACTTCCTCTGACCGGGCAACACAGGTAGCCAGTCCTGCCTTCGACGCGACTGGGTGGGAATTGTGGCCCTATCTCACAATCGGCGCGAGTGTCTATCTTCCCGACGAGGAGACCCGCCTCACCCCTACCACGCTCCGCGATTGGCTCGTCAGCAAGGGAATCACGATTACTTTCCAGCCAACCGCGCTCGCCGAAAGTATTATGTCCCTGGAGTGGCCCTCGACGACTGCATTGCGCTACCTGCTCACCGGGGCCGACAAACTCCAGCATTATCCACCTCCCAGCCTGCCTTTCGCCTTGATCAACAACTATGGGCTCACCGAGACAACGGTCGTCAACACGTCTGGGCGTATCCTTCCGAACGAGCACGCTGACACACCACCATCGATTGGCCGTCCGATTGCTAACACCCAAATCTACCTCCTGGATGAGCACTTACGCCAGGTACCCATTGGTGAGCCAGGTGAACTGTACATCGGCGGAGCAGGACTCGCTCAAGGCTACCTTAACCGCCCCGAACTCACCGCTGAACGGTTCATTCGTCATCCCTTCAGCAATGAACCCGACGCGCGCCTCTATAAGACGGGGGATATGGCCCGCTTCTTGCCGGACAGCCAGATTGAATTTATCGGGCGTATCGACCACCAAATCAAAATTCGCGGCTATCGTATCGAACCGAATGAGATTGTGTCCATATTGGATACACACCCGGCAATCCAGATGAGTGCCGTCATAGCTCGTGAAGATAGTCCAGGGGACAAACGCCTGGTAGCCTACATCGTGCCGGTTCCTGGAGCTTACGTTACAGCCGAAGCCTTGCAAGAGACCTTGTTAATGCATCTGCCTGACTATATGGTTCCAGCAACTTTTGTACTTCTAGAAGCGTTGCCGCTGACACCAAATGGGAAAGTGGACCGAGCTGCTCTGCCTGCCCCAGACGTGACAAACATCCTACAGGATAGGATCGTTTTACCCAGCACTCCTATTGAAGAACGGGTGGCGGGCATTGTAACTACCCTCCTCGCTTTGGAACAGATCAGTATCGACGACAACTTCTTCATGCTCGGTGGACACTCATTGCTTGGCACGCAGCTCATTACACGTGTCACCGAGAGCTTCAGGGTCGACCTTACCCTGCGCACCTTATTTAGTGCGCCCACAGTACGACTGCTGTCAGCCGAGATCGAACGACTCATCGTTGCCAAATTGGAGGTAATGAGTGACGATGAAGTGTTACGTCTGCTGGCATAAAGATATAACCCCATCATCTTGTTGCGTCACCGAACACTTGGCAGAAGGAGGAATTACAATGACGATGTATACAAAGGCATCGCTTGCAATGGGCAAACAGGACCCTTCCCTGAGCCTGTACCACCTGCTGGATCCTGAAGTTCTTGCCAATCCCTACCCGTTGTATCACCAGCTTCGTAGCGAGGACCCGGTACACTGGGACCACTACCTGCATGCCTGGGTCGTCACCCGCTATGCGGATGTCGTCACCGTCTTCCAGAAGTTCTCGGCCAACCGCACGCCCACGCCTGACCAACTGCGCGCGATGGGGCTCTCCTCCCTGACGCCCTTAGCCGAGGTAATGGTCAAACAGATGCTCTTCCTGGACCCGCCTGCCCATGGGCGCGTGCGCGGCCTGGCCTCCAAAGCGTTCACCCCTCGCCGCGTGGAGGTCTTGCGCTCGCATATCCAGGACATCACCGAGAACCTGCTCGACAAGGTGCAGGACAAGGGACACATGGATGTCCTCGCTGACCTGGCCATCCCGCTGCCCGCTATCGTCACCGCCGAGATGCTGGGCGTGCCCTCCTCCGATTGGCGGCAGTTGACCGCCTGGTCGGCTGACTTCGCCCAGGTGCTCGGCAACTTCCAGCACAATCCCGACCGCGCGCCGCAGGTGATTAAGAGCCTGAACGAAATGATTGCCTACTTCCGAGCAGCCATCCAGGAGCAGCGCAGACACCCGCGCGATGGGCTCATCAGTGCCTTCCTCAATGCCGAGATTGACGGAGACCGCTTCACTGAGGATGAAGTGGTGGCCAATACGATAGTGACGATGGTGGGTGGACAGGAGACGACGACCAACTTGATCGGCAACGGCATCCTCACATTGTTGCGCCATCCCGACCAGCTCGAACGGTTGCGGTCGGACCCGTCACTGGTCCCTTCAGCAGTGGAGGAGTTGCTGCGTTATGAGAGTCCAAGCCAACACACAGCACGCCTGGCACCTGACGATGTGATGCTGGGAGGCAGGCTGATCCGCAAGCGCCAGGCGGTCATTGCGGTGATGGGGGCAGCCAACCGCGATCCCGAGCGCTTTCCCGACCCGGATCGGCTGGATCTAGGGCGGCAGGAGAACCGGCATGTGGCGTTCGCCTGGGCGAGCCATTTCTGTTTCGGGGCGCCACTGGCAAGGATCGAGGGGCAGACTGCCTTCGAGAAGGTATTGCGGCGTATGCCCAACTTGCAATTAGAGCTAGATCATCCGATCCGGTGGCGCGAAAACTTGGGTTTGCGGGGCTTGACTGCCTTGCATGTTACCTTTTAGTGTGCTCCCCGTAGCGCTTGCCTCTCTCACAGTCAAGTGCTCCAGGAACCTATACAACAATCATATTCTCTACTGCCATGGAAGGATGTAGATTTGATGTCGGATGCATCGAAACTCTCAGAATCCAAGCGAGCCCTGCTCGAAAAGTATTTGCGTGGGGAATTCCCACAAACCACAAAGGATATGGGAACCATCACCAGGCAAGCGCAGGGGGGCCCTGCATCTCTGTCCAATACAGACTCGCGTGTTCCCTTACTAACAATTCAAACTGATGGGTCCAAGCGACCTTTTTTCTATTTGCATGTACATTATGAGGGTGGCGCTTTCTACTGCTTTCCCTTAGCACACGATCTGGGGGCAGAGCAACCTTTTTATGTGTTGGATCCATACAATTTTGATGGCCTAAGGGTTCCCCCTACATTAGAGGATATGACAGCGGCTTACATTAAGTCGATGCGTGCCGTGCAACCGGAAGGCCCGTACCTTCTAGGAGGCTTTTGCGGTGGAGGTGTTATTGCCTTCGAAATGGCTCGGCGACTTTGTGAGGAAGGACAGACTGTTGACCTATTGGTTTTGTTAGAACCCGGTGTCGGTCCTCTACTTATGACATCTTGTGGCAGTTTCATCCACCATCTTGGCAAGATGATACGGCTGAGGCCAGATAAGCAGCTAGACTGTTTTCTCCGAATACGACATCTATGTAGATTTCTGTTTCGTCTGCCATATAGAAACCAGCAAGGTCTTTCCCTATTTCCCGCCGTTGAAGCTCTACGCCAGGACTGGATAGGCATATTTGTCTGGATGTTCTCAGCTTCTAAACGCCCTCGCCGGTATCATGGCAAGGCAACATACTTTTGGGCGAGTGACGACCCCTATCGTCGAAAGACATGGCCTAAATTGGCTGAAGCTAAAGAGGCAGAACTTCATTTCATTCCTGGCGTACACTTTAGCCTTATTACTGACCAGCTACGCGTTGTATCTAATCAGTTGAAGGCGTGTTTAGACAAGGTCCAAACGCTCCATTGAGTTAGAGTAATGAGGATGGGGGCTTCTACTTCTGGAGTATGTCAGCCAGACCTTTGCCGACTATTTTCTCGTCATCCAGCTCGATTGAGCTGGATGGCACCACGCTAAAGACCTGGTGATACCGGAAAACATGCGGTTGATCTTTCAGCCGCCTGTAGTCCAGAGCGTGAGTCCACGTTGAACAAGTGTGGGAAGAGCTGCGCGAAAAGCACCTGCCCAATCGCGCTTTTCTCTCCCTTGATGAAGTGATTGACGCCATATGTGACGGCTTGCAACAGCTTGAAGCTGCTCCTGAACGATTACCAATTATGAATACTTGAGCTTGCTAAAAGCAAAAACCTCTGCACATAATGAGTTATTGTGACCTAATGTCTAAATGAGGTAGAGCATGCAAGAGGTGTATACCCCTCTCCCAATCGGGACAATTGTACGAGGACAATACGTAGTAGAGGATGTACTTGACAAGGGTGAATTTAGCGTCGTTTACCTTGCAAGAGATAAGCGAAGCAACCAAAGTCATTTTTCCCTTAAAGAAGTGATTGCCCCTAAGAGAAAACAGCAGCAGCGAGTTCCTGATGCGGCGATTGTGCTGAAACGGCTCAATCATTTTGCTCTCCCTCACATATATGACGTATTCAATGATGCCAAGCAGGGTCGGGTATATATGCTTATGGACTACATTGAGGGCGAGAGTCTGGAGGTACTGCAACCAGAGCAACGTTTTTCCCTACCTGAGGTGATGACGTTCATTGCACCGATCGTGGAGGCCGTTAGCTATTTGCACAATCAACATCCTCCTCTTATCCATGGGAACATTAAACCATCGAATATCATTAAATCAAGAACGGATAGTAAGATTATACTCGTCGGTTTCGACCTTACCAAGGAATTTGATTCGGACACAACTACTGCTGGATGGAACACCCCAGGATATACTGCGCCTGAGCAGTATAGTAGAAGAATTCATCCTCGTACTGACATCTATGCCCTTGGGGCAGTACTCTACACTCTCTTGACTAGTACCGTTCCCCCTGACGCACTCTACCGATCAGTGCAACGAAGTGAGAAGAAGCCAGATCCGTTGATACCGATGGATCAGATCATACCAGCTATTCCAAAGACTGTCGCCAGAGCTATTTATCGCGCAATGGCCATGAGTACCGAGGAACGTTTCTCTACAGTGGAATGGTTTTGGGACGCGTTATGGCAGGTATCGGATGCCAATTCAGTGATGCAACAGATAACAGAAACTGCCGCTATGATTTCAACTGAGGAAAATGCAGAATTAGATACCAATCCATTAGCACAGAAAATAGCGGAGCCTCTGGTTACAACTGAGAAAGTCCCAAAGTCAGATGCAGGTATAGTAGTGCAACAGATATCAGAGACCGGGATTGCACCTTCAACAGAGGCAAATCCAGCAGCGGGGGCAAACATAGCCATGCAGGGTGCGGCGGAGTCGGCAGAGCAGGCTGAAGAGGTCCCAGGAAAGATCATCAATTCAAAGATGCCTCAGCTGCTGGAATCTGAGGATGAGGGTCCGACTGAGACACTTTCGGTAGTACGTGTCAATCCAGTAATGGAACAAACACCAGAGCTACTAGTTGAAACAGAGCATCCTCCGGAACTAGATACCAATTCAATACAACAGCGAACACCAGAGGCTGCTGTAGTACCCTCTACTGCACTTGAGCCGTCAACTATCTCTCAGCAAGAGGAACCATTGGTTCCTGTGTCTTTGCAAGAACAGCCACACGGTTACCGTGGAACTGATGGAGGGAAGAGAAAGGATGTAAAGCGCCTAGTTAGCATACCAGGTAAACAAGCACTTGCTTTACTTATACTCATCCTTATATTGCTTGGTAGTTTAGGAATTGGCATAAGCATCTGGTTTTATGCAACAAGTCACCATCGTCCTATTTCTACTCCTCCATCTTCAGCACACCAATCTAGACAGACTTTTCCACTTTCCACTGCCAATCTTAACCCAACGGTCACATCAACTCCTGCCCCTGTATCATCTCCAAATATAGCCACACAGTATACTGGCACTCTTCACGATATACCAACAGGCACGACCATAAACATCTCTTTCTCACGCATTCGACAACAGCAGGAGAACATCAGTGGCTACTTCAGCACAATACCCGCGAATACTCCTTTCAATGGAATACTCCAGAATGGCCCTTTTACGGGAACCATCAATACTGCCAAACAACTTCAGTTTATAGTGACAAACGATACAGGACAAGCTAGTTTCTCTTTTGATGGGGTAATACAACCAGACCGCACCATCGCAGGAACATATTGCAGCCTCGGGGAGGCTACAGGAAAATGCAGCGACTACGGCCTTTGGAGTGTTTCTCCTGCAATATAACACAACTCTTCGTTACAATACCAAAGCAAACAAACAAGCGATCGCTGATAAACTTACGAGAGATGACAATAGGTGAGTATAGATCAATTCCATTTCTAAATATAATTTTACTCGCTTGAATTATTATATCATGTTGGCTTCTCATAGAAGAGAGCATCTCCTTGTCCTCGATCATGTGACGAAGTGCCGGTGACACATCTCTTCAATTTCCTATAGCCATAAAGCTCTAGTCTCCTATATCTTCGTGCTGACTGTAGGGATCAAATCGCTAGCGCGATAGAGCATCTCGCCTGCATGGGGGACGAGCAAAAGACCTCCCTGTTCGCGCCCTTTCCATGCTTGTGGGTCAATCTCCCTGTAGTCCGCGTAGCCCAGGTTGACAAGCCGGCAGCGTTCTTCGGGGATGCCTGTTGCCAGGGTTACCTGGATGCGAGGTGTTTCGATACCACTGGCTGCATCATAGGTACCTGCTCCCTTGACGTGTGTGCTGTGGGCGAGAATAGTGCCCGGGACATCTTTGAAGCGCTCCCACTGTTTGAGGAAATAATCCCGCACATGGTAGCCAACCTGGTCAATCAGCTTCCCATGGGTGTAGGAGATCTCAGTGATATGTGGCGCATAGATAATGACCTCTCCACCATCAGCGATGGCCGGCTCAGTCTTATACATCGCTTTTGCAGCCGTCCAAAGATCGTCATAGATGGTTGATGGTATAGAGAGAACGCTCTTGAAAGGTTGCTGTACCCTGATGATGTTGAGACTGGCGGAGAGATCGGCGGCCTGGCTCCATGCTTCAACGTGATGCCCGATGTAGAGGCCGTGCAGATTCTGGTCCTGGAGTACCAGCGCCAGGCAGAGCATTGGGCCCTTCACAAACTCCGCAGCACGGTGGATAACACGCCGCACCGGCGTGTCTTTGACGCCGATGGTTTGCATGCTCGTGACGAGCGCACCCAGCCAGTGAGTGAAATTGATGATCTCCGGCCCTGCGATGCCAGGAAAGAGATACTTAGCGCCACCGGAGAAACCGGCTACCTCGTGGGGAAATACCGGTCCGCAGATCAGCAACTGATCATACTCAGAGATCAGCCGGTTGAGCCTAACCGGAACCTCGTCGACCAGCAGGCCTCCAGTCAGCTCTTCTGCCTCCTGGCGTGAGATCACGCCGATGGTCTTGAGCATTTGTGGTTGCGCCCAATAGTGATTGAATATCTGAACGTTAGGATAGCGGACTATTCGCTCGCTCGCTGGTACACCCACCAACCGATCTATGGCTTCCTCTGTCATGAGCGGGTGAGTACCCAGGGCGATCAAGTAATCCAACCGGATCACGCGCCGCCCCAGTTGCTCATAGAGCAGACTGAAGATGAGGGGGATGGGAGCAGTGCGCGTCCCATCAGGGATGATGACGAGTATCCGCTTTCCGTCCAGCGGCAACGAATCGCAAGCTTGCCTTACCAGTTGCCGTACGTCATCAGCCGTTAAGATTTCTGTCGTTGAGCCTTTGCCAAGGACCATGATATACTCCTCTAGTCGCTACACACCACTGAAAGACGAAAAACCGCCATCTATCGGTACTACCACCCCTGTGATGAATGCTGAAGCTGGGCTTACCAGCCATAGAAGCGTCCCTAACAGATCTTCTGATGTTCCGAGGCGGCCCATGGGGGTGTGATTCAGAATTGTCTGCCCGCGTGGGGTCAAATCTCCGCTTTGCTTGTCAGTAAGGAGGTAGCGGTTCTGTCCTGTCAGGAAGAAGCCAGGCGCAATCGCGTTCACGCGTATCCGCGGGCTATACTCCTGTGCCATGTATACTGCTAGCCACTGGGTGAAGTTAGCCACCGCCGCCTTAGCTGCGCTGTAGGCTGGAATGCGGGTCAGCGGGCGTAATGCACTCATCGACGTGATGTTGACGATGCAGCCTTGCCCGCGCTCAGCCATGCCGCGTCCGAATACCTGGCAGCTCTGGAGCGTTCCCGCAAAATTAGTGCCGAAGACTGAATTTATTACCTGCGCGTCCAGGTCAAAAAAAGTAAGCTCATTTGAAGTGGTTGCCTGCGGATGATTGCCACCCGCAGCGTTAATTAAGATATCTACGGGACCAAAGGTGTCTGTGACTAGCTCTCGTGTTCGCTCGAGGGCGGCGCGATCAAGTACATCGCAGGCAATCCCTCTAGCCTGGCCACCATCTGCCCTGATTTCCTCAGCTACCCTCTCAGATGTCTCGGCGTGCAGACTCAAGATAGCCACCCGTACGCCAGCATATGCCAGGCCAAGAGACATAGCCTTGCCAAGCTGCCCACTGCCGCCGGTTATCACGGCTGTCAAGCCTTGCACATCGAAAAGCGTCTGTGGATTCAAAATATTATCGGGCATATCCTTTTCTACACCCCCGCGAGCTCTGCTGAGTACCTGATCAGCGTATGGACACGGCTATTGAAGCCTGCGAAGCGCTCGTCCTGGGTTTGCCCGCGTTTCCAGCGGACATAGATCTGCTGGATAATCACTGCCAGTTTGAAATAAGCAAAGATCATGTAAAAGTCGATGCAGGAGAGGTCGCGGGAACTTTTTTGCGCGTATGTTTGCATGAACTCCTCCCTGCTCACGAATCCAGGGAGCATGGTAACCGTTGGGAGGATGGTCTGCAGTTCTTCAGGGTCATCCCCTGTTGCCCAGTAGCTTAAAGATATGGCAAGGTCGAAGAGGGGATCACCGATGGTTGCCATCTCCCAATCAAATACGGCAACGGGGCGAGTGAGATCGTTCGCATCAAGCATCATATTGTTCAGCTTAAAATCGTTATGGATCAGAGTAGGTGTAGGGCTTTGTGGGATATGCGACACGAGCCAGTTGGTGAGAGGCTCAACCTGTAGTATATCGTCTGTTTTGGCGCGATGGTAGCGTTCAATCCACCCTTTCACCTGGCGTTCGAGAAAGCCTGTGGGATGACCAAGCGAATCGAGTCCGGCAGCTTGCCAGTCGATAGCGTGAATTTGTACCAGCGTATCGATCACCGTTTGGGAGATTTTCCTGCAAAGATCGGGGGTTGGCGTTATTCCTGGAGGAAAAGAAGTATTGACAACCACCCCTTTACGCCGTTCCATTATATAGAAAGGCGCTCCTAAAATAGCAGGATCATCGCAGAAGATGTAGGGTTTTGGCGCAAGTGGGAAGACCGGATTGATCTTCTGCAAAAGGCTACACTCCCGTTTCATATCGTGCGCTTTTGGGGGTACTGGTCCGAACGGTGGCCGGCGCAGTACCCCTTCCCAATCGCCAATCTGGAGCAGGTAGGTGAGGTTGGAGGCACCAGAAGGGAACTGCCCTACCTCGAGGAAACCCTCTCCTATTTCCTGGATGTGGTCGCGCAGGTAATGCCCCACTCTTTGGAGATCAAAGCTCTCTCCCGTACGAACGGCAATCGTTTCTTCCTCGGTACTCATCACGCGCTCTCCTTAATTTACTTCCTTCAGCTTCCTATATCGTTGGATAAGCGTATTGGTCGAGCTGTCATGCGCCAGCCCAGGCTCACCGGCACTCCCGAGCTCAGAGATGATGCGGTTGGCCAGCACCTTCCCGAGTTCGACACCCCACTGGTCGAATGAATTGATGTTCCAGATGGTGCCCTGGACGAAGACTTTGTGCTCGTAGAGCGCGATCAGCTTGCCAAGGGTCTCCGGTGTCAGTCGCGTCATTAGGATGGTATTCGTCGGGCGGTTGCCCTCGAAGGTGCGGTGCAGCACCTGAAACGCAGGAACTCCATCCGCCGCGACTTCCTCGGCTGTCTTGCCAAAGGCCAGGGCCTCGGTTTGGGCGAAGAGGTTAGCCATCAGCAGATCGTGGTGGCGACCGAGCTGGTTCAGGGTTTGACAGAAGCCGATGAAATCGCATGGAATCAGCTTGGTCCCCTGGTGGATCAGCTGGTAAAACGCGTGCTGGCCGTTGGTTCCAGGCTGCCCCCAGATAATTGGCCCGGTCTGGTAGTTCACCGTTCTACCCTCCAGATCAACGTGCTTCCCGTCGCTCTCCATATCGAGCTGTTGTAAGTAAGCCGTCAGGCGCCCAAGGTAATGATCATAGGGCAGTATCGCCACGGTCTCAGCACCGAAGAAGTTGTTGTACCAGATGCCAATGACTCCCAGAAGCACAGGCAGGTTGCGCTCAAAAGGAGCAGTGCGGAAATGCTCATCCATCGCGTGAAAACCTGAGAGCATTTCGCGAAAGCGGTCAGGGCCAATTGCGATCATGAGGGAAAGGCCGATCGCCGAGTCGTAGGAGTAGCGCCCTCCGACCCAGTCCCAGAACTCGAACATGTTCGCTGTATCGATTCCGAACTTCTCCACCTCCTCGGTATTCGTCGAGACAGCGACGAAATGTTTTGCCACCGCCTTCTCGCTGCCCAGTGCCCGGACGCACCACTCGCGGGCTGAGTGCGCGTTGGTCAAAGTCTCAAGCGTCGTGAAAGTCTTGGAAGAAACGATGAAGAGTGTCTCCGCCGGGTCGAGGTCGCGGGTCACTTCTACGAACTCGCTGCCATCAATGTTGGAGACAAACCTCACGTTCAGGTCACGATCACTATAGTACTTCAATGCATCGTAGGCCATCGAGGGGCCGAGGTCCGAGCCGCCAATCCCGATGTTGATTATATTGCGCATGCGCTTCCCGGTGTATCCCGTCCATGCGCCGCTACGAACGCGGTTGGAGAAGTCCGCCATCTTATCCAGCACCGCGTGGACTTCGGGCACCACGTTCTCGCCGTCAACGATGATTGACTCGTCCCTTGGAGCGCGCAGGGCCACATGGAGGACAGCGCGCTTCTCGGTGACGTTAATCTTCTCACCGCCGAACATAGCGTCGATGCGCTCACGCAAGCCCGAAGACTCAGCCAGTTCAAGGAGAAGTCGCAGCGTCTCGTCAGTGATGCGGTTCTTCGAATAGTCGAGGTAGATGCCGGCAGCTTCAAGCGCTAAGCGCTCACCACGTTTGGGGTCCTCAGCGAAGAGCGTTCGAAGATGAAGCTCTCGAACCCTCTGGTAATGCTCCTCGAGCGCTTTCCAGGCAGGGCGCTGTGTCAGCGGCGTTGAATTCGTAGTCATCTTTGATTTCTCCTTCAGGATTCCTCTTTAGCTGGTTGCGGGCCGGCAGCCCCTGAAGATACACTTGGCTCGGGGCTGAGCCAGCCGCCGTCACCTGCGATAATCTTGTCGGCCTCCGGCGGACCCCAGGTATTCGGTGCATACTCGTGGACAGGAGTCACGTTCCCTAGCACCGGGTCCACGATCCTCCACTGCTCCTCGACGGAGTCCTCTCGAACGAAGAGCGTCCCGTCGCCCCGCATGGCATCTCTGAGTAAGCGCTCATATGGCGCCATCTCGTCGGCGGACTGGTGGACCGCGACAAGCTCAACTTCTTCACCCCGCATAGCCGCTCCTGGAACCTTGGCTCGGGCACAAAACGAGATCTTTACGATAGGACTGATACGGAAGCGGCAATAATT
>Ga0137377_10003065_pt1 | contig 12767 bp, 8 predicted proteins | sample SagtaG_22_FD_104815 | JGI IMG/M metagenome (GOLD analysis project Ga0137377, IMG submission 104815) | Vadose zone soil microbial communities from Sagehorn Ranch, Mendocino, California, USA - Sage2_L_40_16 metaG | ecosystem: Environmental > Terrestrial > Soil > Vadose zone | place: USA... | reverse complement strand
TGCCGCCACTCCTCGCGCACCGGGCAAGTCGCCAGCATGAACTCGAACATCGACGACGGGGTGAAATCGAAGTACTCGGGCGCACGCTCGGCGGCGACGGCCGGCGCGAACGGCCGGAAGCCCTCGCGCAGCTTGATGACCCGGTTGAGCCGCTCCTTGATGTCGGGGACGAGCGGATTGGCGAGGATCGAGCGGTTGCCGAGCGCCCGCGGCCCGTACTCCATCCGGCCTTGGAACCACGCGATGATCTGGTCCGCAGCCAGCGCGCCCGCCGCGTCCTCCGCGGCGTTCTCCGCGCTGCCGAGGTCGGTTCGGTCGAGGTCATCCTGGCCGCGCAGGGCCTCCAGCATCTGCTCCTTCGAATAGGCCGGCCCGTAGAAGGGGAGCGCCTGGACGATCTCCGGGGACCGATCCTCGCCCCTCTGGTGGAGGGTGGCCAGCGCCGCCCCGACGGCCGTGCCGTCATCGGCGGCGGCGGGCTGCACGTAGATCTCGTCGAAGATCCCGTGCCGGGCGAGCTTGCCGTTGAAGGTGCAGTTCAGCGCGACGCCGCCTGCCATGCAGAGCGTCCGGAGCCCGGTCGTCTGGCGCCAGTGCGTGACGACATGGAACAGGACCCGTTCCAGGCACTCCTGCGCAGCGGCGGCGAAGTCGCAATGCGCCTGGGGGAGCATCTCGGTCCCCTCGGGCCGCGGCAGCAGCTTCTCGAAAGCGGCGAGGACATGGCGGTAATAGGGCGCCCGCTCGGGCGAGAGCCGGTCAAGGTGGAGCGCGTACTGGCCGTCCGGATGGAGGTCGACGAGGCTCTCGAAGAACCCCCGGTAGACCTCGGGGTTCCCGTAAGGCGCCAGGCCCATCACCTTGTACTCGTCGGCGTTGAACTTGAAACCGAGATGCCGGGTGACGAGCCCGTAGAGGATGCCGATCGAGTGCCTGATCGGGTGGGTGTCGAGGACCTCGAAGCGACCGTCTCGCACCGCATAGATGGTCATCGCGTCGATCTCGCCCATGCCGTCGCACACGACGCAGAGCGCGTCGGCGAACGGCGAGGTGAAATACGCGCTGGCCGCGTGGGCGAGATGGTGCTGGACGCTGACGAATTTTTCCCGGGGCAGGTCGAAGCGGTCACGCCAGAGCTCGACTTGCCGGATCGGGCTGTACACCTCCGCGTAGAGCGCGGGGCTGACCGCGCCGATCGTCGTCGCATGGCGGCCGTAGTCGAAGCCGTGCGCGACCATGTCGACGTCCCCCATGCTGATGCCGGCCTCGTTCAGGCAGTACTGGATGGCTTCCTGCGGGAACGCGTTGGTGTGCTTCTCGATGCCGAAGCGCTCCTCGGCGGCGGCGGCGACGATTCGCCCATCGGCGAGAATCGCCGCGGCGCTGTCCAGGCCTTGGACGATGCGCTCCTCGCCGGGGAGCAAATCGGGGTCGCGCCTCGCGTAACGAACCGACGCGTCAAGCCCGCTGTAGCCGAGAACGATCATCGCGTCCCGCTGGGAGCCTGTGGGAGAAACTCGGGCGAGGGAGCGATCGGTCGACGCTCGGCGAGGATCTCGGCGATGTCCCGGGTCTTGATCAACGAGATATGCGATGCGCCCCCGTGCGTGCGGAAGCGAATGACCTCCCGGATGGCGACGGGCCTGACGACCTTGATCGCGTGCTCACCTCGCATCGCGAATCGTACCATGCAGGCACCTCCCATGAGCCGATCGGAGACGCTCACGATGAGTCGCAAGGACGTGCCGCTGCTCGAGACCGCGGTCCGCACAGGTCAGCAACACCCGCGAGCAGCTCGGCGATGCGCCCGTTGAGCGCGGCGAGAGAGAAGAAGGCCTCGTGGCGGAGGCGGGCGAGGATCCACCGCCGCCATACATGATCCTCTACGCGCTGCGAGGCGGGAGGAGTGTTGGCCCAGCGGGTTTCGAATGAGAGGAAGTGCTTGCGTTGATTTGCGCTGAACGCCGCGTCTAGCGGCATGCTCTCGCGTCCGCGTCTGTCGCGAGAGTACTTCTACGTCACGAGCGATTCGCCGGCGAATGTGTCGACTGGTCGAGCGGTTACGCGCAAGTACGCGGAAGAAGAGAGGGCCGGCTTTGCACCGGCCCTCGTTTCGTAATCAGCAGGTCGCGGGTTCAAGTCCCGCCGCCGGCTCCAGTACTCAGCCGACACCACCTCTCTCTGGTTCCACTCGCCAGTCTCAAATGTCGGCTTCCACCTCATCAAGTACACGATCGTGTGGCGGCAGTTGTAAGGCACTGAGATGGGACTCGTTGGTCGCCTTGGACCGGACAATCGGGGCGGCCGCGGGGAGGGGAACGGCCGCTAGGCCAACCGCCTAGGCTACAGGGGTGATCGTCCCGCCGCGACTTCGGCTATAGTCGTCCGATCCGGCTCAGGCCGCGGGGCGTGCGGTGGTCGCTGACGCGGCGGTGACGTGTCCTGGTGAGGCAGTCACGTGGATGGAGCCATGGCGATTGTCGCGTCCGCTCTCCTCGTCCGGCCCTGGCGCCGCGTCGTCCTGGCCCTCTGCTTCCTGTCCGGCATCAGCGGCCTGCTCTACGAAGTGGCGTGGGCCCGCATGCTCCATTTACTGTTCGGCGATACTGTCCTGGCCGTGAGCACGGTCCTCGCGTCGTTCATGGCCGGACTCGCGGCGGGCAGTTTCTGGATCGGGAGGTATATCGATCGTCGGCGGGGGCGTGTTCTCGCCGTGTACGCGGGTCTCGAGGCTGGGATTGGTCTGAGCGCCCTCCTATTCCCGGTGGTCCTCCAGGAGCTGACGCCTCTCTACGTCTGGTTGCACCAAACCCTGTCTTCCTCGTTCTGGCTCTTCAGCCTCGTGCGCTTCCTCCTCGCCTTCAGTCTTCTCTGCGTGCCCACGGCCCTGATGGGCGCGACCTTGCCGGTGCTGAGCCGCTATGTTGTGCAGAGCTCCGCCACCTTGGGATGGACCGTCGGCACTCTCTACGCGCTCAACACCGGCGGCGCCGTGCTCGGCTGTTTCATGAGCGGCTACGTGCTGATCGGTTCCCTCGGCTTGTCCCGGACCGTGTGGATCGGGGCCGCGTTGAATTTCGCGATTGCCCTCGTGGTGTGGGTCGGACAGCGCTGGATCGACGCGCCAGACATTCGGGAAGCGTCGTCGAGCTCGTCGGGAGATACGGCTCCCGCGGTCGCTGGCCACGACGACAAGACCGTTCGCCGCGTCCTGTGGTCGTTCGCGCTGACCGGGTGTGCGGCACTGTCCTATGAAGTGATCTGGACGCGCGCGTTGACCTTTTTCGTCGGGAACTCGACGTATGCCTTCAGCGCGATGTTGACCACATTCCTGTGCGGGCTGGCCCTCGGAAGCCTGCTCGTCGCACGCGTCAGCGACCGCCCAGGGGACAGCCTGTCGCTGCTCGGCGCATTACAGATGGGCATCGGGATCTATGGGCTCCTGACCATCGTCATCCTCGGGCGGCTGTTCTATGGTCTCGACGGCTGGTGGGAAGGATTCAGCAACGCCTACTGGGGCGCTCCGCTCGGCCTCACCTTCTTGAAGACGTTCGTCGTGATCCTGCCCCCGACTCTCTGCATGGGCGCGACCTTTCCGTTGGTCAGCAAGATCGTGACGCACGGCCCCCAGGGGGTCGGCCGAGGCGTCGGTACCGCCTATGCCTGCAATACGCTCGGCGCCATCGCGGGCGCTTGGCTCAGCGGCTTCGTGGCCATTCCACTCCTCGGAACTCATCACAGCCTGGCGCTCACGGCGCTCCTCAGCGTGGCTATCGGAGGTGTCCTGCTGACGTCCAGTTCCACATCGCGCCTCCGTCAGGGGGTGCTCTATGCGGGGGCGCTGAGCTGCTTCATCGCGGTGCTGGTCGCGACGCCGACCTTCCGCTTCGCCGACATCGCGGGCGAGCCGGAGAAGGCGATTCTGCACTACGAGGAAGACGTCGCCGGCGTCGTGAAAGTCGCCACCGACATCTACGATCGGAAGCTGCTGAGTATCAACGGTTGGTCGGTCGCGGGGACTGGCAGCCCGAATCCGGACGTGGCGCTCGTGAACGACTATCCAGAAGTCCAGAAAATGCTCGCTCATCTGCCGATGCTGCTGCACCCCGCACCGCAACGGGTGTTGGTGATTGGCTTCGGCGCGGGCGGGACGGCCTGGTCGCTGAGTCGCTACGCGGCGCTGCGACGGCTCGACATCGTGGAGTTCGTTCCGGGCGTGATCCGCGCGGCACGCTTCTTTCCCGAGGTCAATCACGATGTCCTGACCGACCCACGCGTACAGGTCATCATCGACGACGGGCGCAACAACCTCTTGGTCACATCCGAGACCTACGACGTGCTATCGGTCGATACCCTCGACCCCAAGCACGCCGGCAACGGCAACCTGTATACGCGGGAGTTCTACGAGCTGAGCAAGCGGGTCCTGAAGCCGGGCGGGATCTTTGTTCAGTGGCTGCCGTATCACCAGGTCGACAACGCGAGCCTGAAGATGATTGCGCGCACCTTTCAAGACGTCTACCCGCACGCCACGATGTGGCTGAACCGTTTCAAGGGCTACACGCTGCTCCTCGGCACGCTCGAGCCGCTGCAGATCGATGTCGCCCGGCTCGAAGCCCACTTTCGCACCCCAGCCATTCAGCGTGACCTTGCCGAAATCCACGTGGCCACCCCGTGGCAGTTCCTCGAGAGCTTCGCCATGCGGACGGACACCGTGCGTCGGTACGCGGCGGGGAATACACGCCTCAACACCTATGACCGACCGTACGTGGAGTTCTACGGTCTCTCCTGGCGCGACCCAGTCGAGGAGAATCTCGCCGAGCTTGCGTCCTTTGCGGATGACGTCAGGCCGCTCCTGACGTTCGCGGACATCTCGCCTGCCGAGCAGCAAAGCATCCAAGGCCGTATGGCCGTGCAGCGGCGCATCTCCCGCTACATCGCGCACGGCTACCTGGCCAACTGGCGCCGTCAGCTGCAGGACGGGACCCGCGAGTATCGCAAGGCCCTCAAGCTGGACTCGCACGACGACGGGATCAAGTTCGCGCTCGGCATTGCCGCGGTTCACAAACGCCACGCGCTGGCGGCGCTGAAACGGCGCCCGGACGACATCAAGAGCCTGAGCAAGCTCGGCTACATCGCCTGGCACGAGCAGGACTACGACGCCGCGATTCGACGCTTTCGGCAGGTGCTCGCGGTCGATGCGCACCAGGCGTCCGCCTACATTCACCTAGGCGTCAGCTACGCCGGGCAGGCGAATTTCGACGCCTCGATTGCGGCCTATCAGAAGGCGAAGGAATTGCGGGCCGACCTGGCCGGCGTCGTCGCACAGAGCATCGATCTCGTCGAGCGGCTGCGGCGCGCCAAAGAGCATCCCAACGACCCCGCGGCGCAAGAACGGCTGGGCGAGCTCTACGCGAGTGACGGGCGCTTCGACCGCGCGATCGAGTGCTTCGAGAAGGTGACCTCGCTCGCTCCGGATTCACCGCAGGGGTTTTTCGCCCTGGCTCGCTCCTACGAGGCGGAGGAACGCGACGCTGAAGCGCTGCGCGCGTACGATCGCGGCCTGGCGCTCGACCCGACCCACGCGCAGGCGCGTAACAATCGCGAGAAGCTCTCGATCAAGCGTGCGCTCGAGCTGGGCCAACCCGTCGAGCTGGCGCTGGGCGCCGACGGCTTCCTGACGATCGATCCCGACAGCGCGATGAGCTATTACCACCTCGGGTTGCGATACCTGCGCAACGACGAAGCCGACTCGGCGGTGTTGGCCTTGCGACGGGCGATCGCGTTGCAACCGGGCCACGACGCCGCTCATCTCTTTCTGGGTCTCGCCTACACCTCCCTGGGAACCTATGCCGACGCCGAAGTCGAGTACCGTCGGGCCATCGCGCTCCGTCCCACGAATCCGGAGGCCTACAACTATCTCGGCCTTGTGTACTACCAGCAACAGCGTTACCGTCGGGCCCTTGGCGCCTACCGCCAGGCGATCGCGCAGGCGCCCGGATACGCCGTTGCCTACGTCAATCTCGCGGCCAGCCACGAAGCGCTGGGGCAGACCGACGCGGCATTGGCGGCTTATCGCCAGGCGCTCCAGCACGATGCAAATCTGGTGGCGGTGCAGGAGAAGATCGACAGGCTGGGCAAGCGAGTGGGGAGGTAGACGGTGGCCGCGCTCGCGACGTTCATCCAACAGGTCATCAATGGGCTGATGCTGGGCGGAGGCTATGCCCTCGTCGCCATCGGCTACACGCTGATCTTCGGGGTGCTCAATCTCCTGCACCTCGCGCACGGGGAAGTCGCGATGATCGGTTCGTACGTCGGGCTCACCCTCGTGCTCATCGCCATGTCGCAGGTGGGAGTCCTACCGCTGTGGCTGGTTCTCATCGTGGCGATGATCGGCGCCGGGGTCGTCGGCATCGTCGTCGAGCTCGTCGCCTTTCGCCCGCTCGGGCGCCGGCAGCTCCACATCACGCCGCTGATCACCACCATCGCTGTCGCCTTCGTGTTGCAAGAGGCCGCGGTGAAGCTCTTCGGTTCCGAGCAGCGCAGCTTTCCGGTCGCGATGTTCGACGAGCTCAAGAAGTACGATCTGCACCTCGGAGCCTTCCGGATCACGTACGTGCAGATGTTCATCATCGCCACGTCGCTCGTGCTGATGGTGGGCCTCTATTTCTTCGTCGAGAAGACCGCGATGGGCCGGGCGATGCGCGCCTGTGCGGAAAATACCCAGACCGCCCGGCTGCTCGGCGTGAACGTGCACTGGATCACGGTCTGGACCTTCGGCATCGCCTCGGCCCTGGCGGGCGCGGCCGGAGTGCTGATCGGCCTGGCCTACAACATCACGCCGCTGATGGGAGGGGCCCTGGGGCTCAAGGGCCTCACGATCATGCTCTTCGGCGGATCCGGGAACATCGTCGGAGCCATGGTGGCCGCGCTCATTCTCGGCATGATCGAGACCATGAGCGTCGCGTATCTCGTCCCGGCGTGGAAGGACGGCTTCGCCTTCGGCATTCTCATCCTGATCCTCCTCTACAAACCGACAGGGCTGTTCGGTAGTCGCCTGCAGATCGAGGCGGGCCGGTAGGGAGGTGTGTCCATGCAAGCCGTGATCGATTCGCTCGTGAGCATCGTCACCGGCGTGTTCACCCTCGGTGAGGCGGATCTGATGACGATCGGGATCAACATGATCATGGCGCTCAGCATGTTCCTGCCCATGACGGTCGGGCAACTGTCCTTCGGCCAGGCGGGCTTCATGTCCATCGGCGCGCACATCGCCGTCGTGCTGACGCTCTACGCTGGCGTCTCGTTCCCGATCGCCCTTCTCGTGGCGGGGCTGGGGAGCGGACTCGCGGGATTCCTCGTCGGTGTCCCCGTGTTGCGCTTACGCGGCTTGCTCCTGGCGCTCGTAACCTTCGCCTTTGCGCAGGTGGTCGAGGTCTTCTTCCTCAATTTCAAGCCCACGGGCGCTGCCGAAGGGATCCGCGGCATCTTTCCCTATACCAATCTGTGGTACGTCTACGGCTTCCTGGTGCTCCTCGTCCTCTTCCTGGCGCGCCTGCGCGGGTCGCGGATGGGCCGAGCCTTCGAAGCGGTCAAGCTGGACGAGACCGCGGCCGAAGCCATGGGCATCGACGTCACGCATGCGAAGCTCACGGCCTTTTCGGCCGGCGCGTTCGTCGCGGGAGTGGGCGGCGGCCTGTACGCCCACCATGCCGTGTTCATCCAGTACGACAACTTCGACTTCAAGCGCGGCGTCGACATCGCGATGTACATGGTGCTGGGTGGCATGGATGTGCTGTACGGTCCTCTACTCGGCGCGTTCGTCATCACGTACCTTTCCACTGCGCTGCAATTTCTGGCGAACTGGCGGTGGGAGGTCTGGGGCAGCATCGTCATCCTCGTGATGATCTTTCGACCTCAAGGCATTCTCGGGCGAGACACCCTCAACATCCGCCGCTGGCTTCGGACCAGCCCGGTCATCACCGGGTAAGCCACGGCGAACGCACAGCACGCGGAAGGAGGTGGTGACTGGGGCATGATGCCGCGGCGCTCCGTTCCGTAGACGTTTTTCTCAACACGGAGAGAGGAGACTCGATGAAGAGATCGCTCATCCTCCTCAGTTGTGCTCTCGTCGCGACGCTGGCGTTGCCGGCCCTCGTCCACGCCTTCGGCGATGAGATCGTCGTGGGGTTCATGGTGCCGCTGACGAAGAAGGGGGCCAGCTACGGCGTCCAGAGCCGGGCCGCCACCGAGGTCGCGGTGGAAGAGATCAACACCGCCGGCGGGATCGGTGGCCGGAAGCTCAGGATGATCACGAAGGACACCGAGGGCGACAACGCCCTGGCCATTCAGCTTGCGCGAGGTCTGATCGACAAGGATCAGGTCCTCGCTGCGCACGGCCCGCAGTGGAGCGCGGAGGCCGAAGCCGTATTCCCGATCTGTGAGCGCTCGAAAATTCTCTGCTTCTCGCCGACCTCGACCAAGCCCGGCGTGTCCGCGCCGTACTCGTGGGCCTTCCGCAACACGGTCGACGAGAACGTCCTGGTCCCGCAAACCCTCAAGTGGGTCAAGGAGCACTATCCCTGGGTGAAGAAGGCGGCCATCCTCACCGACGTCAAGGACGCCTACTCGAAGAGCCTGGGGCACGACACGTTCCGTCCGCGACTCAAGCAGTCCGGGATCGAGGTGGTGGAGGAGGTGGACTACCTCACCGGGGACACGGACTTCAGCGCTCACATCACGAAGATCAAGGCAAAGAATCCCGACATGATCGCCGTCGGCGGCACCTGGGTCGAAACGGCCAACATGATGAAGGAGGCGCAGAAGCAAGATCTCCGGGTGTTGTGGGTCGGCGGCGTCGGAATGGGGAATGCGCGCATCGTCGAGAATGCCGGCCTCGCGTCGGAAGGGGCGGTCCACAACGCCACGTACGACAAAGACGCCACGACCGAGATGAATCAGAGTTACGTGAGGCGCCTGCTGGCCAAGGTCCCCAATGAGACGCCCCACTGGCCGGCGGCCAACTGCTACGACGCGATGAAGATGTTGGCCCAAGCCATCAAACAGGCCAACGTCACCAATACCCCGAAGACCCTCGAGGCCGATCGCAAGAAGGTGCGTGAGGCGCTGGCCAGCATCAAGGATTTCCCCGCCCTCACCAGCGCGGACGGCAAGATCACCATCGTCGACGTCGTCGACGGCAAGCACGCCGGCGACGCGATCAAGAAGGGGACGCTGATCCAGGTCCAGAACGGCAAGTTCGTTCCCGTCGGCGAGGGGAAGGCGACAGCGTTGAAGCTGAAGTAGCGTGACGACCGGACCGAGTGAGAGGGGCGCACGACGGTGCGCCCCTGCTCCCCAGGTGCCAGAGATGACAATGCTCGCGGTGAAAGGAGTCACCAAGCGGTTCGGCAGCCTGGTGGCGGTGAGCGAGGTGGACGTCTACCTCGAGCCCGGAACGATTCACGCGATCATCGGGCCAAACGGCGCTGGGAAGACCACGCTGTTCAACTGCGTGACCGGGCTCCACACCCACGACGAGGGCTCGATTCTGTTCAAAGGGCGGCCGCTCGAAGGCCTGAAATCGCACGAACGGGTGAGGCTGGGGATGAGCCGCACCTTCCAGAACATCCGGCTGTTCTCCCAGATGACCGTGCTCGAGAACGTCATGGTCGGCCGCCATTGCCGCACGCGTGCCGGCTTGCTGCGCATGTTCTTTCGGCTCGGGGCCTTGCCGGAGGAGCGTGCGATCCGCGCGCGCGCCGAAGAGATCCTCGCATTCATCGGCCTGAGCCACCGGCGGGATGCCGCCGCCGCCACGATTCCGTTCGGCGAGCAACGCCGCCTGGAGATCGCGCGGGCGTTGTCCACGGATCCCGATCTGTTGCTGCTCGATGAGCCGACGTCGGGGATGAATCCGCGCGAGACCGAGGAGATCGACGAGGTCATCACGAATATTCGAGCCCTGGGCAAGACGATTCTCTTGATCGAACACGACATGTCCGTTGTCATGAAGATCTCGGACGTCGTCACCGTCCTGAACTTCGGAGTGAAGATCGCCGAGGGGCCGCCGAGGATCGTGCAGAAAGATCCGCGCGTCATCGAAGCCTATCTCGGGACGGAGGACTAGCGCCGATGCTGCACGTGAGCGATCTCCACGTCGGCTATGGGGCCATCGCAGCCTTGCGCGGCGCCAGCCTCGAGGTCAAGGAAGGCGAGGTGGTTGCGCTCATCGGCGGCAATGGCGCCGGCAAGTCGACCCTGTTGCGGACCATCTCCGGCGTTCTGACGCCGAGTCGCGGCGACGTGACTTTCGAGGGACGAAGCCTGCGCGGCATGGCCGAGGACAAGATCGTGCGGCTCGGGATCTTGCAGGTGCAAGAGGGCAGGGGAATCCTCACCCGCATGACGGTGCAGGAGAATCTCGACATGGGCGCGTACGGGCGCTCTGACAAGGCCGAGATTCGACACGACATGGAGATGGTCTTCGACAAGTTTCCCGTCTTGCGCGAACGCCGCAAGCAATTCGGGGCGACGCTGAGCGGCGGCGAGCAGCAGATGCTGGCGATCGGCCGGGCCCTGATGGCCCGCCCGAAGCTCCTGATGCTCGATGAGCCGTCGCTGGGTCTGGCCCCCCTGCTCGTCCGCGAGATTTTTCGGACCATCATGGAGTTCAAGCGTGAGAGGCGCACGATCTTGCTCGTGGAGCAGAATGCCCGCAAGGCGCTGCAGTGCGCCGACCGTGGGTACGTGATCGAAACCGGCACCATCGTCACGACCGGCTCGGGAGAGGCCCTGCTCAAGAGTGACGAGGTCCGGGCCGCCTACCTCGGGGGCACGCGGAAACCTCGATCGTAGAGGTCAGGCAGACCAATGTCCGTTGGCTTCTTTGGTTCCAGATCGGTGGTCCGTTTCAAACGCTGTTGCCATCGCTGACTGGCCGCCGTACCATCCTCCGGAGTGCTGCGGAGCCCGTCTCCCGCGTCAATCATGCGGGGTCAGGCTCAAGATGTACGCGAAGTTCCAACACCGCGAGAGGTACTGCCTCGGCATGCAGCTTCTTCACACTTGGCTCGACAAGTAGCGGCCGTGGCTGCACCGACGCTGCGGCTCGACCGACGCACCTTCTTAGCTGTCGGGACGACGCTGGCCGTCTCGACCCTGTTGCAGGCGCCGCGGGCCAAGGGCGCCGTTGCCGACCTTGACTTCGTCTCCGCCCTCGCGGCTGCCCGTGCTATCCGGCGCGGCGAGGTCTCCTCGGTCGAGCTGACTACGCGGATGCTGGATCGGATCCGCAAGCACAATCCACGGCTGAACGCCATTGTCACGCTGACCGAAGACACCGCTCTGGCGCGCGCGAAGGCCGCCGACGAGGCCCGAGCGCGTGGAGAGTGGTGGGGACCGGTCCACGGGGTGCCATGCACGGTGAAGGAAACGTTCGAGCTCGCAGGTGCGCGGACGACTGCGGGCTCGCCGACCCTGGCGAACCACGTGTCTGCCCGCGACGCGGTCGTAGTGGAGCGTCTCAAGGCGGCGGGTGCGGTCGTCCTCGGCAAGACGAACGTGCCGCTCTGGGCCTCCGACTGGCAGAGTTACAACGAGGTCTTCGGCGCGACCAACAACCCGTGGGACACTACGCGGACGCCTGGCGGCTCGACGGGGGGCGGTGCCGCCGCGCTTGCCGCTGGACTCTCGTACCTCGAGCCGGGCAGTGACATCGGCGGGTCGATCAGGATTCCCGCCCATTTCTGCGGCGTCTATGGCCACAAGCCGACGCTCGGCGTCGTTCCGCTACGGGGGCATGTCCCGCCGCCGCCCGGAACACCACCGAGTCCGCCGCCGATCCTGCCGGTCGCAGGTCCGCTGGCGCGTAGCGCCGCCGACCTCCGCGCCGGGCTCGAAATCCTCGGCGGACCTGATGCGGAGGACGCGCGCGCCTATCGCTGGTCGCTCCCACCGGCACGCGGGACACGCTTGCACGACTACCGGATCGGGTACGTGCTCGACGATCCGCTCTGTCCTGTGTCTTCCGACGTCGCCGCCGTGCTGACGCGCGCGGTGGCGGCGCTTGGCAAGGCTGGAGCGAGCCTCGAGGAGGGCTGGCCTCAGGGCATGAACGTGGCCCAGATGTACGACACCTACTTATTCCTGCTCAACTCCACATTCGCCTTCCTCCTGAGCGACGACCGGGTCGACGAGAGACGCAAGCGCGCCGAGAATCAGGACGGGAGCTACGAAGCAAAGCGAGCCTGGGCCTGGACGGCGCCCCATAAGCACTATGGCGCCGCCAACAGCCGGCGCATGGCGGCGCGCGCGATCTGGCAGCAATACTTCCGGACCCACGACGCATTCCTGCTGCCGACGGCGTTCGTTGCCGCGTTTCCACACGACCATACCCAGGGCCTTGATAATCGCCGCCTGGCGACGCCCGGCGGGCGGCGTCAGTACCAGGACCTGCTCTTCTGGATCTCCTTCGCTACGCTGACGGGTCTGCCCGCGACGACAGCGCCGGTAGGCCTCACGCGCGACGGCCTGCCAGTGGGCATCCAAATCATCGGACCCTTTCTCGAAGACGCCACGCCTATCGACGTCGCCGGTAAGCTCGCCGACGTGCTGGGCGGGTTCGCGCCGCCGAAGGGGTTCGAGTGACGCAAGCGGAGCCACGACGCGCGGTTCAACCCGCTTGAGTCACTGCCAGCTTCCCACGCCCGACACGTCGAACGGGGTTCCGAAGAAGGCAGGGCCGAGACAACCTTGAGGGAGGACTCCGTCAT
>Ga0137377_10003056_pt1 | contig 12779 bp, 15 predicted proteins | sample SagtaG_22_FD_104815 | JGI IMG/M metagenome (GOLD analysis project Ga0137377, IMG submission 104815) | Vadose zone soil microbial communities from Sagehorn Ranch, Mendocino, California, USA - Sage2_L_40_16 metaG | ecosystem: Environmental > Terrestrial > Soil > Vadose zone | place: USA... | reverse complement strand
GAAGAGATCACCTTGCTCGCGGTGTACGACGCCGTCGGGCAGGAGTCGCCGTTCGGCATGCACCACACCGAGCCCAACCTCGACTGCCCGGTCGGCAAGGGCATCCGCCCCGCGCTGAGCCAGGTCTACGGCGGGATCGAGCAGGCCTTGCGGCGCGAGCTGGCGGTCGTCTCAGTGGCCGACGTGCTGCGCGAGACCCTGCAGGCATCGTGATGAGCGCGGTACGCTACCCGGTCGTCGAGCTGAGGCAGTACACGCTGCGGCCTGGCCAGCGAGATGTTCTGATCGACCTGTTCGACCGGGAGTTCGTCGAGAGCCAGGAGGCAGACGGCATGGCGATCGTCGGCCAGTTCCGCGACCTGGACGACCCCGACCGGTTCACGTGGATCCGCGGCTTCGCCAGCATGCCCTCCCGGGCCCGGGGGCTGGCCAGCTTCTACGGCGGTCCGGCCTGGAAGGCGCACAGCGCCGCGGCCAACGCCACGATGATCGACAGCGACAACGTGCTCCTGCTGCGGCCCGTGACGGTGCGGTCGGGCTTCCCGGCCCCGGCGGCCGCGCGGCCCCCGGTCGGTCACACCCAGGCCCCGCCGTCGCGCGCGCTGGTCACGCTCTACTACCGCGACCGGCCGTTCGACCAGGCCTTCGCGGACTTCTTCGACCGTCAGGCCCGTCCGGTGCTCATCGAGGCGGGAGCCACGCCGCTGGCGTGCCTGCAGACTGAGCACGCCGAAAACACCTTCCCCGCGCTGCCGGTCCGCACCGGCGAGAACGTCTTCGCGTGGCTCGCCCGCTTCCCCAGCCCAGCCGGCCTCGACGATCACCTGCGCCAGATCGAGCGCTCCGCCGGCTGGCGAGACCGCGTACTCCCCGCCCTGTCCGCGCTGATCACCGGCGCACCACAGCAGCTACGGCTGGCCCCCACCGCCCGGTCCCAGCTGCGCTGAAGAGGCATGCCCACCCGTTCAGGCCGGGCTGACGTTAATGATCACCTTGCCCGGGGGCCGGCTGCCGCGCTGGGCGCCGAACGCCTCGGCCAGGTCGCTCAGCCCGAACACCGTGGACACGACCGGGCGCAGCTGCCCCTTGTCGACCAGGCTGGCCAGTTCCCGCAGCTGCCCGCCGTCGGGCTCGACCACGAAGTACACGCTACGGACGTCGTCGCGGCCCCCCTTGGCCTGGTCCGGTTCTTCCGCGATGTCGACCAGGATCCCGCCGCTGCGCAGGACCGGCCAGGACCGGGCGGTGGTGGCGCCGCCCACCGGGTCGACCACCATGTCCACGTCGCGGACCTGGTCCTCGAACCGGCCGGAGTAGTCGAGGACCTCATCGGCGCCGAGCCCGCGGACGAAGTCCCGGTCCCGGGCGGACGCGGTCGCAGTCACCCGGGCGCCGTGCTGGGCCGCGAGCTGGGTGACGTAGGCGCCGACACCGCCCGCGCCGCCGTGGACCAGCACGTGCTGCCCGGGGGCCAGCTTCGCGTGCTCGTGCAGCGCCTGCCAGGCCGTCAGCGCGCCGAGCGGAATGGCGGCGGCCGACAGGTGGTCCACCGAGGCGGGCTTGCGGGCCAGATCGGCGGCCGGGGCGGTGACATACTCGGCGGCGGCGCCGGGGCGGTCGAAACCGACCAGGCCGTACACCTCGTCGCCGGGTCGCCAGCCGTCGGCCCCGGGACCCGTCGCGGCCACCACTCCGGACAGGTCGTGGCAGGGGATGGCAGGCCAGCTCTCCGGCCAGGTCAGTTCGTTGGCCGTGATCGCGGTGGCGCGGACCTCCACGAGCAGTTCGCCCGGCGCCGGATCAGGGATGGGGACGCTCTCGCTGGTCAGGCTGGCCGGATCGGAGCTCCATGCACGCATGGCGCGCATCGAGCGGACAGCGTCGTTCATGGGCCGTGTCCTTCCTGTGCTTGTGGCTCGTTCCGTCAGGTCAGCCGAGGATCTGGGCTGCTGGCTGCACGCCATGCTCCCGGCACCAGGCCAGGTACACCGCGCGCTGCGTTTCCGCATTCGCGGACTCGACGACCTCGTCGTTCTCGCCGAGATACTCGATGGTGCCGACGACCTTGATGTACACCACGCATGGCTCGTCGCCAACCGCTCCCCATCCGTCGACGGTGCCCGCGGGCTCGTAGACGTAGTTGCCGGGCCCGACGCGCTCGCCGGTACCGAAGATCTCCCGGGCCCCGGTGAGGTTGAAGGCATGGACGTCGCCAGTATGACGGTGTACCGCAACCGCGCTGCCCGGCTCGAGCCGCATCAGCTCAGACCAGCCGTCCGCGGCGAAGCGCAACGGGCGGAACGACTTGCCCGGGCCGGTCGGGATCCACGGCATGCTGTCGGTGTCGAGAGGCCGGGCAGGTTCGAATGACATCTGGCGCATGAATATCCTCCCGTCAGCGCGATACGCCCACGCTACGGCCGGATTGGCCTGTGACCTAGGGCCAATCACTCCCGAATTTCATGGGCCAAATGGACCCGGGCCGTCGCTTTCGCTCATCGCCCAGGCGGGAAGCACCGCGTGCACTCCCCAGGTCTGGTTCGCCACCTGCGTGATCCGCATGTCCACGCAGGTGCTGGCTAGCGCGAGCGCCGCCGCCTTGCCGGCGCCGGACAGCGCCTGCATCCAGCTCACCATCGCGTCCAGGGCGTCGCCCATCGCGACGTTGAGGTCGGCGTCGAAGCCGAACGTTATCCGTCCCGCGGGTGCCTCCGCGTGGATGGTCCCGAGCGGGCGGCCCGGCGCCAGGCTGAGGACGGCCTCGGTGGTCATCGGGCATTCGATGGCGGTCCCGCCGACCTCGCCGTCGCCCTGCGCGGCGTGGCCGTCGCCCAGGTAGAGCAGGGCACCTGGCACGGTGACCGGCAGGAACAGCGTGGTCCCCGCGACGAGTTCCCGGCAGTCGATGTTCCCGCCGCCGACGGCGCGCGGCGGTATCGTCGAGTGCTCCCCGGGCTCGGCCGGCGGCATGCCCATCACGCCGAGGAACGGCGCGAGCGGACGGGTGAATCCCTCCTCGGTCCGGCCCTGGCCCGCTTCCGGGTCGAGTTCCCACAGCAGCCACGACGGCGGGCCCTCGGCCAGCCCGAGGCGCCGGGTCACCGGCGTGTCGCGCGCGCCGGCCACGGTCCAGCCCCAGTCGCCGGGGCGCAGCGACAGCAGCCGCAGCGCGAGCATGTCGCCCGGCCGGGCTCCGCGGACCTCGATCGGGCCGGTCAGGCAGTGACCACGGGCCTGGGGGAACATCGTGGGCTGAGCCTGGCCGGGAAGGGTCTGCCGGGCCAGGTACCCGCTGGCGTCCAGCGAGCGGACGGTAACGGTGTCGCCCGGATCCACGGTCAGCACCGGAGCGTGGTCACGGGAGAAGACGTCCCTGGTGGTCTCGGGAGCAGGGTCGAGCCGGTGGCTGGTCATAGCCGGGCGACGAGCAGGCCGGTCATGAGAACGAGGGTAGAGGCCCGCGGCCGGCCGACGCGAAGAATTATCCCGAACGACCGTCGTTCCCGCTCACCTGAGCAGCCTCCATATCCTGGTGAGGGTGCTCCCCGTCTATCTCGCCGCGGCGGCCCTGGTTCTCTTCGTGGCGGGCGTGCTCCGGGATCCCCGCAGCTTCAGCAACGCGGTCTTCCTCGGCTCGGGCCTCGCGCTGGGCGCGCTGGCCGCGCTGGGCGCGGCTCACCGGCTGGCGGATACCTCCGGGCCGGTGGCCCGGCTCCTGGCGCTGGGCCTGGGCCTGCTGGTGGCGTTCGGGCCGGTCCTGGTGGCGAGCTATCTGGTGCTGAACGGCATCACGATGGTGCGCCGGGAAAGCATCCGTCCCGCCAACCTGCTGTCCCTGCTGACCGGCCTCGGCATCTTCGGGCTTCTCGGGCTGATGATCGCGACGCTCCTGGCCCGGTCTCCGGACCTGACGGTGTCCTTCGTGATCACCGCCTTGCTGTCCGGCTACATCTCGTTCCTGCTGGTGTCTTACGTGATCTACGCGTTCGTCTACAGCCGGATAACGGGGCTGCGGCGCGCCGACTTCGTCGTGGTGCTCGGCGCCGGCCTGCACGCTGGCGACCGGGTCCCGCCGCTGCTGGCGAGCAGGCTGGAACGGGCCCAGCGGCTCTACCAGACGCTGGCCGTGCGCCGCAAGACCAGCCCTCTGCTGATCGTCTCGGGCGGCCAGGGCAGCGACGAGCGGATCTCCGAGGCGGAGGCGATGGCCCGCTACCTGATCGAGCGCGGGGTCCCCGAGGATCACGTGGTGCGGGAGGACCAGTCCCGCACCACCGAGCAGAACCTGACGTTCAGCCAGGCGATCATGGAGCGGTCCCGGCCCGGCTACCGGTGCATCATCGTGACCAGTAACTACCATGTCTTCCGGGCCGCCATCGTCGCCCGCCGGCTCGGAGTCAGCGGCCAGGTTACGGGAGCGCGGACCGCGGGCTACTACTGGCCGAGCGCGATGCTCCGGGAGTTCGCCGCCGTATTCCTCAGCTACAAGGCGGTCAACTTCAGCATCTGCGCGCTGATCGTCGCGCTGCCCCTGGCCCTCTACGTCGTCACGAGATGAGGCAGGCCGCCACGGCTCGCTACCTGTCCGGCCCGTGATCAGGTGACGACGATGACCGTGACGCCTACCGCTAGGACCCGAGGGGTCACACCTGCCTCCCGAGGAAGGCAGCCAGCTGATCGGCCCTTCCCGCTCCGGCGCGGGCGTCAGCGGCGGGCCCGAACAGAGCCTCGCCGTCAGGACCGCGAAGCCCGTCCGCGATCGCCAGCCTGGCCTGGCTAAGCAGGTCGGCGGCCAGGCCTGGATCCAGGTCGGTTGGATCTCCGATGGCACGCGCGAGGTCCCAGCCATGAGTGAACTGCTCCATTGCGGCCAGGCCCAGCAGGACGGCCCCCGGGAACTCGCCGAACGGCAGCCGGACCGTTTTCTCCAGAGCACCGCCGGACCCGAACGCCGCCAGGGCGATAGAGATGCTCTCCTCGTACGCGGCCACAAAATCCCCGGCCGCGTAGTCCTCGTCGGCGACTTCGCTGTCCCCTGCGATAGTGGCGGCCCACCACCTCGCCGTGCCGACGAAATGATTGACGAGCGCGTGAACGTCCCACGACGCACATGGCGTCGGCGCGCCCAGATCGTCGGGCTGGACCCTCGCCAAGACGTCCAGTGTGCTCCGAAATGCCCGGTTCAGTTCCGTCATCTGCATCGGTGGGATCCTCTCCTCCGTGATTCGCCGTCAACCAGGCAGACCTCGCGGGAGAGGAGAAGGAATCGCTCCGGACGCCCTGACCTTCAGCCGGGGCATGACAGGTCCTGGACGCGGGTCAGATGGCGTTCCTGCAGTTCTCGGGCGGCGCGGCCAACGGCGCCCTGTACGCCTACCTGGAAGACGTCCAGCCCGACGGCAAGGCCGTCTACGTCACCGAAGGCGAGCTGGCACTGGCTGACCGGGCCCTGGCGGCACCGGGCGATAACCCGATCTGGGCCAGGCTCCGCACGCCCCGCACGTACACGCAGGCAAGTGCGTCACCCTTCCCCACCGGGATCCCGCAGCAGGTCACCTTCGACCTGCTGCCGACCGCGGTGCTGTTCCGGCCAGGCGACAAGATCAGGATCACCATCGCCGCCGCCGACCCGGACAATTTCCAGCTGCTACCCGCCACAGGCAACGCCGCCTACCGGATCAGCAGCACCCTCGCGGACCCGTCGCTCGTCGAGCTGCCCGTAGTCGGGTAGTCCCGCGGTCGGCCGCTGGGTGACCTGCAGCTGCTCGAACGCACCCCCGCGGCCAGGGATGCGCTTCCCGCATCGCCGCAGGCCGGCTGCATACCGGAATGTCTGATCTGGGTGCCTGCGCTGCCATTGCCGCACGGGCTAGCATGAGCGTCGTGGGCGGGCAGGCGGCCGGCGCCGGCCCGCCCGATCCGGGAGCCAGGATGAGCTACGGTCCGCCGGGCGAGCCGCCGCCCGGCAGCGCGGATGAACTGCGCGGGCCGACCGTGCTGCGCATGATCCTCGGCAGCCAGCTGCGCCGCTTGCGGGAAGCCGCAGGCGTGAGTCCCGATCAGGCTGCGTGGGAGCTCCGGGCGTCCCGCTCCAAGATAAGCCGCATGGAGCACGGCCGGGTGAGGTTCAGGGACCGGGACGTGGCCGACTTGCTCACCCTGTACGGCATCACCGATGAGAAGCTGCGGGCCAGGATGCTGGCATCTGCCCGGCATGCGAACGCTCCGGGCTGGTGGTCCAAGTACGACGACCTGCTGCCTGACTGGTTCGAGGAATACCTGGGGCTGGAGGGGGCCGCCTCGGTCATCCGCAGCTTCGAGCTGCAGTTCGTGCACGGGCTGTTCCAGACCGAGGCCTATGCCCACGCCGTCACGCTGCTCGGCCACAAGACCGCCCCGGCCGAGGAAATTGACCGCCGGGTGAGCCTGCGGCTCAAGCGCCAGGACATCTTCGCCAGCCCCGAGCCGCCGCAGGTGTGGTCGGTGATGGACGAGTCGGTGCTGCGGCGGCCGGTGGGCGGCCGCGCGGTGATGCGCGCCCAGCTGGACCGCCTAGCCGAGATGACCTGCCTGCCTCAGGTCACGATTCAGGTGATCCCGTTCGGCGGCGGCGGTCACGCCGCCGCGGGAGGCTCGTTCACCTTGCTGCGTTTCGCCGAGCCGGAACTGCCAGACGTCGTGTACATCGAGCAGCTCACCAGCGCGCTGTACCTAGACGACCGCCAGGACATCGACCACTACCTGGAGGTCATGAACGAGCTGAGCACTCAGGCTCTGACGCCAGACCGCACTACCCGGTTCATCGCCGAGATCACCCGTGAAATCTAGCGCGCCAGGACACGGCCGGCCGGGGACGGCAGTCGCACGCAACCCGGGCGGTGCTACTCTCCCGGAAGGATTAGGCCGGAAGACAAACCGGGATAAGGTAGTGCTCTCCTGAGTTAGGCAGACCGACACTCTCCCTCAAGGATCCCAGATGACCGACGACCGTTCGGCAGTCCCAGGCGGGCCGGATGAACTGGACACTACCGCGACCGGGATCGACACCACCGTGCCCCACTCGGCCCGGATCTGGAATTACTGGCTCGGCGGCAAGGACAACTTCGCCGTCGACCGGGAGGCGGGCGACGCGTGGGCCGCGACGTTCCCGGGCGTGCGCGATATCGCCCTCGCCTCTCGGAGCTTCCTGATCCGCAGCATCCGCTACCTGGCCGCCGACGCGGGAATGCGGCAGTTCCTCGATGTCGGGACCGGGCTGCCGACGGCGGATAACACTCACCAGGTCGCGCAGCGGATAGCGCCCGAGGCGCGCATCGTGTATGTCGACAACGACCCGATGGTGCTGGCGCATGCCCGCGCCCTGCTGACCAGCACCCGGGACGGTGTCACCGCCTATATCCACGCCGACCTGGGCGAGGCGGACAAGATCATGGCGGAAGCCGCCAAGACGCTGGACTTCGGCAAGCCCATCGCGCTGATCCTCAGCGGCGTCATGGGACACGTCACCAACACCGGCGAGGCGCGCTCGATCGTGCGCAACCTGATGGGCGCCCTGCCGTCCGGCAGCTACCTGTCCCTCAACGACGGCACCAGCGTTGTCGGCGGCGAAGAGGTCGAACAGGCCACGCAGGACTACAACGAAACCGGTGCGGTCCCGTACGTGCAGCGTACCCCCGAGGAGATCGCCAGCTTCTTCGACGGTCTCGAGCTCGTCGAACCCGGCGTGGTCTCCTGCCCGCGATGGCGGCCTGACGATGCGGCAGGCGAACCGCCTGCCGAGGTGGACGCGTTCGGCGGGGTCGCGAGGAAGCCGTAGGGAATGCGGACCTAGCGTCGCGCCCGGGCTCCCGGGGGTGGCGCCGGACCGGATGCGATTTACGGGGTGGGGACAGCGTGGCGGTCGATCAGGTGCTCATCGGCCAGGGCGGACCACAATCCGGAAGGAACAGCCGTGCCGAAGTCGGCCACGTTGGCCTGCACCTCGGCCGGGGAGCGCATGCCGATCACCACTCCGGCCACCGCCGGGTGCCGTAGCGGGAACGCCATCGCCGCCTGGGGGAGCGTGACGCCGTTCGCCTCGCAGACGTCCGCGATGGCGTGCGCCCGGCGGAGCAGGTCGGGCGAGGCCGGGTCGTAGTCGAACGTCGCGCCGGCCGACGGCCGCCGCATGGCGAGCACGCCGGAGTTGAAGATCGACGCCGCCAGCACCGACACGTCACGCTCCGCGCAGGCCGGCAGCAGGTCGTCCAGGGCGTTCTGGTTAAGCAGCGTGTACTGACCGGACAACATGACCACGTCGGCGTCCGTCTCACGGACCAGCCGGGTCAGCATCGCGGTGTCGTACATGCCGGCGCCGATCGCGGGCTTCCAGCGGCCCGATGCTGATGCCCGCGGCGACGGACTGTTCGCCTTCCTGGAGCGAGTCGACGGATTGCCGCACGTCCAAGCGATCAAGCGGCGCATGACTGATCTCCTCGGCCCTAGCGCCGGGCAGCACCTCCTGGAGGTCGGCTGCGGCATGGGCCACGAAATACGGAGGCTGGCCGGACGGGTCGCCCCGGGCGGATCTGTGCTGGGCATCGACATGAACCACGCCATGATCGATGAGGCCCGCCGCCGCACCGCCGACCTGGGCGGCGCCGTCCGATGCCAGGTCGGTGACGTACAGCGGCTGGAACTCGGTGACGACGCGGTGGACGGCGTCCGGACCGAACGGGTCCTGATGTATGTCCCCGATCAGCAGCGGGCGATCAGCGAGCTGGCCCGGGTTGTCCGGCCTGGCGGCCGGGTCGTCGCGTTCGAGCTGGACTACGGGGCGACGCTGGTCGATCTGCCGGACCGGGGAGCCGCGCAACGGGTGCTTGACGTTCTCGCGGATACCGTCGCCCACCGCTGGATGGGCCGCGCCCTGGCCCGGACGTTTCACCAAGCCGGGCTGCGGGACATCGTCGCCGAACCGCTCCCCATCGCGCTGCCGCCCGGGATTTACCGCCGGCTCGTCGGCCCGGCCCTGGCCGCCGCGGTCGAGACGGGGACACTCGAGGCTCACGCCTACCAGCACTGGCTGGCGGCGGCGCGGGACGCCGAGCGCGGCGGGTATCACAGCGACACGTTCGTCGGGATGGTCGTCTCAGCCCGCAAGCCTGAGCCGGGCCGCGCGTGACACCTGCGCGAGTACCCACAGCAAGTAAGCAAGGCCAAAGCCGGTCCAGGTGCTGGTCCGGGGTTCCCCTCGATTGCCACCGGCGGATCGCGCTACATGCAACCCCGACACGCCAGGGTGTCCGTCCCGCCGGGGGCACCGGCCGAAATTCGCTTTACCCGCTGGTTGGGCACGAGGGAGACTCTGGTCGTGGAGCCGGTAGGAAGCTACGTGATCTGCTGTGTCCAGCGAACTGCAAGCTGGCTCCTGGCTCACACGCTGGCGGATACAGGGCATGCCGGCCAGTGGGCTCTGCGGCCGGATCAGGGGGCCGGGGGAGCCAGTACCCGACGTAGAGCGGATCGTGCGGCTCGTCCGGTTCGCGGAGTGGTGCGAGGACGGATACCGGCGATGATCAGGTAATCAGGCCGTCAACACCTCGCACGGGACAGGCTCGCCGTCGCGAACACGGTCCTCGGGTTCCTCCGCCTTCCGCAACTCGACGCGGGCAGCCGAGCGCCGTTCGCTACCGCAAGCAGGCCGGCAGCCTGACCGAGCGCTACGTGGACCTCGTCCGCTCAGCGATGAGCTCCTCCCGCTGACCCCGCGCGTTGCCTTTCTGGCAATTCTCGTTGCAACAGCCATCCCCGGAATCGCGAACGTGTTGCGTGCTCCTCACTAACATCACGTCGGTCCGGGGCGCAGGCCGTCGAGTGTGGTCCGGAGGATCGGCTCGAGGTAGTCAGGGTCGCCGTGGATGGTGGCGATGGCGATGATCATGTCGAGGATCTGGTCGAGCGTGAGGTCGCCGCGGACCTCGCGGGAGCGCTGCGCGGCTGCGAGGAGCGGCTGGCCGGCGGCGAGCACCCGGTCGCGATTCTCACTGAAGAACGGGTCGCTTCCATCGGAGTGTTTGAGCAGCTCAGATGCGATGTGACGCTTCGTGTTGAAGAACGTGAAGAACTGATACAGCCAGGCAATGAACAGGGCCCCGGGTGTCTCCGCCTCAAGCCCCTGGGCGGCCTCGCAGACCGCGTTGACCTCGTCGGTGAACAGGGCCTCGAGCAACTCACGCCGACCGGGGAAGTTGCGATACAGGGTCGCCATCCCGACGTCGGCGCGCCGCGAGATCTCGGCCATCGACACCTCGGCCTCAAGATCGGCGAACGCGGAGCGGGCGGCCGCGAGGATCTTGTTGCGGTTGCGCTCTGCGTCGGCACGTCTCGCGGGTGCTGAGAACTGGTCCGGGGGCATCAGGACTCCAAGTGGACAGGCTATCCATTTTCCGCTACGGTGAACCGGAAAGGCTATCCGCTTCGTTACGGACTCTATCTCACAGCCGTGACCCTTCGCGGCCGCACAAGGAGCTCTTCATGGACTACCGGCCTCTGGGACGTACCGGCGTCTCGGTCAGCCAGCTGTGCCTGGGTGCGATGATGTTCGGCGCCTTCGGCAACCCCGACCACGTTGACGCGGTCAAGATCATCCACCGTGCGCTGGACGCTGGAATCAACTTCATCGACACCGCCGATGGCTACTCCGCCGGCGAGTCAGAAGAGATCGTGGGCAAGGCACTCGCGGGCGGACGGCGCGACAATGTGGTGCTCGCCGTTAAGTTCGGCGTTCCTTTCGGCCAGGACCCGAACCGCCGCGGGGCATCCCGTCGGTGGATCACCGAAGCGGTCGAGGGCTCGCTGCGGCGCCTTCAGACCGACTGGATCGACCTCTACCAGGTGGGGGTGCGATCCGGACACCGATATCGACGAGACCCTCAGCGCCCTGTCTGACCTCGTCCACGCCGGCAAGATCCGCTCATTCGGGACCTCGAAGGTTCCCGCCTCCGCGATCGTCGAGGCCCAGTGGACCGCCGAGCGCCGCGGCCACGAACGGTTTCGCGCCGAGCAGCCGCCCTACTCCCTGCTGACCCGCGCGATCGAGTACGACGTGCGCCGACGAGACCGGGTTGACCCTCATCCAGATGGCAATCGCGTTCGCCACCCGTCACCCGGCGGTCACCTCCGCGATCATCGGCCCGCGCACCATGGAACACCTGGATTCCTACCTCGCTGCCGACGGGATCGAACTGCCCGGCGATCTGCTAGACCGCATCGACCAGATCGTTCCCCCCGCAGTCACGATCAACGTCGCCGACAACATGTGGAACCTCGGCACGCCGGCGCTGGACACCGCGTTCCGCCGTCGGTAGACCAGCCTCCCAGGCCATTGGCCACCTCACGCCCCTGATCAGCGAGACCGCAGAGCAGCCTGGCGAGCGCGAAACGGCAGGCCAATGGCTATGAAACGAGTCTTGGCGCGGCACAGCCAGGCCCAGACTCCCCAGGATTACCGCTGGTCCAGTTGGCCGACGCCGGCGAGGAACCAGAATTTTTCGGGGTGATCGGGGACGTCCTCGGGCCGGTCGGGGCGCCACTGGGGAATCCAGACGAGCCCGGGATCGATGAGGGTGAAGCCGTGGAAGAAGCGGGCGATCTCCTCGCGGGTGCGGGCCCGGCCCTGCGAAGCCACCCTGCTCTTGTATACGGTCTCGGCCGCGGACAAGACGTCGGGCATGGCGTCGCGGCAGGCGTGGCTGATGACTAGGTAGCTGCCGGGGGGAAGCGCGTCGCGCAGAGTGGCGACGACCTGGTGCGGGTGGCCGGCGTCGGGGATGAAGTGGAGAACCGCCACCAGGAGCACGGCCACGGGCTGGGTGAAGTCGAGCAAGAGCTGGGTTTCCGGGTCGGCCAGGATCTTGGTCGGCTCGCGCAGGTCGGCCTGGATAATGGTGGCGCCGGGGTTGTCCTCCAGCATGAGCCTGCTGTGGGCCACGGCAACGTCGTCGGCGTCGGCGTAGACCACGCGAGCGCCGGGGGCGGTGTCCTGCGCGACCTGGTGGACGTTGCTGGCGGTGGGGATGCCCGAGCCGATGTCGAGGAACTGGCGGATGCCCGCTTCGGCGGCCAGGAACCGCACCGCGCGGCCGAGGAAGCCGCGGTTGGCCCGGGCGATGGCCCTGGCGTTGGGCTCGACCGCGATCATCGCACGGGCAGACAGGCCGTTAGAGTAACTTTGCCTGGCTCGCACCGGCTTCTACCCCCGATATTGCCGGCCGCCAGGCTGCGGCTTGACACGCCCCCGAGGTAGCTGTGAGCGATGACCAGCAGGTGACGGCGGCTCCAGGCGAAGGCGCGCCGGGGTCTGTCCTGCCCCCGCGGCTCACCCTGCCAGAGGTCACCCCTGACCCGGCCCGGCCGGCCTGGCAGGTCGTGCACGCCATCGCGTCAGGCTTCGCCGACGCGGCCGGGGTGTTCGTGCTGGAAGAACTGCTCGGCGGCGGCCATCCACCCGGCCGGGCGGCCGGTGCCGACCTGGCCAGGGTGGTGGTGCGCAGGCTCGCCGCGGAGTCTGCGGCCGGCGGCCAGCTCGCTTCCCGGGCCGCCTTCCCGCCCGGCGAAGTGATCGCGTTCGCCGGGCGTTCCCCGTATGCCCGCTGCCTGCACGACCGCACACCGGTCATCTTCGCCCGGCCCGACGGCGCGACGCTGCGGCACGTAACCCCGGCGGCCAGGACAGCGCTCGGCCGGTACACCTCATTCCTCCCCGCCCCGATGATGACCCGGGGCAGCGCAATCGGCCT
>Ga0137377_10003055_pt1 | contig 12779 bp, 9 predicted proteins | sample SagtaG_22_FD_104815 | JGI IMG/M metagenome (GOLD analysis project Ga0137377, IMG submission 104815) | Vadose zone soil microbial communities from Sagehorn Ranch, Mendocino, California, USA - Sage2_L_40_16 metaG | ecosystem: Environmental > Terrestrial > Soil > Vadose zone | place: USA... | reverse complement strand
GGAGGTCCTCGTCGCAGGCGGGACGGCTCCCGGATCCTGGTCGTCGGAGGGGGCTCGGCCCTTGGTCAGCCGTGGCCGAGGCAGACGAACGCGGCGCCGGTCGCGTACCCGGCCACACCGCCGTCGAGGGCCGAGCGGGCGACGGCCAGCGCGACATCGGCCGTGTCGCCGGCCGCCACCCGGCGGTGGAAGGCCACCGCGAGCGTCCGGGTCGTCTCGTCCGGCACCGGGACCAGCGGGGCGACCAGCGTGCGGGCGCCGAGCGACAGCAGCGCCGCGGACAGGCCGAGCAGGCCCTCGCCCGGGGTGACCGCCGTCCGGGCCGCGTCACAGGCGGAGAGCACCACCGTCGTCGGCACCTTCCGGAGGCGCTGCAGGTCGTAGCCGGTGACCGGTCCGTCGGCGAGCCGGAGCGCGGAGAACAGCGGGTTCTCCGGCCGGAACTCGCCGTGGCAGGCCACGTGCGCGACGTCCGCCCCGTCCAGCGCGCTCAGCACCGCCTGGGCGGTCGCTGCGGGCCCCGTGAGCGCCGTCGCGCGGGGCAGCGCCGTGGCCAGCTCGGCGATCTCGGCCGCGGCACCGGGCAGGTCGGGACCGGCGACCAGCACCACCCGGTCGGCCCGCGCCCTCGGCCGCTGCTCGGCCTCCACCCACAGCGCGGCCGAGGGCGCCACCGTCACGGCTCGTCCAGCCAGCGCGGGCAGCACCGCCCACGGCAGCGGGTGCAGCGGGCCGGCCGGCACGACGACGACGGCCGGGCCGGCTCCGGTGATCCCGAGCGGAGCGAGCAGGGCGCGCTGCAGCCGCTCGGCGGTGCGCTGCACCACCACCCGGCGCTGGACCAGGGCACCCGCCGCGCCGTACCCGCCGGAGAGCCGCCGGAGTCCGGCCAGCAGCGACCGGACCTCCGCGGCGACTTCGGCGGCAGGGCGCAACGGGGCGATGGCCGGCCGCCCGTCCCGCACCACGACGCCGTACAGCAGCCCCGCGCACTCCACGTACGACAGCAGGACCCGGTCGCCGAGGGCGTCCCGGAGGTGCCTGAGCGGCAGCGGATCGCGGGACGCGCTGCGCCCCCGGGACTGCCGACCGGTCGCGCGAACGGCCTCCTCCACCCGCGCCTGGTGGCGCAGCAACGGGCGCGGGTCGGCGCCGGCGGTCGTCGCCTCGCGCAAGTCGGCGAGCACCTGGCGCAGCTCGGACAACCGGGCGGCCAGCTCGGCGTCGTCCGGAGGGGGCGCCGGCCGGGTCGTCAGTGTGAGCCCCCGGCCAAGCTCGGACCAGCGCAGCACCCCGATCGCGCTGCCGTCCTCCAGCGCCAGCCGGACCCCCAGCTCGGTGAGGTCGGCGACGTGCCCGGCCACGCCAGCGCGCAGGTCGAGCGACCCGAGCGCGGTCGCGTAGTCCGAGACCACGGTGGTGGCACGCTGCAGCGCCCGCCGTGCGCCGGCCCGGTCGCCGGCGAGGCGAGACGACAGGGCGCGCGCGTACAGGGCGCGAGCGCGGGTCAGGGCCGGGCCCCGGTGGCCGGTCACCACCGCACGGGCGAGTTCTGCCCGAGCCTCGGCGGTCCGCCCGAGGTCGGCGGCCAGCCGGGCGGCCGCGATCCGCGCCTCCAGCCCGAAGGCCTGCCACCGGGCGACGTCCAGCTGGCCGGCCAGCCGTCGACTCTCGGTGAGCAGCGCCGGCCCGGGCGCCGCCCCGGTCGCGATCCGGCCCTCGAGCCGCACCCAACGGGCGACCAGCGCCCACGACGTCCGGCCCTGCCGGTGAAATGCCCGCAGCGCGTCCTCGGCGGAGGAGAGGGCGAGCGTGCCGTCGCCCGCCACCAGCGCGGCCTCGGCCAGCACGAGCCTGGCCTGCGCGAGGTCGACCGCCCGGCGGGCAGCGGCACACAGCTCGACCGCCTGCCGCGCCACCTGCACCGCCTCGTCGGCGAGCCGCAACCCGAGCAGCAGCTCGGCGCGGGTGATCAGGATCAGGGTGGGCGGTACCCCCGCGGCGCGGTGCATCGCCTCGGCGCGGCGGTAGCGCTCCAGCGCCCCGACGGCGTCCCCGCCACGGGCCGCGAGGAAGCCGAGGTTGTGCTCGATGTGGGCCCGGGCCAGGCTCATGTCGAGCCCGCCGAACAGCTCGGCCGCCCGTTCCAGGTCACGGGTGGCGGCGGCGAGCCTGTTCTCCGCCGCGTGCAGCACGCCCCGGTTGTTGCGGGCGATCGCCTCCCACAGGCGGTCCTTGGAGCGGACCAGCCCGGTGATCGCCGTCCCGTACTGGGCGAGCGCCGCCTCGGTGGAGCCGGTGGAGTAGAGGATCGCGCCGCGCTGTGCCTGCAGCCGGTAGCGCGCGTCGCCGTCGAGCAGCGACTCGGCCCGGTCGGCCTCGGTGAGCGCGCTGCGGGTGCGGCCGAGCGTGCAGAGCACGAACGCGGCGCTCATCCGGGCCTCGCCCTCGCGCTGGCGCAGTCCCGCCGCCGCCGTGAGGCGTACTGAGCGCCGTAGCTGGCGGAGTGCGTCCGCCGGGCGGTGCAGCTCGGCGAGGGCCAGTCCGGCCGCGCGCAGTGCGACCGCGCGTGCCTCGTTGCCGGACGCGCGGGCATCGGCGACCGACGTGGCGAGGGCGAGGGAACGGGCCGGGTCGGTCTGGGCGAGCGACACCGCCGATGTCGCCTGCGCGAGCGGCATCTCCCGATCGGCCACCGCACGGGCCACGATCCAGCATCCTAGCCGCGTCCCCGCTGGGGGAGCCTGTATCAAGGCAGCGGTGTCGCGCTCTGATCAGACAGGCAGCGGGCCGCGGAGCGCGAGGAGGACGGATGAGTGACGTCAGGCCGCACCGGTCCCGAGGCGACCGCGGTGGCCAGCAGCTTCCGGACAACGTCGAGGAAGCACCCGGCGGCGAGTTCCACTTCGTGCGCGGGGTGCTGCTGGTGCTCGAGGAGGAGTTGGAGCAGCGCGAAGGGTTCCGCGACTTCCTCGACGCCCGCGGCCGGATCGGGCGCGAGCTCGGTGACGGGATCCTGGAGTTCCGCGAGGTGCAGGACGTCCTCGGCACGCTCGCCGCGGTGGAGGAGAGGTTCGGGCCGGGCGTCGGCATCGAGCCGGACTACGTGTTCCTCGGTGCGCAGACGATCAAGGGCGGCCCGTGGGACGAGGTCGAGCCGGCCTCGCCACCGGACTGGCTGGACAGCGACCGCACCGGCAGGGACATGCTCGTCGGGATCCTCGACACCGGCATCGCGTACGACCCGAAGGTGCATCCAAGGCTGGACGGCCGCTTCACCGCAGACCCGACCGAGGACCGGGACGTCCCCAACGACGACCCCACCGTTCCCTTCCTCGCCGAGCAGGGCGGGCACGGCACCTTCGTGGCCGGCCTCGTCAGTCACGTCGCCCCGGCGGCCCACCTCGCGATCGCGCGGGTCCTGAAGGCCGACGGCTTCGGCTCCACCTCCTCGGTGCTCGAGGGTCTCCGGAAGGTCCGTGGCATCGCCGCCAAGCGCGTCGGCGGGCGCCTCGACGTCCTCAACCTCTCCCTCGGCGCCTACACGCGCGACGACCAGCCGCTGAAGATCCTCGCGCGGCCGCTCCGCTCGCTGGTCGCCGCCGGGACCGTGATCGTGGCGGCGGCGGGCAACCATGGCTCGCCGCGGCCCTTCTGGCCCGCCGCGATGCCCGAGGTGATCGGCGTGGGGGCGCTCGACGGCTGGGGTCCCGCGATCTTCACGAACTACGGTCCGTGGGTGGATGTGTGCGCCCCGGGCGTGGACGTGGTGAGCACGTTCTTCGACGAGACCGGCGGGCCGCTCTTTGGCGCCGACCTGCCGCCCGGCCCCGGGTCGGCAGGCGCGGTGGCAGTGACCTTCCCCGGCTTCGGCCGGTGGAGCGGGACCTCCTTCGCCGCACCGAAGGTGGCCGGCGCGATCGCCGCCGCCGCCACCACCTGGTCCGTGAGCCCGGCGGAGGCGGCGGACCGCCTGGTCCGCGACTGGCGCCTCTACCGGGTGCCGGACCTCGGCGCCGTCGTGAACGTCAGCTGAGCATCTGATGTCTCCCGGTGATTGGCCCGTTACGAGAAGTGGTAGAGGTCCTAGGATGTCGCGGTGGAGCCGGAACGGGTTCCCGAGTTGCTCGCCGGTGCGAGAGCCGGGGACGCGGCCTCCTGGGAGGCGCTCTACGGGGTCGTTGCCGGCTGGGTCCGCGCCGTGGCCCGGGGTCTGGGCTTGGGACGTGATGACCTGCTCGACGTCAACCAGGTGGTCTGCCTCCGGCTGGTCGGCCACCTCGACCGCCTCCGCGTCCCCGAGGCACTCCAGGGGTGGGTGGTGACCGTGACCAGACACGAGTGCTACCGGGTGCTGCGACAGCGGCAGCACCTGGCCGGAGCCGAGCTGCCCGACGTCGAGGACCGCTCCGCCCCGGACGTCGACGACCGCCTGCTGCGGACCGAGCGGCAGCGCGAGCTGGCCGCGGCCCTGGTCCGGCTGTCCGCGGACTGCCGGCGGCTGCTGGGGCTCGTCGCGGCCGAGCCTCCGCTGTCGTACGCGGCGATCGGCGAGGTGCTGGGCCGTCCCGTCGGCTCGATCGGGCCCACCCGTCAGCGCTGCCTGGGCCAGCTGCGGGCGCTGCTCGAGGCCGGACCGGCGGACCCGGCCGCGGGCAGGCGGCCGGGCGGCGGGAGGCCCGCCGCGCGCCGGTCCGGGGCCGTCCGGGACCTGCGCGCGCGGGGTGGAGCGGCCGTCGAGCGCGGTAAGCGGAGGTGATCCGGATGAGCGACGACGAGGACCTGCTGGACGAGTTGCGCGGGCTCTTCGACCAGGTAGACCCCGTCGACCCCCGGCTGCTGGAGCAGGCCGCGCTCGCGTACACGTGGCGGAGCGTCGACGCCGAGCTCGCCGAGCTCTCGTTCGACTCGCTGCTCGACCGCGAGATGGTCGCTGGTGTCCGTGACGACGGGACCGCCACGCTCGGCCCGCGCATGCTCGGGTTCGGCGCGGTCGTCGACGGTGAGGACGTGGCCATCGAGGTGGAGATCACCCCGGGCCGAGGCCGTTCCTTGCTGGTCGGCCAGTTGCTTCCACCCCGGCCCGCGACGGTGCAGCTGCAGGCCAGCAGCGGCGAGGTCATCGCGGTCGAGGCGGACGAGCTGGGGCGTTTCCAGGTCGAGCCGGTCCCGCACGGGCCGCTGCGGCTGCGGGTGTCGCAGGGCGGCAGCGTCGTGCAGACCACGTGGGTCTCGCACGTCCGGCGCTGACCGGCACGGCGTCGACGACGACAGGGACGGCGGCGGGGCGATGCGGTCGTCATGGCCCCGGAGATTAGGCAGGCACTCCGACGATCCCGAGCGGCCGTCCACAGGCTGAACCGTCGTCCACAGATTCCGTTCCGGCCCTTCTGCGCCCGGCTGACCCGCCCCTACGGTCGCCGCGTGCGAGCCGCTGCCCGGACCCGGTCCCGTCCGTCTACAAGCGACATTGCTACCCTGCGCCTGCGCGAGGTGCTCGGCGACGCGCCTGCGGATGACGGAGCGTCCATCATGGACACTCCGGCTGGTCCGTCCTCTCCGGACGCGCAGTCGCCGGCCCAGCCGGTCGGGGACGGCCCGCTGGCCGCCCGCTGGGAGAGCCTGGTCGAGCGCTGGTCTCCGGAAGGTCTTCGGGGGGCCCGGCTCGATCCCGGGCGGCGGGGAGCCGCGGCCCTCGCCGCCGTGGTGCTCGTCTCGGCCACCGTGGTGTCGGTGCTGGTGTGGCGCTCCCGGCCGGAGCCGGAGCCGGTCCGGCCGCCGCCTGTCCTCGCCGCGCCGGCCGCGCCCAGCGTGACCGCCCCGGGTGCAGCGTCGGCGCCCTCGCTCGTGGTCGCGGTCACCGGCCGGGTTCGGCGTCCCGGCGTCGTGACGGTGCCGGCGGGTGCCCGGGTGATCGACGCGCTCCGGGCGGCCGGCGGACCGTTGCCGGGCGCCGACCTGGCCATGCTCAACCTTGCCCGCAAGCTGGCCGACGGCGAGCTGGTGGTGGTGGGCCTGCCGGGCGCACCGTCCGACCCGGCGGCACCGGGGTCTGCCGGTGCGGGAGCGGCGGGCGGCCAGGTCGATCTCAACACGGCGACGCTCGAGCAGCTCGACGGGCTTCCCGGCGTCGGGCCGGTGCTCGCTCAACGGATCCTCGACTGGCGAGCCGAGCACGGCCACTTCGCCACGGTGGATCAGCTGCGCGAGGTCTCCGGAATCGGGGACGCCAAGTTCACCCAGCTGCGGGACCGGGTGAGGGTCTGACATGGGGGCTCCGGCATCGCAGCCGCGCTCGGGCCGGCCGCCGGCTCCCGCTGAGCCGCCGGACCGGTCGACGTCGGCGAGCCCGGCCGCCGACCTGCGTCTCCTCGCCGGGGCGCTGGCCGCGTGGCTGGCGGTGCTCGCCGCCCTGGGCATGCCCGCCGCGGCCGGGCTCGCCGCGGGAGCGATCGCCGTCGCAGCCTCGGCGGCACTGCTCCTGACGCGCCGCCGGTGGGCCGCTGCTGCCGCGCTCGTGCTCGGCTGCGCCGGCGCCGGCGCGCTGGCGACCGCCGCCCGGGTCGGCGGCGTGCAGGCCTCCCCGCTCACGGTGCTGGCCGGTGAGCGGGCGAGCGTGACCGTCGATCTGATGGTGGCGGACGACCCACGGCTGCTGCGAGCGGGCACGGGTCCGGAGCGGGTGGCGGTGCCGGCGCGCGCCGAGCACGCCTCGGCAGCCGACCGGAGCTGGTCGATGCGCGACCGGGTGCTGGTGCTCGCCCCGGCCGAGGGGTGGCGGCCGCTGCTGCCCGGCCAGCGCCTGCGCGCGACCGGCCGGCTGGCACCGCCGCTGCGCCGTGACCTGACTGTCGCCGTGCTGTCGGTGCGTGCGGCGCCGCGAGACGTGCAGCCGCCGTCGCGCGCCCAGACGGCGGCCGGCCGGATCCGGTCCGGCCTGCGGGACGCTGCGGCGGTGCTGCCGGAAGCGCCGCGCGGGCTGCTCCCGGGGCTTGTCCTCGGGGACACCAGCGCACTGGACCCCGCACTCGCCGAGGACTTCCGCACGGCCGGACTGTCACATTTGACGGCGGTCAGCGGGACCAACTGCACCATTGTGACCGGGGCGGTGCTGCTGCTGCTGCGACTCGCCACGGTCGGCCCTCGCGCGTCGGCGGCCGCCGCCGGGCTGGCGCTGGCGGGGTTCGTCGTGCTCGCGCGGCCGTCCCCGAGCGTTCTGCGGGCTGCGCTCATGGGTGGGCTGGCGCTGATCGCCCTGGCCTCCGGACGTGCGCGGACCGCGCTGCCCGCGCTGGGCGCCACCGTGCTGGGACTGGTGCTGGTCGCGCCACCGTTGGCCCGCGATCCCGGCTTCGCGCTGTCCGTGCTCGCCACGCTGGGGCTGCTCGTCCTGGCACCGGGCTGGGCAGCGCACCTGCGCGCGCGTGGCGTGCCGCGCGGCGCCGCCGAGGCGCTGGCCGTCCCGGCAGCGGCGTCGCTGTGCACCGCCCCGGTCGTGGCCGTGATCAGTGGTCAGGTCAGCCTGGTCTGCGTCCCGGCGAACCTGCTCGCCGCCCCGGCGGTCGCTCCGGCGACCGTGCTCGGTGTTCTGGCCGCGGTCGTGTCGCCGCTGTCCGGCTCGGCGGCAGGCTGGCTGGCCCGCCTCGCCGGGCTGCCGGTCGGCTGGCTCGCCGAGGTCGGTCAGCGCAGCGCCCACCTGCCGGCCGCGGCGGTGTCCTGGCCGGGTGGCGCGGGTGGCGGCCTGCTGCTGGTCGCCGCCTGCCTGCTCGGGGTCGTGATCGCCCGAAGGGCGGCGCTGCGCCGGGTGGTGCTGGCCGCCGCGATGGGGGCGGTGGTGGTCGCGGTGCCCGCGCGCGTCGCCGCTCCCGGCTGGCCGCCGGCAGGGTGGATCTTCGTGGCCTGCACGGTCGGGCAGGGCGATGCGCTGGTCGTCCGAGCTGGTCCGGCGGCGGCGGTCGTCGTCGACACCGGGCCGGAGCCAGTCCCGGTGGACGGCTGCCTTCGCCGGCTCGGAGTCCGGGCGGTGCCGCTGCTGCTGGTCACGCACCTGCATGCGGACCACGTGGGCGGAATCGCCGGGGTCACCCGCGGCCGGACGGTCGCCGAGATCGACGTCGGCCGCTCGCGTGAGCCGGTCGCCGGCTGGCGGATGCTCGAGCGGTCAGCCGCCGAGCGCCGCGTGCCGGTGCGGACCGTCGCGGTGGGGGAGCGGCGCGAGGTGGCCGGTGTCGTCCTGGACGTGCTGGGCCCGGCCCGGGACTTCCGCGGCACGAGGTCCGACCCGAACAACTCGTCCGTGGTGCTCCGGGTACGGGCCAGGGGTCGGTCGCTGCTGCTGACCGGCGATGCGGAGGTGGAGGCGCAGGAGGCGATGGTCAGGTCCGGGATGGACCTGCGGGCTGACTGCTTGAAGGTGCCGCACCACGGATCCGCCTACCAGAGCCAGGCGTTCCTGCGCGCGGTACATCCCTCGGTGGCGGTGATCTCCGTCGGCGCCGGCAACGGCTACGGCCACCCGTCCGGGTTGCTCCTCGCGGAGCTCGCCCGGGAGGGGCCGCGAACCCTGCGCACCGATGTCGACGGCGACGTTGCGGTCGCCGACCAGCGCGGCCAACTCGTGGTCGTCGCCCGCTCGGGCAGGCCGCCGTGAGGCCGACCGTGGCCGGCGCCGGCGCGTGCCAGGATGGCGGGGTGACCGATCCACCGGACTCCCTGCTGTGGCTCGTGCTCGGCGAGGAGGAGCTGCTCGTCTCCCGTGCGGTCGCCGACGTGGCCGCCGCCGCCCGCGCGGCAGACCCGGAGTCCGACGTCCGTGAGCTGGCCGCGGCCGAGCTGGCTCCAGGCGACCTCTACGACCTGCTGAGCCCGTCGCTGTTCGGCGGCCGGCGGGTGGTCGTCATCCGTGCTGTCCAGGAGGCCAGGCCGGACACGGTGGCCGTGCTGCGCGGCTACCTGGCCGACCCGGCCGACGAGGTCGTGCTCGTCCTCGTGCATGCCGGGGGCGCCCGGGGAAAGGCACTGGTCGACGCGGCCCGCGCCGCCGGCGCCGCCGTCGTGCAGTGCGCGAAGCTGACCCGGGCGGAGGAGCGGCTCGCCTTCCTGCGCGCCGAGGTGGCGCGAGTCGGTGGGTCGATCACGCCGGAGGCGGCGGCGGTGCTGCTCGACGCGGTCGGCAACGACCTGCGCGAGCTGGCGACGGCGTGCTCGCAGCTGGTCTCCGACACCGGCGGGCGGGTCGACGCGGGCGCGGTGACGCGTTACCACCGCGGCCGGGCGGAGGTGACCGCCTTCGCGGTGGCGGACCGGGCGGTGGTCGGTGATGTCCCCGGGGCGCTGGAGGCGCTGCGCTGGGCGCTCGCCATCGGGGTGGCGCACGTGCTGGTCGCCGACGCCCTCGCCGACGGTGTCCGGTCGGTGGCGCGGGTCAGCTCGGCCGGCCGAGCCGATCCGTACTCGCTGGCCAGCACGCTCGGGATGCCGCCGTGGAAGGTCAAGCGGGCGCAGTCCCAGTCCCGCGGCTGGACCGAGCCTGGCCTCACCCGCGCGCTGCGGGCGGTGGCCGCGCTCAATGCCGAGGTCAAGGGGGTCGCCGCCGACCCGGCGTACGCGCTGGAGGCCGCGATCCGAGAGCTCGCCGCCGCCCGGAGCTCCCGCGGCTGACCGGCTGACCTGGCTGACCGGGCGGCCCTGGCGAGACCGGGCGGCCAGATCCCGCCGCACCCAGGGCTGAGCCGGCGCCCTCAGGCGCCGGCTCAGCGGAGCTGCGGAGGGCGGCTCAGAGCGCGTTCGCGCGCTCGGCCATCGCCGACTTCTTGTTCGCCGCCTGGTTGGGGTGGATGACGCCCTTGCTCGCGGCCTTGTCCAGCTGCCGGGAGGCCTGCCGCAGCGCGGTGAGGGCCTGCTCGCGCTCGCCGGCGTCGGCCGCCTCGCGGAAGCGGCGGACCGCCGTCTTCAGGGACGACTTCACCGACCTGTTGCGCAGGCGGGCCTTCTCGTTGGTCCTGATGCGCTTGAGCTGGGACTTGATGTTCGCCACGCGGAAGCCTCGGTCATCGTCGGGAATCGGGGCGCGCCGCAGCCCGTACAGGCTCCCAGCGCGACAAGTGAGGATACCAGCCCGGCGCACGAGAGGCCCAACCCGCACCATCCGCCCGTTCGGCCGCATCGCCCATCCGACTCCACCGGTCCGGCTCCACCATTCCGTCGGGCCCTGCCAGCCGCCCGGCTCGAGAGGGCGGCCCGTGCTGGCAGCCGCCCTCTCGGCTCCGCCCAGGATCACGAGCCGATCCACCAGCCCACCCGCGGCCCGTGCGCGGCTGCCGCCGTCCTCCCTCGGCTCGTCGAGCGAACCGCTCGGCGGCCGCCCGGGCAGGCGGCGTGGGACCATGGGACAGGAGAGGCCACGTGCCATCACATCCCACGACCGAACGGACCGGAGTGACCACCCCTGCGACCGATCCGGCCCGTATCCGGAACTTCGGCATCATCGCCCACATCGATCACGGCAAGTCGACGCTGGCGGACCGGATGCTCGAGGTCACCGGGGTGATCGAGCGGCGCAACATGCGCGCCCAGTACCTGGACCGGATGGACATCGAGCGCGAGCGCGGCATCACGATCAAGGCGCAGAACGTGCGGCTGCCGTGGGACGGGCACGTGCTCGACCTGATCGACACCCCTGGGCACGTCGACTTCAGCTACGAGGTGTCCCGCTCGCTTGCCGCCTGCGAGGGCGCGGTGCTGCTGGTCGACGCCGCGCAGGGCATCGAGGCGCAGACGCTCGCGAACCTCTACATGGCGCTGGAGAACGACCTGCAGATCATCCCGGTGCTGAACAAGATCGACCTGCCTGCTGCCCAGCCCGACCGGTACGCCGAGGAGCTCGCGCACATCCTGGGCATCGAGCCGTCCGAGGTGCACCGGGTGAGCGCGAAGACCGGCGAGGGGGTCCCCGAGCTGCTCGACCGGATCGTCCGCGAGGTGCCGGCACCGGTCGGAGAGCCGGACGCGCCGGCCAGAGCATTGATCTTCGACTCGGTCTACGACACGTACCGAGGGGTGGTCACGTACGTCCGGGTGATCGACGGGTTCATCGGCACGCGGCAGCGGGTGAAGATGATGTCGACCGGGGGCACCCACGAGCTGCTCGAGGTCGGCGTCATCTCCCCCGAGCCGAAGCCGACCCGGGGCCTCGGCGTGGGCGAGGTGGGTTACCTGATCACCGGGGTGAAGGACGTGCGGCAGTCGCGGGTCGGCGACACGGTCACCGACGCGGCACACCCGGCGGCCAGGCCACTGGCCGGCTACCGCGACCCGAGACCGATGGTCTACTCGGGCCTCTATCCGCTCGACGGATCCGACTACCCGCTGCTGCGCGACGCGCTGGACAAGCTGCGACTCAACGATGCGGCGTTGGTCTACGAGCCCGAGTCGTCGGGCGCGCTCGGCTTCGGCTTCCGGGTCGGCTTCCTCGGCCTGCTGCACCTGGAGATCGTTCGCGAGCGGCTCGAGCGGGAGTCCGGCCTCGAGCTGATCTCCACCGCGCCGAACGTGGTCTACCGGGTCGTGCTGGAGGACGGTGCCGAGCACGTCGTCACCAACCCGAGCGACTGGCCGAACGGCAAGATCGCCGAGGTGTACGAGCCGGTGGTCAAGGCGATGATCATCGCGCCGAGCGAGTACATCGGGACGATCATGGAGCTGGCGCAGTCCCGGCGGGGTGCCCTCGGCGGGATGGACTACCTGTCCGAGTCCCGGGTCGAGTTGCGCTACACGCTGCCGTTGGGCGAGATCATCTTCGACTTCTTCGACGCGCTGAAGTCCCGCACCCGCGGGTTCGCCTCGCTGGACTACGAGGCTGCCGGTGACCAGCGGGCCGACCTCGTCAAGGTCGACATCCTGCTGCAGGGCGAGCCGGTCGATGCCTTCAGTGCGATCGTGCACAAGGACAAGGCCTACGCATACGGCGTATCGATGGTGTCGAAGCTGCGCGAGCTGATCCCGCGGCAGCAGTTCGAGGTGCCGATCCAGGCGGCGATCGGGACGCGGGTGATCGCCCGCGAGAACATCCGCGCGCTGCGCAAGGACGTGCTCGCCAAGTGCTACGGCGGCGACATCACCCGCAAGCGCAAGCTGCTCGAGCGACAGAAGGAGGGCAAGCGCCGGATGAAGGTGGTCGGCCGCGTCGAGGTGCCGCAGGAGGCCTTCATCGCGGCGCTGTCCACCGCCGACGAGAAGCGCGGCTGACCCGCCTCCGCACCCGTCTCCCGCCGGCGCTGTCAAGCCCTCCGGCCGAGATTGTGGACGCCGCGCCGGGCTGTGGACATCGCCCCCGAGTTGTCGGTACCCCCGCCCAGGATCGACCCGAGTCGACCCGAGGAGGACCGATGATCACCGAGATGCTCGACGGGGCGGTGTTCGTGAGCCCATCCCCCGGATTCGGTCATACCGACGCCGTGCTGGCGCTGGCCGGCGCGCTCCGAGCGGCCGCCCCGCCCTGGCTGCGGGTGCTGGCCACCCCGTTCCCGGTGCGGCTGGGGCGCCAGACCGTGCTGCGCCCCGACCTCCTCGTGGCCCGCTACGTCGACCTGACCCGCGACGAGCTGACCGCGCCGCCGCTGCTCGCCGTCGAGGTCGGCTCGCCCGGCGGCGGCCTGCTCGACTGCAGCCTCAAGCGCACGGTCTACGCCCGGCACCGGGTCCCCTCCTATTGGCTCGTGGAGCCGGAGGGGCCGTCGTTGACCGCTCTCGAGCTCGACGAGGAGGGGGAGTACGGCACG
>Ga0137377_10003052_pt1 | contig 12784 bp, 14 predicted proteins | sample SagtaG_22_FD_104815 | JGI IMG/M metagenome (GOLD analysis project Ga0137377, IMG submission 104815) | Vadose zone soil microbial communities from Sagehorn Ranch, Mendocino, California, USA - Sage2_L_40_16 metaG | ecosystem: Environmental > Terrestrial > Soil > Vadose zone | place: USA... | reverse complement strand
GTTTCAAAGGTCACGGCAAAGGATATGGAAGCGCACCGTGAAAGAGATCGGATGGCGATCCGGTGGTGTAATTTTTTGGGTGTACCGGCATTGATGGAACAATCTCCACTCGACATCCGCCAGGGGCGCATCGAGGTCGCCATTGTGGCGCAGGCTGTATCGACTGCGCGTCACATCTACACGGACGGGCGGGGCCACGTCAATCCGCACACGTTCGATCCCACAACCAACGGGCATTCCATCGGCCGATGGGAGGGCGACACGTTCATTGTGGATACAATCGGATTTGCTGCGGACCGTGGAATCACGAGTATTCCTGGCGGTGGATACAAGACGGCCGATTCCCACCTGGTCGAACGTTATCGCCTGTTGAACGGTGGGAACCAGCTGTCTGTGACGTTCACATGGGAAGACCCGAATGTGTTGCGCCAAGCCGCATACGTACGAATTCAGGTACTATCGCGCGTCCAAGGACACGAACGCGCGCAACTGGTCTTGCGATCCTTTTGATGAAGAGCGAGCGAGGTTTCTGACACAATCGCCACGGAATTAGAATTTCAGGAGTAAGAAGATGAAAGTGAGTATCGCATTGTCGACGGGCTTGCTGGTGACGATTCTGGTGGCGGCCGCGCCGGTATGGGGGCACCATTCGTTTTCGATGTTCGACATGACGAAAGACGTGGCTTATAAAGGCACCGTCGTCGAATATAAATGGGTCAATCCCCATGTGCATGTGACGCTTCAAGTCGATGGGGAATCCGGCGACGCTTCGACGGTGGGCACATGGGATATCGAAGGTGCGAGCACCAATATCATGGCCAGGCAGGGCTGGACGAGAGCAACGTTCAAGGCAGGCGACAAGGTTACCGTCATCGCGCATCCACTAAAGGACGGCTCCAAGGGTGCATCGATGTTTTATGTCATCCTGCCCGACGGCAAACGTCTTTACCAGGATATTGCGCGGCCCAAAGCGGACCAGCAGTAGACTAAGGCTAACCATGCACATGAGAAATGTCCTCCTCAGCATTGCCACTTGCGTTCTCACGGTTGCGGCTGCCGCACAGAATCCGCAAGCGCCCGGAGGCGCGCGAGCAGGTGGAGGCTTCATTGCATATCCCCAAAGGCCGGTCACCGATCCGGCTGCGGTGGCGCGCGGCAAAGTACTGTTCGACGTCAACTGCAGCTTCTGCCACGGAGCTGATGCTCGCGGCGGTGACGACGGACCCAACCTGCTCCGATCCGAGCTTGTACTGGATGATCAAAAAGGCGAGTCGATCGGTCCCGTTCTGCTGAACGGCCGCGACCGGGGAATGCCGAAATTCACGTTCACCGCCGATCAGATTTCCGACATTGCCTCCTACATTCACAGCTTCCCTGTCAGCAGCCGCACCGGGCCCGCCAATCTCGATATTGTGGTGGGCGATGCAAAGGCCGGCGAAGCGTTCTTTAATGCAAAGTGCGCTTCCTGCCATTCCGTTACGCGCGATCTGAAAGGCGTGGCGTCCAGGTATACCGATCCGAAAGCACTCCAGCAGACATGGATCTTGCCAGGCAGTGGGGGCCGCTTCGGTGGCGCCGGTCCAGCCCGGACGGCGCCGCCCATGACAGCCATCGTCACATTGCCTTCCGGTGAAAAGGTCGAAGGAAAAATCGACCGCATGGACGATTTCGTGGTTTCTTTGACGCTGGCCGACGGCACGCACCGATCGTTTCAAACTGAAGGCAACACGCCTGCAGTCGAGATTCGCGATCCTCTCGAAGGGCATAAGAATTTGTTGCGTGCGTATGCCGATGCGGACATCCACAACGTAACCGCTTACCTTGTGACTCTGAAATGAAGATAAAGAATCCAGTGAATTCCCCAAGCGCAGCACTACTCGTTACGCTTTGGCTCTGGATAACGCCGGCGCTGGTTGCCGCGCAAGGACTCGATCCGGCTTCGCTGCTGAAGCCGCTTTCGGATTCCTGGCCGACATATTCGGGTGATTACAGCGGAAGGCGTTACAGCTCCCTGACCCAGATCAACCAATCCAGCGTGAAAAACCTGACGCTCGCGTGGACGCGCCGTCTGACCAACGGACCAAATGCCGGCGGGCAACAGGGTGCGCCCGGCGTACCGCCGCTGATCATCGGTGGAGAAGGTCCGGGCGACATCGTGGCCGCGGGCGCCACGCAAGTGAAAGGCGCTGTACTTCAAGTCAACGGCGTCTTGTACGTCACGACACCCGACAACACATGGGCGCTCGATGCTCGCGACGGCCACAAGCTGTGGCATTACTTCTGGAAGACGAGAGGGGGCACTCACATCGGAAATCGCGGTGTGGGGATATGGGGAACCTATCTCTTCTTTGTCACCCCCGACGATTACCTGGTTTCTCTCGACGCTCGCAACGGCACGGAGCGCTGGCATAAGGAAATTCTAAGTTTCAACCAGCAATACTTCGCGACAATGGCGCCCATCGTGATCCGTAATCACGTGCTGGTTGGTTCGAGCAATGATCTGGACGAACCGGGATTCATTCAGTCTTTCGATCCTGAGACCGGCGAGCTTCAATGGAAGTTTTATGCGGTGCCGATGAACCCTGGCGACCCCGGGCTTGAAACGTGGAAAGATCTCGATGCGGCCAGACACGGCGGCGGTCAGCCCTGGGTTCCCGGTTCCTACGATCCTGAAACAAATCTTTATATTTTCGGTACCGGCAATCCCTCTCCGGCATACACCTCGCAAACCCGCGGCGAAGGCGACAACCTGTTCACCTGCGCGATCGTCGCTATCAACGTCGATACAGGCAAGATGGCCTGGTATTACCAGACCTCACCGCACGACACCCACGACTGGGACTCTGCGCAGACTCCCGTTCTGGTCGATGGAGAATTCAATGGCCGGCCTCGGAAGCTGGTCTTGACAGCGAGCCGCAACGGTTATTACTTCACGCTGGATCGCCTCACGGGCGAACATTTGGTCACAGGCAAGTTTTCAGATACTGCGAATTGGGCAAGTGATCTCAATGCGAAGGGGCAGCCCATTCGGAATCCTGACAAGGACTTTCACATTGCCGGTTCGCTCGTCTCGCCCGCCAATCAGGGCGTGACCAACTGGCCGCCCCCAGCCTTTAGCCCCGAAGCGGGACTGTTCTTTGTTCCATCCACCGATACCTATGCCATGTACTACCTGACGGAAACCGATCCGCGCGGCGCGATGGGCCTGGGCGGCAAGGAAGAGCTGAACGTGGCAACCGTTGGGAGTTATCTCACAGCGATCGATTACAAAACGGGAAAGATTGCTTGGCGTCATAAGTATCGAACGTTAGGAAATGATGCGCGAGCCCCTGGGTTGCTGACGACGGCCGGAGGATTGCTTTTTGCCGGCGACGTTTCCGGGAATCTGATTGCGTTCGACCCGGCGAACGGGAAGATCCTTTGGCACAGCTATGTCGGTCAAGTAACGAATGCTCCGGAAACCTACATGATCGATGGCCGCCAATATATATTGACGGCCGCGGGAGATACGCTTTATGCCTTCACTCTCTACTGACAGGATCGTTGCCGCGAGCCTGCTCTTGCTGTCCTGTTGGTGTGTGTCAGCGGCCGCGCAAGGCGCAACCGATATTTCAGGAATGTGGATCGTCCAGGATCCGGGATCTGGAAACTGGAGTGATTGGTACAACAACGTTGCAAAGCCGTCACTCCGCCCGGAAATCATCAAGGACAATGAAGCCATCGCTGCGCGTGAGGCTGCGGGAGAAGTCGTCAACCGGGCTGCCCGTCTGGCAAGCTGCCCGTTCGGTAATCTGCCAATGATGATGGCCTCATCACCTCCGCTCAATATCGTCCAGTCCAAGGAAGAAATTTTGATCGGCGCGGAAGCGAATCGCGGGCGCTTCATCTACACCGATGGGCGCGGCCATCCCGATATAAAGAGTGGCGATTACGTTCCGAGCGGGTTTGGGCACTCCATCGGCCGGTGGGAAGGCGATACGCTCGTCGTCGATACGATTGGATTCCCCGAGAGGGTCTGCGACAGCCGCCGGCCTGTGATCGTCACTCCGGGTGGCGGGCGCGCCAAGGAAACCACTCACCTCATCGAGCGCTTTCGCTTGTCGGAGAGCGGCGAGGCATTGTCGGTAACCTTCACATGGGAGGACTCCACAGTGCTGCTGGCCCCGCACACGTATTCATACACGTACAAGAAACTCGTCGGAACCAATCCGATCGAGAATAACGACGATCCCGGCGATCCGGCATATCAGCAGAGGCAACTCCAGTCGGTCGTACCGCCTCCGCAAAGGTAGATGCGATGAACAAGGGTGCACATTCATTCCCCTCCTCGCAGAGGAGGGGAGGCGCGGCAGCCGCAAGGCTGGCGCGCCGGGGTGGTCAGTTCGGCCGAAACGTTTCGCCGGTCCGACCACCCCGTCTGCGCCGCCAGCCCGCTGGCTGTCGGCGCATCCATCCCTCCTCTGCGAGGAGGGGAATACTTCACTTTGTCGCGATCGTGGTAATCTCCGCTTCCGCAACCGCTGCGCAAAACGCTACGTCGGACTCTGTAAGTCATCCAGACCTATCCGGATACTGGGAACTTCGCTACGACAGCTCCAGCATTCCAACAGCTTCTCTCACAACCCAAGCCGCCGCGGATCAGCCCAACCAACGGCAGCGCGACCTGGAGGCCATTCGCTGGTGCATCAATGTGGGTGTGCCCGCCCTGATGGGAGATCCCGCATCACTGGATATTCGACAGAGCCCCACCGTCACTGCTGTTGTTGCCAAATCGCCGTCGTCTGTGAGGTACATCTACACGGATGGACGCAATCACCCCGACAAGGACGACCTCGAGCCCACAACCAACGGCCATTCCGTTGCGCATTGGGAAGGCGATACGCTGGTTGTCGATACCGTTGGATTCAATGACCGCGGTGTCCGAAGCATTCCGGGAGGAGGCGTCAGAACGCCCGATTCACATCTGATCGAGCGATATCGTTTGTTGGAAAACGGCCGGCGGTTGTCCGTTACGTTTACATGGGACGACCCAAAGATCTTTCAGAAGCCGCATACCTACGAGTTCCGATACTACAAAGTTTCCCGAATTAGCGAACCCCGCGTCTACAACTGCAACTCTAACGACGCGGACCGTGCCAAATTCCTGTTGAACGAAAGGTGACGCACTATGCATTCACGGCGTGAATTTCTAAAAGGATCACTCTCAGCGCTGGCCTTGTCCGCGATTCCGCCGGCAGCTTCTTCGGCCGCGCGACTCGATTCCACAGTGCGGGGTGTCAAGGTGGGTTTGATCACGGGCTCCCTCAATCCCCTGCCCACAATTCCCGGCAAAGACCCGATCGACATCATCATCGAACAGTGCATTCAGCTTGGGGCGGCCAATGTCGAGCTCGTCAATGTGCTGATGCTGAACGAGCCGCAAGTCGTCAACGGCGGACGTTTTGGTCAACCACCCGACAAGATTACGCCGGAATATCTGGAGTCCCGTGAAAAGCTGCGGCAATTCCGGCCGGCGCTTCCGCTGGATCGTTTCAGGGAAGTCCGGAAGAAATTCGATTCGGCGGGACTCAATCTGTTTTCTTATGTAATGACGATCGGGGATGACTTTACGGAGCCGGAGATCGAGGCCGTCTTCAAGCAAATGCAGGCACTAAAAATTAATCTGTTCACCACGAACCAGACTCGAGTGGGTATGGGCCCGCGCATTGCGCCTTTTGCAGAGAAGTACAAGATCCGACCGGCGTGGCACCCGCACGCGATGGTCGAAGATCCGAATGAAGTCGCTACAGCCGAGAGCATGGAAAAGCTGTTAGGCATGTCAAAGTCATTCGTGATCAACCTCGACATTGGTCATTACACCGCCGGCAACAACGACGCGGTGGCATTCCTCCGGAAGCATCACGACCGGATCACGCACCTCCACATTAAAGACCGCCAGCGGAATCAGGGGCCCAACGTTCAACTGGGTACCGGCGACACGCCCATCAAGGAATGCCTGACACTGATCCGCGACAGTCACTATCCGATCATCTGCCTGCTCGAGCGGGAGTATCGAGGGCCTGGCAGCCCCGTCGAGGAAACCAAATGGCAGATGGACTACATGAAGAAGATATTGGAAAGCTGACGAAACATTTCGGCCGAACTTCAATTGAGGCTTCGCCCTGCCGGGCTCGCGCTTCGCGCCACCCTTCCTCTGCGAGGGCATCAACATACTTGACGAATCAAGCGCGCTGGCAGCCGGATTTGAAATTGGACGAAGCGAAACCTCAAATCCGAAATTTCGAAATCTCAGATTGGACCGGTCCAATTTGCAATTTCGGATTTCGGGTTTGAGATTTCGCTTCGTCCAATTTCAAAATCTCCTCCCCTTTGGGGTCGGATTGCTCAAGTATATTGTTTCCCTCTGCGAGGAGGGGAATGGCGCCGTGCTGGAACGGATGACCAACCTGTGCGGCAGCGTGATCGATTCCGGAGGCGTGGTTTGGCCATTCAAGATTTGCAACAGGAGCCGCACAGTCCCTTCGCCGATTTCCCGCATCGGTTGGGCCACGGTCGTGAGCGGCGGATCTGTGTAGCGCGCAAAGCGGATATCGTCGAACCCTGCGACCGACAGACCTTCGGGAATGCGGAGCCCGAGGCGCTTCGCTGTATCGATCACGCCGATCGCCATTTCATCGTTAAAGCAGAAGATACCTGTTGGACGTTCTGCCGCGCCAAGCAGTTGCTCCGCAGCTGCGCAGCCGGACTCGATCGAGAAATCGCCGTTCACCACAAGACATTCCTTTTCTGCCCCATGGAGTTTCGCGCTCGAGAGAGCGCCCCTCAGCCGATCGCGGCTGAGGGGACTGACGAGCGGTCCGGTAATAACGCCGACGCGCCGGTGGCCCAGCTCATAAAGATGGTCCATCGCCTCGGCAGCGGCTTTTCGATTGTCGATGTGAACGCTGGGCACTCCCAATCGCGGACTGAATTCGCAGCCATTGACGACTGGCGCGCACCGCGGCGCCATCGATTTGATGAGGCCGGCTGCCTCCTTGGGCAACCGATGACCGAGAAAGATAAGGCCGTCCGCCTCGCGCCGCTTGAGCATCTGCGCGTAACGCTCCTCACGCTTCACATCATGTTGTGTATCGCCTACCAACACCGAGTAGCCCTGGCCCAGTGCGGTGTCTTCGATGCCTTGAAGGATCAAAGAGAAAAATGGATTCGAGATGTCCGGAACCGTCACGAGAACTTTCCGGGATCTCAGAGTTCGCAGGTTCTTCGCGGCCGCATTCGGCGCATAACCAAGCACCTCGACAGCGCGCATGACCTTTCGACGCGTGCTCGGAGCGACGATCTCGGGACGGCTGAGGACACGCGAAACGGTTGCCGTCGAGACACCGGCACGCTTGGCGACAGCATAGATATCGGGTACAGACCCTACAGGCATTGGCGCCGTCATCATAACACCACGATTGAGCGTTTTAACGAGAAGCCTTCTGCATCCCCGGATGAAATCGATTACATCGAAGGCTGGCTGAAGTATAATGGCCGCCCGTGAAGAAGGCGTTTTGGATCAGACGGAGAAAAGAATGGGCAAAGATCGGTTAGGAATCGGCATCATCGGCAGCGGCTTCAACGCCCGCTTTCACCTGAAAGCGTTCGTCGGCGTCCGCGACGCCGATATCCGAGGCATCTGGAGTCCCAACGCAAACAATCGAGCGGAAGCGGCGAATCTTGCGCATGCCCTGGAAGTCGGAGAACCCAAACTCTACCACTCGATCAGCGAGATGGTCGCCGATCCCGCAATCGAGGCGATTTGGGTTTGCGGGCCGAATCATACCCGGCTCGAAAATTTTGAGGAGATCCTCGAGGCCGTCACGCATGGCCGCGCAACGCTGAAAGGCGTGGCTTGCGAGAAACCTCTTGCCAGGAATGTCGCCGAGGCGAAGCGGATTGTCGAACTCATCGAAGGCGCCGGTCTGCCGAACGGCTATCTCGAGAATCAGCTTTTTGCGCCGCCGGTCGAGGCGGGACGTGAAATCGTCTGGAAGCGCGCCGTTCCCTGCACCGGCCGGCCCTACCTCGCGCGAGCAGCAGAAGAACACAGCGGCCCCCACAAACCCTGGTTTTGGCGCGGCGATTTACAAGGCGGCGGCGTCTTGAACGACATGATGTGCCATTCGGTCATGCTCGTACGACATCTCCTGACTTCGCCCGGCGCTCCATATTCTTCTCTTCAACCGGTCCGCATTTCCGGCCAAATCGCCAGCTTGAAATGGACGCTGCCCGAATACGCCGAACGGCTCGAAAAGATCATGGGCGACGGTGTGAACTACCGGGCCAGGCCCGCGGAAGATTTCGCCCGTGTGACCATCGATTTCAAAACCGAGGACGGAATGCTGGCGATCGGTGAGGCTACGACCTCATGGAGCTTCGTCGGAGCGGGACTTCGACTTTCAGCCGAATTGCTCGGCCCGGAGTATTCGATGTTGTGGAACACGCTGGACAGTGGTTTGAAGTTGTTTTTCAGCCGCGAAGTCAAAGGCCAAACCGGCGAGGATCTCGTCGAAAAACAAAATGCGGAAATGGGTCAGATGCCCGTCGTGGCGAATGAAGCCGCCGCATACGGCTACGAAGCGGAAGATCGGCATTTCGTGAGAGCTTTCCTGAAGAATGAAAGACCGGCGCTTACTTTTGAAGATGGTCTACAAGTTGTACGAATTTTGATGTCCGGATATCTGAGCGCCGAACAAGGCCGCACCATCGAGTTTCCGCCTCCGGGTCTGGATACCTATATACCCACTGTGGCACAGGGGACCTGGAATCCGAGACGGTGGTGAGAAAAAATTTCGAAATCGGACGAATCCTGCATCTTAAATCCGAAATTGGACGATATCGGATTGGACTTCGCATCTCATAGAGTCCAATTTACGATTTCGAAATTTCGGATTTAAGATGCAGGATTCGTCCGATTTCAAATTTTTCGTTATGCATAAAACACCACGTTTAAAACTCTCTGTCATGATGTTTCTGCAGTATTTCGTGTGGGGTGCGTGGTCCGTCACGATGGGGACATGGCTGGCCCAGACGCTTCATTTCTCCGGCGAGCAAATTGGGCTGGCCTACGGCACCACGGCGTTGGCGGCGATGGTCTCGCCGTTCTTCGTCGGAATGGTTGCCGACCGATTCTTCGCGGCGGAGCGGATTCTTGCGGGTCTGCACCTCGTTGGCGGCGTGGTGTTGTTTTACACGTCGATGCAGACAACGTTCGTGCCCCTGTATGCCGTGCTGCTCGTCTACACGCTCACCTACATGCCAACGCTCGCGCTTACGAACTCACTGTCGTTTCGGCAAATGGATGATCCCGGCCGCGAGTTTCCGGGCGTTCGCGTTCTCGGCACTATCGGTTGGATCATCGCGGGTTTGACGGTGGGTACCTTAGGCATCGAGCCAACGGCAATACCCATGCGCATTGCGGCCGCCGCATCTATAGTGCTTGGAGCATTCTGTTTCTTACTTCCCCATACTCCTCCACAAAGAATCGGACATCGCGCCACATGGCGCGACGTCATCGGCATTGATGCACTCAAATTGATGAAGGATCGTTCTTTCGCGATCTTCGTCCTTGGTTCGTTTCTCATCTGCATTCCGCTTCAGTTTTACTACACATTCACGAATCCTTTTTTGAACGAGCTGAACGTGACGAATGCGGCCGGCAAAATGACGCTCGGACAAATGTCGGAATTTTTTTTTATGCTCGTCATGCCGTGGTTCTTCCGGAGACTTGGCGTGAAATACATGCTGCTCACGGGGATGGCGGCATGGGCAGCCCGCTACATGCTGTTCGCCGGCGGCAACAACGGACCGCTGGTATGGATGCTATACGCCGGAATCCTCCTGCATGGCGTCTGCTATGATTTCTTCTTCGTCACCGGACAAATTTATGTGGACCGCAAAGCGCCAGCCGATCTCCGCGCCGCGGCACAAGGTTTCATTGCTTTTGCCACTCTCGGCGCCGGCATGTTTATCGGTTCCTGGTTCTCAGGAAAGATCGTCGATGCGTTTGCAGTTGCGAACGGGGCTGAAGTGCTCCACATCTGGGGAACGATCTGGGTTTTACCCGCCGCAGGCGCGGCCGCAGTTTTGATTCTGTTCGCGCTCTTCTTTCGGGCCGCGGAAGAAGCCGGCGAGGCCGCAGCAGCAGGTATGCCGGTGGTTATCTCCGCAACACAGGACAAATAAGGAAGTTTTGTAAAGGGTCTCGGTTTCTCCACGGACTTCAAGGCCACGTTGGACGTTCGTCATTTTACGGCTGCCAACGAGGATTGCCTCGGCTTTCTCGAACGCCACCACGCAGGGGTTTCCAGCGTCCATCTTGGAGATTTCAGAAAGAATAACGGCCGGAGTACACCTTTCGGTGAAGGCGATGCGCCGCTCATTCAAATCCTTCGGATGATCCGGGACAACGCGTGGCCGATTGTCGTCCTGCTTGAATTCGAGCACGGAACGTTGAGGCCGGAAGTTGAGGAAGTCGACTTGATGTTTGATTACTGCAAGCGGGCTCTCGGCTAGGACCGCGGACGGTTGTTCTGTAGCGGCGGTCTGTGACCGCCGGCAACTCGTTGATCTTGGTAGAGACCGGCGCTCATAGAGCGCCGCTACAGTTAAGGAGAGACGAACGTGTTACGGTATCACTGGTCCGGCGTTTTGTTGTACGGGTTTGCCGTTGCGGCCGTCATCGCAGCCGTCCAGGTTGGCCAGGCTCAGTGTGCGGCCAGGCCTGGATACGACATCGACTTCATTGGAGAGCCGATGGCGGATCCTGTATTGCAGAACGGCAAGCGCCGTTCTCGCCCTTGTGTGAAATCCACCACTTGCGTTTCCCACCGGACCACATCTCCAATGAACTGGCCATCACGTGCTCCTCGACAAGGCACAGCAGCACGTCTTGCTCGCTAGAAATGCTGCCAAGATCATCGGGCCTGAGAAATGGACAGCCATACTCGTTGTACCAGATGACTCGCCACCCCGTGTCGAGCTTGGCGGTCGATATGAGTGATTCGGGAAACTCCTCTATCTTCCCTGTCGGCGATAGGCCGAGTTGTTCCAGAAGCTTTTGCGCACCTTCCTCGCGAACCGCACACCACGTTATCGAGAATCCCATTCGCGACTGCCTCTTACTACAACGCCGAACGGCCGCCTCAGCCGCGGCGCGTTTTTTGCGCCGGCGGCTGCAACGGCTTGTCCAGCGGTCCGTCATGGTTCGCGACAGCAACCTGAACTGACTTCCACCGACCGGGCCATCTTCTTGTCATTGAAAGTTCCGTCGTCCCATCTGAGAGAACGCGATCCCAATGGTTCCCTTCCTCATCAAGTAGAGGGCTCCGCAATTGTTGCAACGATGGACGAAGGAATGGATCGCGTGCTTCTCGATCGAGAAAGACGAAATCCCTGTGGCTCCGTACACACATACGGGCCAATCGTCGGGATGAGGAACAAGAATACGCGCGAAAAGGTACATCGCTGCAAAACCTACGCCGGCGCCGGCAATCATTCCGCGAACATGACCGACATAGTAGCCCAGCACACCACCGCAGCCCAGCCACAACAAAAACCACAAGAGTTCAAAGGTATTCATCGTTCATCGTTACTCGCACGCTTTGTCCGCCGAATGGCCTGCCGATAACCCGCGCCGAGCGAGCGTTCTTTACGAGCGATGGAACCGCTACGGTCGCGACAGCGACCGTAGCGGCGACGGGTTCATCGGCTTGTTATGCCGTCTTTGCTTTCTTGGGTTTGCTCCTGGCCTGTCTTTTGGCAACCTGAGCAAGGACACGGAGCGCTTCATTGACTGCTCGCGAATCCGGAAAGACTTTGGCCACATCCGGATCAAGGAGGACAACATTCGTGCCTTTCATGTACTCCTTATAGAATTTGCCTCGTACCCCGCCGCTGAAGTCATACTCTGGACGCATGTCGTCCGGCGGCCTCGGATTAATTTTCCGATTCATATTGCCTTCTTTCGTTCCTCGTCGCCCGTCGGGCGCTGATGATCCGAATGACGCCTCCCGCGTAAGTGTGAGCGACAACGAGGAGCCTCCAACCCGTTGAGATTCCCTTGGTCAGCAAACGATTTTCATCGGTGGAGCTATCCGGGTCATTAATTGTGACGGCCAGCGGATCACCGAATACGGTGCTGGCCTCGTCGAACGAAACTCTGTGCTTGGCAAGATTCGCGGCCGCCTTCTTGGCATTCCACTCGAAACGCACCGCTCAGTCTAGCATGGAGCTCTTCAGTTCAAGGGCCATGGGGTTTGGGTATCGGAATACCATCCTCACGATCAGCCGCAACCGGCGCAACCGTTACACGCATTAAGCGAAACCAAGGTGCGCCGTTTGTCGGCTGCATCGTGGTGTTATGCCGTCTTCGGGTTTGAGATTTCCAAATCACGACAGATCTTAAGGACCAGAAAATTATTGATCTCTTTGTGCCGCGGAACTGACGACGCTTTGCCCTTCGCTCGGTTGACGTAGATCGTATGGTTGACTCCCTCCCGGAGAAACTCGCAGTCCGTTCTATTCCAAGCGCCGGATGACGTCGCGACGCTTCACTAAGAAACGATCACGAATGGCTCACGAATAACGCTGCGACCATGGAGCGCCTGTTCGGCGGCACCAACAAGATCATCGTCGACACCAAGAGCGGCGGCACCGGCGTGGTGCCCTACCTCCCGTTGAACGAGCTGATGCGGCCGCAGGCGCCGCAGACGGGAGGCGGCAAATGAGGTTCGGTCTCACC
>Ga0137377_10003047_pt1 | contig 12791 bp, 16 predicted proteins | sample SagtaG_22_FD_104815 | JGI IMG/M metagenome (GOLD analysis project Ga0137377, IMG submission 104815) | Vadose zone soil microbial communities from Sagehorn Ranch, Mendocino, California, USA - Sage2_L_40_16 metaG | ecosystem: Environmental > Terrestrial > Soil > Vadose zone | place: USA... | reverse complement strand
GAAGACCTGCTGGCGACGACCGATCTCGGCGTCGGCGTCGTCGCCCGCAGGGTTGGCTACGATGCTGAGGAAGCCTTCAGCCGCGCATTCAAGCGCGCACACGGCGAGCCGCCAAGCGTGTGGCGTGCCACTCATATGTTGCGCTGACGCAACGACGAAACTCGGGCCCCCGGTCATGATGCACTGACCGAGGCCGGCGAGTGCCCGGTCTGCGCGCTGCCAGTACACCAGAATCTAACCTGGCGATTGTTACCGCGAAGGAAGGAGGCGAAAGAGCATGACTGTCAAGCTGCCGGATGTCAGCGAGTTCCAGTCCCCGGCGAGCGGCAACGCCCCCAACTGGGCGGGGATTAAATCCCAGAACGGCGGGGCGGCGATCATTCGTGTCGGGTACGGGAATGCCCACCTTGACGGAATGCTGGTGTCGAACCGTGCGACGATCAAATCGCTCAAGTTCGGGTTCTGCGGCTTGTATCATTACCTGCGAGCGGGTCAGGATGTACGCTCGCAGGCCAATGCATTCATCAACTGGATTGGCCCGAACCTTAACAAGGGCGAGATTCCCATACTCGATCTGGAGGAGGGACTTGGAGACCAGTCAGGCCGGGCCAACCAGTGGTTCAGCATCATTGACGACGCGTACGACCTCATATCCTTGCCGCTCAGCCAGCGTTCGTGGCTGTACAGCGGCCAGAATTTCGCCGTCAGCTCTTCTGCGACCCCGGCGGCGAAGGCAAGACCCCGAACCGGCTGCGGGTGGCTCCGTTCTCCGCTGACACCCACGACTTCGCCAATATCACGACCGTGACCATCGGCCCGAAAACCCAGAAGGTCGCCGTCGCTCTGCCGAGCAACTGCAACGGCATCTCGTTCCAGCGGCTGGACGACCCGGGCAACTGGGCGACGATCGCCTACAACCTGGGCACCTGACTACGCGCCTGCTGGGGCGCTGGGAGGGCGGGCGGCGCCGACCAGGCTAAAGCCCTGACTGCCCGAGCCAACCTCGACGACCCGTACGCCGTCGCCCGGCGCTGCGGACGCTGCAGAGGATCGGGGCTGTCGGCCAAGCCGCAGCCCTAACAGGGACTGCCTACAGAGGGTCTCTTTGACCTTTCAGCGAGGAGGCTACAACTAGAGGGCTGATGCGTTCCAGCCGGCGGCGGTCAGCGTCAGGCCCTGCCGGCCGGGATTCGCGCAGCGAGCAGGACCATGTCGTCGGCGGCGCTGGGGTCGGCGATCTCGGCGGCCAACTGCTCGAGCAGGGCGGGGAGGGGGTAGTTGGCAGGGGCAGCGGCCAGAGCGGCGGCGGTACGGTCGATCGCAGCGTCTATGTCACTATCATGTCGTTCAATCAGCCCGTCGGTGTAGAGCAACAGCGTCGCCCCGGCGGGCAGGAGACGCTGCTGGCTGGTGCGCGGCCTGCCGGTCAGGCCGGGCCACAGCAGCGGATCATGTGTGGCAAGGCGTTCGGGCTGCCCGCCTGGGCGCTCCAGCAGCAGCGGCGGCGGGTGCCCGGCGTTAGTCCAGGACAGGTGCCATGCGCCGCCGTCCGCTGGGCTAAGGTGGGCGTGCACCAGGGTGCCGGTGGCGTCCAGGCCCAGCGCGGTACAGGCGTTTTCTACCGCAGTCACGGCCGCGGCCGGGCCGCGATCAAGGTGGTCAAGGTTAGCCTGGCGGAGCATGCTGCGGACCTGTCCCATGATCGTGGCCGCGTGCATGTCGTGGCCGGTGACATCCCCCACCGTTAGCGCGAGCGCAAGCACCGATTCCAGGCCAGCCACGCCGGATGGCTGCGGCCCGCGGGCGGCAGGCCCCAGCGGATAGGCGTCATACCAGTCACCGCCGACCAGCTCACCAGCGGCAGCGGGACGGTAAAGGGCGCCCAGCTGAAGGCCGGAAACGGCAGGCAGATCACTGAGCATGGCCTGCTGCAACTGGGTCGCCACAGTGACCCGCTGGTCAAGGTACAGCGCTCGCTCGATGGCCCGGGCTGTGTACCCGGCGATCGTGGTCAGCACCGCCCGTTCGATCACGTCAACCTGGTGCGGGGTATCCCAGCCCAAGACCAGGGTGCCGAGCATGCGACTGGTTCCCAGAAGCGGGACGCACACTGCCGTCTCCAGGTCGGCCGCGTCGGGGTTGGTAACACCCTGCCGTTCTTGTCCAGCTCGCCGGGCAGCGCGGCCGGTGACAATGACCATCCGGCCCTGGCGGGCTGCACGGGCGCTGGGGTCGGCGTCTTCCAGCGCAAAGACCTGACCGCTGAGGTTCGCGGAATGAGTGACGTCAGAATCATGCACCCAGCGCAGCTGCTGGCCGTCCAGCAAAGCCAGCCCCACGTAAGAGGGTTTGAGCTTGCCGGTGACCAGATTCCTTACTCGCCTACGCACATCGGCCAAGCCTGCGGTGTCGGCCAGATCTTCCGCCGCGCGCAGCATCAACTCCGAGCGGTCCAGCGCCAGACGTGCCTGAGCCGCATACTCCTGGGTGGCGGCCTTCGATTGCTGAGCCGCTTCCAGGGCATCCGCGGCGTACCGCGATGTGATCCGCAGCCTCAGTTCCGCGCAGCATGCCGCAGCCAGGTCCGCCAGCCTGGCCAGTTCTCGGGGCGACCAGGCTCGGGGCTGGGTGTCAATCGCGCACAGGGACCCCAGCACGCGGCCTTCGCCGTCGGTCAGCGGCATGCCAGCGTAAGCAATTACCCCCAGGTCACTGATGGCCGCGCTACCGGACGCCTGCTCGTCCTGGCGAGCATCGGCCAGTACCAGCGGGCTGCCGGTGGCCGCCACGCGCTGGCACAGCACGTGCGCCAGCGGGGTCTGGCCCCCGGACGCCCACGGCTCAGCCAGTCCAACCTGGCCGGGAAACACCTGCCGGTCGGCCTCCACCAGCGACACCAGCGCTACCGGAACCCCCAGCGTATCGGCCACCAGCCGCGCGAACCGCTCCATCTGCGGATCCGGGGACACCGACAGCCGCACCTGACGGAGCGCTTCCAGCCGTGCGGCCAAGCGCAGACCCTCGTCGCCCTCCCCGGCGGCTCCAGGGCCTTCTGCGCATTGCGCGCCATCGCCCATCCCGCTCCCCTCCAAGGGAACCGCCCCTTGTCCGCGCTACCGGAAGCTCCTCGGGAGACTAGATCAACTTCCCAGTCGGGTGGTGTGATCATACCGGCCGTCGGTGAGGTCACAGGGCGTGGTATGACCGTTCTCTACCGTGTTGGTGGTCAGCGGGCTATTGCTGACTATGCCCTGAGCAATGCGCGTGTGGCTGGGTACCACCGTCAGGCGCGAATTCGGCAGCCAAGACGTATTGGCCTTTCGGCGCAGACCGACCACCGGGTGCCGCTCGGCGTGGTAGGTATCCAGCAGGCTTTCCGGCGACGTGCCGCTGGCCATCTGGGCCAGCTTCCATCCCAGGTTCACCGCATCCTGCACGCCGGTGTTGAGCCCTGTCCGCCGTCCGGGGTGATGCAGTGCACTGCGTCGCCAGCCAGCCGCACCCGTCTGTCGCGGGTAGTCCGCACCGGGCATGTGGAGAAATTCCTCGCCGCCATCTCACGGGACGGCCCTGGCACGCGACTGCAGGGTGCGCTCCCCCCGAAAAGGGAGCAGCTGACAACTCACGACAAGAAAGGGAACGACCCATGTCGATTGAGGAGAACAAGGCCGTTGTGGGCCGGTGGTTCACCGAGTTCTGGGGCAAGGACTTCAACCCGGCCGTCATCGACGAGCTCGCCGTCCCGGACATCCGGTTCGAGTACTCGCTGCACGCGCCGCTGCGCGGCCGGGACGCGGTCCGCGCGTTCGCCGGGAAGTTCCGCGCCGCGTTCCCGGACCTGAACTTCTGGGGCACCGCCGACCTGATCGCCGAGGGCGACTACGTGGTCGGCCAGTGGGAAGGCGGCGGCAGCCACACCGGAGACGCGTTCGACGACATGCCGGTCGGCTCGCTGCCGGCTAACACCGGCAAGGTGATGCGGTTCACCGGCACCACCGTCCTGAAGGTCGAGAACGGCCTCATCACCGAGGAAATCGGCCTCGACGACGGCGTGACCGCGCTCCGCCAGCTCGGGCTCATCTCCCGGGCCTGAACACGCCGGAAACTCAGCGTGTGCCGTGGCGAAGCCCAGCTCCGCCACGGCACACCCGCCCCGATCTGGAGGAGAGATGACCGCATCGCCGCTGCTGCCGCCCGGCATGGCAACGCGCATGGCCGAGACCGAAGCGACCGGCGCGGAACTAAGCCGCATGACCGAACTAGCCCTCAGCCGCGGCGCCCGGGCCATCGCTATCGGCAGGGGGAACTCCCCCGCTGCCACCAGGGCGGCGGCCGGCTTCGCCCGCCGCTTCCAGGTCACGGGAGGAATCATCATCTGTGCCGTCATCTGGCCTGAGTCAGCAGCGTCCTGGCTACGCCAGGCCACGCGGTTCGCCGCCGCAGATCCAGACCTGTGGGTCATGGCCGGGCCAGCGACCGGGTGGGCCCAGATGACCCGGCGTCTGCTATGGTCCACGCCCTGGCGGCCCCAGCGCACCATCGCCTTCGCTGCCATCGGCACCGGGCAGGTGACCGGCCTCGTCGGCGCGCATAACCTGCACGGCCTGACCGGCGCCACCGCGGACGGCAGGACCTGGCAGGTCAGCCACGGGATTCTCCAGGTAACGCCGCCGTTCCTGGATGACACACGACGCGCCAGCGCCTTATCCGCATCGATCCCGGGAAACAACGGGCCATCGGGCTCGCCGCGTAGTAGCCGATGCCGCCCCACCTCGGTCAGGGTGACCGGATAGGCGATAGTCCAGTCCAGGCCGGAGCCCGGGTTCTTGCTGGCCTTGCCTGCACCACATCGCGGGGAAGAAACAGCAGGCCGATCGGCTGCGCCAGCGGGCCGGCCACGGCGAGCCCGGCGCTCTCAGCTAGCCATCACTCCCGAGACGGACGCTTTGACGGAAGATGAGCAGGTGCGAAGCAAACGACATCGCCAAGACGCCGCGACAGACGCGAGCTTGCTGCTCGTCCAGGACGCGCTCGTGCAGATCCGCGCGATGGCATACCTGCGGAAGAACGTGGGCGCTGGTGACGACGATGGCGATGCGCCCGGCGACTACCACGAGCGCATTCGCCTGATCGCGGATGTCTGCGAGAATCTCCCCCGATACCTGCGGCTGGCATTCGCGGAACGCCCGCGCAGGGGCTGCAGTACATATGGGATCAGGCCAGCGAGACGCAGCGGATATGGCTGCGCGCAACCTTGGCTCAGCACGGCATCGTCATAACTGACATCGTCACCGGCGATGCCGACTCGCTGACCTGACTGCCTTCCCCAGGCCAGGCACACGCCCTCCGCCGACCGGCCGTCACGATTAAATCGACTTCGACCACTGTTCATGCCGCTGCCTCCAAGCTGAGGAGCGCCTTCTTGGCGCCGGGGCCTCCGACGTAGCCACCGGGTGTCCCGTCGGCCCGCAGCACCCGGTGGCAGGGAACGACGACCGGCAGCGGGTTAGTGGCACAGGCGGTGCCGACGGCCCGGACCGCCTTCGGATTCCCGACGAGCTCCGCGACCTGCCGGTACGTGCGGGTCTGCCCGTACCCGATCTCGGGAAGGTGCCGCTGCACCAACTGCCGGAACCCCTTGGACAAGGACAAGTCCAGCGGGAGGTCAAAGACCCGGCGCTGCCTGCTGAAATACTCGTCGAGCTCCCGCGTCGCCGCGTCCAGCCGCCTCGGCGCCCGCAGCACGCGCGGGCTGAGATGCTGCGACAGGGTCTCCAGCACACGATCGTGGTCCTCAATGTCATAGGCCACGCGCACCAGGCCCTTCGGCGTCGCCGCCAGCAGGAGTGTGCCGACCGGGGAGTCGATCGTCGTGTAGGCGACGTCGAGCAGCCCCTCGGCTTCAGCGGCAAGCCCGAGCCTGTGCTGGAGCCTCGACAGCGTGTCAGGATCGGTAGGGGACACGAAGTAGTCAGGTGAGATGTTCACGCTGGCGCTCCTTCCGTAGTCGCGCCCGGGTAGTTCTTCCGCAGGTTCTTGATGCCATCGGCCGCGGCCCTGCGTGCCGCATCCGTGGAGCCGCCGAGGATCCCCGCGATCTCGGCGTACGCCAGGCCGGCGACATAGTGATACGCCACCGCCTGGCGCTGTTTCTCCGGCAGCGCCCCGACCGCCTGCCACAGGTCACCGTCCCCGGCACCCGGCACGCCCAGCCCGGTCGGCGCCTCGGGTATTTCCCCGACCGGCGCGGGCTGCCGCTTGCGGGCCCGTAGCACGTCGATCGCCTTGCGATGGGCGATCGTGACCAGCCAGGCCTCGGCATTGGCGTCATCCGGCAAGTCCGGATAGGCGCGCATCGCCGCCAGGAAGGTCTCCGACCACGCGTCCTGAGCATCGTGGACGCCGAGGATCACCCGGCACACGCGCAGCACGGTCCCCCCGTGCCGCTGCACGACCTTCTCGAAGGGCTGCTTCGTCCCCATGCTCACGCAGACGCTTCCCCCGCGGCGAACGTGAGACGGTGAGGGGCCGGAATCGCGCCGCCACCGTCGACCACCGTAACCGCGCCGGGAACGGTATCCATGACAGCCTGCCCTATGGTCATCGTCAGGTCCCCCTTCCTCACCAGGCAGACGCTCCGGGCATGCCGAACGTGAGGCGGTAAACCAGGAATACCGTGTCAGGTACCGATCCTGGGCGGCATATCTCCTTTGTTGCCAGATAGCCCGGCGGCGTCCCCTTGCTTTCCCGTAGCGCACATGGGGCGCCGCTGGCGGGACGTCAGCGTGGCGGCCAGCCAACCGCATCGAATACAGCGACCGGGTCGAGGTAGTCCCGCCAGTGCGCGACCTCGCCCTCGCGGAGCGTGAGCACGGAGATATACCGGTTGGAGTATCGACGCCCAGTACCCACCACGTGCCCCTCGGAGGCGTACTCAAGTACCACGACGCCCTTGGTCGCATCGTGGTGAACGGCCAGATCAAAGCAGCGGTCAAGAATAATCATGGTGCCGTAGGGGCGGTACAGCTCAGCTACTGCGGCACGGCCCTCGATATGCCGCGGGTAGCCGGGAACCGTCACCACATAGTCGACGGTGATGTCCTCTGCGAGGATGTCGAAAAAGTGGCCGGGCTCGACCAGCCCATCCAGGCCCTGTTCGATGATCCGAAAGAACGGATCGAGCGCAGCGAAGTCCGCCAGGTTGGCAATGGGGGCCTTCACGATGCCACGTCTACTTCCACGCCGGAGCGGTCTTGGAGGCGAAGTCGGCGAAGCTGATCGGTGCCGCGCCGGTGACAGCGAGAACATCGCCGTTGGGCTGGGAGCCGCGACCGTCTGCGATCGTCTCGGTAAGTGTACGGAGGACCTCGCCGTACTCAGCCGGCACGCCTGAGCAGACCATCGCGTCGACCCATTCATTGCGGTCCGTGTCCCGGTAGACGATGGTTCGGCCGACCGCTGCGGAGATGATCTGGGCAGCCTCGTCGAGCGTGAGCGATTCCGGCCCCGTCGGGGCGTATGTGCTGCCGATATGTCGCTCGGGCTCGGCGAGTGTTGCGGCAGCGACGGATGCGATGTCTTCGACATTGACGAAGGCTTCGGCCCCTGTGCCGTTGGGCACGACGATCTCGTCGTCCACGGGCTTCAGGAACGTCTCGCTGAAGTTCTGCATGAACCATGCGGGGCGAATAATCGAGTGAGTGAAGGAGCTGCGCGACTCCAGATCCAGCTCGACAGCTCGAAGCGCCGCTTCGGCCGGGGCGTGCTCCATGCCGTATGCGCTGAGATAGGTGACGTTCTGGACGCCGGCTCGCTCTGCCTGATCCAGGAAGTCAGACACCGCGCCAGCGAAGTCGACGCGCATCACAGGCGAGACGAGATACAACCCCGTTACCCCTTGCAGAGCTCCCTCGAACGTTGCCGGGTTGTTCCAATCGAAATGGATGTCAGCACCTCGCCGGGCGGCGGTCCGCACGCTGACTCCCTGTCCGGACATCGTGCTGGCTACGCGCGAACCGGTCTTGCCGGTTGCGCCAAGGACGAGGATACGACGATTGAGTATGTTGTTCATTCATCCATGATCATGGAACGATATGAGCGGTTCAATGAGTTTGACGCTCATTCTTTTATGCAAGACACTCATTAGGTGGACATCCTTCAAGAGCATCTGATCAGGGCACGCGCATCGGGAGGAGTATTTGCCCGGTCCGTTGCGGTCGCCCCATGGGGGCTCCGGCTCCCTGGAACCATCCAGCTTGCTGTTCATGCGGTGGTCCAGGGCCACGCCTGGCTCTGGACGGAAGGGAACGACGATCCCCTTGAACTGACCCCAGGCGACCTGGCGCTTGTCCGCGGAGGACCGGATCACTTTGTTGCCCATGAGCCAGGCGCGCACTGTGTCTCGCCGGCTGAGTTCCGTTCACTGCACGCCGACGACGCAAGGTCTCTCGATCACCGGAGTACGGTGTTCCTTTGCGGGGCCTATCGCTTTGCGGGCGACATCGGCAGGGGGCTCGTGGAGGCCCTTCCGCCGGTGCTGCCACTTCCCGCGAGCATTGATGACCCGATCCACGCAGTGGTCACCCTCCTCTCGAGGGAGATGTTGCACGTCGAACCCGGCAAGCAAACGGTGCTCGATAGATTGCTCGACGTTCTCGTGGTGCTGGGGCTTCGAGCCGGCCTTACCCGCAGTGCAACCGCTCCAGCGTGGTTTCGCGCAGCCTCGGATCCACGCCTTTCGCCAGCTCTTCAGGCGATGCACGCCAACGCTGGAGAACCGTGGACCGTCGACGAGTTGGCGGACCTCAGCAACATGTCCCGAGCCACGTTCGCGCGCGTCTTTCAGCAGGCGCTTGGCCAGGCACCCATGAAGTACCTCTCAGACTGGCGTATGACCCTAGCGCGAGATCTTCTACTGATCCAGGACACAACGTTGGCCGAGATCGCCGACCGGGTGGGCTACTCATCCGTGTATGCGTTCGCGACGGCATTCCGTCGACACCACGGAGAGTCTCCGGGCCGTTGGCGGCAGCGAGAGGCGCTGGGCATGCTCGCCGCCGTCCCAGGTCATGACTGACCTTTGCTAAGGCGACGCCGAGCACAGCCAGTGCGGTTGACCATCTGACAACCCGGTCAGCCCATGAGCAGGCTGGGGCGCGTGCTTGCTCATGACGATGTTCCCTGTCCTTGCCCGAAGACGCCCTGAGCTGCTGTCCACAGTGTGTAGGGGTTGCCGCGATCACCGTGCAGGACCATCATCTTGTCGACCAGTTCCTGGGCCGAGTGGCTGCCGGAGAGCGATCGTTCGAAATCGCGGATGTAGGTCTTGGTGCCGCCGAGGATGGCGGCCGGGTCGTCGTCGCGTGCGTCTGGGCGCTTGTGGCCCGCGACGACGATGCTGGGGTTGAGCGCCTCAATTTGCTCGATGCTAGCGATCCACTGCATGCGCTTGTCGTGGTCGGTGAAGGCCAGCCACAGGTGGATGCCGTTGTAGGCGACGTCGCCGGAGATGACGGCATCCAGGCTCGGAATGTGCACGACCGTGGAGGGGGCGGTGTCGGACTGCCCCAGCGTGATGATGCGCAGCTCATGGCCCTCTAGGTCGATCACGTCACCGTCGAGGGCATCAGGGACGACCGGGTGCTCGGGAATCTGACCCGGGAAGACCGTGGTCCAGAACTGCAGGTAATCCGGGCTGAGCTGCCCCTTCGCTTCCGGGACAACCGTCGCCGCGGTGACGGCTCTGGCGCGGGGGAACGCACCGAGGATCGTGTTCAGGCCGAAGAAGTGATCGGCGTGCCCGTGGGTGATGTAGATCGTGGTGAGGTTCTTGCCGGCCGCTCCGATCCACTTCACGATGTGTTCCGCGTCCTCGGGGGTGAAGGCGGCGTCGACCAGCACCGCGTCGCGCTCGCCGGTGATCAGAGAGACAGAAGTGGCCGGCCAGGTCGCCTCGCCCGCACTCATCGGGGGTATCAGCCCGACGATCGGCTTGTACGGGGCGACGAGAACGTCAAGGTGCAGTGGACTGGGCATGGCGGTGCCTTTCAGGGCGATCGGAAGGCCGGCGGCGTGGATGGCCGTGGTTTGTTCAGGTCCGGATCAGCCGGTACACGGGGAAGAACGCCAGCTGCGGGGTTACGTTCTCAGCTTGCTGGACGGCGGGGATGAGCTGCTCGCGGGCGAATACCTCGAACTGCTCCTGTGATGGCACGACGTTGACTACCCGCCAGCCGCTCTCGGTCGGGCCGGCCAGATGCACCAGCCAGCCCTCGGGGAGCTTGCCGTCCGGGAAGAGCTTGGCGACCATCTGCTCGTAAAACTGCTCGTTTCCGCCGGGGATGTCGATCGTGACGGCGACTGGCATCGTGGCTCCCTTTTCTCGGCTGGATCGTGTTGCGCACTCCTGCGGTGGCTGCATCCCTGCGATTGTCACGCCGGGCGGGCCGCGCTCGTATCGGACAGTGGGCAGGCGTGGTGGCCAGTCGGTGGCACCGCCTGGTCGTGCCGGCCGGCGATGATCTGTACGGGTATCTGGATCTGCGGCAGCAGGTCGCGCAGGACGGGCAGCTCGGCCGAGTAGGTGCGCACGTAGCGCATCGACTCGACCATCCGGTCGCCCTCGTAGCAGGAGAGGTAGTCCTCGCGGATGGAGTCGGGCAGCGCGTGCCGCTGGATGCCGGTCAGCGCGCCCGCGACGATCTGCCGCGGGTCAGCACGGCGGAACTCCTTCAGGTCAGGGGTTTCGACCCAGTCCCTCAGCCGCGAGCCCAGCTGCAGCGGGACCGCCGAACCGCCGCTGCCGACGACGAGGCTGCGCAGCCGGCCAGGATGCGCAGCCGCGGCGAATAGCGCGGCCGCGGTGCCGATGTCGGGGCCGATGACATGCGGGCGGCCGAGGCCGAAGGCGTCGGCCGCGCGGATGATGAACTCGCCCATCGCCAGCGGGGACAGCAGCGCGTCGCGGCGTTGGGAGCGACCGAACCCTGGCAGGTCGATCGCCACCAGATGGGTGCGTTCGGCAAGCCTCGACCACATGGGCTCGAACGCCAGCAGGCTTTCCGGCCACGGGCTCAGCAACAGGGCGTGATCGTCACGGTTCCCGCTTTCGGCGAACCGGATAGACAACCCGTCGATGACCCGGAACTGCGTCTGGATGGGTGTGTTCAGCCAGTTGGCCATCATGTCGCTCCCACCTGCCGGTGCTATCAGCCAGTGCGATTGTCATGCCGCGCGGGCCGCGCTCGTATCGGACAGTGGGCAGGCTTGGTGGCCAGTCTTGACTCGGACGAACCCTATCCCTCCCGGGCCGAGGCGCCAGCGGCAGCGAGCTCTCCCTCGCCGATCTCGTGCTCGAGCCGCTGCCCCTCGATGTCGGGGTCGGGGATGTACCTGGCGAACCACCGCGGGTGGTACCAGAGCCTGGACCCGGCGATCGCCATGACGGCCGGCACCAGCGTGAGCCGCACGACGAAGGCGTCCAGGAACACGCCCGCGGCGAAGCTGAAGCCGATCGCCTTGATGGTCGGATCATTGGTGAACATGAACGCCACGAAGATGGAGAACATGATCATCGCCGCCGCGGTGACCACGCGGGCCGACAGCCCGGTGCCCCGTTGCACGGCGCGGCGGGCGTCGCCGTTCTTGGTGTACTCCTCTTTGATCCGCGACACGACGAACACCTCGTAGTCGCTGGACAGGCCGAAGATGATCGCCAGCATGATGATCGGCAGGAAGCTGATCGTCTCCGCCGGGGTGATGCCGAATATGTGCTGGCCCCAGCCCCACTGGAATATCGCGACCTGCGCACCGAGCGCCGCGGCCATCGAGAGCAGGAAGCCCAGGATCGACTTGATCGGCACCAGGATCGTCCGGAATGCGAACGTGAGCAGGATGAACGCCAGGCCGACCACGACGACTAGGAAGATCGGCAGGGCGCTGGACAGCTTGGCCGAGACGTCGATGTTGGACGCCGTCGTGCCGCCGACCAGGATGTGCGCGCCCGTCTGGCCTTCGATCGCGGCCCGGTTGTCGCGGATCGTGTGCACGAGGGCGGTGGTGGCCGGGTCGCTCGGCCCGGATCTGGGAATCAGCTTGATCAGCGAGATGCCATTCTGCGTGGTCACCGGGGTTACCTTCACGACGTCGGGCAACTTGGCGAGCGCCCCCGCGATCTGCTGGGTGTCCGCCGGGCTGCTCACGTCCTGGGCGACGATCAGCAGCGTGCCGTTGAAGCCGGCGCCGAAGCCTTCGGTGGTCAGGTCATAGGCCTGACGCTGGGTGTTGCCGGCGGGCTGCGAGGCCCCGCTGGGCAGGCCCAGGTGGATCGACGCCGCCGGAATCGCGAGCACGCCGAGCAGGGTGATCCCGCCGATGAGGACGGGCACCCGGTGGCGCACGACGAACCTGGCCCAGCCCGCCCCCGCGGAGCTGTCCGGGTCTGCGGCGCTACGCCGGGCGACGCGCTCCGCGCGTGCGCCGAGCAGCGGCAGCCGGGTGAACGTGGCGACCTTGGGGCCGGCGAAGCCCAGCATCGCCGGCAGCAGCGTCAGGGCGATCAGCAGCGCGACGGCGACGGAAGCCGCGGCGGCCAGGCCCATGACGGTCAGGAACGGGATGCCCACCACGGTCAGGCCGCACAGCGCGATGATTACGGTGAGGGCGGCGAAGACGACCGAGCTGCCGGCCGTGCCCATCGCCAGTGGCACCGACTCCTCCGGTGTCATGCCGTTGAGCAGGTTGGTCCGGTGCCTGGACAAGATGAACAAGCCGTAGTCGATGCCGCAGGAGAG
>Ga0137377_10003033_pt1 | contig 12808 bp, 11 predicted proteins | sample SagtaG_22_FD_104815 | JGI IMG/M metagenome (GOLD analysis project Ga0137377, IMG submission 104815) | Vadose zone soil microbial communities from Sagehorn Ranch, Mendocino, California, USA - Sage2_L_40_16 metaG | ecosystem: Environmental > Terrestrial > Soil > Vadose zone | place: USA... | reverse complement strand
CCAACTTGTCGGGGTCCTAGTAGTGGGCACTCAACTGGCGACACTCGTCCATCCTTCGATAAGAAAGAACCCGAGGCTGTTCTCGCTCCAATTTTCGCCAATCGCGCTCTTCCTGCTAATTCTGTACGCAACTATGCAGACTGCGCTGGCTCCTGGGCTTTCGATCGTCGGACCCGGAGCCAATTTGTCGGTCCTCACAACCAACCTCTCCTTCCTCTTCTATGCTTACATCTTCGTGGTTCCACTAGCGCTGTTTGGTATCAAACTCCGCGAAAGGTCAGTTTTCGTCCCTTGGACCATCGCGTGTGGAATCGGGCTGGCCCTCTCAGTAATGCCCGGGCATGTTTTCCAGGATATCGGGTACAGATGGGTCCTGCTCCTCTCCTTGCCTCTTCTGTTTCTGGCCTACGAGGGCTACTCTAGGTTGCGGGTCCAAAGCGCATTCGCAACGAGGAATTGGGGAAGGGTGCTAAGAGTAGTAATCATCGTCTCACTTTCTAGCTCGGCAATATCATATGCCATTCTTCCAGCTCAATCGGCGCTGACTATCTATACTGTGTTTCCTCAGTATGTTCCTAGTTCGATGGTTCAGAGCAGCCTGCCCCTTTCGGACTATCCGAACGTTGTGAGTGCGATGGTCTGGGTGGACTCGCACCTGGATTCGAATAGTGTCTTGATCACGCAGCAGGCGTTCTATGGCTGGGCGCGATCCTATCTCTCGCCCGACAAACAGGTGCTGAACAGCTTCCTAAGCTCTCCGAGTTCTGCAATCGATCAAACGGGATCCTACACCCATGTCCTGACAGTCTGGTGGGTTGAAGGATCAGGATGGTTCCAGGGCTCGTTCCCAGTCGGTGCCAAGCCGTTGGTGAGGTTTGGAGACCTTGCGGTCTATGAGTATCGTTAGGCGAATGCCGCAATTGGTTGGAGTATTTCGCCAAAGCGGGATGCGCCAACCAATACAATTAGCGTTATCAACCCTTCAACTTAGGGGACAGCAACTTTGATGCAGCGCGCGGAGTCGGGGGGACTAAAAGACATAGTCGAAAAGAGGCTGGCCCTTGACCCTCAAACGTCTATTTCCCGAATAGTCGACTTCGTTCGCACATCATTCACATCGTCCCGATGTGCAGGAATCGTTGTAGGTCTCAGCGGTGGAATAGACAGTGCCCTAACAGCCACTCTCTGCGTCAAGGCTGTTGGACCCGAGAGAGTGACAGGAGTCTTCATGTTCGAGGAGAGAATGCGAGACGGAATCGATGCACGCCATGCCCGCGAGATTGCAAATAATCTCCGCATCCGAACCGTTGACTTGACTCTGGATCCTCTCATCAAGCGTTTCTCGGAGACCTTTCCAGTCAAGATCGAGCATCAAGTAGCGAGAGGCAATCTGAAAGCGAGAATGCGGATGATGAGCCTCTACTATCTCGCGAACGCGAAAAACCTGCTCGTCGCAGGTACTGGAGATAGGAGTGAAGACCTCATCGGTTACTTCACAAAGTACGGGGATGGGGGCGTGGACTTTCTTCCCATCGCGCACCTGTACAAGTCACAGGTGAGATTCCTAGCGAAGCATGCGGGCATCTCGCCGGAAGTAGTCGAGAAGCCATCGTCTCCGAATCTTTGGGAAGGCCACAGGGCTACCGACGAGATCCCGCTTGACTATGCAGAAATGGATAGAGCACTGGTCTGCCTCTTCGACCTGAAGGCGAGCCCAGAGGATACGGCGAAGAATCTAGGAATCGACGAACGGAAGGTCCGTGACATTTTGTCGAGATTTCAGAATTCGGCGCACAAGAGATCGTATCCGCCTATGATCGGGAGCTGGTAGCTTGAATCTCCAGAAGAGGCTTCGCAGTCACAAGGCCAAGATCGCCGTCTGGGGGACCGGATACATCGGCCTCTCAACGATGGCCTACTATGCAAAGAATGGGATCAGGTGCATTGGATACGACATTGTCCCAGAAACGATACGAAGCATTAACGCCAGCGAAATCACACTTGCGGGTCTGGGCCAATGGTTAGGCTTCTCCGCAGCACCACTCGTCAAGAACGGCCTCATGCACGCAACAAGCAAGGTGAAAGACATCATCGACGATTCGTCGATCAAAGTTCACTTCATCTCGATTCCCACAGAACGGAAAGGCAAACCGTGGGACGGGGCGTTGCAAGACGTTTCGAAGAAATTAGCGGCGAAGAAGGTCGAAAACGGCCCGGATCTCGTGATAGTCGAGTCAACGCTCTCGCCTGGACAGTGTGACAAGGTACTAGTTTCTACGCTGCGCAGGTCAGGACGGGACGTTCCAGAGGAATTCCAAGTAGCCGTCGCTCCAAGACGCGATTGGTTCGACAACCCCGGGCTCAACGTCCACACGATCCCACGGGTTGTCGGAGGCCTAGACGAAGAATCGAGAGGAGCCGCCATGGACGTGTTAGGAATCATCTGTTCCAAACTAGTCCCTGTTTCCGATCATAGAATTGCGGAACTGGTTAAGTCGACGGAGAACTCGTTCAGAGCCCTCAACATAGCCTTCGCCAACACTCTATCTCGAGCGTTTCCAGACATCGACACTATAGAACTGATCGACGCGGCGGCGACGAAATGGAACTACGTTGCACACTATCCGGGACTGGGGACCGGAGGATACTGCATTCCCCTGGCTCCTGAGTATCTAATTGAAGGGTCCCGGAGCAAAGGGGAACACATCGACCTTCTGTCACAGATCAACCAAGTCAATAGATCACAGACCAGGTTCGTGGGAGAACTCATTGCGAAGAGCCTCTCCGGAAGCTCGGTTGGAATACTTGGCCTTAGCTACAAGCGTAATCTGAAAGTCCACGTTCTCTCGCCGACAATAGTGCTCGCCGGGGTTCTGAAGAAAGCAGGAAAGCACGTTCTGATTCAGGATCCATTCTACTCCTCTAAGGAGATAGAGGACATTGCTGGAGTTGGCACTTTCAATTACCCGGAGGATCTGAAAAAATTCGATTCTGTCGTGGTGTCTGTTCCCCACCTTGAATATACAGAGACCCCCGTTCCAGCTCTTCTGAAATCCATCAGGCGGGGTACTTTCGTGCTTGACGCAGAGGGTGCCTGGCAGAGTTACAGAGAGTTCTTCCAGCAGAAACGAATCGACTACAGAAAAATTGGCGATGCTGGTTGGGCGTTACCGAGAGCGGTGAAATGAACGGGCCTACCCCACGCGTTTCAATCATAGTTCCATGTTATAACGAACAAGACAACGTCGAAAGCTGCGTAAATCAGATTACAGATGCCCTGCGGCCTGCACGTGATCGGTACGAGATCCTCTTAGTGAACGATGGTAGCACGGACGACACTCTAGCACGGGCTCATCTTGTCTCGAGGTCCAATTCATTCGTCCGTGTTATTGACCTTGGGGAAAATTGTGGAAAAGCTGTCGCCCTAAAGGAAGGCGTCCGTCGAGCTCGAGGCGATATTGTTGCTTTCTTCGATGCAGACCTCCAATACAGTCCCAGAGATCTTGTGAGGATGATCGCCCGGTTGGATGACGGAATCGACTTCGTGAACGGGACTAGGGACTACAATGGGTACGGTTCCACCAGAACGGCGTTCTCTCGTCTCTACAATAGGGCAGTACGATTCCTATTTCGAATGGAACTGAAAGATTCCAACTGTGGAATAAAAGTGTTGAAAAGAGAAGCAGCCGATGCGGAAACGATTTTCGGCTATGGGCTTCCCTTAATTGTGCCGCTCTTGACGATTAGGGGATTCGAATCGACTGAGGTCCCAGTAACGCTTCATGACAGAAAGAACGGAGAGTCGAAGTACTTCCAAGACGGACATTTCCTTGGAGGCTCAAAGAACATTCGAGACATTACCTACCACTCAATAATGCTTCTAAATCTGCTGGCTCACGCTCCGTTCGAGTCGATGCGAAGAAATAGTGGTTCACGGAAGAACCTAAGCTCATAGCCAATTTATTCTCGTTAAGAAGCAAAGACTAGAATGACAAAGGTCGTCGTTCTAAGCAGGCGCGACATAACACACCCTCTTTCCGGAGGCGCTGGAAGGTATATTCACGAAATATTTCGACGTCTAGCTAGTCGGTACTCGATCACTGTTCTCGCTGAAGGCGGACCCAGCAGTAGACGAGTACAGAATATTGACGGCATAACATATCGGCATTTTCCAGGGTCCCTTCATCGAGTGCTGCTCCCAGCCCGTTATATCACAAAGTTTGCCGGAAAGACCGATTTGTTAATAGACAATTCCGATGTCGGGATCCCATGGCTTTCCCCATTTTACACCAAAGTCCCAAAGATTCTCGTGACCTACCAAATTGCCCGAGGCATATTCCATTATGAACTCTCTCGACCTCTGTCGGAAATGGCGATCCGCCTTGAGCCACGAATCTATTCTGCATACGGCAGTAACGAAATTGTGACTTGCTCGCCAAGCACCAAAGACGACCTAGTATCCCTAGGGATTCGGGCGGAAAGAATTACGGTGATTAGACCGGGAATAGATGACTCGTTCAGAGGATTCGAACCAAATGGACCGAAATTCGATAATCCAACGATAATGTGCATCAGCAGATTTCGGCGTTACAAGGGACTCAGCTATGCGGTCAGAACAATGAAGTTTGTTCTTGAGAAGGTTCCAAGCGCGAAATTAGTCATTGTCGGAAATGGAGACCCGAAGGAACTCAAAGAGGAGATCTCCCGAACGAATTATTCGGAATCCATACAGCTCGAACAACGTCTGCCAAACACATGGGATGACGAGAAGAGGGCTCTGCTATCGAGATCTCATCTTCTGTTGATTCCGTCTGTTCGCGAGGGTTACGGAATTGTGGTGATAGAGGCCAATGCATGCGGCACTCCAGCAATTGGTTGGGCCGTCCCCGGGGTTCAAGACGCAATTGTCAATGGAAAAACAGGGTTGCTCGTACCTTTAGGTGACATTCGCGGACTTGGTGAAACGATTGCACAATTTCTATGCCAAGAATCGACTCTGTCTAGTGCTATGTCGCAATCTGCCATCGACTGGGCTAGGCAACATTCGTGGCATGATGCGGCCGAAAGATTTTCCGGCATCATTGAATCCGCCATCTGACGGAAAATAACAATATTTAGTTGGTTTGCGTCTAGAAGCGAACCTTGCGTCACAACGGGAAGTTGCAAATGCTGCGGTCAAGCGCGAGGCCCTTAATTGATACACTTAAGCAGCATTTCATTCCCCTCGCAGTAACCCTTCTTACTAGTGCCGTGGTGATAACGTGGTTCCGTGGCTATGTCTTGTACCAATGGGACAGTGTCTTTCCGTTCAATCCTCCCGCTGCCATACGATCCTACTTCTGGCCTTGGTCGGATCTCGTTAGCACTGGTGTTCCTTTACTGGGAAACACTGCTTTACCCTATTTTGCCTCGGTTTACCTGCTTCACAACCTTCTAGGTCTTTCCTTCTTGGCCTCTCAGGTCATCTTGTACTACTCGCTGTTGGGAATGGCGGGTGTCTCAATGTATTTCCTCTTAGTTAATCAGTCCGGATTCAAGTTCAGAAATTCACGTCCTCTAAAATTTGGAGCGATTGGTGCAGCTATGGTATACATGTTCAACCCTTACTCCATGATCTATAACTGGGAAATCTTCTCCTTGGAATCCTTTCTGTACGCCACTCTTCCTCTGATCTTCCTGCTGTTTCAAAGAGGCCTTACCGTGTGCGACGAACGAACAGATTGGAAAGCAATTGTTGGTATAGGTGCGATAACAGTGTTCGCCGCTCCAGCAATCGGCAATCCGGCTTTCGCTATACCGCTGGTCTTCGGCTTTCTCATTTTCTACGCAACCTGGCTAATCAACCCCGGAAACTTGGCCAAGAGATCGGGCTCAATTCGGTTTGTGCTGCTTTCCGCGGTCTCGTTGCTCGCCATGAATATCTGGTGGATCTACCCTACAGTTCTTCTAAGTCAAAGTCAACTAGTCCGTGCTGGCGGCAGCGCGTACGCAGCGGTTGGTCTTGCAGACCTAATGTCGAACAGCCTACACTCTAACCTTTTCAACGTATTCCGCCTCGCGGGGATTCCCGCTTTCTATCGATCCTCTGCTTATCCTCAGTTCCCTTATGCGTGGGTCTACCACAGTTCTTTCGCCCCGATGGTATTGGTTTCATTATGCTTGCCACTAATGGCATTCGCTGCGCTCATGTATCGCGTGCCATCGTTCGATCGCACAACCCTCATCTTCTCTGCTGTGTCCATAGTGACCATTATCCCTCTTGCGGCCGGCCTTCAGCCTCCCTTCGGTGCGATTTATGGATGGTTAACGGCTATCCCGGCTCTCTCAGTCTTGTTTCGCGATCCTTACCAAAAGTTTGGCTTCTGGTTACCATTCGGCTATTCTATCCTGGCAGGCGCGGCCTTTTTCACAATGGCAAACGGGACAACGATGTTCACCAGATCGCATCGATCAACTAAGTCGCTTAAGCGCCCGAATTTGAGCAAGAAGCGTGCTGTTGCGCTGTTGATGATATTGCTGTCGATTAGCATTGGCTATTCGTGGCCAATGGCCACGGGAGACCTGATACCAGAGAAGACATCTACAGTCCCCTCGGCGCGTGTTGAGATTCCCCAATATTACCTTGAGGCAGCAGCGTGGCTTGAGTCACAGAAGGGTCCATTCAGAATCATTTCTCTGCCGAAAGACCAGATCCTTCAGAGCAGTAATTGGACAAATGGCTACGCGGGAATAGATGTCTTGCGACTCCTTACTGGCGATTCAATAATCTCTACCGATTCCCAAGTGCCCACGCTTGACGCGTTTCAGCGAGGACTTTACGAATACATCTACGCTGGGGGCGACAACCTGACAGCAGTGTTAAGGATTCTGAACGTTAGATTTGTCTTGCTCAGAATGGACGCTGGATTCTACCCGGCAGTCACTCAACCTGTAAACCTTGATATCCTTCGCTCATACTTAGAGAACCAGCCCGGACTCAGCGTCGCCTCAAGTTTTGGGTCTCTGACATTCTTTGGGGTGGATGAGATTGGTCCGCGAATGTTTGCAACGTCGCGGGTCTTCACCTTGCAGGAATTAGATCGCGTTGGCTGGAATCTAACTAGCTATGATGGAGGCTGGCAACCACAAGGATTAACCGTCTCCGAAACTGGATCGACTTTGTGGCTAGCATTCAAGTCGCCTGGAACCTACTCTTCAGGCTACGTTAGTTCGATTCAAGCACTTAACATCTCTACTCGAAATTACCCTTATCTGAGAGTGGATTTCTCCTCGAGTCCTAACGCAGCGCTCTTGTTGCATGTTGGTTTCAAGAATCAGACCAGTCTATGGTTGACGGCGATCGATACTGGCGCCGGGACACCCTATATGGGAAACCACTACTCAAGTGTTCAACGCACGGAGCTGACGTATGATCTCACAAAAGTCCCAGATCCCTTGAAATCCATTGATATCTACATAACAAATGCCCCACAGGCGGCCTCCGAATCCAATGCAACAGTCACCATTTATGGGCTAACCTTCGAGTCTCTCGTCGGTCTTCCCCAAGATTACGTGCGCGCTATCGCCAACTCGAACTTGGACTCGAGTTCTTACACAATCGTAGATCAATCAGACTCTCCAAGAGCAACAGTAGACCCTCCGCCAGTTGTCGCTTATGAGCAGATAAGCCCAGTGGAATACAAGGTCCAAGTAACGGGTGCGTCAGGACCATTTGTGTTGGTTCTAGGTGAGACTTTTGATCCTCTCTGGCACTTGAGTGTCGGTTTTGGATATGATATCTCCAAGGCGGTCCACGTTCTTGTAGACGGTTTCGCAAATGGCTGGATGATCTCCTCAGGCGGCACCTTTACGTTCTGGGTCAGTTATGGTCCAAGCCAAAGTTTCGTGCTTGCATACTTTCTCTCGCTATGGTCGGGCATGGGTTTATTCGCTCTAGCAGTTGGAAACCGTCATCGGAGTCAGGACTCGAAGAGGGCCCCGCGCTCCGCAACCAACCCATCTGCGGAAGACGAAACAATGCCCCGGCTAACTCGTTTAATGTGAAGGCTTGGGAATACAAAGGCATAGATGGATATCGTTTCTATTATCGAACTTGTCGCGTTCGTCGTCTTCGGCCTGCTAGCTTGGCACTTCAAGATCTCTTACCGCTTCAGCATTGCTTCGGGTGTTCTTCTATTAGTTTTTGCCGGAATCTCTACTGCCTCAGGGCGTGACGACATCGGCAACTTCGTTGCGATCCTATCTTACTTCTTCTTGCTAGTTGGAGTAAGTCTTGCGCTAGTGGAATACGCGTCCAAACGAGAACAAAATCTGGTTGCCACTGATATTAGCGCTCAATATCCCAATTTGGGTAGCGAGACACTCGGGTGCATGGTGTCCAAAAGGCATGAACGCTTCATGGATGACCATGTCTTGAGCATCGGCCAGTTGCGTTGATAGCAGGATCATTTCTGCGGTTATCGCATGATCCAATCAAGGGAGTCCAACGAAACGAGCCTCACTGCAACACGAAGCGAAAAGGTTGAGGAAATTCGTGCCCTCGAGAATATCGGTATTTCGGCCGTTATAGTCAACTACAATGGGTCTGATATTTTGAACGATTGCATTTCAACCCTTTTGAATCAGACACGCCCTCCTATCGAGATAATAATTGTAGACAACGGTTCTACCGACGATTCTGTCAAAATTGTGAGGGAAAAGTTCCCTCAAGTGAATGTGCAGGAGTGCAGGGCGAATCTAGGATACGCTGGCGGCAACAATGTCGGGGCAAAGTTGGCCCGAGGCGAATTTGTCGTTCTTGTCAATAACGATGCCGAACTTGACTCCAATTGTCTTGAGGAACTTTCACATGTTCTAACTAGTGAACCAGATCTCGTTGCAGTACAAGGAAAGGTTCTTCGACGTGCTCAACCTTTCATAATAGACTCCATCGGATCTTATTTGACTCCTACAGGTTTTCTTTACCACATGGGCCACAACAAACGCGATACATTCGATCGAGAATCGTATATTTTTTCTGCAAAAGGGGTTTGCATGATGATCCGCAGAGACCTGTTCCACTACCTTGGGGAATTCGACTCAGACTACTTTGCCTATTTCGAAGAATCCGATTTTTGTTGGCGTTCCTGGATCGCTGGATACAAGGTTAAGCTCGTTCCATCTTCCATTACATACCATCGAGTCGGATATACTTCGACGAAACTTGCGAGGGGGTTCATCGACTATCACTCCTTCAAGAACAGAATATGCTCGATAATCAAGAATTGCGGGGCGTGGAATCTGCCGTTCATACTGGCTTCACATCTGTTGCTGTGCGTCCTGATAATGGGGGGTCTAGCCGCCCGGAACCAGAGTCAAAGAGCATCGGGAGTGCTCCGGGCCTTAGTGTGGAATGCGGCAAATCTGCGCCTAACCTTGAAGAAGCGTAAGTCCATTCAATCTGAACTTCGAAAAGTCTCAGATCGAGAGATATTTCAAAAGCTTCTCGTATCGCCGAACCTAAGATACTATTGGAACTTGTTCCGCGGATACCTTTGAACCTAGATCAGAACATGAGACCTTGTTCCATTACTGGGTAAGGAAGCATGGCCAAGATCCTGATCGTCGGACAACCCGGGACATTCAATCTTGAGGGGTTTGTGTCCAGAGCGTTCCTGCAAATTGGGTGGGAAGTGAAGAGATTCGACATTTACGATGCGATTACCCCTTTTCGTGGTCTTACCAGCTGTGCCCGCATGCTCGCTACTCGGTCCAAGGGGTTCCATGCCTTCCTGAACAACTTGGCAGGAATTGAGGCTAGAATTGTCACAGTGGTGGAACGTGAACGACCAGACCTTCTATTGGTGATCAAAGGCGCGGTGTTCTCTCCGAAAGCGGCCCGAAGAGTTAGAACTGAACTCGGTGTAAGGACAGTCTTGTGGTTTCCCGATGACCCGCGCTTTTTTCGGTCTCTATTGGCGTATATCGCCCCTTCGTTCGAACATGTAGTAGTGTCCTCAAGGTCAACGATTCCCTCGTTAGAAGTTATCGGAGTCGACTCAATAATTCATTTGCCCTTTGCTTGCGATCCTGAGATGCATAGAAGTCTCAATGTTGAACGGACATTTGACATCACATTTGTTGGTAGCTATTATCCTGAGAGAGCTAAGCTACTTGCCAAGTTAACCCGCTTCGACGTAAGGATCTGGGGGCCATATTGGAATCTACCTTGGATTCCGCGAACGCTTGCGAAGCATATTGTGCACGAAGGGTCATTTGGCCAAAGACTAATCAAGATAATGAACAGGTCGAAAATTGCAGTAAATATGCATCACCCTTCCGACCTCAGCGCCACGGGAAAAGTCAACATGAGAGTTTTCGAGGCTGCGGGTTGCGGGACGTTCCAATTGACGGACCGCACAACCGGGCTAGGCGAGTTTTTCATACCTGGGCAAGAATTAGTTTGTTACGACTCTCCTCAGCAGCTTGTTGAACTCGCTGAGTACTATCTTGGTTCAGAAGAAATCCGCGGCCGAATCGCGATGGCTGGACAGCGTAGAGCGTACAAGGACCACACATACGTGAAACGAGTGAGCCTTTTGTTAGAGAAGATTGACTTGAGCTCACGCACTCCTACTCGGGTCGTCAGGCCGGGGAAGGCACGACCATAAAGCACCCTTATCGCACCCCATCGAGAAGACTAATGATCTTGACGTGTAGCTCGACATTTAGTCTAAGATCGGGAGTTCTTCAGCGGAGACTCTAGCGCAGATTGCCAGACGTAACCTGGACCCACTCAATGCTAGATGTGTTTCTGCAACAGGTTCCGAACGAAGTTGGGAGCGCACTGGATGTCGGATGTGGAAGAGGAATAGTGGGGACTCTTCTCAAGACTTATCGAGAACCTGGAAGAATGGTTGGGATTGATGCGTTCGAGCCCTATCTGGACTTCTGTAGGAAAATCGGAACCTACACCCAGTTGTTTAACCGGGACCTTAGGTTATTCCCCTTGCCATTTGATAAGAACGAATTTGACCTCTCAGTAGCCTTGGAGGTTATTGAACATCTTCCCAAGACTGACGGAGTTCACCTCTTGGATGAACTTGAAAGGGTGAGTCGACGGGTTATAGTTTCTACACCAAACCGTTATTTTGTTCAGAGTCCATACGATGGAAACATCCATCAACGACACCTGAGTAATTGGACGGTTCAGGATTTCAGAAGGCGAAACTATTCCGTCCTGGGAGTGGGCAACCTTATGATCTTAGGTCGAGAAATCAAGTATCTCTCGTACGCTTTCAGCAGGATGACACTGCCCGTTCCCGCCCTGTCAAGTTGCATTATGGCTGTGTATCAAGCGAAGAGGGCAAGCAATAGACGAGCGACCAAATGACTCGAGGTTGAGAGCGGCTCGTTCCGAGGCGTGAGAATATGGCGTCGCAACCCATTGTCTTTGTATATCGGGCGATAGTAGTTAGTCTCGTGACGGATGCAATCGTGTCTGGTAGGCTGTCTTGTCTCATTTTCTTGTGGGTTAGGACGATGGAATTTTGGTCTGTTGGAGCCTAAGCCATCGAATGGTACGATCCAACCCCTCATTCAGCCCGATGTTCGGACCCCAGTTGAGGATCGTTTTAGCCTTAGTACCGTCAGGGAGTCGCCTGTGGTGATCCCCAAGCGGAAAAGGACGGAATTTCACCTGAGACTTTGAGTCAGAAACATGAATAATCTTTCGGGCCAAGTCAATTATGTTAGTCTCCACCATGCTTCCGATATTGACCGCTTCCCCTGAGACCCCATCTTTCGCAGCAAGTCGCAAAAGGCCGATAATCGTGTCTGCAACATAGCAGAACGATCTTGTCTGGGACCCATCTCCGAAAACAGTAACCCCATCTCCTTTTAGCGATTGCATGAGAAAGCGAGACACTACTCTCGCGTAGAGACCATCGGGTCGTAGCCTGGGTCCATAGCTGTTGAAGAGTCGTCCAATCCTCACATCAAGACCATACTGGTCGTGATATGCCTTGCACAGTGATTCTCCAAACCGTTTCCCTTCCTCATAGCACGACCTAGGGCCGAGGGGATTGACTCTTCCCTCATATGTCTCCGGGGTGGGGAAGACTTCTGGGTCTCCATATGCCTCGCTCGACGAAGCATAGAAGACTCGCGCATCATTCTTTCTAGCCAAGTCCAGCATCTTGTCCATGCCTGTGGCGTTAGCGAGCGCAGTCTCCACCGGATGTTTCTGATAATCCTCGGGAGCAGGTCTGCTCGCCAGGTGAAAGACCATGTTAACCTTCGGGTTTCTAGAGTACGTACAGACATCGGCTTTTTCGAATTCGAAACCCTTCACTCCCTTGAGATGTTCAATGTTCTTGAAGACCCCTGTAGAGAGATTGTCTACACAGACTATTCTCGAGACAATCTGCCTTAGTGCGTCACAGATCCAGCTGCCTAGGAATCCGGATCCGCCGGATATCAGGACACTCTTCCCACGAAACGGCTCGGCGTCAATGGATTTCTTTACTTGATCGACGTCATCCCTTATGATCGGGTCCATCAATCCTGACGCCGGCCCCTGCGGATCCAGCTAGGGTACTCGCTCGTGGGAGTAGTGCTTGTGGGATATGTTCTGGGCTTCCCAGTAGAGATCAGGTGATCCGATGTCCAACCAGATCTCGCTTGAAGCAACTTTTGTCGTATAAACGCTAAGGTTCCAGTCTACCATCTTCTGGATGCCGTCTGTGAGTTGCAGCTCTCCTCCGAAACCGGCCGCGGTAGATTCCAGCGCCTTGAAGATGTTGTTGTTGAACACGTAGACTGGCATTAT
>Ga0137377_10003024_pt1 | contig 12819 bp, 16 predicted proteins | sample SagtaG_22_FD_104815 | JGI IMG/M metagenome (GOLD analysis project Ga0137377, IMG submission 104815) | Vadose zone soil microbial communities from Sagehorn Ranch, Mendocino, California, USA - Sage2_L_40_16 metaG | ecosystem: Environmental > Terrestrial > Soil > Vadose zone | place: USA... | reverse complement strand
TGCGTGACCCGGCGATCGGTCTTGCTTGGGGCTGTGGCGATCGTCCTCGGCTCCGTTCTCATGCTCTCTCTCTTCTGGGGACTTCAGCACGCCGCCGTATCCAACCCGCCTGTGCTCGGCCGCGCCGCTCCGGTCCTCGCCATCCAGCCCGCCGCAGGCGACCGGATCAGCGTCTCCGACCTGCGCGGCAAGCCCGTCGTCCTGAATTTCTGGGCCTCCTGGTGCGGGCCTTGCGTGGAGGAGGGCGGCCTGCTCGCGACTGCTTCGAGCGCCAATCCTCACGTGGCGTTCGTGGGCGCCGACAACCGGGACACGCCGGGGGCCTTCGAAGCGTTCGAGAAGGTGCACCCGCATCCGTATCCGGCAGGTCCGATCGTCAACGGCTCCTATCAGTCCTATGGTGTGGCCGGGCTGCCCGCCACCTTTTTCATCGACTCCGACGGCACCGTCGTCGCCTCGTTCATCGGCCCGCTCGATGCGAACACGCTCGGCCACTATCTCGGGCTGATATCCGCGTGACGATGGCGCTGAAGTGGGGCGTCCCTGTCGCCGTGGTCGCGGCCTGCGTCGGGTACCTGATCTACGCCGCTTCGGGCGGATCGAGCGAGTACTACCTGACCGTCTCCGAGCTGCAAGCCCACGCGCAGCCGGGTGACGTGCGCGTCGCGGGCGTGGTCCAGGACGACGTGCAGAAAAGCCAGGGAGGGCTGCACGTGACGTTCACCGAGAAGGACGGGACGGCGTCGATGCCCGTGGAGTACTCGGGCGCGCTGCCTGACATCTTCAAGCCCGGCATCACCGTCGTCGCGGAGGGACGGCTGGGAACCGACGGCGTCTTCCACGCGACGACGCTGCTCGCGAAGTGCCCCTCGCGGTTCTCCACGCAGCCTTACACGTCGTGATCGGAGGATCACGGCGCCGAAGCTCCTTGCACCTTCGCGCCCTCGGCGGCCGGGCGCCGGACCACCCCACGAAATCTGACGATTTCGCGGGGACCCCGGTATGGGCGCTGAAGCCGGCGTCAGGGGGCCCGGCGCGTCGTCGTCACGCAGCTTCGGCTGCGCTCCTCCTAGCGCCACCCCTTCCTTGGCTCCGGCCGCCGATGCCGCGAAATGTGCGGCGGATCTCGGCGTCGTGATCCTCGGTTATCTCGGCGCGGGGGCTCTGTTGGCCGGACTGGTGCTCGCCGGATTCTCCGCGCTGCTGTCCTTCTGGGCCGGCGTTCGGGAGAGCCCGGTCTTCATCCAGGTCGCGCGGCGCGCGTTCTACGCGGCCGCCGGGATGACGGTGCTGGCGTCGGTGCTGCTCGAAGCCGCCCTGCTCACGCATGACTTCTCGCTCGCCTACGTGGCCGAGCACACCGACCTCGCGACGCCGATGGCCCTCGTCGCGGCGGGCTTCTATGGCGGCCAGGAAGGATCACTTCTTTACTGGACGCTCATCCTCGGCGTCCTGGGCAGCGCCTCGCTCCTCGCAAGCGCCCGGCTCGGCGAGCGTCTCGCCGCGTATGCCGCGGGGATTCTTGCGGCGATCCTCAGCTTCTTCCTTTTTGTCCTGGCCGTGGTGGCGAGTCCGTTCGAGCTCCTTTCGGCCACGCCACCTGACGGCCTCGGCCTGAATCCGATCCTGCGCGACGGCGGAATGCTGATCCATCCGCCGGTCGTCCTGGCCGGGTTTGCCTCCTTCGCCATCCCGTTCGCCTTTGCGGGCGCGGCCTTGATGGCCGGACGCGTGGACGCGTCATGGATCCGGCACACGCGACGGTTCGCGCTGCTCGCGTGGAGCCTGCAGACCTCCGGCCTCTTGCTCGGCATGTGGTGGGCTTACCACGTGCTGGGATGGGGCGGTTACTGGGGATGGGACCCGGTCGAGAACGTGGCGCTCATGCCGTGGCTCGCCACCACGGCCTACCTGCACTCGGCGCAGGTGCAGGAGAAGCGAGGACGGATGCGCGCGTGGAATTTCGGGTTGGTCATCCTGGCGTTCCTGCTCGTTGTGTTCGGCACGTTCATCGTGCGCAGCGGCGTCGTCCCGTCGGTGCACACGTTCGCGATCAGCGCGATCGGGCCCTGGTTTCTCGCATTCCTCGGGATCTGCATCGTTTTCTCTGCCTCGCTGCTCGCTTTGCGCGCAGGAGGCTTTGCGGCGGCCACTTCCCCCGCGGCTCCGGTCTCCCGCGAGGGCGCCTTCGTCCTTCAGAACCTGCTGCTGATCGGAGTCGTCGCAGTCGTGATGTGGGGGACCATCCTTCCGCTGGTATCGGGAATGTTCGGCGGGATGCGCGTCGTCAGCACCTCGTACTACGAGCGCGCCGCGGCGCCGCTGCTGGCGGCGATCCTGGCGCTGATGGCCGCCGGGCCGCTTCTCCCATGGCGCCGTGCGGGAGCGCCGACCCTGCGCGCGCTGAGGTGGCCTGCCTCTGCCGCAGTGATTCTTGGCATCGGCCTGGTCGCAGCGGGCGTGCGGTCGGTGCCGGCTCTCATCGCGGTGCCTCTCGCGGCAGGCGCGGCGACGACGGTGTTGACGGAGTACGGCCGGGCCGTGCTGAAGAAACCCGACGTCCTGCTTCGCAAGAGGCGCAGGTACGGCGCCTACCTGGCGCACCTCGGGCTGCTCGTGGCCGCGGTCGGCATCGCCGCGTCGCAGCTTGGCCAGCAGGAGAAGGACGTGACGCTGGCGCCCGGCCAGCAGGTGACGGTCGCCGGCTACACGCTCACCTACACCGGCTCCGAGCAGAGGCAGCTCGCCGACCACACCGAGCTCGTCGCCGGGATGCGCTTCGGCGACCAGACGCTCGAGCCGTCGCGGGCGACGTATGCCGGTCTGGGCGGGCAGGCGCTTACCCACGTCGCGATCACAACGACTCCGATCGGCGACGTTTACGTCGTTCTCGCGGCGGCCGGAGCGGACGGCTCGGCCTCCTTCCGCGTGTTCGTCAATCCGCTGGTGACCTGGATCTGGGCCGGCGGCGCGGTGATCATCCTCGGGGTCATCCTCGGCAACGCAGGGGAGGGCAGCCTGGCGGCGGAGTTGGCAAGGCGCCGCATCCCGATTACGCTCCCCGTGTAGGCATGGCGATCATCGTCGCGACGCTGCTCCTGTTCCTGGCCGGTCCGTTTGTGCTCTGGCCGCTGATCAAGACGCCGGACGAGCCCCTTTCCTCGGCTGCGCCGAAGACCTCGCCATGAATGGGGAGGACCTAGCCCTGTGAGCGTCATCGTCGCCAACGGGCTCACGCATTGGTTCGGAGGCGACCACGCCCTCGACAGCGTGGACCTGGTGGTCGACACGGGCGAGCATGTCGCGGTCCTGGGCGAGAACGGCGCGGGCAAGACGACGCTGCTCCGCATCCTCGCCACCGCGATGCGCCCCACGTCGGGGCGCCTGGAGATCGCCGGCCTCGACGCGTATCGAGAGCGACGTCGCCTCCGCCACTACCTCGGCTATGCGGGCCACGCGCTTGGCCTCTATCCGGCGCTGACGGCCGCCGAAAACCTGGAGTTCTTCTGCGAGCTGCAGGGTTCTCCGCGGTCGCGGATCGACGAGGTGCTCGAAGCGGTTGGCCTCCTGCGCGAGGCTGGCCGCCGCGCCGGCCTGCTCTCGCGCGGAATGCAGCAGCGCCTCGCGATCGGGCGCGCCATCCTGCACGACCCTCGCCTCCTCATCCTCGACGAGCCCGACGCAAGCCTTGGCGCCGACGCCGCCGACCTGCTCACGCGCGCCATGGACACAAGGACGGTCGTCCTCGCGACGCACGACCGGGCGCTGGCCAACAGGCTGTGCCCGCGAACGCTCGAGCTTCGCCACGGCCGCTCGGTCGGCACAGCGACCCGGCTCCGCGTGGTCAAGTGAACCCGTTCAATGTCGCCGTCGCGGTCGCCCGCAAGGACCTGAGGTCCGAATGGCGCACGCGGGAGATGGTGCCGGCGCTGGCGCAGTTCATCATTCTCGCCCTCCTCATCGCCAACTTCGGATTCCAGATCGACTCTCGCAATGCGTCATCGATCGCGCCCGGCGTCCTGTGGCTCGCGCTCGTCTTTGCCGGCCTCGTGGCGTTCGGTCGCACGTTCGCCGCGGAGCGGGACCAGGCCTCGCTCGAGGCGATGCTCCTGACACGCGCCTCGCCGGTCGCCATCTTCGCGGGTAAGGCGATCGCGGCCGCGTTGCTGCTCGTCGTGTGTGAGGCGGTGATGCTGCCGGCACTCTCGCTCTTCTTCGGCACGCCGCTGGGCGTGGACATGGTGGTCGCGGTCCTGCTCGCGACCATCGGCATGGCAGCGCTGGGCTGCCTCTTTGCCGCGCTGGTGGCGCGCGTTCGCGCCCGCGAGCTGCTGCTTCCGCTGCTCACGCTGCCGCTGTGGATTCCATTCATCATCGCGGGCGGCCAGGCGGTGCAGTCGGCGATGGGCCTGCCTGGCAGTTACCAGGAGGCGATCGGCCTGCTCATCGACTTCGACATACTTTTCGTGGTGCTCACGTCTCTCGCCGCACGATTCGTGCTCGATGAATAGATACGAAAAGGCGGGCGCCGGGGCCGTGGCGCTGATGCTGGTGGCGGGCGCGGCGATCTTTCTCTACGCGCCGACCGACTACCTCCAGGGCCCCGTGCAGCGGATCTTCTACCTGCACGTGAGCTCGGCGATCGCCGCCTATGGATGCTTCGCGGTCGTGCTGGTCGGCGGCATCATCTACCTGCGCGCGGAGAACCCAGTCGCGGATCGCTTCGCGCGTGCGGGCGCTCTCGTCGGCCTCGTGTTCACAACGGTGACACTGGTCATGGGGATGCTGTGGGCGAAGCCCATCTGGAACACTTTCTGGACCTGGGACGCGCGGCTGACGTCGACGCTGGTGCTCTGGATGATCTACGCCGGTTACCTGCTCGTCCGCCGGCTTGCCGATCCTGGAAGACAGTCGGCGCGACTCGCTGCGGTGGTCGGCATCTTCGGCTTCGTCGACGTGCCAGTGGTGCACTTCAGCGTCACGTGGTGGCGCACCGTGCATCCGGGTCCGATCATCGTGAACGACGCGCTGCCGCCGCAGATGCTCGCGACATTCTTCTTCACCCTGGCCTGCACGCTCGTCCTGGCCGGCCTGATGATCGCGATCCGCTACCGGATCGAGACCCTGCTGGACGCGGCGCAGAACGTATCCGAACCCGCGAAGATCATCGCCACGGCCCGAGAGCCGGAGACCGCGCGATGACGTTCGTCAGCGATGCCAGCTCGGCTGCATATCTCGCCGTCGCGTACGTGTTCGCGGTCGTGTTGCTGGGCGGTTACCTCGGCTGGTCACTCCGCAAGCTGCGTCAGCTAGAACGCATTCAGAAAGGCCCATCCATATCGGGCTTGCCCCCAAAGCAGTAATCGTCGGCGCCGGGCCAGCCGGCGACGCGGCCGCGGCGGGTCTTCGCGACGCGGGCTTTGACGGCGAGATCATGCTGGTCGGCGCGGAGCCCCAGCTGCCCTACGAGCGGCCGCATCTGTCGAAGGGTTATCTCGCCGGGACAGTACCGCCTGATCGACTTCCGCTACGCCCCGCCGAGCAGTACCGGGAGCTGCAGGTCGACCTCGTGCTCGGCGACCGCGTCATCGACGTTGGCGTGGAGAAGCGGCGCGCGATTCTCGAGAGTGGAAGAGAGGTCGCATGGGACGTGCTTTGCATCGCCACCGGCTCGCGGGCACGGCCGCTGCCGGGCTTCGAGCGTGCCATCTATCTCCGCGAGCTGCCGGCCGCGGCAAAGCTTCGGGCTCTGATCGATCGCTCGCAAGCGCTGGACATCGTCGGCGCGGGATTCATCGGCTGCGAGGTGGCCGCCGTTGCGCGCCAGAAAGGATGCGAGGTACGAGTCTTCGAAGCTTTGACGCAGCCGCTGGTCCGCGTGCTCGGCACAGACGTCGGCGCGTTCATCGCCGGTGTACACAAGGGCCATGGCGTGGGCCTGACTCTCGACGCTCAAGAGCCGTCGACGGCAGATCTGGTTGCGGTCGGATCGCTTCCCAACGCGGAGCTCGCCGAGAAGGCCGGGCTGAAGGTGGATCGCGGGATCGCGGTCGACGACCTGGGGCATACCTCGGCCCCCGATGTGTTCGCGGCAGGTGACGTGACGCGTTTCTTTCATCCGTTGTTCGAGGTGCCGATTCGCGTCGAGCATTTTCAGACCGCCCAGAGGCAAGCCTTCGCGGTCGGGCACGCGATGGCAGGTGCGAGCGACCCCTATCGCGAGGTGCCATGGTTCTGGTCGGACCAGTACGACCTCAACCTTCAGTACATCGGTGCCGGCCTGCCCTGGGATGAAACCGTGATCCGCGGCGAGCTTGGCCGGCCGCCGTTCACGGTCTTCTACCTCAGCGCCGGACGCCTCATCGCCGCCGCTGGAGTCAACGACCACCACACGGTCGCGCGCGCCCGTCGCGTGATCGAACGGCGCAAGGACGTCAGCCCTCAGCAGCTGGCGGATCCGAAGCTCGATCTGCGTCGATTGCTTGCCTGAGCTTCGGCGCGAGCCCGTAGACGATGCGCTCGGTCAGACCCCAGACCACGCTCTCCTCGTGCGCGAGGTAGCGAAAACGCCAGGCGTCCTCTGAGACCTGCCACGCGCTGTCGTCGAGGAGCCTATCGAGGGTGATCGCCAAAACGCCTTCGAGCTCGCTCGTGTCGTGGACGAACGACTCGACGGGAGCGGGAAGGAACGCGACGAACGGCACCACCGAGAAGTTGGTGACCGACGCGTAGATCGTGTCGCCCGCTCCCATCGGCACCAGGCGGCCAAGCGGGATGCCGATCTCCTCGAAGACCTCGCGCTCGGCAGCCTGCCAGGCAGACTCGCCAGGGTGGACGCCGCCCCCCGGGAGGGCGACCTGTCCCGGATGATCCCTCAGGTCGACCCGGCGCCGGACGAAGGGCACCATCCAATGTCCGGCCTGCCGATAGAGGACGAACACCACCGCCGCCTGCCGGGCTCCTTTCCTGAACTCGCCCCAGCCGTCGATCGGCTTGAACAGGCGGGCGAGCCGGTCGAGAAAAGGGTCCGCGAGCTGGCTCACGAGAGCCGGTAAGCTTGGAAAGGTAGCTGGCCATGATTGACCACACCAACAGCCGGATCGAGCAGCAGCAGAAGGTGCTCCGGCGGGAGAACCGCCGGCGCTATGCCTTCCTGCGGATGCTGCAGGCCACCGACCGGATGCTCTGGCGCCTCGAGGAGATGAACCGGGACGGGGTTCGCACCGTGCCGAAGCGGGTCCGCGCCGAGATCCGCGAGGTCGTCGGGACGATGCCGGATCATGTCGCCGAGCCTCTGCGGGATAGCGGCCACGTCCAGGACACGCTGGACAGCCTGTTCGAGGTCCAGGAACGCCTTTTCAGGTGGCGGTACCCCGACTGGCATGACTTCGATCCCGAGGGCGACGAGCTGGGAATTGTCGCGAGCTGAGCAGTCCGCCGAAAAGCGATCGACGGATCTGCGTCGCCCATTTCGGCCGAATGCCGTTGTCAGCTCCTGCGCTCCTCGCTCATGCATGCACGATGCGCTCGCTGCGGTGCTCGTCGCTTCCTAGGCCTCGGCCGCCTGGCCGCCGCAGCTCTCGCCGATCGTTTCCGGCGGCCTGCTAGGCCCCACTCGCGACGGTCAGGAGCAGGTCCGTCGCGAAAGCGGTCAGAAACCCGGACAGCAGCCCCCAGGCGAAGGTGGTCGGCGTGCTGATGCGGCGCCCGAGGTTGAAAAGCTCGTTCAGCACGTAGAGCAGCGCCCCGGCGGCGACCGCCAGGAACGCGATCGAGAAGTAGTTCGAGTTCGCCAGGTACCCGATCCAGGTGCCGAGGAAGGTGGGTCCACCGCCGATCAGCCCGGTCAGGCCCAGGAACCCCCACGAGGCCCGGTGGGTGTCGGTCGTCATTGGGGCCGCGATGCCAAAGCCCTCGGTGATGTTGTGCAGGGCAAACCCCACCGCGAGCACGCCCGTGAACGCGATCGCCCCGACGTGGGCGGATTCTCCGATCGCGAGCCCTTCGGACAGGTTGTGGAGGCCAAGCCCGGTGGCGATCGCCAGGGAAAGGGAGCGAGGGCTCGGAGTCGCGGTGCCGTGGCGGAGGTGGCTGAAGACGGAGCGATTGAAGTAGACCAGGCCGAGGAGGCCAACCCCGATCCCGCCGGCGAAGATGACCGCCATGGCGGCGAAAGGTCCGCCGTTGCCCTGCTTGATCGCCGCCTCGACCGGACCAGCGGCGTGGGTGAGGATGTCCCAGAGCAGGAAAACCAGGATTCCCGTCGCGAATGCGTTCAGGAACCCCTGCACCTGCTTCGGCAGGCCGTGCATCCGCGCGACCGGAAGGCCCAGGAAGATGGTGGCGCCGGCCACCGCACCCAGAGCCACGGCGGTGCCTTGGCTCATAGTTGTCCCTGTAGGTTAGTACGCATAAAACATGCAGTTAGTCCAGTCTAACAACGCAACTTACGAGCCTTCCGAGGTGGTCTCCCGCTACCTGGAGGCGATCTACTACATGTGGTCCGAGAACGAACCCCTGCGGAGCGCCCGCCTGGCCGATTGGCTCGGCGTCAGCCGGCCAACGGTGGCCGTCGGCCTTCGCCGGATGACCCGCGACGGACTGGTCCGGATGAACGCCCGCAAGGAGGTCGAGCTGACTGCCGCCGGTATGAGCGCCGCCGCGTCGATCGTGCGCCGCCACCGGATCATGGAGCGCTGGCTGACCGACGGGCTTGGCCTCGACTGGGTCACGGCGGACGCCGAGGCGGCTCGTCTCGAGCACGCCGTGTCCGACGTCGTGGAGCGCCGTCTCTATGAGGTGCTCGGCCGGCCCGCCACCTGCCCACACGGCAATCCGATCCCCGGTTACTCCGAGGCCTCACCCCGCGAGATAAGGGTGTCCTCGCTCCGGGCCGGGGCCCGGGCGACCATCACGCGGGTGTCCGAGGTCGCCGAGCGCGAGGCCCCGCGGCTGCTTGCCTACCTCGACCAACGCGACCTGACACCGGGCAGGGAGATATCTGTTTTGGAAGCCGACGAGGTGGGCAAGACCATGCGTGTGCGAGTGGCGGAGCAGGACGTCACCCTGAGCCACGACACCGCTTCCAAGATTTGGGCCATTCCGGCTTAGGATGGCCATTAGAGGACCGAAATGTTTGGCTCTGACGACGCACCACTAGTCGAGTCTCTCAGCAACATGTATTTCGTACGCGGAGCCATCGATGGCAAGGCCGACGACCACTTTGTGCGAGAGAGGATCGCGATGCTGATCTGGTTGCCCGCGCTGCTGACTCTGACCATGCTCGCGATCTGGCTTCAGGCTGCCCTCATGCTGGCAATCGGTCTCCCCGCACTGCTGATCGGTCTGTGGCTTTACGCCGAGCGGCGCCGGCCTTCGAGCGACAAGGGTGAGGAAAGGAATGCCTAGCTGGGATCACGTCGTAGAGGCGGCAAACGACTTCGCATTCGCGAAGGCGATGGCAAGCACAGACGGTGAGGGACAGGCGCGCAACAACCGCCGGCGATTCGCAGCCGCTGCCTGGATACCGGGCGCGATCCTGGTCGCGTACCTCGCCGGATCGCAGGAGAGCTGGGCGATCGCCGTGGTGGGATTTGGGGTGCTCCTGGCGGGCATGTACGTGTACGCGGAGCGGCCACGTTTCGGGAGAAAGTCGTAGGCCTTTCCGGAAGGCCCATGACCCCTAAGCAAACCTAGGCCGGCTGAGGCGAGGTGCAGAAAGCGCACCGCCGCGCGCCGATCGGGATCTCACTAAGGCACTCGGCGCACTTCTTCGTGGTGGGGTCGGCGGGCGGCTCCTTCCGGGACCGCGCGATCAGCGCATTGATCGGTACGACCACAAAGAAGTACACGATCAAAGCAATCACGAGAAAGGCGATCACTGCGTTCAGAAACAGATAGACGGGAAACTGGACGCCGTTGATGAAGAACGACATGCCGCCGAACACGTCGTGCTTGCCGAAGATCACGGCGATGAGCGGGCCGATGATCGCGTTGGTGAACGCCAACACGACCTGGACGAATGCGGTCCCGATCACCACGGCCACGGCGAGATCGACCACGTTTCCGCGGAGTAGAAACGCCCTGAACCCTTTCATCTGACCCTCCTCATCCGTCCGAGACCGACAGCACGACTTTGCCGAACTGCTCCGCCGAATCGAGCCGCTCCAGGGCCGCCTGAACGTCGGACAGCGGATAGACGCTGTCGACCACCGGTCGCAGGCCTCCGTCGATGGCATCGAGCACCGCCTGAAACTCGTCCACGTTGCCCATCGTCGAGCCGAGCAGGTCCATCTGGCCCCAGAAGAGACGCGGCATGGTGATTTCCGCCTTGACTCCTGAGGTCGATCCGCACAGCACCACGCGGCCACCCATCACCACCGAGCGCATCGACTCGCCCAGCGTCGCGGGACCGACGTGCTCGAAGACGACGTCCACGCCGCCGTCCGTCGCTTCGCGCACCGGCTTGCTGAACTCGCTCGAGTCGAACACCGCTTCCGCGCCGATCCCCAGCGCGCGTTTGCGCTTGGCCTCGGAACGGCTTGTGGCGAAGACGCGCGCGCCCAGGTGCCTGGCGATCCTGATCGCCGCCACGGCCACGCCGGCGCTCGCTCCGACGACGAGCACCTTCTCGCCGGGCTGCAGGCGAGCCCGGGTGGTGAGCATGCGCCAGGCCGTCAAGAAGGTGAGCGGAAACGCGGCCGTTTCCTCCCATGAGAGCCCCTTCGGCTTGCGAAAAACGTTGCGCGCGTCGACGTGGAGCAATTCGCAAGCCGTGCCGTCCGAGTGCTCGCCGATCACGCCGAACCGCGCGCACCTGACGTTCTGACCCGAGCGGCACCATTCGCACTCCCAATCGCAGACGACGGGGTAAACGACGACCTCGTCGCCGGGCCTCCACGAAGGGTCGCCGGACGCCTGGACGACGCCGGCTCCGTCGGCCGCGATCACCCGGGGCGGGGTCACTTTCTGCGCGCCGTGGGCCAGGAAAAGGTCGAGATGGTTGATCGAAGCGGCGCGGATGGCGATCGCGACGGCGCCGGGAACGGGGTCGGTTGAGGGCCAGTTTCTCACGTGAACGCCGGCCGGGCCAATCGGCTCCTCGAACACGGCCGCCCGGCCCTGGCTCAAAACGGCGATCTGATGTGCCGGGGGCGGGGTCATTTGCGAAACTTAACCAAAACCAGGGCAGGTCGTTGGCGCGCAACCCTACCGTAAGCAACTCCGTTTCTAAGGCTATGCGGGTTCTTGCTTTTCTGATCTCCCTGGGCTGTTTGCTTTTCTTTGCGCTGCCGGCGCAGGCGCATTCCGCGCTGCCGCCCGGCCATGCGCCGGGCAAGTACACCCGTTGGGCGTACCCGAGCCAGATAGCCTACGGCCCGCTCGAGGACGGCACCGCCAGCCTCCGTGAAGCCGCCTCGCCCAGCGCTTTCATGACGCTCCCCTTCATGGGTCCCCACTACATCACCTCGATCTTCGACCACTGCGGGCCGAACTACAACGTCAGCGGCCGGGTCTGCCGGTACGACGGCGTGGTCGCCTCCGCCAGGGTCGGCGGGCCTGATCCCGGCTTTGGCGCCGGCTACGCCCAGACGCCCGGCCTGCAGGACTACCTCTACTACTCCGGCCACGACGGCTACGACTACGGCCTGTACTACGAGCCGGTGGCGGCTGCCGCGCCGGGGCGCGTGATCCTCGCCAACTGGCTCGTGCCCGGGTGCCACACGTGTCTTTCCGGGCAGACGGTCGAGATCGATCACGGCAATGGCTTGATGACCTTCTACGGACACCTTGGGCACATCGGTGTCGCGAAAGGCCAGTACGTCGAGCGGGGCCAGGTGATCGGGATCTCGGGAATGACCGGGACCGCGACCGGCCCGCACCTTCACTTCGGGGTGTACAAGCTGAACGGCGGCGGGCCGGTCGATCCGTACGGTTGGTCGGGCGGCGGGACGGACCCGTACGCCAGGGACATGGGCGACCTGTGGCTTGGCGGCTCTCCGCGGTTCGCGTCGGTCCCGATGCCCAACGTCACGCTCAACGCAACTTCGTCTCAGGATGATCCGTCCACGATCCATGTCTCGTGGTGGACGCCCGGGAGCTCGCGCTTCACGGTCTACGTTGTAACGCAGGACGGCGCGCGCAAGCTGTGGAAGTCCAACCAGGGCAGCCGCTCGGCGACGTTTGTGGGCAAGCCGGGCCAGACCTACTGGTTCTGGGCTTCCGCGACGTCGTCGCTCGGCTGGACAGGCGGCGGTGGCTCGCCGGTGATGACCGTGCCGCATCTGAACCACGGACAAGTGTCCGACTAGACTCCACTCGGTGATCGCGGAGGCGCTCCACGGCAAGACCATCCTGGTCACCGGCAGCACAGGGTTCCTCGGCAAGTCGATCGTCGAGAAATGCCTGCGCTCGATCCCGGAGGTCGGGCGCATCTACCTCGCGATCCGCTCCAGCGCCCGCAGGCCGGCCGCCGAACGGCTCGACCGCGAGGTGCTTTCCAGCCCGGCCTTCAAGCGCCTGAGAGAGGAGCTGGGGGACGAGGTGTTCACCAGGCTCGCCGCCGACAAGCTCGCAGTGATCGAGATCGACCTCGGCCGCGACGGTCTTGGCCTCACCGACGAGGCGCGCGAGCAGCTGCGCGCATGCGATGTCGTCATCCACTCCGCGGCCGCGGTCGAGTTCGACAACCCGGCCGACCTCTCCGCGCAGACGAACCTGTTGGGCGCGGCGCGCCTGGTCGGGGCGCTCAAGGCCACCGGCGCGCGGCCTCATCTCGTGCACATCTCGACCGCATACGTGGGCGGCATGCTGCGCGGC
>Ga0137377_10003018_pt1 | contig 12824 bp, 16 predicted proteins | sample SagtaG_22_FD_104815 | JGI IMG/M metagenome (GOLD analysis project Ga0137377, IMG submission 104815) | Vadose zone soil microbial communities from Sagehorn Ranch, Mendocino, California, USA - Sage2_L_40_16 metaG | ecosystem: Environmental > Terrestrial > Soil > Vadose zone | place: USA... | reverse complement strand
TGCCCAGCGTGCTGCGAGGTCTCCGCGATGATGTGCAACAGAACCTTCCTGGCCGACCACGAGACGCCGGCCTCGAACCAGGGCGCCTCCGGCAGCGGCTGTGCCGCGTCCAGATCAGGCAGGCTGCGGACCAGTTCGTCCGTCTGGCTCGCGATGTGCTCGTACTGCTCGAGCAGGCCGGCCAGGGTCTCGCCATCGAGCATCTGGAACGCGCTCGCCCACGTCTCAGCGGCCGTCGCCGGATCGAACTCCATGACCTTCGCTCCCTCGACGATGAACCGCGCCCACTGCCGCTCGGTGAGCGCGACGTGCTTGACCAGCCCGCCGAGGCAGAGCACGCTGACCGTCGTCCGGCGCCCTGCCTGCTCGTCATTCAGCCCGCGGGTCGTGAACCGCAGGAAGTGCCGTTGCTTGGCCAGCGAGGCCAGCAGGTCGGCGCGCTCGCCCGTCACGGTCTGCGAAGTGCTCACGGTATCGCCCTCTCCTTCGGTCAAGTGCCGGGCAGCACGCTACGCTCCGCTGCCGACAGCGCGGGGCGGCTCAGCCGGGTCCGGAATGCGCTGCCCCCGTCCTTGGTTGCGTGCTGACATGCCACCGGTCGTGATCGCACCCGCCTACGGCGGCCCTGAGGTACTGGCAGTCACGGACCGGCCGACAGCCGAGCCGGGCCCGGGCGAGGCGCGGATCGCGGTGCGGGCCGCTGGCGTCAACCCCGTCGACTACAAGTCCTACGCGGGCACGTTCAGCAGGGACCTGGCCGCCCTGCCGATCAGGCTCGGGCTCGAAGCCGCCGGAACGGTGACGCAGGCCGGCGCCGGAGCTGACGGCCCTGCTGGGCCCATCAGCGCTGGTGACGAGGTCATCGCGTACCGCATCACGGGGGGCTACGCGGCCGAGCTGGTGGCGCCAGCGAGCGCCCTCGTGCGCAAGCCCGCGTCGCTGGACTGGCCGCAGGCAGCTGGACTGATGCTCACCGGCGCCACCGCGTGGCACTGCCTCGTCGCGACCGGCGTCGGCAGCGGCGACACCGTGCTCGTCCACGGCGGCGCTGGCGGGGTCGGTCTGATGGCGACCCAGCTCGCTGTCGGCCGGGGCGCGACCGTCATCGCGACGGCGAGCGAGGCCCGCCATGAGCTGCTCCGCGAGCTCGGGGCCGTGCCTGTCACGTACGGGCCGGGGCTGGCCGAGCGGGTTCGCGCCGCGGCCCCGCACGGGGTGACAGCCGCGCTCGACCTCATCGGCACCGACGAGGCAGTGGACGTCTCGCTGCAGCTGGTCGCTGACCGCGCCAGGATCGCGACGATCGCGGCCTTCGGCCGCGCCGGGCAGGCCGGCATCAGGGCGCTCGGCGGCGGGCCAGGCGCCGACCCGGGAACCGAGATCCGGATGGCCGCAAGGCCGGAACTGGCGCGGCTGGCGGGCGAGGGACAGCTGCGGGTGCTGGTCTCGGCCACGTACCCGCTCGCCGACGCGGCGGAGGCGCACCGGGCCATCATGACCGGGCACACCGCCGGCAAGATCGCCCTGATGCCGTAGCGCCGGATTCCTGGTCAGCGCGTACATGCCTTGACAGGTATATACACTGGCTGGCATATTAGCTGCCGATGGACACGCTCTGGCCAGCGCTGGCCGATCCGCACCGCCGCGCGATGCTCGACGCGCTGCGCGAGGGCCCGTGCTCGGTCGGCGAGCTCACGGGCAGGCTCAGCCTGTCCCAGCCGATGACGTCCAAGCACCTGCGAGTGCTGCGGGACGCCGGCCTCGTGCTGGTGCGCAAGGAGGCGCAGCAGCGCATCTACGAAATCAACCCGGTCCGGCTGGCCGAGCTCGAGGCATGGCTGGCGCCGTACAGGAAGCTGTGGAACGACTCGCTGGACGCGCTGTCCGGCTATCTCGATAGCGAGGAGGAGAACTGATGGAACGCGGAACTCTGGTGAACCACGATGGCCGCGCCGCCGTGCGCTTCACGCGCGAGTTCGCTCAGCCGGCCGAGCGCCTGTGGGCAGCGATCACGAGCCCTGACGACCTCGCCCACTGGTTTCCTTCGAAGGTCATGATGGAACCCAGGGCCGGCGGGACGATCGAGTTCTACGGCGATCCCAACCAGCCAGAGGCACGCGGCAGCGGAACGATCCTGGTCTACGAACCGCCGGTCAGGCTGGCTTACAGCTGGCTTGCCAGCGAACTGCACTTCACCATCGATCCCACCGGGGACGGCGGCTGCGTGCTCACGCTGACCGACGTGCTCGAGGCACGGGACGCGGCGGCGCGCAACGCCGCCGGCTGGGCCGTGTGCCTGGCTGAGCTCGGCAAGCACCTGGCCGGGCGGACAGCGGACGGCCCGCACGGCGCGACCGCCGAGTCGTGGCAGCGGCACTACGACGACTACGTCGCGGCCGGGATGCCGTCGGGGGCCTGGATACCCAGCGGGTCCTGACGGCGTCGTACCCGGCTGTCAGACTCCCTGGCTAGCGTGAGGCACATGCCTGCACGTGCTGGGGACGACCAGCCAGACTCCCGGTATGAGGACCTGATCGACGATCTGATGGGCGAGCCTGGCGTGACTCCGCCCGGCGGCGGCGGGTTCGGCCGGTCAGCCTGCCGGTTCAACGGGAAGATCTTCGTGATGTTCGTCCGCGGGCGGCTGGTGCTGAAGCTGCCTGAAGACCGGGTCGATGACATGATCACCGCCGGCCACGGCGTCCGGTTCGACGCGAACAAGGGCACACCCATGCGAGAGTGGCTCAGCCTGGATCCGGCCAGCGACCAGCCCTGGCTGCCGCTGGCCAAGGAGGCGCTCAGCTTCGCGCGGTCGGGACCGGCGAGCCGCGGCCGCTGACGGCGCTCACTGGGCGGTGGCGCCGCCGTCGATCGCGAGCGCCGCGCCGGTGACGAACGCGGACTCGTCGCTGAGCAGGAACGCGACGAAGGCTGCCACCTCGTCGGCACTCGCGACCCGTCCGATCGGGTTGGGCGCCGGCCCCGGCAGCTCGCCCTCGGTCGGCGCACCGATCAGGCTGCGGTACAACGGCGTGTCGACGTTGCCGGTGACCAGCGCGTTGACCCGGATGCCGCGGCGCGCGTTCTCCAGGGCCGCTGACCTGGTCAGCCCGACCACGCCGTGCTTGGCGGCCACGTAGGCGCCCAGCCCGGCGATGCCGCGGGATCCGCCGATCGACGCGTTGTTCACGATCGAGCCGGTGCTCCGCGCCGTGACAATCGCCGCGATCTGATGCTTCATGCAGTAGTACACGCTCGTCAGGTTCTGCGCGATCTCGGCCTGCCATGCGCTGTCTTCCAGGTCGTTAACCGGACGCGCCGCGTTCACGCCGCCCGCATTGTTGAACGCGCCGTCCAGCCGGCCGAAGTCCGCCACGGCCGCCTGGACAAGCCGGGCCGCGTCGGCCTCGATCGTCACGTCTGCCCGGACGAAGACCGCGCGGCCCTCGCCTGGCTGGCCCTCGGCCAGGCGTGCGGCGGCTTGCTCGCTGGCCGAGCGGCGCCGCCCGGCCAGCACGACCGTCGCGCCCTCGCGCACGGCCCGTGCGGCGACCGCAAACCCGATCCCCGAGGCCACCCCCGGTGATCACGAACACCTTCCCAGCCAGCCGCCCGGGCATGAGCCGATCCTGTCAGAGCAGCCCAGGGTCCGCCGTCACCCTTCCTCGAAGAGATTGGTAACCGGCGGGACCGTGGCCACTACCAGGGCAGGACCCCCGTCATAGCAGCCCAAGGCCCGCCGTCACCGCGTCGATGAGGTCGGTCGGCGCCGGCCCGATCGCGCAACAGGTCAGCGTGCCGGCCGGGACCTGGGTCCGGCCCGCGTCGTGCACCGGCTGGACCGGCAGGTCCGTGGCCCGTGCGTGCCTGATGACCTCCCGCAGCGAGTCCGCGCCGGGAACCTTGAGCACAACCTTGGGCTGCCCGTCCTCGAGCCAGCGGTGAAGGGCGTCGCCGCCCCGGCTCGCCAGCACGGCCGCCACCGCGGCGTGCGCGACCTGGGCGGCGATCTTGCCGCGTCCCATCTCGAGATCGGTCCTGACCACGAACGCCAGCTTCATCGCCACGGGTACACCGTATGCCGCGGCACAGCCAGCGACGGGGTCACGCAGCGGTATCCTGTGGGCCCGTGACTCCGACCGCCGACGGCATCCCGGTGCGGCTGTTCAACACCCTGACCCGCGAGGTCGCCGGCTTCGTGTCGGCCAGCACGCCCGAGGTCGGCATGTATACCTGCGGCCCGACGGTCTACGCGGACCAGCACCTCGGCAACATGCGGGCCTACGTGTTCGCCGACACGCTCAAGCGCGTGCTGACCTGGAAGGGCTACCTGGTCCGGCACGTCATCAACATCACCGACGTCGGGCATCTCACCTCCGACGCCGACGAGGGCGACGACAAGCTGGAACTCGCCGCCCGGCGTGAGCGACGCAACGCGCGGGAGATCGCCGAGCGGTACACCAGCGACTTCAAGGCCGACCTCCGGCGACTGCGGGTCACCGAGCCCGACGTCTGGTGCAAGGCCACAGATCACATCCCGGAGATGATCAGTTTCGCTGCCGCGCTGGACGCGGCCCGATGGTGCTACCGGCTGCCGTCCGGCCTGTATTTCGACACCGAAGCGGTCGCGGGCTACGGCGCGCTCGCCAGGCTCGACCTGGCCGGCCAGCAGGCCGGAGCGCGGGTGGAGGTCGCCGAGGGTAAGCGCAACCCGGCCGACTTCGCGGTGTGGCGCACGACGCCGCCCGGCGAGAACCGGCAGATGGAGTGGGACTCGCCGTGGGGGCGCGGCGCGCCAGGCTGGCATCTGGAGTGCTCGGTGATGTCCATGCGATACCTGGGCGCTCACTTCGACATCCACACCGGCGGTGTCGACCACATCCCCGTGCATCACACCAATGAGATCGCGCAGAGCGAGGCCTACCTCGGCGACGGCCGGCCGTGGGTCCGCTGGTGGCTGCATGGCGAGTTCATCAACCTGAAGGGCGCCAAGATCTCAAAGTCGACCGGTGGCGGCGTGCTGCTCAGCGACCTGATCGACCGCGGCTACCACCCGCTGGCCTACCGCTACCTGCTGCTGCAGTCCCACTACCGGAGCCAGGCCGAGTTCACCTGGGCAGCGATGGACAGCGCGCGAGCCGGGCTGAGGCGGCTGCTCGACCGTTTCGCGGCTGCCCGGTTCACGGCCGCGAGGGCGGAGCCCGGTCAGCGACTCAGCACGGCGGCCGCCGGGCACCTCGCGGCGTTCGACCGGGCCGTCAGCGACGACCTGAACACCCCGCGGGCGGTCGCGGTTGTCGCGGCCGCGTCCAGAGACGACCGGCTCGGCGACACCGATCTCACCGCCCTGGCCCGCCGGTTCGATCAGGTGCTCGCCATCGGCCTAGCCGACCTGACGCCCGCCGACCTTGATCTGAAGCGCGGCGACGCGGCGCTGACCGACGAGGATGTCACCGCTCTGGTCGCGAGGCGGAACGCGGCGCGCGCGACGAGGGACTTCGCGACCTCGGATCAGATCCGCGATCAGCTGGCCGGCGCTGGGGTGGCGGTCGAGGACCGTCCTGGCGGCGAGTCAACCTGGCGCTGGCGATGAGGGGCCGGCTCACGCTCATCGCCGCCGGCCCGCCGACGGCCGGCATGTATCGATGGTCCATCCATTGCACGTTCTGGTGATGGATGGACCATCGATACCGCGGGCCTGGGGGAGCGGGCCTGGGGAGCGGGCTTATAGCACCTCCTGGCGTCGCCGCTGTGCGTTCAGGACCGCGGGCGGCACCGTGAGCCGGTCATCGGAGGCGCAGAGCTGCTGCAGCAGGTCGAACGCGCCGTCGACGTTCCCGGTGTGACCGGCCAGCAGGTCGAAGAGCACGAGCTCGTCAGGCCCTATCTCCGCGTTAGGAGCGGGCATCACGCCCCAGCAGTCCCATGGCAGCAATTCGAGGTTGCCAAGCGCCGCCGCGTCACGCATCAGGTTCCCCGCGATCCACCACATGCCTGACTCCTTGATCAGGCTGAGCCCGAAGGCGCCGGGGTCCGCCGCGCCCTCGCGGCACTGAGCCCACGCGTCGCCGGCGATCAGGAACCGGTCGCGGGGCACGTCGGTGAGGTCGAATTCAGCCGTGAAGATCTCGCGCTGCCTGCCATCGATCTGAGCGTCGGCGAGCATCCACCGCTGCTCGGAGGCGTTCCAGTACTCGCAGACCCAGTGATCCTCGAACAGCGTTGCCGAAGTAGCCGCCGAACCCGCACCTCGCGCGGGCGGGAGTGCCCTGCGCTCGCAGCATGGCGACCATCAGGACGGTGAAGTGCCGGCAGTTGCCTGGCAGCCTGGCGTCGGGTTCCCTTGGCTCGCTGAGCGGCCGGCTGTCTCGCGCCGCGATCAGCCCGAGCAGGTCCTCGGCCGGCCTGACGTGGACGCTCGCGCGGTCCTCGTCGGTGAGCGTGACCCCGTAGAGCCCGGCGAGATGCTCGTGGACGATCAGCCCGTGCAGCACGGTGGCGAGCGCGGAGACGTCGCCCGGCAGGTCCTTGATCAGCGCGGCGTGCTGGCCAGGCGAGGTCATCGGCCCTGGCCGGCTGTAGTAGGGGAGTGTGGGCGGGGTGTTGAAGACTTGCATGCCCCTCCTCGGCGGTGACCGGATCGTTCCGCAACCGGACTTGTTGCTTTCTTCCTTGTGATGCGCGCGCTTCCTTGTGATGCGCGCGTTTCCGAGGAATCTCGGCATGACCCGCGCGCTTCCCATCATCGACGTCCAGGAATCGTTCCGCCAGCGACCCATCTGGCGTGCAGGCCGCCCGCGCGGCCGGTGACGAGGTCATCTGGGTCCTGCGCAGCGAGCCAGGCACCGGCAGCACGTTCGATCCGGCATCGGGACTTGTCGCGATCATGCCGCCGCTCTCGCCAGAGGACCACGAGCCGGCGAACGGTCCCTGACCAGGAAAAGGCGACCGGCACCATGCCGCTGCGCTACCAGCAGGCCTGCGGCTGGAGCGGACCGAGCACCTGATCGGGCACGGCGCCACCCGTGGAAGCCCGCGGCGCGCGCCGTCGGCTTCCAGGACGCCAGGATGCACCGGAGGCTGCGCTCCGCACGGCCGGCGACCGGGGCTGGCACGCTGGCCTAGGCGGCGACGAGCTCGGGCACGCGGACCAGGTCGATGCCGAAGTACTCGCAGTAGGCCGCCAGCACGGCGGCGTCGTCCGCCAGCTCCCGCTCGGTCCTGACGCCGTTTCTCGTCGTGATCAGGGTGCGGCCGCTGAGCGAGATCCGGCCGCCACCGGTCAGCAGCGAGCAGATCAGTCCCGCCCTGAAGTGCGACTGGGGCGCGGTCTGCTGCCACCAGCAGGTGGGCGCGAAGTCCTCGAGCGCCCTCGGGCGGCGCTCGAGCCGGTACTGCGGCTCGCCGCCCTTCAGCACATCCAGGTCTCCGTCGGAGGCCGGCGCGATCTGGAACTGCCCCGCGGGGTCGTGCTGACCGGCCCTCTCCTCGAGCAGCAGCGGGTACGTGCTGTGAGCGCCGAATCCGACATCAGCCAGCCACGGCCCGCTGCCGTCCGGCGGCCGCACCACCAGCGCCATGTGGTCGAAGGGCGGCCCGAGGCCGCCCGCGCCGTAGACACGCGCGGCCACCCGGTCCACCGCGAAGCCGAGCGCCTCGAGTAGCAGCGCGAACGCCCCGTTGAGCTCGTAGCAGAACCCGCCCCGCCGCCGCGTCACGATCTTCGCGAGCAGGTCAGCCTCGGTCAGCGAGATCGGCTCGCTGAGGTGAATGCTGAGGTTCTCGAACGGCACAGCCACCTGGTGGGCGCGGTGCAACTCGCGCAGCGCCTCGGCGTCCGCGCTGTCAGGACGCGGGCACCCGATCCTGCCGAGGTAGTCGCCGGTTAGCTTGTATTCCACGTGCCTACCGTAGTGATGGCGAGTCGTGGAGGTGAACGCCGGTGACCGCAGCGGCTGACGTGCTGAGGATCGAGATCGACGGCCGGACCGCGGACACCGGGCAGCTGCGCTCTGCCTTGCTCTCGGGGTTCGGGCACTTCACGGCGATGCAGGTCAGGGGGCGCGCGGTCCGCGGCTTCCAGCACCATCTGGCCAGGCTGGACGCGGCGAGCAGCGAACTCTTCGGCACCGGCGTCGACGAGCAGGCGCTGCGCGCCAGCATCCGGCACGCGCTCGGCGGCGACATCGCCGATGCGTCCGTCAGGGTGCACCTGCTCGAGACGGCGGAGGCGCCGGCGCTGATGGTGACGGTCAGGCCGCCTGGCGGGATGCCCGCCGGGCCGTGGCGGCTGCGATCGGTGCCCTACCAGCGGTCCGTGGCGCACATCAAGCACACCGCGGACTTCGGCCAGCGCTACTACCAGCGGATCGTCCACGCCAGCGGCTTCGACGAGGCGCTGCTGACCGGCCCGGACGGGATCATCTCGGAGGGGAGCATCACGAAACACGGCTACTTCGACGGCAGCCACGTCATCTGGCCGGCGGCACCAGCGCTCCGCGGCATCACGATGCAGCTCGTCGAGCTCGCCCTCGCCGAGCGCGGCGTGCCGTCCGCGCGTGCCCACATCCGCGTCGCCGGTCTCAGCAGATTCGCCGGCGTGTTCGTCACCAATGCCCGCGGTATCGCCGCGGTCGGACAGGTCGACGACCAGGCGCTCCCGGCTGACGAGCACTTCATGAGCGTGCTCGCCGAGAGCTACGCGGCGGTCCCCTGGGACGCCATCTGAGCCCGCGGCGACCGGGACTACCGGCGGGCCCTTCGGCCCTGTCGCAGCGGCCGTGCCGCGCCGCTTCGCACAGATCGCGCCGGGCATCCCGGTCCTCCTGATCACGCCGCGACGGACCGCGAGAGCGGCTATGCCCACAGGGCGGACCGGAAGCTGAGGAATTCGCGCACCGCTCCGGCGAAACCTGCGAGCTGGCCGCTGGTCAGCGCGAGGCTGAGCGCCAGGTAGCCGCGCGGCGCGATGTAGTAGCCCGCCTCAAGCAGGTCGAGGAAGAGCAGTTCAAGCAGCCGCGGGTCACCCTGGCGCTGGTCCCGGGCGATGGCGTGCACGGCGAGCAGGCTGCCCACGCCGGTCGCCTGGAACGGGGCCCGCGCGTCCTCGAACCCGCGGTTCAGCTCGCCGCGCAGCTCGTCGCCGCGCGCGGTGTGCCGCTCTGCCGCCTCGGGCGTATAGACCTGGGTCAGTCCGGCGAAGCCGGCGGCCATCGAGGCGACGTTGTTGTTGAACGTCCCGGCGTGCGGCAGCGCACCAGGGCGGGACGGGTCGAACAGCGCCATCAGGTCGGAGCGGCCACCGAACGCGCCGAACGAGGAACCGCCGCCGATGTACTTGCCCAGCGTGGTCACGTCAGGCTTGATGCCGAGCCTGCCCTGCAGGCCGCCGGCGCCGGTGCGGGACGTCATCACCTCGTCGAAGATCAGCAGCGCTCCGGTCTTGCTCGTCGCCTCGCGCAGCCCGGCCAGGAACTCGCGGTCGCCGGGCAGGCAGCCACCTGAGCCCAGCATCGGCTCGACCAGCACGCACGCGAGCGCGTCGGCGTGCTCGCTGATCAGCGCCCGCGCCCCGGCGGTGTCGTTGTACTCGCCGAGCAGCACGTCGTAGGGCGCGTTCACGGCCGACTGACCGGCGACGAAGCTGAGCAGCCCGCCGTGGTACGCGCCGCGGAAGACCAGCACGCGGTCCCGGCTGGTGAAGGCGCGGGCGGCGGACAGCGCCATCAGGTTGGCTTCGGTGCCTGAGTTCGTGAACCGTACCCGCTCGATCGACGCGAACCGCGCGCACACCACCTCGGCGAGGTCGACCTCGTACCTGGTGTGCGCGCCGCGGCTGACGCCCTCGCGGATGGCGGCGATCATCGCGTCGAGCACGACGGGATTCGAGTGCCCGTACAGGCCGGCGGAGTACTCGCCGAGCAGGTCGGCGTACTCGTGTCCGTCGACGTCGGCCATGTTCGCGTCCCACGCCCTCGCGATCCTGAGCGGGAACGGGCGGTGATAGAGCACCGACCTGGTGTTGCCGCCCGGCAGGCAGGCCAGCGCGCGGTCGTGCAGCGCCGCCGTGCGCGGGCGGCGGCCCGCGAAACGTTCCCGCGCCTGCTCGACCGCCTCGCTGCGAGCGTCTGACTGCGTGCTGGTCACTGTCATGAAGCACCGCCGGCGTAGATTGCGAATGGTGAAGAAACTATTCGAGATACTCGTCTGTTTCATCCACCCGCTGGCCGTCGTGCTGATGTGGATCGACCTGGCGAGCCGGTCTGACATCGGCGCGCGACCGAAGATCGCGTGGGCGCTCTTCGGCCTCATCCCGCTCGTGCCTTTCCTCTACGTGCTGACCGGCGGCGACCTCTGGTAGGAGGGCCCGCATACCTGACTGGTGCGGCCGTGCCGCGCGGCCAGAGCCTTCACCTGCATGATCGGCGGCGTTTACGCCCCGTGAACCAGCCGGGCGAACGCCGCGCGCATGATGGGCGTGACACGACAGCGATCGGCAACAGGGGCCGCTGCATGCTGACCGGACTCGTCCGCCGAGCGGACGCAGCCGGGGCTCCCGCGCCTGAGCAGGTTCACCTCCAGTTCGGCGCCGACGCGTCCAGGCAGGTCGCGGTGTCGTGGGCGGTACCCGCGACGGTGGCCAGGCCGCGGCTGCGGTTCGGCGGGGCAGGGAGTCCGCCCGCCAGCCAGGTCGACGCCGACGAGCGCACCTACACCGACGCGCTGACCGGCGAGACCGTCTGGACCTATCACGCCAGGATCGACTCGCTCGAGCCCGGCACGCGGTACTGCTACGAGGTGCTGCACGACGGTGCCCCTCCGGTGGCCGGCACGTTCAGGACGGCACCAGGAGGCCGGTCAGGCCCGTTCCGCTTCACCAGCTTCGGCGACCACGCGATCCCCGCTCCCGTCGGCGACGGGTCGGGCCCGCACTCGGCGAACGCCGGCTACGTGGTGGCGGCTGTGGACCGGCTCGACCCGCTGTTTCAGCTGGTCAACGGGGACATGTGCTACGCGAACTCCAGCGATCAGCCGGTCGCCACGTGGACTTCGTACTTCACCAATATGGGCCGTTCGGCCAGATACCGCCCGTGGATGCCCACACCGGGCAATCATGAGAACGAGGCTGGCAACGGGCCGCAGGGGTACCTGTCGTACCAGACCAGGTTCGAGCTGCCTGGCAACGGAACAGCGGCCTTCCGCGGCAACTGGTACGCCTTCACGGCCGGCCCCGTGCGTTTTGTCGCGCTCAACAATGACGACGTCTGCCTGCAAGACGGCGGCTTCAGCGGCCTGCGCAGGGACAACGTGCCCGGATACCGATCGGCGGGATTCGATCCCTACATCAGCGGATACAGCGGCGGGCGGCAGCGGCGGTGGCTCGAGCGCGAGCTGGCGGCGGCGCGGCAGGACGACGACATCGACTGGATCGTGGTGTTCATGCACCAGGTCGCGATGTCCTCGGCGCACTTCAACGGCGCCGACCTCGGGATCAGGCAGCAGTGGCTGCCACTGTTCGACGAGTACGGGGTGGACCTGGTCCTGTCCGGCCACGAGCACCACTTCGAGCGGTCCTGCCCGGTGCGGGGGGCGCTCCCGGGCAGCGGGCTGCTGACACCGGTCCCGGCGCCGACGGCGTGGCGCCGGGACCCGGCCGAGATCGATACCAGGTACGGGACCGTGCACCTGACCATCGGGGCGGCGGCCATCCGTTTCGCGTTCCGGCCAGGCGCCTGCACGGCTCACGCGAGGGAGTCGTCGTCGTCGGCGTGGAACCTGGCAGCCCGCTGGTCCAGCGCAGGTCGGTGCTGCAGACAGAGACGAACCTGTGGTCGGCGTACCGGGACAAGACGTCGGCTTTTGGTTTCGCGTCCTTCGATCTCGAGCCAGCCGAGCGCGACGGGACTACCTCGATCACGATCACGTACTGGGGAGCCGCCGACGGCTCACCTGACTACCGCCAGCGGGACAGGGTCGTGTTGCGCAAGCCTGTCCGCGCAGGCCAGCGGCAGGAGGACCAACTGGTGCTCACCCGGCGGGCCCGCTAGCGTCGATGTCGAAGTGCCCCGCCGATCCTGGCGTCCGCAGTCGCAGTCGACGATATTCAAGTACTTTGCCCAACGACATGGCGGAGGACCGCCGGCGGTAGCGCGTCAGCCTGGCCGACAATGGGCTGGTGATCGACATCGACCCGGCCAGATTCGAGGAGATGGTCGGCGCTGCGCTGGACGGCCTGCCGGAGGAACTCGGCCAGCTGATGCGCAACGTCGTCGTGCTGGTCGAGCATGGCGAGGGCCCGCCTGGCCTGCTCGGGCTCTACGAGGGCGTGCCGCTGACGGCCAGGAGCACCGGTTACTCCGGCGTGCTGCCTGACCGGATCACGATCTACCGCCAGACGATCTGCGCGAACGCCTGGTCGGAGTGGGATGTCGAGGACCAGGTGCGCAAGACGGCGATCCACGAGGTCGCGCACCACTTCGGCATCGGCGACGACCGGCTACGCGAGCTCGGCTGGTAGCCGCCAGGCAGCCCGGGTGACGGCGTACTCATCACCGTGCTCCGCAAACGCGCCTCGACGCCACGTTGACCGTCATCGTCGTGGCGACGACTTGCTGCCCGGGCGGACGTGAATCAGGATATTCCCTGCGGCGGGCGGCGACGGCCAATGTCCGCGCGTTTGCGTCCCCCGGATCGGAGTGATCGCCATGGCAAGTGCACGACCGAACCACAAGGACAACCCCACCGAGAACACCGTGCAACTCGCCCGTTCCCCCGGCTCGGCGACGTGACGGCGTCCATGGCGACCGTGACGATCACGACGGCGC
>Ga0137377_10003016_pt1 | contig 12833 bp, 8 predicted proteins | sample SagtaG_22_FD_104815 | JGI IMG/M metagenome (GOLD analysis project Ga0137377, IMG submission 104815) | Vadose zone soil microbial communities from Sagehorn Ranch, Mendocino, California, USA - Sage2_L_40_16 metaG | ecosystem: Environmental > Terrestrial > Soil > Vadose zone | place: USA... | reverse complement strand
GGGCAGCCCAGCCATCTGACCTGCGGCCTTCCGACCTCCCGCGACGCCACAGGACGGAGTCGGCAGTCAGCGGACTACGCTTAGGGCGTTGTCGCAGGTGAGGGGCTCCCCGTCCGACTCACTCAGACCGAGCTAGACACCAGGTTCGTGACTGCGGGTCAAGGGGTCGCGGGTTCAAATCCCGCCGTCCGATGGAGAAACCGCAGGTAAACGGTTTGATCGTGAGGGTAAACGATCAGGCCGTTGATCATCTGTAGGCCAGATGTAGGCAGGACCGCCCGTCAGTTCGCGGCTGTGGACGGCGTGCTGTGCCACCCATCCTGGGGTGGGCTACGGCCCCCGACAAGCAAGCCGGTATAGTCCACCGACTGACTCGGGCGGGTGTCTTGCGCACTGCCTGTCTACTCCCCACCCCGCGAAAGCATCCCTACGCCTGGCCGTGCTGGACCGGGTCATGACGTTCCTGGCTGTGCGCCAGAACGTAACATCGATGTATCTTCAGCGCCAGTTTCCGTTTCGTGACATCCGTGTTGTAACCCTGGCCATCTCTAAGCCGACTCAGTGAGGCTGCCGTCCGGCAAAGCTTGGAAATGATGCGATGAACGGGTGGAGGCACCGCCCACCGGCAAGCGGGCGGGCGGCGGGGGTGGTCAGCGCTGCGGGGTTCTGTGCGGGGTGTGCCGGGTGGCTATGGCGGGGTGGCGAGGCTGGTGAGTGCCTTGCGGTACGGCCGCCTGGGTCGCCCGGCGCCGGGGTGAGCGCGCCGCTGCTGACGTTGGAGTTGGGCGATCGATGTCCGCCTGTTTCGGCTGAGATGTGGGCCTGCCCCGGCGGCCGGTGGATCGGCACATCGGCCCAGACAGCTTTGCCGGTGGCGGCCGGGTAGCTGCCCCAGTCGCCGGCGAGAGCGCGGGCGAGCACGAACCCGAACCCGGACTCATCGAGTTCGTCTGGGATGCGTGGCCGCGGTGGCTGCGGGTCGGTGTCGAAGACCTTGATGCGCAGGACGGCGGGGTAGGCGGTGAGCCGCAGTTCCGGCCCGGCTGCCCGTTCTTTATCCTGAACGGCTGCGCGGTGACTCCTTGGTGTGAACGTGGCGGACCGCGTTGGTGACGAGCCCGCAGGCGAGCAGGACCGCGGTTTCGGCTGCGTCGTCAAGGCCCCACGAGGCCAGCACCTGGCGGGCCGCACGGCTGGGCACAGCCAGGCCGCACTCGCGAACCCGCGACCGCCCGGCGAGTGTCCTTCTGGGATGACCTGAGCGCCGATCTGGCCGAGCTGAAGCACGCGTTGGACCGGTATCGGCCGGCGTCCGCTCTCGCGCGCTTTAGTCGCGTTGCCGCGCACCTCGCGGGCCTGATGTGCCTGAGGTTTTGCAAGCTCGGCGCGCAAGGCGCCGCCAGCAGCAGCGCCAGGCCAGGGGGCGCGGCGCCACTGGCGGGCCTGCGCCGACGAAGTGGGCTGGACGAATTGGGCATACCGGGCCTGGCATCCTGGGGGGATGACCAGGGCCGCCCCTGCCACCGGGCCGCGGCTGCGCGCGGCCCTGCCCTCGCTGCCCGGCCCGGGTAGCGTGTGGTGGCTCGCGGGGGTGGCTGCTGCGTTCAGTGTGTCCCAGCTGCTTTTCGTCTCTTCGCGGCTAGGGCTGAGCTGGGACGAGGCGGTCTATGTGAGCCAGGTCAGCGTGCATGCGCCCGCCGCGTACTTCGACGCCGCCCGGGCGCGCGGCGTGCCGCTGCTGGTGGCGCCGGTCACCTTGCTGACGTCGTCGGTGATGGCGCTGCGGGTCTACCTGTCGGCGGCGTCGGGCCTGGCGCTGTTGGGGGCTTTGTGGGTGTGGCGGAGCCTGCGGCCGGCGTGGGTGCTGGCGCTGGCGGGGGTGGCGTTCGGCGGTCTGTGGGTGGCGCAGTACTACGGGCCGCAGGCGATGCCGGACGGGTGGGTCGCCCTCAGCGGGCTCGCCGCGGTCGGCTTCTTCCTGCGGGCGGTCACCGGGCAGGGCCGCCGCGGCGCCCTCGCCGGGCTGACGGTGAGCCTGGCGCTGGCTGCGCTGTTCCGGCCCGGCGATGCGGTCTTCCTGGCCGCGCCGCTCGCGCTGGCGGTGATCATCGTCCGGGGGTGGCGGCGGTGGCCGGTGCTGGCCTGCGTGCTGGCCGGGACAGCGGTCGGCGCCGCGGAGTGGGTTATCGAGGCGTACCTGCGGTTTGGGGGGCCGCTGGCCCGGCTGCACGCCGCCAGCCGGGAGCAGGGCGGTCTCGGGCTGCATGTCGCGCTGTGGGCTGAGCTGCGTGCGGTGAATGGGCCCACCCTGTGCCGCCCGTGCACGATCGGCTGGCGGTACCCGGAACTCAGCCTGTGGTGGCTGGCGCTGCCGGCGCTGGTGACGCTTGGCGTGCTGGCGGCCCGGCGGGCCGGCTGGCTGGGATCATCGGCGCTGGCGGCCGCCTGCGGGCTGAGCCTGGCCGCACAGTACCTGTTCCTGGTCGGCTACGCGGCACCGCGATTCCTGCTGCCCGCCTATGCGCTGCTCGCGATCCCGGTGGCGGACTGCCTCGGCTGGCTGGCCCGCGGGATCCGCCCCGACCTGCGCGAGGCGCTTGTCCCGGTGGTGGCCGCGTTCCTCATCGCCCAGCTTGTGGTCCAGCATCTCGTCCTCGACCACGAGGCCGCCGGGACCGTGATCTTCCACGAGGATTACAGTCGCGTCGTGGCCGACCTGCGTCACCTGGGCGTCCGTCCCCCGTGCCTGATCAAGGGCGAGCAGTACATCCCGATCGCGTTCTACGCAGGCTGTGCCTCCGCTCCCGGGGCTGCGGCCGTCCTGGCCACCGGGGACCACATGGCGGTCCTGGCGTACTCCGGGCAGCAGCCGCCCGGGTACGCGCGCCACTGGGTGCGCTACCGGCTGCCCGGGACCGGCGTTCTCCATCTGGCGGCCTACCTGCCAGTGCGCTGACATGCCTCAACCGCCGGAGGCGCCCCGGCGCCAAGCCGCACGGGTGTGCTGCGGACATGCGGAGTCTCAGGCGCCCTTCGGCCGCATGCGGCATGGCGGACGGAACCATTCCGGGAAGGGCACACGTGGCCATCTGGCTGCCGCCACTCACCCCGGCCGGCCCCTCGGCCGCCCTGAGCACCGAAGCGCCCACCCATCGGCCGGGCCCGGTCGCGGCATAGTGGCCCGCGCACGGGCGCCCGAAACGGCTAGGGCGCTCGGCTAGGCTGGGGACCGCCAGGAGGTGGCTCAGTACTGGGAACCTAGAGGACACGCTCGTCATGTGCGCGCGTCCGCGGCAGCCGTTCGGGATCACTGTTGTGCTGCTGGCTGGCGCGGTGATGGCCGCCGGGTGCACGGCCCTGCCGCACCAGCGCGTGCGGGCGCCCGCGCGGGTCACGGCGCGTCCCGGGCCGCATGCGGGCATCCGCGCCGAGAGCACGCTGCCCGGTTACCCGGGCTGGCGGATCACCCACCCTGGCCACGGCGGCGCGATTGAGGGGTACGCGGATCGCGCCAGCGCGCTGCCGGGGTCGCCGGTCCGGCTGTTCGTTTCCACCACCGCGGCGTCCTTCCGGGTACGTGCGCTGCGTTTCGGCTGGTATGGCGGCACGCTGGCGTGCCTTGTCTGGACCTCGCCGGCGATACCGGGCCGGCGGCAGCCACTGGGCAGGGTGCTTGCACACGGCATGGCGGTCGCACCGTGGCAGCCGAGCCTGACGCTGCCCACCACCGGCTGGCCACCGGGTTCTTACCTGATCCGCCTCGATGCCTCCTCTGGCGCGCAGCGTTATGTGCCGTTGGTGATCCGCTCGCCGTCGGTGGCCGGCCGGGTGGTGCTGGTCCAGCCGACCGCATCCTTTCAGGCGTACAACCCGTGGGGTGGGTACGACCTGTACAGCGGCCCCGACGGCAGCTACGCGACGCGGGCGCGCGTGGTCAGCTTCGACCGGCCGTACGCGAGCGAAGATGGCGCCGGGAGCTTTTTCCAAGAGGAACAGCCGCTGGTCTCGTATGCGGAACGGCTCGGCCTCCCGCTTGCCTATGTCACCAGCATCGACCTGGACCTGAACCCCCACGTGCTCGACGGCGCCCGCGCGGTCGTCAGCGAGGCGCATGACGAGTACTGGTCACCCGCCATGCGCGCCGCGGTCACCCGTGCGCGTGACCAGGGCGTCAACGTCGCATTCTTCGGCGCCAACGCCATCTACCGGAAGATCCGTTTCGAGTCATCACGGCTTGGCCGGGACCGGATCGAGGTCAACTACAAAGACCCGCTGGAGGATCCGCTGTATGGCCGCGACGACGCGCGTGTGACCGGCAACTGGCCGGACCCGCCTGACGCTGACCCGGAAAGTTCGCTAACCGGGCAGGCCTACGGCTGCTTCTCCGCCCCCGCGCCGATGGTCGTGACGAATGCGCAGGGCTGGATATGGGCGGGCGGCGGAGCGCACCGGGGCATGACACTGCCCGGCCTGGTCGGGGTCGAATTCGACACCGTCAACTTGTCCGAACCGACACCCCGCCCAATCGAGCTCTTCGCCCGCTCGCCGGAGAACTGCTACGGGCAGGCAGTCGAGAGCAATGTCACCTACTACGTCGCGCGAAGCCGCGCCGGCGTGTTCGACTCCGGGACCGAGAGCTGGATCTGCGCCCTGCCGGCAATCGGCCTCGCGACCGGCTGCCCACCTCAGGCCCAACGACCTCCGGTTCCGCGGGTAATAGAAGCGGCGACACGCAACATTCTCCAGGCGTTCTCCCGCGGGCCTGCCGGGCGCGCGTACCCGGCCCGCGACTTCCTGACCAGCCAGCTCTATCCGTGACCGGCTGCCCGGCCAGCGCGGGCGGGCAGTACGGTGGGAGAAGTGACCGATACTGACGTCATCGCCGAGCACATCCTGGCCACCTACGACACCATCACCGTCGTCGGTGCCAGCGCCGCCCCGGCGAAGGCAGCGCACTACGTGCCCGCGCACATGCAGCAGCACGGGTGGCGCATCATCCCGGTCAACCCGCACGCTGACACGATTCTCGGTGAGCATGTCTACCGGACGCTCCGAGATGTCCCCGGGCAGATTGGCCTGGTCAATGTATTCAGGCCACCGGGGCAGACGCCGGATATCGCCCGCCAGGCGGTGGCAGCGGGCGCCACGGCCCTGTGGCTGCAGCTGGGCATCGCGTCGCCGCAGGCCCGTGCCATCGCCGAGGAGGCCGGGCTGCTCTACGTAGAAGATCGCTGCCTGATCATCGAACAACGCCGGCTGAAGCTGCAAGCACCCAGCCCGCGGTAACCAACCCGGGCCAGCCGCCTCACGGCGCGTGCCCCGCGGCATGAGCGAGCGCTTTGGATCGGGAGCCTGGGCGCCGAGGTAGAGCGATCAGGGTGGTCTTTGCCAGTTCGTCGGCCCCACCGGCCCGCCCGGCGCCGGCGGGGCCGGCGACGAGGGGGGTACCTGGTGGGTCTGAGCTGGAACTAGCAACTCGGATACTGTCGGTGCAAGCATGGAGCATGGAGGGGGATCGGGCATCGCGCCCATGACAGCTCATGAACTCTAATCTTGTCTTCGCCGGCGTCAGCCTTGTTGTCTTCGTCGGCTCTGTGGCATTGGCGGTCATGGGCTTCCGGTCAACCGGGAAGGCTACAGAAAAGACGGTCCGTGGTGGTCACAAGGAGAGGGGGCGCATGTTGGCGGCGCAACGCCCCCGCGTTTTGCGGCCCATGAGGAGCGACCGCCGAGCCGGGTTGCTGCCTCCGGGGGCGACGGTTACCTTCGCCGCCGAGCGTCAGGCGGCGGGCATCGATGAGGTCTTCACTGCCCTCGACAGTGACCTGGTTGGTCTTGTGCCGGTGAAGAAGAAAGTGCAGGAGATTGCAGCGCTGCTGCTGGTGGACCGGGCACGGCACAGGTTCGGCCTCGGGGCACCCCGGCCGAACCTGCACATGTGCTTCACCGGCCCCCCAGGCACGGGGAAGACCACCGTGGCGCTGCGGATGGCAGACCTGCTGCACCGGCTCGGCTACCTTGAGCAGGGACAACTGGTGCATTCCATGCGCGACGACCTGGTCGGCGAGTACATCGGGCAAACCGCGCCGAAGACCAAGCGGGTCCTTGACCGGGCGATGGGCGGGGTGTTGTTCATCGATGAGGCGTACTACCTCTACCGGGCCGCGGACTCCAAGGACTATGGCCAGGAAGCGATCGACATCCTGCTGCAGGTGATGGAGAACAAGCGCGACAAGCTGGTGGTAATCCTCGCAGGCTACAAGGACCGGATGGACGAATTTTTCGAGTCTAACCCGGGGATGAGTTCCCGGATCGCTCACCACCTCGACTTCGCCGCCTACGATCTCGACGAGCTCACTGCCATTGGGCGGCTGATGCTGGAGCAGGCGAACTATTACCTTTCCGGGGAAGCGGAAGCGGAGTTTCGCGAATACCTCACGCGCGCGATACAGCAGCCGCGTTTCGCCAACGCCCGCAGCGTCCGCAACGAGTTGGAGCAGGCCCGGCTCCGGCACGCGCATCGCCTCGCCTCCGACCTGGACCGCAGCTGGACCCGGGATGATCTCATGCGCCTTGAGCCCGCGGATATCCTCGCCAGCCGCGTCGACTTGCTGCCGGAACTTAGCCAATCCTGATCTTTGCCAGGTTTGCACGTATGCCTGGCGACAGGCTTACGGTGAGCTAACCCACAGCCCATGCCCGCCCACCACCCCGTGCGGCGGCTGATCCCGCAGCAGGTTCTCTCGGCTGCCCGCGTGGTAGTAAGTGAAAAGGCGAGAGCACACGAGGAGCCGACGATGACGGTGCTGCGCAGCTACGTGGGCGGGGGCTGGATCACGCCAACCGGGGCAGGGCGGCCGGTTCTCGACGCCGTGACCGGAGAGCAGGTCGCCAGTGTGTCGTCTGAGGGTGTCGACATGGCTGCGGCCCTGGACCATGGCCGGTCCACGGGCGGGCCCGCGTTGCGTGAGCTGACCTTTCACCAGCGGGCCGCGCTGCTTGGATCGCTAGGCTCGCTGCTGCGGGAACACCGCAAGGAGCTCTACGCGCTTTCCGCACGCACGGGCGCAACGCTGGCCGACGCCAAGTTCGACGTGGACGGCGGCATCGGGGTGCTGTTCAGCTATGCGAGCAGGGCCAAACGCGAGTTGCCGAACGACACGGTCTATGTCGAGGGGGCCGTCGAGCCGCTCAGCAAGGCAGGGCAGTTCGTCGGCCAGCATGTCCTGACGGCGCGCCACGGTGTTGCCGTCCAGATCAACGCCTTCAACTTCCCGGTCTGGGGACCGCTGGAGAAGCTCGCCCCCGCGTTCCTCGCGGGCGTTCCCAGCCTGGTGAAACCGGCGAGCCAGACCGCCTACCTGACCGTGCGGCTCGTCGAGCTGATGGCCGGATCGGGCCTGTTGCCCGAAGGCTCGCTCCAGTTGGTGTGCGGCAGCGTCGGTGACCTGTTCGACCACCTGGGCGGGCAGGACCTGGTGTCCTTCACGGGCTCAGCGGCAACCGCGAGAACGCTGCGCGCGAATCGGGCGGTCGTCGGGCAGTCGGTGCGGTTCAACGCCGAGGCGGATTCGCTGAACTGCTCGATCCTTGGACCTGACGCGGTCGCGGGCACACCGGAGTTCGATCTGTACGTGCGGCAGCTTGTCACCGAGATGACAGTCAAGGCGGGCCAGAAGTGCACGGCGATCCGCCGCGCGCTCGTCCCGGCTGGGGTGGCCGATGATGTCACCGAGGCCGCCGGTGAGCTGCTGGCCCGCGTGGTGGTCGGCAACCCGGCGGCCGACGGCGTGCGGATGGGCCCGCTGGCCAGCCTGGAACAGCGCGAGGAGGTGCGCCGCTCGCTCAAGGCCCTCCTGGCGGCTGGCCGGCTTGTCTTCGGGGATGCCGAGCATGTTGACGTGGTCGGGGCCGACGCGGGGCGTGGCGCGTTCCTGTCGCCGCTCCTTGTCCGCGCCGACGGCGCTGACCGGGCCGAGCCGCACGAGGTGGAGGCCTTCGGCCCGGTCAGCACGATCATCGGCTACCACGACACCACCGAGGCCATCGAGCTCGCGGCCCGCGGGATGGGCAGCCTCGCCGGGTCGGTCGTGACCGCCGACGCTGGTTTCGCGCGGGACGTTGTCCTTGGCGTGGCGCCCTGGCACGGAAGGCTTCTCGTGCTCGACCGCGACGACGCGGCGGAGTCGACCGGACACGGATCACCGCTGCCGATGCTCGTTCACGGCGGTCCGGGGCGGGCCGGCGGTGGCGAGGAGATGGGCGGTGTGCGCGGCATCCTGCACTACATGCAGCGCACCGCGGTCCAAGCCAGCCCCCGTGTGCTGGCCGCGGTCACCAGCCGGTGGGTGTCCGGCGCGGAACGGAGCACCGACAGCGGGCACCCGTTCCGCAAATCGCTCGCCGACCTGCGGCCGGGCGACACCGTCACCGCCGGCCCGCGCCGGGTCACGCTCGAGGATGTGGAGCACTTCGCCGAGTTCACCGGCGACACGTTCTACGCGCACATGGACGACGAGGCCGCGCGAGCCAACCCGCTGTTCGGCGGGCGAATCGCCCATGGCTACCTGGTTCTCTCGTTCGCCGCCGGGCTCTTCGTCCAGCCCGACCCGGGGCCGGTCCTGGCGAGCCACGGGCTGGAGAACCTGAGGTTCCTCAGGCCGGTCTACCCGGGGGACGAGCTTTCTGTGACGCTGACGTGCAAGCAGATCATCCCCCGCGAGGATGCCGAGCACGGTGAGGTCACGTGGGACGTTGACGTGACCAACCAGGACGGCGTCTCTGTCGCCAAATATGACGTCCTCGCGTTGGTCGCCAAGCAATGGCCGCGACGCTGAGGCTGGTCGCCTGCTGGTCAACCAGGCGTCGCACTGTGTTGCGGGCAGGCTTTGTGTCATGCCCGCAAATGCCGCAGACGGGGACCGCCGACCGCCGGCGGAGGTGGCGGCGGGGGAGGTGGTCGTGCGTCACGCCCACGAGGCTTCCGTCATGACGGTGCCGGGCTCGATCAAGGTGGCGATCCGCACAGGCAGCACATACGCGCCTCGCTCGGGTCCAGCGCCGACGACGGATGCGCAGATGAGGTCACCGTCTGCGATATCACCCCGGAAAAGGTCATCGTGCAGCATTTTTGCCGTGCTCGCACTCACCAGATTGCCAAATTGCCGGGCATTGGTCGGCGCTTTGTATGATGGCAGATCGGCCAGCCGGGCAAACTCGTCGACCAGTGCCGGGCTCGCCTGATGGGTGTAGATGCGCCGTACCCGGTCGACATAGCCGGGCAGCGCGGCCTCCAGCGCCGCATGGTTGAGCATCATTCCCTTGGTGTAGTAGCGCTTCACCTCGGGGCCGTTCATGCCATAGCAACTCAGCTCGGCTGCTCCGGGGGTGCCGGCGGGATGTGTAGCGCCACCACCGAGGTAGTGGATAAGAGGGTCGGCGAAGCCCGGCTCGCCGCCGAAGGTGAGAGCGTCCCGCGAGTAAAGGACCAGGCCCTCTACGCCGGGCTGGCGGCTGAACACCAACGCAGCCGCGCCATCGGAGAATATGCCCGCCGAGGCCCACAGGCTGCGGCCCAGCGGGTGCACCTTGTTGCTACGGTAAAGTGGGCTGACGCCGCTCTCGAGGTCGCCGGTGACACGGCTCGGCGTGTTATATGTGACTACCAGGAGGTTTGACGCGCTCAGCTGAGCTGCAAGGGCGGCCGCGCGGGCTAGACCGGCGCATCCCGCGCCAATCTGAACCGGGACCACCTCATCTGGCAAACCCAATTCACGGGCCAGCCGAAAGGCATCCTGATCAAGCATGATTTCATAGGGTGAGCAGGTTACCACGATCATTGTGTCGATCTCTCGCGGTTCGAGGTTCGCTGATAGCAACGCGTCGCGTGCCACAGAGACGATCCGGTTCAGATCGGCGAAAAGTTCGGGGTCCCAGCTCTTGCCCGAAATCCCGAGGACGCGCTCGACCAGCGCTCCGGACATCACCCCCATGCCGCTGCGTTGCGGTATCTGAGCCGCGTCGGCCCATTCTTCGATAGTCAGCACGCGGCCTATCAACGTACTCAGCCCGGTTATCGCGTAGGGCAGCAGTTTTGCGCTGCGGCAGGTCATGGTTCAAGCCACCTTCCGACGAGGACGAGTCCGGCCGTACGAGCCACGCGCCAGCGACGTCACCGCGGCGGCCGGCGACAGCGCCCGCGCTGTCGGGGCACGCCGCGGGCGCGTGGCGGGTTGTCTTCTCGGCTCACGCCTTGGCCGGCTTCGCGCCCGCGGCGTGCCTGCGCAGGCGCCCTGCCCAGGGCTTGACTGGCGTCAACAGGAGTGTCATCGTCGCGTCTACCCACGTCTATGGTGGAAACCTGGGTAGTCGAGGAGGCCAGATGCGTGGCGGCACGCCGCGGCCGTCTCGGCAGCTTCACAAGACGATCGGGTTGCTTCGTGGCATACGGAGCAATTCGGAGATGCTGGATGTCGCGCTACCTGCCGTCCGCTTGCTGATCGGTGCCGATGTAGCGAGCTCGGTCGCGGTCGGGCCGGGCAATGTCGTGGGCAGGCCCGTGTTCGAGCCCGCGGACGCGATGCGCCGAGCCGACCTGGGGGCCTACACCTCGTTTCGCCATCAGCAGCCGCTGATCGGCGACTACCGCAGGCACGGGGCCCCGGCTCCTGTGCGCACCACAGACGTAATCTCCGTGCGCGATTTCCTGCGGCTGGATCTTTACAAGCACTTCTATCAGCCACTTGGCATCAAATATCAGCTCGCGGTAGGCGTGACCGAAAACGAAGGCTGGACTGTCGGTTACACGCTGAGCAGGGGATCATCCGATTTTGACGACAAAAGCATCGAGATGATGACGCTGCTTCAGGCATCCCTGGCCGGCGCGCATCACAACGTCACGATGGCATCCTTGCGCCGCCAGCTCGAAATTATTTCGCTCATGCTGCGGAACGATGAATCTGATCGCCTATTCTGTCTCATCATGATTGACGCGCGCGGTCGCGTCGACTTCGCGACCGGGCCGCTGTTGTACCAGATCCAGGCGAAGTTCGGCGCGATCGTGGCGGGCGCTCTTGCCCCGGTACGGCTCGTAAAAATCTTGACCGCGTCCCGCGTCTCGTTCCGATTGCTAATCAAACTTGGCGACCACGATACGGCTGATGTTCTTTCCTGCCCAAACCCCGATAACGGCGGATCTTTGCTATTCGAGCTCCGCGACTGCGCCGACCTCCGTTCTCGGTTCGGCCTGACGGCGGGCGAATACCGTACGCTGGCCAATATCGTGCGTTATGAGACCAATGAGCGTGTGGCTGAGGCCGAGGGCGTCTCCGTACCAACTATTGAGAAACGAATGAGCTCGATAATTCACAAGATGCAGGTAGAAACAAGGGTAGGCGCAGTGCGAGAGTTCCTGCGCTCAATCGATGCCCAGTCCGCTAGCTGACGAGCTCAACCGGTCTCCGCCGGGACCGCTGACCCACGCCAGCACCCAGTGCTGGAGGTACCCGGGGAGGGCCGGGACTCTCCGTCACAGGGTTTCTCCAGAGATCGAGGTATACTCGGCCTGCAACGAGCGCCTGCCGGAGCGCAAAACTAGGCTCCGCGCGGACATCAGATACTCGTCTGCCCCTTCTTCGCCTGTCCGGCGAGAGCATTCTGCCCTAATTAAGAGGCATTCGGCTGCCAGCGCCACCCAGCCGCCGGCCTCGGCCAGGGTGTACGCGCGAACCGCCCACTTTCCGGCCTCGCCTGGATTCTCGAATCTGAGCGCCGAACGTGCCTTGGCGACGAAGGTCTCCACTTCTAGCCAGTGGTAGCCGATCCGCCGCGCGATGTCGAGTGCTGCGGCGAAATGAGCATTGGCCGCTGGTTCGTCGGACCTGCGGCTGGCGAGGTCTCCCAATCCCCGGCGCAGGTGCCCCTCGTAGTCGAGAAAACGCCACCGTGGGTCGGTCGCATGCTGAAGCGCCGCCTCGTAGTCGGTCTGAGCCGCGTCGAGCTGACCATACGAACAGCGCAGGTCCGCCCGGGTCCGCAAGAACAGGCATGTGTAGCCGGGGGCACCGTGCTCCAGGTTCTCCGCTTGCCGAAGAGCTGCGGCCAGGAGATTCTCGGCGTCCTGGAAGGAACCGACAGCCGTGGCCAGTTGCCCCTTCCTCCCCGTCAGCTTGTACGCAGGGAAACCGGGCACCTTGTCGAAGAGACGTTCAGCCTTCTTGAGGCTCTCCTCAGCCTTGTGGAAAATTCCGACCTCCATTTGTGCTTCCGACAGGTCGAGCAGCAGCTCCAGCGACCGTCCCGGGTCGGCCCGCAGGCACGCCACGCCTTCGTCGTACGCGTCGAGAGCCTGGCTCGGTTGACCGAGCTTGACCAGCAGTATCCCCGCCTCGCCGAGAAGCCGGCCCTTGGTGGTCTGCGCCGGCCGGGCGCGGAGCGCCGGCGAACTGATCAGCCGGTCGACGAGGTCGAGAGCGGACTGGTAGCTTCCCCACCAGAGCAGTCTCCAGTGCACCCGTTCGTCCGACCAGGCGGAAAAGGCCGTGTCGACGTCATCAATGGCGAGGGCGTGCCAGAACACGTCGAGCAGCGGCTGGATCTCGTCGATCGCCAGCGGGTTCGCGGGCACCGGTTGAGCCTGAGCCAGCGTAAGCAACTGGCGGTGCAGGCACCGCCGCCCACTGGAATCGAGGCGGTGATAGCAGAAGGCCTTGATCAGAGGATGTGAATCGAACCGGATTATGGCACCGTCCTGGTTGGGCGTCACCAAGGCGGACGAGCTCAGCTGCCTGAGCGCGTCGGTGGCAACCGAATCGCGTGTTCGGCTGCTGCCAGGG
>Ga0137377_10003012_pt1 | contig 12834 bp, 9 predicted proteins | sample SagtaG_22_FD_104815 | JGI IMG/M metagenome (GOLD analysis project Ga0137377, IMG submission 104815) | Vadose zone soil microbial communities from Sagehorn Ranch, Mendocino, California, USA - Sage2_L_40_16 metaG | ecosystem: Environmental > Terrestrial > Soil > Vadose zone | place: USA... | reverse complement strand
GGGCTGGTGGAACCAGTTTCAAACCACGAATTCAAATGGCTTCCCGATAGGCAACCCCGCGGTGTATGGCCAGTTCCCCAATGGCCAAAATTCCAAACATTCATGGGGGAGTGGGTACACACCTTCAACTCACACTCTATCTTTGATTTTAAGACCAGCGTCAATATGGACGAGGCGGAGAATAAGATCGGACCATCCTTCGACCAGGGTTTACTGGGCCTCCCCAACGTATCGGGAGGAGTGACTCAGCCGAACCTGCTGGGAATCTTCCCGCAGGTCAATCTCAGCAGCTTCGTACAAATGGGTGGCAGCGGATTTAATGGTGGCAGCGGAACAAATGGAACAAGTATCAATGTCCATAACCAACTCAGCATCCTGCCGTCGTTCACGTTTGTCCACGGCCCTCATGACATTCACATCGGACTCGACAACCGGGAGTATCAAATCTCCACAAAACAGGCCGCTGGTGGATTGGCTCTTACCTCGAACCAGCAATGGACGCAGGCGGGCAATGCGAATACTGCGGACGCCGCCTCAGGGCTTTCAGTTGCGTCTTTTATGCTGGACAACGGTTATCTATCCGGCGGAAACATAAACCAGCCCGCACAACAGTTTGAGACTTATCACTATTGGGGAGTGTTTTTCCAAGACAACTACAAGGTGAGATCGAACCTGACGCTCAACCTGGGATTGCGCTATGACTTCCCGACCCAAGCGGTCGAGAGGCACAACCGCTATACCTGTGGCTTCAATTCAACTGTGGTGAGTCCGGTAAGTGCGGCGGCGGTCGCCAACGGCTATCCGTATGGGCAAATATCGGGTGGAGTTACGTTCTGTGGCGTCAACGGCACTCCAAGAACGCAGATAACGCGGGCATGGTATCTGTTTGAGCCGCGGTTTGGATTCTCCTACTCGCTGAACACGAAGACGGTTGTCAAAGGAGGGATTGGAGGAACCTATAACTGGGCCGCGTATATCGGTGCGCAAACAGGCTTCAGTGCGGCGACCTCGATAACAGCCTCTCCAACTACTCTGTATACGACTCCGACTTCAACCCTGGCTAACCCGTTCCCGTCGGGCTATGTTTCCGCACCCGGAGCGTCACTCGGATATCTCGCGGGCGTGGGCGGAGGTATCAGTTTCTTTAATCCTGCGACAAGGTTTGGCGAGACCTGGAACTACTCCCTGGGCGTTCAACGGCAATTGAGCCGTGGTGATGTCCTTGATATCAGCTACGAGGGCAAGAATTTTACGAAAGGTCCAACGGGCGATGCCATCAATCGTCCCAGCGCCGGCTGGTATTCCCAGTGCAATGCCGAGACAGGCGGGAACCCTGCCTTGTGCACTGCCGCTAATGCGACGAACCCCTTCGTGGGTGCAAACGGATTTCAAGGTACGTCCTTTTACAACACAGCGAAGATCCAAGGTGAGCAACTCAGCCTGCCGTTTCCGCAATATACAACGGTTGGGGAAAATGGTCTTGAGAATTTCAACGGTCTCTGGCTTAACTCCTTCCAGGTAGCCGAAACCCACCGCTTTGCCAACAGCCTTACGTCAACCGCGACCTATGCCTATTCAAGGATCATGGACAATAATGGCTGGCTGGACTATGTCTATCGCGTACTTGAGAGAAGCCAGGACTCGAATGATCTGAACCATAGAATCACGTTCACTGGCGTGTACCAGCTCCCTGTCGGCAGAGGACGATACCTGCTCGGCAACGCGAACCGGTTCGTTGACACTCTCATCGGCGGTTGGAAGGTAGGGGCTCTGTATCTGTACGAGTCGGGCAGACCCTGGCAACCCAATATTACCGGTACGTGCGGCGCCGGCCAGCACAACGGCCTAGGCGGCACCACTGGCTGCTTCGAGACGCCTTATGGGATCAACCCTATCAAGACCCCGAGGCACACTGTGGCGGGTACCCCTTCTGTCATCCGTGGCGCCACGCCATGCGTGGGCGATCGCAATCCGACGACTGGAGCGATCATGCTCCGGGCAGGCGCGATTGCCTATGGATGCACTCGGGCCAATATCGTCTACAAAGCGCTCTATGCTCCTGTCCAGAACATTGTTTCAATGGGAATCAGGCTCGGAGCTACATCGGAGTTCGACGCAAATCTCAGCAAGGCATTTCCTATCGTTGAAAGCTATAGCTTTATCCTCAAGGTCGACGCATTCAACGCCCTGAACCATGCCGTTTGGAATAACAATTACCAAACTACGAATGACATAAACTTCGGCGCTCTTCTTAAGGGTCCCACCGCCCAAGGTAACAATCCACGTCAAGTCCAACTTTCAGCTACACTCCGCTGGTGGGTATGAGGGGCGCTCTTTCTCCTCGGAAAGACGCGCCTCATCGCTCATTCAGGAGGTGAAGTGAAAATTCCACTTGCCAAGTGGCCATCGCTCGTGCCCGCGCGGGATTGCGCTCATGCCAGACCTCAAGGGAAATAATGGTAAAGAATTTGTTATGGGGATTCCGGGGTAATTTCGTTACGCACTTCCTCGTATTCTTGTGCTGCCTGTCGATTGCATCCTCAGCACGGGCAGCGGGGCCGGTAAATCAATTGGGGGTCTATCCTGTCACCGAAGCGATGCCGCGGAATATCGACTTTAACGTCAGAGTCAGAATCGCGGGGCAGAAGTGGCAGGATCTTCCTGCGTATCTCGTGAGGGTTGCTCAAGGGGTGGACACCCAGCCTCCAACTCTGAGGACCGAGCTCTCCAAGTACCAGCAACCCGCGGGGCAGAACTCGCCTAGAGTGAGCATGGGGCCGACGAACTCGTCCATGGCTTCGTTCGATTTCTCGGGTGTCGTAAATGTCTTGATCACCTACAACAAGGGAGACATTCAATCTGCGAGAGTACGGCCGCTGTCTTACGGGATAACGCCTCTGGTGAAAGGAAACACGATCACCTTTTCGCTCTCGCAACCTCGCAATCTGTCTGTGGAGGTTAATGGGGACATCTTCCACAACCTGCAACTGTTCGCCAATCCCATCGAAGTCAATCGTCCCGATTCGAACGATCCGAATGTCATTTACTACGGCCCCGGAGTCCATCAGGTGGGGAGAGTCAATGTGCCAAGCGGAAAGACTGTCTACCTTGCTGGCGGCGCGCTCGTTGAGGGCGCATTACTGGTCAACCATGCCGAAAATGTCCGCATCGTCGGCCGGGGCATCTTGTCTCAACCGAGCGTGCAACCATCGAGTCCTGTGAGACCGCAACAGTCCAGGCCGCAGGGTGCAACGCCACAGGGTGGGCATGGCTCCCGACGTGACGCCGTACTGATTGAGTTTTCGAAGAACATCGAGGTGGATGGGATTATCGTTGTGCCCACGAGCTACACCATTCTAGTGGGGCAATCGCAAAATGTCGTCATCAAGAACATCAAGTCTATTAGTGCTGAGGGAAACAACGACGGCATCGACGCATTTTCCAGTTTGGATGTTGTGATCGACAACGTGTTCATGCGGAACTCGGACGATACCATTGCTATTTATGGGCACCGATGGAATTACTGCGGCGACACAAAACACGTCACGGTTCAAAATTCAACACTATGGGCAGACGTTGCGCATCCGATTCTAGTCGGAACCCATGGCGACTCAACCAATCCCGATACGTTCGAAGACATCAAATTTATCAATATCGATATCCTCGATCAGCGTGAACCACAACTCGATTATCAGGGCTGCATGAGTCTCAACGCAGGAGACAGCAACCTGATACGCAATGTCTTGTTTGAGAACGTCCGCGTCGAGGATTTCAGGGAAGGACAATTAGTAAATCTGCGGGTCTTTTATAACAGGAAATACAATACATCTCCCGGCAGAGGCATAGAAAATGTCCTCTTCAAAGACATTACTTATAACGGGACTCACGCCAATCCGTCCATCATCGCTGGCTTTGACGACACGCGTGAGATCAAGAATGTCATTTTCGAAAACCTCAAGATCAACGGGAGACTGATTTCAGACGAGATGCCGGGGAAGCCAATCTATTACAAAACAGGCGATATGGCGGGCATATTTGTGGGAGAACACGTCGAAGGCATCCAGTTTCGCGTGGGCGACGGCCATAAATTGGCCACAGTCGACGGTAATATACAGCCGCTCAATTGAAGCTTCCTTCAAGAGGATCGGTGGAATGTGGAAAGTGAAATACATTCGAACTTGTTGTTCTCATTTCGGGAAGGAAAAGGGTGAAAGGTGATACCAGTTTGCAGAGCTGTAGTTATCGGGTTGTTATTTGCGACGACGTTACTTTGCGCCGAGCCTCCTCTTGTACGTCCCGGTGAGGCGTGGCTCGATAACCGCGGCCAACAAATACAGGCGCACGGCGGGGGCATGCTTCGGTGGAAGGGCAAGTACTACTGGTTTGGTGAAGACCGCACAGAGGGGAACGATCCAGAGCGGCGCTACGTGGCTTGCTATTCCTCCACGGACCTTGTGCACTGGAAGTTTCACCACCAGGTGGTGGCGCTTACGGATCCAGAGCATCTAGGACCGAAATGGATACTGGAACGCCCGAAGGTTTTTCACAATGTACGCACAGGCAAATTTGTCATGTACGCACATCTTGATAATGGAAGCTATAAAGGAGCCCGAGTGGCTGTGTTAGTGAGCAACCGCATCGATGGCAATTATCAGTATTTAAAAAGCTTTCGTCCGCTCGACGAAGAGAGTCGAGACATCGGCCAGTTTATTGACGATGACGGCACAGCATACATCATCTTCGAGTCGAGGCCAACCAAAGGGTTCTTCATTGCACAGCTTTCTGGCGACTATCTGAGTGTGGAAAAGAAGGTTAGCTTTCTTGAGGCTCCTCTCGAGGGCGGTGCGCTCGTTCACTACAGCGGTCTCTACTACGCGATAGGGTCTCACCTAACCGGGTGGCGTCCAAATCCCAACGTGTATGCAACTGCGGCTTCGCTGAGCGGTCCATGGACTGAGTTCAAGGACATTGCTCCGCCGGAGACGAATACGTATGGTTCGCAGTCCACGATGATGCTGAAGATCGTCGGTTCTAAGAAGACGACGGTCATCTATATGGGCGACATCTGGCGTCCAAAAGCATTGTGGGACTCTCGGTACTTGTGGTTGCCGTTGGAGATAGGCGACGGCAATCTTCACCTGCCACCTCCTCGCGATTGGACACTGAATGTCAAAACCGGTGAGGCTGCTTTCGCGCAGTGAGACAGCAGTTTATTAAATAACCTCGAGTCCCGGCGACCAGTTGTTTGAAAGAGGATGGAGAAACGGTTCAAGAATGAAGAATTTATTCAATAGAAGGCAGTTTGGTAAAGGGCTGGTCGCTGGCACTGCGTTGGCTTCGGTCAGTCATGGCACCACCACTGCTGTGGCCGCAACAGGGAAGAATAAACCAGATGATCATTGGCAACTCGTGGGTCCGGGCACGTGGAAAATGACTGCAGGATCACCTGAAGCAATTACGCCGGTGACTTCCAGACTAGTCCCGGCCTCGATCGAGGCCATGCGTCGTTTGCCAGTGGTTCCAGCTCCAATCATCGAGGTCCCAATTTCCAGTATCAGCCGGCGAGGGGCATCTCTCGCGCTTCCGCTTGCGCCGCATGAAGAGATATATGGCTTTGGCTTGCAGTTCTTCAGCGTGGCTCACCGGGGTAAGAAACGCGCCATCCGGGTCAATGCCGATCCGTACAAAGATACTGGCGACTCTCATGCCCCTATTCCGTTTTATGTGAGCAGCCGCGGCTATGGCATTCTGGTGGATACGGCGCGATACGCAACTTTTTATTGCGGAGAGTCGCGGCCAAAGCCAACAACGCCTGCAGGAGAGATGCCGAGCGGAATTGTGCCGCAATACACAAAGACTCTGGGGGATGAGGATAGGTCGCAGGTGCTTGTCGAGATTCCTACCGCACAAGGGGTCGACGTCTATCTGTTTTCCGGTCCTTCAATGCTGGATGTGGTGCGCCGCTACAATCTATTCTCCGGCGGCGGAGTCTTGCCGCCAGAATGGGGTCTGGGCTTCTGGTATCGAGCGGCGGGCAATGCCACGGATAGCGAGATCGCGGCCCTCGCGGAGGAGTTTCGCAAGAGAGAGATTCCGTGCGATGTGATGGGGCTGGAACCCGGATGGCAGTCTCATGCGTACTCGTGCTCGTTTTCATGGAACAAGTCGCGCTTCGCGCATCCTGAAAGTTTCGTTCTCGATCTTAAGAAACAGAACTTCCATGTCAATCTGTGGGAGCACGCCTTCATTCATCCTTCGTCACCTCTCTTTGATCCCATGCGGAATCTCGCTGGAAACACGGCTGTATGGGGCGGTCTCGTGCCGGACTTTCATGACCCCCAAGCACGTCGGGTCTTTGGCGACTATCACCGAAGACACTTGATCGACATCGGCATCACGGGATTCAAACTCGATGAATGCGATAACTCTGACTTTACTGGCGGGTGGTCCTTTGCCGAGTTGAGCCAGTTCCCATCGGGAGTCGATGGCGAACAGATGCACAGCCTCTTCGGCCTTCGCTACCAGCGCGCCCTCTGGGACCAATTTCTTGAGCGCGGCGAGGAAACCTATTCGCTGGTGCGCTCCAGCGGAGCACTGGCAGCGCCGTATCCCTTCGTGCTGTATAGCGATCTCTATGATCATCGGCAGTTTGTTCGAGCGCTGGTCAATTCCAGTTTTGGTGGTTTGTTGTGGTGTCCTGAAGTCAGGGATGCCAAGAGCGAGGAGGATCTCCTTCGCCGTTTGCAGACCGTTGTCTTTTCGCCGCTTGCAATGATCAATGGGTGGTACATTAGCAACCCGCCCTGGAAACAACTCGATCGCAAGAAGAACAATGCGAACGAACTTTCTTCAAACTGGGAGGAACTCGAGGCGCGGTGCCGCGAGATCCTGGGCTGGCGCATGCAGCTAATTCCATACCTGCGTGCAGCGTTTGCTCGATACGAGTCCGATGGAACACCCCCATTCCGCGCACTGGCGTTGGATTGGCCTGATGTGCCGGCGTTTGCGAAGACAGATGATGCGTGGATGGTGGGTGACCGCCTGCTGGTTGCACCGCTGTTTGCCAGTGAGAGCGGCGGCCGTAAACTCACATTGCCGCCTGGTCAATGGTTTGACCTCTGGACAGGCAAGCCTGCTTCCGGCGGGACGTCGATCAAGATTGCCGCAGATACCCGAAACATACCGGTATTCGTGAAATTTGGCGCCGTGCTCCCGATGGCGTCGGTAACCGGTTCCACCGCTGATCCGGCGTGCCACACTCTGGAAGTTCGAATCTTCGGAGACGGAAGCCTGCCATTCCTGTTGGAAACGCCCACGGGAACGGTACAGATTGCGTGGAACTCATCCAACGGCTCCGGCTCAGTGAAACAGACAGGCGACGAAAAGTACATCGTCGCCAACTGGTTGAGATCGGACCAGGCCTCCATGGTTCCTGGAGAACTCAATGCTTAGAGTTGAACCAGACCGGTGGAACGATCCTCGATGGAGGTGCATTATCCGCACTACCTCGTTCTTGTTCCTCTGTGTGTCTGCTTTGCTGCTGGAAAGCAAGGGGTACTCTGTGCGGAGCACCCGCGCAACGGCATGGCCTGATCCACTCGTTCTGCAGAGCGGCGCTGCTGCTCACAACCGCCACGACTTTGAGCAGCGGAGGCGTCCTGAGATCCTCCGGTTGTTTGAGGAGAACGTTTACGGCAGGACGCCACCAACTACGCTACCGGTACGCATTCTCCGGACGGAAGTAGATGCACATGCACTTCAAGGCTTGGCGCGCCGCACCCAGATCACGCTTGCAGTAGGACCAAACGGCGAGCGTATATGGCATCTGCTGCAGTACCTGCCCGCAAACGCACGTGGTCCAGTCCCGGTTTTCATTGGGCTCAACTTCGACGGGAATCAATCTGTCGATGTGGATCTAGGCATCAACCTCAATCCAGTTTGGGTTCCTGATCCAGCGCTGAAGAACTTGCATCTCGCAAAAGAGCTGGTCCTTCACACACTACTTACAGCGGACGCAACTACGCGAGGAGTCGCCGCCTCGCAGTGGCAGGTGAAAAAGATTCTCACGCGCGGTTATGGTCTAGCAACAATCTATCGCGGCGACATCGAGCCTGACTATATTGGTGGCATCGGCTATGGCATTCGACCGCTATTCTTCACAGGTACGCGGAGCTTGCCCGCGGCGAACGATTGGGGCGCCATCGGCGCTTGGGCCTGGGGCATGAGCCGTGTAATCGACGTACTCTCCAAAGACCCGGCTGTCGATACGAAAGCATTCATCGCTTTTGGCTTTTCGCGCTTCGGTAAGACGGCGCTCTGGGCCGCAGCCCAGGATAAACGCTTTGCCGTGGTTATCTCGAACGAATCCGGACAGGCGGGTGCGACCTTATCACATCGCCAGCAGGGCGAATCAATTGATCATTTGATGCTGGCATTCCCTTACTGGTTCTGCGCGAACTACCAGCGCTACCTTGACCGCGTTCAGGATCTTCCAGTCGATGGACATTTGTTGCTCTCGCTCATAGCTCCGAGACCACTCTACATTGGCAGCGCGATTGACGATCCGTTTTCCGATCCTGAGGGAGAGTTTCTCGCGGCAAAGGCCGTATCGCCCCTATATGCTTTCTATGGTGTGACAGGCATAACGAATGCGGCCATGCCTGCACTCGAACATCCGATTGGCGATACCGTTGCGTACCACGTGCGACGCGGTGGCCACGATGTAACGGCCTACGATTGGGAGCAGTACCTAAATTTCGCCGACCGGCAGCTCAAGCACACTGTCATGGGATCGCAATGAACATGCCATCCGCCCCCCGCTTCGCGGCGAGATCGGTATACGCGTCTGTCGCTAGTTGTATTTGCTCACTGCCGCTGCTTGCATCCCTCTGCACAGGCATTGCACAAACGCAACCGACGCAGGACAACACATGGCAATACTCGGTTGCATTGGAAAAGGGCACGGAGCGCCGCGCCTACCTATGGATTCCTCCTCGATGCAAACATGTTCGGGGCGTACTGATCGGCTTGCAGAACATGCTCGAGAAGCCGATGTTTGAAGACGTAGAGATCCGTGCAGCAATTACCGCATCGAATATGGCGATCGTATGGATTTCGCCTGGAGCCTGGCCCGGCAAACTGGACAGCCCGGAGCAACGAAGTTTGAAGTTTTCTCCTCCGGCCGATGCGATCGAGGGTGTTCAGCACGCGCTCATCGGACTTGCACGCGAATCGGGATACCGCGAGATTGAATTCGCGCCATTGCTGGTCACCGGACACTCCGCAGCATCACCGTTCGTGTGGGGTATGGCATCGATGCTACCCAAGCGGGTATTCGCTGCCATTCCCTATACTATAAAGGCTATACGGTTGGCCTTACACCAGATGAAGTGCCGACGCTACAGGTTGCTCAGGAATGGGCGGAGTGGGGACCGCAATGGGGTGAGGTCTGGCGCAAAGAACTCAATACGGCCGCGGAAATGCGCAAGAAGGACGGTGCTCTGTTAATAGGACCCTTTGCGGATATCGGTTCTGGGCACTTTGATTGGCATCATGAATCTGCGGATGTACTTGCAATGTTCATTCGTAAAGCTGCCGAGTATCGCTTGCCTGTAAACGGCCCGTTGCGAGGCGTCATCAAGCTTAAGCCAATTGCGCCGGAGTCTAGTGTTTTAGTGGACCCTGCATCACTCGGGACCGCACGATTCCGGACCGTGCCATACAAAGTGTGGCATGGAGACCCAAAGGATGCATTCTGGTATTTTGATCGTGAAATGGCGGAAGCTGTTCAAAACTTCATGAAACAGCTTGACAAGATGCCACAGGTCATAGATTTCATCGTAGATGGCAAACCCGTGCCGCCTGTCAGCAATGGGTTTGCAGCGATCAAGCCCAAGCTCCTGGCAGATGGAGTCAGCTTCCACGTCCATGCTGAAGCACTGAAGGCGTCACTCACTGCGAATCTCTACAACGGTGCGGTACTCGGCCATGCAGCCGGATCAATTATGTATCGCGTGGGCAGCGGAGCTTTGCTTCAGACCGGGCCTGACACCTTTCAGGTTGCAGCGCGCTCCGGCGGACTCACACGACAAGGTCAGCCGTGGGAACCATGGATCATGGCCTATCAACCTGGTGACATCGAATATCGTTCGGCAGACAAACCCGCACACATCCTGATTGATGTTCGGAACACGCAAGGGCTTACCGCAAGAGATCGTGTTTCAAAAGATTCCCGAGGTAGATCGAAGTGAGCAACAGATTACTCTCACTGCCACATCCAGCTCAGGACTTCCCGTTCAATTTTATGTTGAGTCTGGTCCAGCCTTGGTGAAAGACAATACATTGCATTTGCTCGCCATTCCACCACGCAGCCGCTATCCGGTGCGGGTGATTGTGTCCGCCTATCAATGGGGCCGGATAGGAGAGCATCCCATACAGAGCGCTGGGCCGGAGACTCAGGAGTTTTTCATTCAGCGTTGAGCCGGCCGCAGCTTTCAACCAAACGCAGAAAGGTCAAATGGAGAGTAAACTCACACGCCGCAATTTCAATGGTCTCGCGTTGTCTGCAGGCATTGCGCATTCCCTCATGCCCTTTGGACTTCGCGGCATTTCCCGCCCAGATGGGCATAAGGATGAGCACAAGCTTGTTCATCCGGGCATGCTGCACAGCAAAGACGACCTGGTGCGAATGAGGGATGGCGTGCATGCACATCGCGAGCCGATCATGTCGGGTTTTGAGGTCTTCCGACTGCATCCGAACTCTCAATCGACTTATACGCCACGCGGTCCTGTGGCCATAATTGGTCGCAATCCCACCGTGCATGTCGACCTCTTTGACAGCGACTCCAATGCAGCGTATCACTGCGCTCTGATGTGGTGCATAACCGGTGACCATGAGTATGCGAAGGCATCGATCCACATTCTGAACGAATGGGCCTCGACTCTCAAGGAGATCACCGGCGCAGATGCAGTTCTATTTGCTTCTTGGGTAGATTCAAACTGATAAATGCGGCCGAGTTGATTCGATACACAAATGCAGGATGGGGTGTAACAGAGGTTCAGGCGGCAGTAGACTTTTTCCGGCGCGTGCTTCTTCCAGTGCTTCCTGACTTTGCTCCATTTGCGAATGGCAACTGGGACACCGCAGTCATCAAATGCATGATGGCAATCGGTATTTTTTGCGATGATGTCGATCTTGTTGACGATGCACTGCGCTACTACCTGCATGGTTGCGGTAACGGGCGATTGGAAAACTACATATATACTGGCGGGCAATGCCAGGAGAGTGGCCGGGACCAATAGCATACTCAGCTTGGCCTGGCGCACATGGGTGATGCCTGCGAGATGGCGTGGAATCAGGGATTGGGTTTGTACGGCGCTATCCCGAACCGACTGCTGGAAGGTTTTGAATATACGGCGCGGTATAACCTCGGATTAGATGTACCCTTCGCGCCGGATCATGATAAGACGGGCAAGTACGCTCACCAGATGATCTCGCCGCGCGGCTCACTGCGGCCTGTCTACGAGCAGATATATAACCACTACGTTCATCGTAAGAAAGTGGCAGCTCCATATACGCAACGTGCGGCGGAAAAGGTACGCCCCGAGGGTGCCGCCAACGGCGCCGACCACACGGGATTCGGCACGTTGCTCTATTCCCGCTCAGTCGATGATTCCGCGCTTGCGTCTGCTCGAGTGGCCCTGGGATCACTTCACGCGGCCGGATCCGGTACCGAAGTTCAACTTGCGTGGCTGCCATCATGTCTCGCGACTACCTATACGATCAGCCGCTCGGATGTAGAAAACGGTGGCTATAGAACCATCGCTTCGGATATCGCTGAACCAACGTTTACCGACCGGAAGGTGGTTGACAAACAATCATATTTCTATTGTGTAGCACCAACTGGAGCGGTGCATGCTGTCCGGCAAATTAGTGCTACAGCCGGACTGCCGCGCGACTGGTCGGAACGCAGTTATGGGGGCGCTTTCCCTACTGGAAGCACAAACGTCGTCGCCGACGCCTTTATAGTCCAAGCTTACGGAACGCATCCCTTTAGCAACTCCGATGAACTCCATTTCATCCACAGCATTCTTACGGGAAATGGAGTATTGACCGCGTGTCTAAGTCCTTTGCTGGCCTCTCAAGTAGCTACCGTAGGCCTCATGCTGCGCACTGAAGACACGGCCGATGCTCCCATGATTGCTCTTTCCATATCTATGAGTTCCGTCGGCGAGTGGCCGCAGTGGAAAGTATCGCTCCTTTCGCGTGATAATGCTGGCGAGGCTGTTCACGCAGTGAATGTATTGCCACTTGATGTTCCGCTGGTGACCTATGGACGCATCGCCCAACCAATTTGGTTGCGACTCTCGCGGGACTTTGATGAGCTTCATGCGCATCTCTCTCAAGACGGGGTAACTTGGACGGGTGCAGGAAAAGCATCCATAACGAATGAACTAGTCTTGGCAGGCTGTTTCGCATGCTCAGGTATGGGTTCAATCCCTGCGCAAGTCGCCTTTGAGCAGCTAACATTGAAAGTCAGTCGCCGTCACATGCGACGACTGCTGCGTCGTAGAACCGAGGGCCGGCTAGTAATTCTATTTCGATTTTCGGTATCTGTTCAGGTGCAACGTTCTAAATAGCCGGTTGGCCAGAAGAGCTTTGCTTGTCGGCTTCGTACCGCCCTTAGTAGTGTCGCTGGCGATGTTGAAGTGGACGTAGGGACCTGTGGCTCGAAATGCGGCACGTTCTTCCGTCCTTCGGATTCCAGCCCCAGCATGCCGTGAATCGCTGCGGAAAGAAATGCTGATGAGGACCAGGTCTGTTCCGGCACAGAT